>ERZ1034763.130-NODE-130-length-42946-cov-6.600639_pt1 | contig 42946 bp, 44 predicted proteins | sample MGYA00520701_ERZ1034763 | MGnify/ENA primary metagenome ERZ1034763 (study PRJEB33766, sample SAMN09781707) | gut metagenome | biome: gut microbiome | host: Homo sapiens | place: Madagascar | study: EMG produced TPA metagenomics assembly of the PRJNA485056 data set...
GTTCAAGATGGAACTTAACAATGAGGAAAAGAAGGAAATTGACCAATTGGTAAGTTTTACCTATAATGATAAAGGAAAAAACACTGATTGATGAGAAATGGAGACAGGGATGGCTAAGAAGAAGAAGTCTGAGGACGAATTAGATCTCGAAAAAAATGATGACGAAGAAAAAGGCAATGGCTTTGTCAGCTTTTTGCTGGCGTTAGTTATAATCGTTGTATGGCTTGTTATATTCGCACTTCTGATTAAGATGGATGTTGGCGGAATAGGTTCTATGTTAAGACCTGTTCTTAAAAATGTACCGGTTGTTAACAAGGTGCTTCCTGAGATGAGCGATGAAGAGCTTATGGAGGAGACTGGATACAAGTATAAGAGCCTTGCAGAAGCGATAGACAGAATTAAAGAACTTGAGGGTGAGGTTGCTAATTATCAGAACAATGATAATTCATCATCTGACCAGATAGCACAGCTTCAGGCAGAGGTTGCCAGACTTAAAGTATATGAGGATAATCAGGAAGATTTCTTAAAGCAGAAGGAAGAATTTGACAAGCAGGTCGTATTCAATGACAATGCTCCTGATATATCTGAGTATAAGTCATGGTATGAATCAATATATCCGGATAACGCGGCTAAGATTTATAAGGAAGTAACAGAACGTTTACAGTTCTCTAAGCAGGTTCAGGACTGGGCAACAACTTATTCTAAGATGGATGCAGATAAGGCTGCGGCTGTTATGGAAGAGATGACAGGTGATGCATATGTTGTAACAAGAATACTTATGTGCATGACACCTAAGCAGAGGTCAGCAATTATGCAGGAGATGGATCCAGTGTATGCTGCTAAGCTTACTGTAATCATGTTCCCATCAAAGGTTAATTAGATTTTATCAGATTAATATGTTAGAAATATTCGGAAAAAGCTAAAGTTTTTTTGGCTTTTTCCGATATTTTATTTGATAGGGATATTTAGGCATATTTCTATCAACTATAATTATTATGAAAGGAGGCAGACAAGATGGTAAGTTCCGCAATAACAGGAACAGCAAGCATACCTGCACAGGATACTGGTGTTAACCAGACAACAAAGTCTAATGGTTCTGGCACAGATTTTTCAGCAGTATTATCCAAGTCAGTTGCTAACAATATGTCAGGCACTAATAAGAATAATTCATCAGCGATGAATATTACAACTGCTAAGAAGTCAGATACAGATTCTAAGACAAGTGTAAAAGATACATCAACTGATAATGTTAAGACTGACAATTCATCTAAGACTAAAGATGTTAAAGCTGACAATACATCCAAAGCTGATAACAAAGATACAGTATCTGATAAGATTGATGATGCAGGAAGCAAGATTTATGATGAAATCAAGAAAGACTTTGATGTAACTGATGAACAGCTCAAAGAAGCTATGGAGACACTTGGACTTACTATGGCAGATTTGCTTATTCCTGCTAATATAACCCAGCTCGTTGTTGAGGTTACTGGAAGCCAGGATGCAATAGCTATTGTAACTGATGAGAATCTCTCAGCAAACCTTATGAATGTTTTAGGTGCGCTTGATAATGAATTAGCTGGTCTTTCATCTGAATTGGACATGCCAGTTGAGGCTATCAAAGAATTTATTGAGAATGCAGCCTCAGGAGCTGCAGTGGCAGCTACAGAGGATGAGACTGTGACATTGGCAAAGAATACTGATGATGTAAGTCAGGCAGCCTCTGATACAGCAGTGGCAGATAATGCTGATGCGAAAGATGTATCTATGAGCGATGTGATTGCAAAGAAGCTTGTTGTGAATAATGATGACAGTCAGGGCAAGACAGGAACTGATGATGGCAGGAGCAATAACACATATGGCAGAAGCAATGACTCTGTAAAGGGTGAGAATGCAGCGATACCTACAGGTAATAATATCGTTAATGATATCCAGCAGAGTTTTGAAGCAGCATTTGACAATGTAGATTACAGAGTTAATCCGGCTGATGTTGTTGACCAGATTGTTGAGTCAATCAAGCTTAATTCGACATCAGAGTTGAAGAGCATGGAGATACAGCTCAATCCACAGAATCTTGGCAAGGTTAATTTACTTGTATCTGTAAGGGAAGGTGTTGTTACAGCACAGATATCTGCAGAGAATGAACAGGTCAGAAAAGCACTTGAGAGTCAGGTTATTACTCTTAAGGAGAACATTGAAAGCCAGGGTATTAAGGTTGATGCTGTAGAGATTGCAGTACAGACTAATGCATTTGATTCTAATCAGCAGTTTGATGGACAGAAGCAGGAACAGGCAAAGAAAACATCAAGAAGAATAAGACTTGATGGCTTTGATTACTCTGATGATGAAGAAGATGAAGAGCCTGCTATTAATTACAATGAAAACAGCAGTGTTGAATACACAGCATAGTATTAGATTAGCAAAGGAGGCATAATATGGTAACTTCTAATGTTGTAGATGGTAAGATTCAGGATTCTGACAGCTATAGTAATGTAAGTTCTCTTAATAAAAATACTAAGAAGAATAATTCGGATCTGGATGTTAATGATTTCTTAAAGCTTCTTGCTGCACAGATGCAGTATCAGGATCCGCTTGAACCAACAGATAATACACAGTATATTGCACAGATGGCTACTTTCACACAGGTATCAGCTACTACTTCAATGAACGAAAGAGTCCAGCAACAGACAGCTTCTAATCTTGTTGGAAAGTATGTAATTGTACAGAGTGGTATTGATGCTACACAGCTTGTGGCTGGTAAAGTCCAGAGCTGGGAAAAGATTGATGGTACAATTTATCTTAGAATTGACGATAAACTGTATGATATTGAAGATCTTGACAGAGTTCTTGATGATGATTACTACAAGAAGCTTTTACAGGGTTCAACAACAGGTGGTACAACAGGCAGTGGTACTACAACTGGAAGTACAACAGGAACAGACAATAAAACTGACAGCACTGATAAGACAGAAGAAAAAACAGAAGATAAGACTGAGGATTCTGGAAAAGAGTAATTTCTGTTCAATTTCTTGTTGAATATGCCGATATATAGGTGTAAAGTTATATGGAAAAGAGGTGTCACTTATGAATAATATCATGATGGGTGGATATACATCTATCCAGCAGGCAGCAAGTTCGCTGAATGGTAATATTAATCGTGAATCCAGCGGGACATCTGATGTTTCTTTTCAGGATATTCTTAGACAGACCAAGGAAAGCATTAAGGCAGCAGATAAGACAGAGCAGTCTGATGGCGTCAGATTTTCAAAACATGCTGATGCAAGGCTTAGACAGAGAGATATTCAACTGTCAGATGAGCAGATGACACGTCTTAATGAAGGAACTCAGAAGGCTGGTTTAAAAGGTATCAAGGAGTCATTGGTAATTCTTGATAATCTTGCATTCATTGTTAATACAGAGAACAAAACTGTTGTTACAGCGATGGATTCTACTAATAATGATGAAAACATATATACCAATATTGATGGAGCTGTTATTATATAGCTGGACCTTTAAGGAGGCTTATAATCCCTGAATGCCAGATGGGATTAAGATTAAACAGCTTATCATAGTAAATTTTTGGAGGTACTAATCCTATGATGAGATCATTGTTCTCTGCTGTGTCAGGTTTAAAGGCACACCAGACAAAGATGGACGTTATCGGTAATAATATTGCCAACGTCAATACAGTGGCTTTCAAGTCACAGTCAGTAACTTTTAGTGATGTATATTATCAGACTACACAGACTGCATCAGGTCCAAGCAGCGATGGAAGCAAGGGTGGAACTAATGCCAAGCAGATAGGTCTTGGTTCAACAGTTGCATCTATATCAACTGCTATCACTTCACAGGGCGCTACAGAGCGTACAGATAATACATGGGATGTATGTCTTTCTGGTAATTCATTCTTTATTATTAATAATGCTGGAAGTACATATTTTACAAGAGCCGGAGATTTTAAGATTGATACTAATGGTGCCCTTGTTACATCAGGTGGATGTAATGTAATGGGATGGTATGCTGATCCTGATACTGGATTGATTGTTAAGGATAAGGTACAGGCCTTGTATCCACAGAGCTCAAAATATACTTTCACAGAGCCGGAAGCAACTAAAAGTGTTACAATTACAGGTAATATTGATGCGGCTGCTACAGGTGATGCAACAACAACTGTATCGTTTTATGATTCTCTGGGTAACAGATATCAGGCTAGTCTGACTCTTACTCCGGATAAAACAACTCCATCTAAGTATACAGTTAAATGTGGTGCTATTACAAAGAATGGACAGAAGACTAATTTGACAGCAGAAACAATTACTGGAGATATTACATTCAATGCTAATACAGGTAAAATTGATGTTGGTACAGGTAATACTGGCACATTTACATTGGGAGGATTTAAGGCGGATAAAGCTAAAGTTCCAGATGGTGGCGTTGATTGCAGTGCTGATGTTGCTAATATAACAAATCCTATAACAGTAGATTTTTCATCACTTACAAGATTTAATGAGACAACTAATATTAAGGACAGCATGGGTATTAAGAATGCTTCAACTGGTGGAGTTGATGGCGCTGGTAAAGCTGTTGGTACTATGACATCGGTTGGCGTTGATGACAAGGGCTGTATCGTAGCCAACTATAGCAATGGTGACGTTAAGACTATTGCGCAAATTGCAGTTGCTACTTTCTCTAACCCTGCTGGTCTTGAGAAGGTTGGAGAGAATATGTATGCTGCAACACTTAACTCAGGTGAGTTTAATGGAATTGGTGAAGAGGTAGCAGCATCAGGTGGTAAGATGAGTTCTGGATATCTTGAGATGTCTAACGTAGATCTTTCTGACCAGTTTACAACTATGATAACAACACAGAGGGGCTTCCAGGCCAACTCAAGAATTATCACAGTATCAGATACAATGTTAGAGGAACTTATCAATCTTAAGAGATAGTAATAAGTATTAGTTTAGTATAAATTAATAATACATAATTATGGCATGAGAGTATCATACTTTCATGCCATTTTTTTAAAAAATCGGTTATATGAGTTGCTAATATTTCCAAATTGTGGTTTAATATATGTGATATTTTTAGATGGGGTACTATAAATTTATATACAGTATATAGATATGAACTTAATAATTTTCTATACATAGGGGAATATGATGATAAAAGTCACAAGGTTCAATGAATCTGTATTTGTCGTGAATGCAGAGATTATACAGACAGTGGAGGAAACTCCCGATACAGTTATTACACTGACAACAGGTACCAAGTACGTTGTTAAGGAATCGTGTGAGGAGATTGTTAATAAGGTTATCGAATATAAAAGAAAAATACATTATATAGAATAATAAAAGATAGGATGGTGCGTAACAGTGGATTTAGCTACACTCATAGGTTTAGTTGTCGGCGTTATAATGATTTTGTTTGGTATTATATCAGGTGCTGGTGTTTCGGCACTTGGTAACTTCTTCGATCTGCCGTCAGTTATCATTACAATTGGTGGTTCACTTACCAGCTTGATGACAGGATTTACCATGTCAGAATTTATTGCAGGCTTCAAGGGCGCAGGAGTTGCATTTAAAGATCCTAAGATTGATAATGGAGCAGTTATCAAACAGATAATAGATTTATCTAATGTTGCCCGTAAGGAAGGTCTTCTTGCACTTGAGGAGGTTGCTGGTAATCTCGAGGATGAATTTATGAAGAAAGGTATCCTTCTTATTGTCGATGGTACTGAGCCTGAGCTTGTAAGAGGAATTCTTGAGACAGAGCTTGTTAATATGGATGACCGTCACAGAGCAATGGCTGGTTTCTTTGAGACATGGGCTTCATTCGGTCCTGCATGGGGAATGATTGGTACTCTTATCGGTCTGGTTAACATGCTTCAGAACCTTAGTGATTTCAATGCAATCGGGCCTTCCATGGCGGTTGCTCTTCTTACTACACTTTATGGTTCGGTCATTGCTAACTGGTTCTGTACACCTATAGCATCTAAGATGAAGAATATCAACAGCAAAGAGTATCAGATGAGAGAGATTGTTATAGAAGGACTTTTATCAATACAGGCGGGCGAAAACCCTAGAGTAATTGAAGAAAAGCTTAAGTCATTCTTATCACCAGCCGCACGTGGTGCTGCATCTCAGGAGGAAGGTGAGCGTTAATGGCAAAGAGAAAACCAGAGGAAAGCGCACCTGGCGCACCAGCCTGGATGTCGACTTTCAGTGATTTGATGAATCTTCTTCTGTGCTTCTTCGTGCTTTTGTTCTCTATGTCAACAGTTGACTCACAGAAGTTTCAGGAATTGGCAGCGGCTTTGTCAGCTACATTCAGTGTGCTTCCTTCGGGCGGTTCGGTTCTGTCAGATGAAGGTGTGCTTGTGGCAAGTGGCGCAAGCCAGCTTAATGCATTAAGTGAGTTCTATAATAATGTAGGACTTAATTCTGATGGCGAGGTTACGCAGGATAATAATGATGCGTATGAGCAGGTGCAACAGGAAGGTCTGTCGCAGTCAGAGCAGATGGCTGAACAGATTGAGGCGGCACTTGAAGCACAGAATGTTGCAGATCAGGTCGAGGTTACAGCGACAAGTGAATATGTATTACTTAATATTAACGGTGCGATTCTTTTTGATTCAGGAAGGTCTGAACTTAAGAGCGGTGCAGTTACTATAGTTGATAAGGTTGCGGATTCTGTTAAACAGTATGATGCCAACACAATTACGATTGAGGGACATACAGATAACGTACCAATCAGCACAGCACAGTATCCGGATAATATGATGTTGTCTATATACAGAGCGTATACGGTGTTTGATTATTTCGTAAGCCAGAAGGGTTTTGATCCGACAAGCCTTACCTCGTCTGGAAGAGGTGAAGCAGTTCCAGTTGCATCTAACAGTACTGCAGAGGGTCGTGCCCAGAACAGACGAGTTGAAATTAAGATATATAATTCATTATACAGTAAGAATTAATATATAATCATGGAGGAGCTATATGAAAAAGAGTATGCTTAATGTCATAACACTGGCACTGGTTCTTATTAACCTTGTATTAACAGTGTTACTTACATTTTCTTTAGTGTCAACTAATAAGAAAACAAACAATCTTATCACTAAAGTATCAGAGATTATCGACCTTGATGTCGGAGGTATCTCAACATCTGGCGATTCAACATCAACAGGAAGAGTCAGCGAGAGCGATATCGTGTATGTAGATGTTAAAAGCGGCGATAACGACAGCATAACAGTATCTTACACAAGTAATGGCAAGACACATTATGCAGTATTAAAGGTTTCGCTTGGACTTAACAGCAAGGCTAAGGATTATTCAACTAAGAGTACAAGCATCAATAATGGTATGAAGGTTATAGTTAGTACAATTACTAAGGAAGCCCAGAAGTACTCATATGATGCAATTGAAAAGAATATGGCTAAGATTGAGAGTGATTTATTAGCAACACTTCAGGATCAGTTTGAGACACAGTGTATATATTCAGTAACTATTTATTCAGTAGTTACACAGTAATAGATTATTAATTAAGGATGAATGGAGGTGAAGGAAGATGGGAGAGGTCTTGTCCCAAAGCGAGATTGATAACCTGTTGAAAGCATTAAGCACAGGCGAGCTTGATATAGATGAAGCTAAAGTCTCAGAAGAAAAACAGGTTAAGAACTACGATTTTGCCAGACCTGCAAAATTCTCGAAGGAGCATTTAAGAACATTAGAGATTATTTTTGAACATTTTTCGAGATTACTTGCTACCAATCTTCCTGCATATCTTCGTAAGTCAGTCAATGTAGATGTTGTCAATTCAGAGGTTGTTATTTATTCAGAGTTTTCTAACGCTTTGTCTAATCCGGTGCTTTTAGGAGTTATAGGAATGCAGCCATTAACAGGCAATGTTATTATGGAGATGGCATCCAATCTTGGATTTGCGATTGTTGACAGGCTTCTTGGAGGAGCAGGTGTGCCGATTGATAAGGAAAGAGATTATTCAGAGATAGAGCTGTCTATCTTAGAGAGAATATTCAGCATATGTGTCAATCTGCTTCGCGAGCCTCTGGCTAATGTTGTTAAAGTAGAGCCAAGGCTTGAAAGAATAGAGACGAATTCACAGTTTGCACAGATTATTTCACCGAGTGAAACGATTGCGATTATCACGCTGAATATTAAGATAGGCGATATAGAAGGTCTCATGAATGTGTGTCTTCCTTTTGATACACTTGAGCCGGTTATTGATAAGTTGAATACGAAGTACTGGTTCTCTACAATGAAAGAGAAAGATGGTACTTCTTATGAAGATACTATTGAGGCAGCTATTAATAAAGCAAGAATTCCAATTAAAGCTGTTCTTGGTACCAGTACAATTAGTGTAGCTGATTTTGCTAATCTTCAGGTTGGAGATATTATTAAGGTTAATCGGCATGTTGATGAAGAACTTGATGTGTATGTGGGTAACATAAAGAAATTTATGGCGTTGCCGGGATATTCTAATGAACAGTTCGCAGTCAGAGTTACAGAAGTAATTAGAGAGGAGAATGAATAGAATGGATGGCATGTTGTCACAGGACGAGATTAATGCGTTACTGTCGGGTATGAATAATTCGGAAGAAGAAAAACCAGCAGCAGATGCAGCACCTGCTTCATCATCAGGAGACGAAGAGTTTTCACTCAGTGCTTCTGAGAAAGATGCAGTCGGCGAGATCTCTAATATAAGTATGGGTACAGCAGCAACAACACTTAGCTCGCTATTGAATCAGAAGGTTAATATCACAACACCTTCTGTATCGGTATCTAACTGGGAAGACATATCTGCAAAATATGACAGACCATGTGTTATGATGCAGATATCATATAAAGAGGGTATAGATGGTAATAATGTCCTTGTACTTAAAGAGAGTGATGTTAAGATTATAACAGACCTTATGATGGGGGGACCTGGTCAGGAAGATGATTCAGAACCACTTAGTGAATTACATCTTAGTGCAATCGGTGAAGCTATGAACCAGATGATGGGTTCGGCAGCAACATCAATGTCTTCTATGTTTAATAGAAAGATTGATATCAGTCCACCAGTTGCTAATGTTATTGATACATACAGTGATTCAATTGATGACTTACCAGCATTTCTCAATGGCTCATTTGTAAGGGTTTCCTTTAAGATGCAGATTGGTGATTTGATTGACAGTGAGATTATGCAGCTCTATCCAATTGAATTTGCTAAGGAACTGCTTGAGTTATTCATGCCATCATCAGATTCACAGGCATCTGCGCCAACACCACAGGCACAGGCATCTGCACCAACACCACAGCCACAGCCTGCACCAGCACAGGCGGCTGCGCCAACACCACAGCCACAGCCTGCACCAGCACAGCAGATGACACCACCACCTATGCAGCCGGATATGAATGCACAGGCTGCGCCACAGGGAATGCCTCCATATGGAATGCCATATGGATATCCGCCACAGGGTGTGCCATACGGATACCAACCACAGGGAATGCCATATGGATATCCACCACAGCAGGATGTCAATGTTGCACCAGCAGCATTCCAGCCTTTTGCTAATGATGTCAGTGGATTAAGCCAGAAGGAAAATATAGACCTTATCATGGATGTTCCATTGGAAGTTACTGTTGAACTTGGAAGGACATCTAAGAGCATTAAGGATATATTGGAATTTGCCCCAGGTACTATTGTTGAGCTTAATAAGATTGCAGGTGAAGCGATAGATGTACTTGTTAATGGCAAGTATGTTGCTAAGGGAGAAGTTGTTGTTATTGAAGAAAGTTTCGGTGTTCGTATAACTGAAATTATTAAGGATTCATAAAATAAAAAAAATAGTAGGAAAATGCAATTTTTTGTAGTATAATGAAGAAAGATTATATAGTTTTTAATTTAGGATAGGAGATTAGATATGGCAAAGAATATTTTGATTTGCGATGATGCAGCGTTTATGAGAATGATGATTAAGGATATTCTCACAAAGAACGGTTACAATATTGCAGGAGAGGCTGAGAACGGAGCTAAGGCAGTTGAGAAATATGCTGAATTAAAGCCGGATTTAGTCCTTATGGATATTACTATGCCAGAGATGGACGGTATTGAGGCACTTAAGAAGATTAAAGCTGCAGATGCCAATGCTTCAGTTATTATGTGTTCTGCAATGGGTCAGCAGGCAATGGTAATTGAGTCAATCCAGTCTGGTGCTAAGGATTTTATTGTTAAACCTTTTCAGGCAGACCGAGTTATCGAGGCGGTTCAGAAGGTAGTAGGATAATATGTTGAATATGTTGCTTGCAGTGTCGACATCAGGCTTAGAGACATTTACACAATTGCTGACATTGATTATTGTGTTTGCACTTGTGTTAGCCTTGACATATTTTGTTACTAGATTTGCTGGCAATTATCAGAAGAGTAAGCTTTCAGGTGGTAATATCAGCGTTCTTGAGACGGTGAGAATATCCAACTCTAAGTATATTCAGATTATTCAGATTGGAAACCGATTTTTTGCTATTGCTGTATGTAAAGATACTATCACGGTGATTAGTGAGATAGAACAGGGGGATTTGGTTCTTTCTGATAACACTACGCAGGTGAAATCTGAAAGTTTTAAATCAATTTTAGAAAAATTTAAAAAAGACAAGCCGGAAGATTAGGCGGATAGTGTATTATGATAAAGTTTTTGAAGAAGAACAGGAGAAAGATCATTGCTGCTTCTCTGGGATTAGGTATATTTTTTGCAATGTGTACTGTATTTACCAGATGTGTATATGCGGCAGATGGTGATAACTTGATAAGTATTGGAATATCAGCGGGTGATGGTTCTGATTTATCCAGCGTATTGCAGATGCTTTTAGTACTTACAGTTATCTCGCTTGCTCCGTCAATACTTATGATGTTGACGTCTTTTACAAGAATTGTTATTGTATTACATTTCACAAGAGCTGCTATTGGTACACAGACAGTTCCACCTAACCAGATTATTGCGGGCTTGTCTTTGTTTTTGACTTTTTTTGTGATGGCACCTACATTTACAGAGGTTTACCAGAGCGCGATTGTTCCGTTATCTAATAACGAGATTACAGCGCAGGAAGCATATGATATTGGTGTTCAGCCAGTAAGAAAGTTTATGCTCAAGCAGGTATCAACTAAGGATCTTGATACATTCCTTAAGATTGCAGATTTTGAGGAAGGTTCAGTTAAGTCTGAGGATGATATACCTTTGAGAGTACTTATACCAAGTTTTATTATCAGCGAACTTAGAATTGCGTTTATTATAGGATTCCTTATCTATATTCCATTTATAGTCATAGATATGGTTGTTGCATCAACGCTTATGTCTATGGGTATGATGATGCTGCCGCCAACGACAATATCGACACCTTTCAAGATATTGCTGTTCGTTATGGCAGATGGATGGAATCTGATAATAGGCAATCTGATGACGACATTTAATTAGTTAAGATATGTAAGATGGAAAGGAGCAGAATATGACTACAGGTGACGTTATTACTATAGCAAGAGAAACTGTATGGGTTATAGCCAAGACATCAGTTCCTATATTGCTTGTGTCAATGATTGTAGGTCTTATTATCAGCCTTTTCCAGACACTTACATCAATTCAGGAGCAGACACTTACATTCGTGCCTAAGCTTCTGGCAATTCTTCTTGGACTTATGCTCATGGGTTCATGGATGCTCAATGAGATTGTTGCTTTTATGCAGAATCTGTGGGGCAGCTTTAATCAGTATATAATGTGATGGAATAGTATAATATGATTAGTTATGAATTTGCAATGGAACAGTTTATGCTGTTTATTATGATTCTTATAAGGATTGCCTCATTTATATATGTGGCAGCTATATTTAACACAGCTAATACACCTGCTAGGACTAAGGTGGGATTAGCTTTTTTTGTAGCAGTTCTTGTCTATACAGCTAATCCAGATATGACATTTGAATATAATGGTGCCCTTGAACTTGCGGCAATTATTCTTAAAGAAGTTGCTGTGGGAATGTTTTTAGGAGTGATAAGCGCATTCTGTATACAGATAATCATGTATTCAGGTGCAATTATTGATATGGATACCGGACTTTCAATGGCGCAGATTATGGACCCGACAACTAATATACAGGTCGGTATATTCGGTAATTTCTATTATTACATATTACTGTTATTGCTGCTGGTGTCAGGTCTTCACAGATACCTTATCCAGGCGATAATTGAGACATATAAGGTTATTCCGATTGGCCAGGTGACATTCTCGGCGGGGATATTTGACACAATTATGAAGTTTATCGGGGATTATTTCGTGATAGGCTTTAGAATTGCACTGCCTGTCTTTTCGGTAACACTTCTGCTCAATGTCGTGCTTGCTATTCTTGCAAGAATTGCACCACAGATGAATATGTTCGTAGTTGGTATGCAGTTGAAAATATTTGCTGGTATATTCGCTGTTATGTTCACAGTAGTTATGATGCCAGCAGTGTCTACTGTTATAGAGGAAGAGATTCATACGCTCTTAGCTTCTTTAGTAAGGGGAATGAGCCCATGACGGATAGATATGCAGATATAATGAATGGCGGAATATCAGAAAAATACCTTGCAATAGAATATAATCTTCAGTTCTTTGCAAAGGACGGTCCGGGTGGAGAGAAGACTGAGCCTGCGACAAGTAAAAAGTTAAATGATACAAGAAAGCAGGGGCAGGTTGCCAAGAGTAAGGATTTGATAATGGCTGCCTCCCTTATGTCATTGTTTATTATAATTAAAGTATATGTTGTAACAATGGGCGAAAAGCTTATGAGAGCCTTTAAAGAGTTTTATACGACATTTGAGGTGCAGATTAATGACAGTGGTTCAGGATATCCTATGACATTAGCTGTATCATCAATAAGAAAGGCATTTACAGACCTGATTGTAATAACTTTTCCAATATTTATTGTGGCTGTCGTTATAGCAGTAGTTGGCAATATGCTTCAGCAGTCATGGATGGTTACAACAGAGCCTATGAAGCCCAAGTTCAGTAAACTGAGTCCGATTAATGGATTTAAGAGGATATTTTCAGTAAGACAGCTTTTTGAGCTTTTAAAGTCAATTGCAATGATGATTGTGATTGGAATTATTGTGTTCGTAACGATTAAAGATAAGGCCAATTTGCTTCTTACATTTTATAATATAACACTTTATCAGGCGTTAGGTGCGATAGGTGGTATAATAGTTGACTTAGGAATCAAGGTCAGCGCAGTGTTCCTTGTAATTGGTTTTGTTGACCTGTTTTATCAGAAATTCAAGTTCAGGCAGGACACAATGATGACAAAACAGGAAATTAAAGATGAATTTAAGAATACTGAAGGTGACCCTCAGATTAAGGGTCAGATAAGAAGAAAGATGCAGGAAATCTCGCGTCGTAGAATGATGCAGCAGCTTCCGGAGGCGGACGTTGTCATCACGAACCCTACACATTTTGCGGTTGCACTAAAGTATGAACCTAACAGTGGCATGGCGCCTATAGTTATAGCCAAGGGTGCTGACTATCTTGCTTTCCAGATAAAGGACAAGGCGAGAGAATACCACATTGAGATAGTTGAGAATAAACCACTGGCGAGAATCCTGTATGCCAATGTCGATATCGGAATGGAGATACCGCCAGAATTGTATCAGGCAGTAGCGGAGATTCTTGCAATGGTATTAAAACCAACTTACTAAAAAATAGCTTTTTGTAAATAGTTGAATATAAAGATTAAAAATGTTACAATTATTTAATGTCTGATTTGGATAAATATACCAAGGAAAGGGGATTGGAATAATGAAGGTAAAAAAGAATGATTTGTTCATAGGCGTATATCTTCTATCTGCGGTTTTATTCTTTATTATATCAATTCCATCAGCATTGCTGGATGTGCTCTTAGCATTGAATATCGGCATTGCACTTGTAATTCTGTTTAATTCATTATATGCAAAAGAAGTTCTTGATATGGCATCTTTCCCAACAATATTACTGTTCACGACAATATTCAGAATTTCGCTGAATGTATCGTCAACAAAGCTTATCCTTAAGAATGGAGATGCAGGCCGGGTCGTTGCAGTATTCGGTGAATTCGTAGGTGGCGGTAATCTTGTAATTGGTATAATTATATTTATTATCCTTATTATTATCCAGTTTGTAGTTATCAATAAAGGTTCTGAGCGAGTTGCTGAGGTTACAGCCAGATTCACACTGGATGCCATGGCTGGTAAGCAGATGGCGATTGACTCTGACCTTAATACAGGTGCCATAACAGATAAAGAGGCTGCTGAGAAGAGAAAAAAACTCCAGCAGGAGAACAGCTTCTTTGGTTCCATGGATGGTGCTACCAAGTATGTTAAGGGAGATGCTACAGCAGGTCTTATCATTACAGGTATCAACATGGTCGGTGGTATTGTAATGGGTATGCTGTATGGCGGTCTTACAATTAACGAGGCTTTACAGAAGTACACAATCCTTACAATCGGTGATGGACTATGCAGCCAGATACCTTCACTTCTTATATCTCTGTCAACTGGTATCCTTGTAACCAAGGCTTCAAGTGATGGAGAATTAGGTGATGAGATGGTTGGACAGCTCTTTTCTATTGACAGGGTTCTGATGATGGTTGGTTCAGCTATGGCTATCCTTGGAGTTACAACACCATTGCCTTGGTATATATTCATTCCATTTGGTGTGGCACTTATATTACTTAGCAGAAGAGTCGGTGTTAAGGAAGGCGAGGCTAAGATAGAGGAAGAGGTTGAAAGAGAAGAGACTGAGGCACAGGAGATACGAAAACCGGAGAATGTCGTCAGCCTGCTTAATGTCGACCCTATCGAGCTTGAATTTGGTTACGGAATCATACCGTTAGCGGATGTTAACCAGGGTGGAGACCTGCTTGACCGAGTTGTCATGATAAGAAGACAGGTTGCCCTTGAGTTAGGTGCAGTTGTGCCTATAATAAGATTAAGAGATAATATCCAGCTTAACCCTAATCAGTATGTCATCAAGATTAAAGGCATACAGGTAAGCGAGGGTGAGATTCTATTTGACCACTATATGGCGATGAATCCTGGATATGTTGAAGAGGAGATAACAGGTATTCCGACATTTGAACCATCATTCCATCTTCCGGCTATATGGATTACAGAGGGACAGAGGGAGAGAGCAGAGTCACTTGGATATACAGTTGTTGACCCTCCTTCAATTATTGCTACACATCTTACAGAAGTTATCAGACAGCATATTGCTGAGCTTCTTACCAGACAGGATGTACAGAATCTTATCAATAATATCAAGGATAACAATACAGCTCTTATTGATGAGCTTGTTCCTAAGCTCCTCAGTATCGGTGAGATTCAGAAGGTTCTCCAGAATCTTCTGGAAGAGGGAATATCAATACGAGACTTAGTTACAATATTTGAGACTCTTGCAGACCATGCTTCGGTTACAAGAGATACTGATATACTTACAGAGTATGTAAGACAGAGCTTGAAGAGAGCTATATCTGGAAAGTATTTCCCACCTAATGAGGTGACTAATGTGGTTACTCTTGACCCGGCTGTTGAGCAGGAGATAATGGGTTCTGTCAAGAATACAGAGCAGGGTTCATATCTTGCGCTTGACCCTGAAAGAGTTAAAAAGATTATAGCCAGTCTTACAGAGCAGTTAAAGAAGCTGGAAGACATGGGACGTAATCCTATTGTTATAACATCACCAATAGTAAGATTATATTTTAAAAAGATGGCACAGGATTACTTCAAAGATATTATTGTGATTTCATATAATGAGGTGGAATCAAATATTGAATTACAATCAGTAGGGATGGTGACAGCATAAATGATAGTCAAGAAGTATCAGGGAGCAACAGAAGAGGAAGCTATTAAGAAAGCACAGGAGGATCTTGGTAATAAGGCAGTTGTTTTGAATGTCAAGACATTGCAGCAAAGAGGCGTATTCCGTCTGTTTAAGAAGGATGTCGTTGAGATAACAGCAGCACTTGAGGAAGAAGAATTCAAGAATGGCATTAACCAAAGAAAGCCGGTTATGGGCGATGATGCATCTAAAATGGTTGTCGGCACACAGATTACACCATCACGTCCTCTTAATGCAAGGAGCAATTCCAAGGTTAATCTTGTAGCTGATGAAAAGATTTCTGTTCCGGCAGAGTCTAATTCTGCTGTGCTTGAACAGAAGCTGGATTCACTTCACAATCTTTTACAGAGCCAGATGGCAAAGGAAGCTGCCAAAGAAGCAGAAAAACCAGCCAGCAGTGAGGTCACACAGGAGAACGCCGGTCAGAAAAAAGTGAGTGAGCGTGAGAATTCCAATATGAAATTCATCAAGCTTATATATAAGAAGCTTATTGATAATGAAGTTGATGAGAAGTATGCAGACCAGATTATGAGTGATATAGAGGGCTCTCTTAAGAAGGAATCCAATATCGACAGTATTCTTGCTGCTGCATACCAGAAGATAATATTAAAGCTTGGCGAGGCTGATGATATAGAGATAGGTGACAAGCCTAAGGTTATATTCTTTGTAGGTCCTACAGGCGTTGGAAAGACAACAACAATTGCCAAGGTCGCATCAAGATTCAAGCTTGAACAGCAAGCAAAGGTTGCATTTATAACATCTGATACATACAGGATAGCGGCTGTTGAACAGCTTAATACATATGCATCAATCATAGACAGTCCGGTAAGCGTTATATATTCAGCAGATGAGCTTGAAGAGGCGGTTAATACATATAAGGATTATGACCTTATAATGGTTGATACAGCCGGACGTTCACATAAGTCTGAGGATCAGATGGATGAGCTTGGAGATATGTTAGCCAATACTAAGGCATTGAAGGATAACTTTGACGTCAAGGTTTATCTTGTACTCAGTATCACAACCAAATATAAAGACCTTGTCAATATAACTGAGAGATATAAGGATATAGATGACTGGTCAATTATATTTACAAAGCTCGATGAGACATGTGCACTTGGCAATATTCTTAATATAAGGATGCTGACAGGAGCAGCTTTATCATATACAACATCAGGACAGAATGTGCCTAATGACATAGAACTTATTAACGAACAGTCACTTGCAAAGCAGCTTCTTGGAGGTAACACATGATGGATCAGGCGCAGAACTTAAGAAATATAATAAAAATGCAGAACCAGAAGGCAGTTGATAACTCCAGAATAATCGCTGTGACAAGTGGAAAAGGTGGAGTTGGCAAATCTAACACGTCTGTTAATCTTGCATTACAGTTCCAGCGTCAGGGAAAAAAGGTTGTTATATTTGATGCTGATTTCGGGCTTGCCAATATTGAGGTTATGTTCGGAATCATCCCTAAGTACAATCTTGGAGATATGATGTTCAAAGGAAAAGAGCTGAAGGATATAATAACGCCGGGGCCAGAGGGCGTTGGCTTTATATCAGGCGGTTCGGGAATAGCGAGACTTGTCAATCTTGACAAGGACCAGATTAAAAGACTTGTGAGCAAGTTGTCAGAGCTTGAAGAGATGGCAGATGTCGTCATAATAGATACAGGAGCTGGAATTTCATCATCAGTTATGGAATTTTTAGTGTCAAGTCCTGAGATAATTCTTGTGACTACACCAGAGCCTGCATCGATAACAGACTCATATGCGCTGTTAAAGGCACTCAGCATGAATGAGGATTTTGAATCTGATAATACAAGAGTGAAGCTTATAGCTAACAGAGTGGAGAATGATAAAGACGGACAGGGATTGTATGACAAACTCAGTGCAGTGTCAACAAGATTCCTTAATGTTGACCTTGAGTATTTAGGAGCTGTTCCGTTTGATAATAATGTCACTAAGTCAGTGATGAATCAGAAACCGGTTACTCTTATGTATCCAGGTTCGCCATCAGCAAGATGTTACGAAGATATTGTTAATATTCTTGAAAATAAAGAGATTTCCCCTCATAATAATATAGGAGTAAGGAATTTCTTCAAAACAGTTTTTTCAAGGAAAGTGAATGGTTAAATTATGGAAGGCAAAGTAATTAATATCGGTAATAAAATAGAACTTACTGTCGTACAGAATAGAAGAAGTTTAAGACATGATACAGACAAGACTACATATGTAAGCCAGATTTTAGACTTTGATGATGATACAATAATTGCGGCTTTGCCTATATATGAAGGTCATCTGGTGACTCTGGAAGTAGAAAGCCAGCTTGAATGTTACTTCTATACACAGAAGGGCATATACAAGGGTATGGCAGTTATTGAGTCAAGATATAAGGAGAAAAATCTCTACCTTATGAGACTGGAACTTACCAGCGAACTCAAAAAGTTCCAGAGAAGACAGTATTTCAGGCTTCCATGTAATATACAGGTAGATATGCGCCCTCTTAATGTATCAGAGGTAATTGATTATTCATCGAGCCATGTGATTGATGATAATCCGGATGCCGAGATTGTCAATGGAGTTATTGTTGATATCAGTGGCGGCGGACTAAGAGTTTTTTCTGGAAGAGATTTTGATAAGAATGACTATGTGTATGTCAAATTTTCTATAGACATGAATGTCGGTGTTAAGGAAATAGGGCTGATGGCAAGGGTTGTTATGTCGATAGCATCTCCTAATATGGAGAATTACTATGATAACAGGCTTCAGTTTAAGGATATTCCACCTCAGACAAGAGATGTTATAGTTAAATATATATTTGAACAACAAAGAAAAAATCAGAGCAGAGGGAGATGATGATTTTAAATGGCGAAAAAAATATTAGTGATTGATGACTCTGCACTCATGAGAAGGGTAATCTCTGATATAATTAATTCGGATGAAGAGTACGAGGTCGAAGCCATTGCTAAGGACGGACTTGAAGGATTTGAGATGATTGTTTCTAATCCTAATCTTTATAGCGCAGTTATTCTTGATATTAACATGCCTAAGATGAACGGTCTTGAATTACTTGAAAAGCTTCAGAAGAACAGGATTGAGCAGACTGTCATAGTAGTAAGTACTGTTGCCAAAGAAGGAGCCAGAGAAACTATCAAGGCTTTGGAATTAGGTGCATTTGATTTCGTTACGAAACCAGAGAATTACCTTGAAACTAAAGGTGAGGTGTTCCGTAACAGAATTAAAGAGATGCTTGATGTGGCGACAGCTTCCAGACCGTCAGCACCTCAGCCTGCTGTATCACGCACATCTATAGGCACCAGGCCTAGAAGGGAAGTCACAATTGGAAAGATTTCCACACCAGTAAGCGGCGTAAGCAGTTCTTCATTGGAATTCAGGCGTAAGACGCAACAGATGAATACTGTAACAAAAAAAGTTGAACCAGCCAAGTTTAGTGGAATTAAGCGTGGTAAGAACAAGCTTGTAGCTCTTGCTTGTTCAACAGGTGGTCCTAAGACACTTCAGAAGGTTGTACCATTGTTACCAGGCAATCTTGATGCACCAATGGTAATTGTGCAGCACATGCCAGCAGGATTTACAGCATCACTCGCATTAAGACTTAATGAGATGAGTGAGGTCAATGTTAAAGAAGCCAAAGATGGAGATGTACTTACTAAAGGTAATGTATACATAGCTCCGGGTGGAAAGCATTTAAGAATTGTAAAGGCATCTGCCGGTTATGAGATTAAGCTTAGTGACGAACCAGCAGTGGAAGGTTTAAGACCTTGTGCCAATATAATGTTCCAGTCATTAGAAAAGTGCAGTTTTGATGAAATTACATGCGTAGTTTTAACAGGCATGGGAGCAGATGGAACTAAAGGAATATCTGGGCTGGCTGCCCAGAACAAGAAAATACATGTTATTGCACAGGATGAAGATACATGTGTTGTCTATGGAATGCCAAAAGCAATAGCACAGACCGGACTGGTTGACGAAGTAGTCCCAGTTGGACAGGTCGCAGAAATGATTACAAAGAACGTGGGGGTATCTTAAAATGGATGTTAGCCAGTATCTAGAGATTTTTATCGACGAATCAAATGAACATTTACAGAATCTTAGCGATCAGTTAATGATTCTGGAGAAGGAACCAGAAAACACTGATACAATCAATGAGATTTTCCGTGCAGCTCACTCTTTAAAGGGTATGGCTGGTACAATGGGATATAAGAGAATGCAGAATCTTACTCATGATATGGAGAATGTATTCTCAGAAGTTCGTAATGGCAATATTAAGGTTACTGCTGATATGGTAGACTGCCTTTTCCAGTGTCTTGATGCACTTGAGGAATATGTTACTAATATACAGCAGAATCAGGATGAAGGAACTAATGATAATGAGCCAATAATCAAAGCACTTAACAGCTTTATTAATGGCGATGGTGGACAGCAGGAAGCAGCTCCAGTTCCTAAGGCAGAAGCAGCAGCCGCTGAGACAGCAGCACCATCAGCAGATACAAGCAAGTATAATGAAATTGTTCTCGCTGATTTTGAGAAGAACGCAGTTAACGAAGCTTTAAAGAAGAATCTTCATGTATACATGATTAAAGTAAGTGTAGACGAGAACTGTATCCTTAAAGCAGCAAGAGCATTCCTTGTATTCAAGAACCTTGAGGGACATTGTGATATTATCAAGTCAGAGCCTTCAGTTCAGGATATTGAAGATGAGAAGTTTGATTTTGATTTCAGCATTGTTGTTATATCTTCAGAGAGCTTTGCAGATATTACTAAGATTATCAAGAATGTATCAGAGATAAAGGATGCTGTAGGTGAGGAGATTACAACTCCATATCCAGAGGATGAGACAGCAGAAGCTCCAGAAGAGGAAGCTAAGCCAGAACAGCAGCATGAAGAGGCTAAGAAGGAAGTAAAAGAAAGCAAGGAGACTAAGCCAGCAGCACAGCAGGCAGGCGGTAAGCAGCAGCCAGCAGGCAAGTCAAAGCCAGTTGGACATACAGTAAGAGTAGATATCGAGAAACTTGATGTCCTTATGAACCTTGTCAGCGAGCTTATCATTGCTAAGAACGGTCTTGTGTCAGCCAGCGCAGCTAATGAGGATGGCGAGACAGCAGTTAACCAGAACTTCAATGAGCAGATAGAGTACCTTGAGAGAGTAACAACTAACCTTCATGAGTCAGTTATGAAGGTTCGAATGATGCCAATTGAGAGCGTTGTTAGTAAGTTCCCAAGAATGATAAGAGATCTTAACAAAAAGCTCGGCAAGCCAATGGAACTGTATATGTCAGGCGAGGAGACAGAGCTTGATAGAACAGTTATCGATGAGATTGGTGACCCGTTAATGCACCTCTTAAGAAATTCAGCAGACCACGGTATTGAGAGTGCTGAAGTAAGAGCTGAGAGAGGCAAGAACCCAACAGGTTCTATTTTCCTTAACGCATATCAGGATGGTAACAATGTTGTTATCGAGGTTAAGGATGATGGTAATGGTATCGATATACAGAAGGTTAAGAGCAAGGCTATAGAGAAGGGTACTATTACAGAAGATCAGGCTGCTGTTATGACAGAGGATGAGATTATCAATCTGTTATTCAGACCAAGCTTCTCAACAGCAGATAAGGTTACAGATGTATCAGGCCGAGGTGTTGGACTTGATGTTGTTAAGTCTAAGATTGAAGCTCTTGGTGGTGATGTTGAAGTTAAGTCAGTATACGGAGAGGGAAGTACATTCATAATCAGACTTCCACTTACACTTGCTATTATACAGGCTCTTATGGTTAAGCTTGGAGATGAGAAGTTTGCTATATCTCTTGGCTCAATCCAGACAATCGAGGATATTCCAGTAAGTGAGATTAAGTATGTACATGCTAAGGAAGTTATCCATTTAAGAGGAAGCGTAATACCTCTTATCAGATTAAGAGAGCTTCTTGATGTTCCAGGAGAGATGGAACAGCAGGATACTATTACAGTTGTTATTGTAAGCAAGGGTGATAAGCTTGCAGGTCTTGTCGTAGACAGCCTTATCGGACAGATGGAAATCGTTATTAAGTCATTAGGCAAGTATATTAATATCAACAAGATGATTAGTGGTGCAACAATCCTTGGTGATGGTTCAGTAGCGTTAATCATTGATGCTAACACACTTGTTTAATTATTGATAGATTGAAAGGAATAGGGTGACTATCTATGGAAGAAGTTAAAGCAATTAGTAATAGTGATAATAGTGTAGATACAGTACAGTATATAGTTGTTAATATTGGTAATGAGCAGTATGGTATCAATATCCAGTATATTGATAATATTGTACGTAACCAGAGAATTACAAGAGTGCCTAAGGCACAGACATATTTTAAGGGTGTTATCAACCTTCGTGGTGAGATAATACCAGTTATGAGTGTAAGATTAAAGCTTGGACTTGAAGATGATGAATTCACAGACAAGACAAGAATCATAATTGTTAAAGTTGATTCAGCTAGTGTAGGTGTTATCGTTGACCAGGTTAAGGAAGTTGTTACACTTGGAACAGATGACATAGAAAAGGTTACAAGAACAGCCAATGATGATGCATCAGCAGGATATATCAACGCAATCGGCAAGAGCAATGATGAGTTGATTTCACTTCTTGATATTGTATCACTTATAGAAGAGGCTTAATGTAACAGGAGGATTTAAATGTCTAAGATTGATCTTAATCAACTTAATGATATGCAGTTTGATGTGCTTAAAGAGATAGGTAATATAGGTGCAGGCAACGCTACAACAGCTTTGTCTACAATGCTTAATATTAAAGTGGACATGTCTGTACCTAATGTTGCACTTCTCCCATTCAGCGAGATTTCTTCAGTTGTCGGCTCAGAGGAGGATACAGTTGTTGGTATCCTCATTGAGCTTGAGGGAGAGGTTAACGGAATGATGATGTTCATATTTGATATGAAATCAGCACATCATCTTGTTAATACACTTATGATGAGAGACATACATGAAAATGAGGATTCGTTTGATGTGTCAAGCTTTTCTGAGATGGACATGTCTGCTCTTAACGAAATTGGTAATATTGTTTCAGGTTCATATCTTAATGCACTTGCAGGACTTACGGGCTTAAAGATGATATGTTCTACTCCTAGTCTTACAGTTGATATGGTTGGAGCATTGCTTAGTGTTCCTGCGGCAGAATTTGGTAAGTATGGCGATAAGATGCTTATGATTCAGTCACAGTTTGGCGAGGATGAGTTTGTAACAGGATATTTCCTGTTAATCCCTGAGCTGGAATCTTATGACAAGATTCTTACAACTCTTGGAATGTAGTTATTATTAAAGGTGGTTTGTAACTAGAAGATGGGGAACATGATTAAAGTTGGAATGGCTGATTTAAAAGTATGTAAATGTCCTGATGCATTGACTACTCTTGGACTTGGTTCGTGTGTGGGTGTAGCGTTATATGATCCAGTAACCAAGATAAGTGGACTGTTACATTGTATGCTTCCAGATAGTACAGCAATAAGAAATAATTCCAATATCGCCAAATTCGCAGATACTGGAATTGATGAACTGATAAAGCAGATGGTTGCATTAGGAGCTAACAGAGGTCGTTTAGTAGCCAAGATTGCAGGCGGAGCACAGATGTTTGCAATGCAGACTACTAACGATTCTTTGCGTGTAGGTGAGCGTAATTCAGAGGCAGCAAAGAAGAAATTGAGAGAATATCATATCAGAATTCTTGCAGAAGACTGTGGACTTAACTATGGAAGAACAGTTGAATTCTATTCAGAAACTGGTGACTATGTAATTAAGGCAGTTGGAAAGCCTCCTAAAACAATATAATATTTATATTGTAATGCAGTTCACACTACGGGTATTCTATAAGAAAGCAGTGTATGAATGAAAAAATTTAGAAGTATTCCAGCAATAATAACATTGCTGGCAGGGTTTGTTACATGTGTTTTAATGCTTATCAATAAGATAACGATAGTTACATATTTGTGGACATTAGCTCTTGTTATGATAGGGTTCTATATTGTCGGTCTTGTGTTAAGAGTTATACTTAACAAGGTGTTTGAAGATAAGGAAGACGATAAGGATGCCGAAGAAGCAGTTAATGAAGAAGACGTTAATAAAGAGGACGAAAGTGCTGAAAATACTCAGGAAGAAGTGAATGAAACGCAGGATGCGTGATAACAACTATTAAACGGGGGCTTAAGATATGGATGAATCATGCAGAGACAAATTGTGGCAGAATTATATAAAAACTCATGATGCACAATACAGAGACCAGTTGATTGTTGAATACGCCCAACTGGTTAAGATTGTTGCGGGCAGGTTAAGTATGTATCTTGGCTACAATGTTGAGTATGATGATCTCGTGGGGTATGGTATATTTGGTCTTATAGATGCGATTGATAAGTTTGATTATGGCAAGAATGTTAAATTTGAGACATATGCGAGCTTGCGAATAAGGGGTGCAATATTAGACCAGATAAGAAAGATGGATTGGATTCCAAGATCATTGCGTCAGAAGCAGAGAAGAATAGATCAGGCTATGTCCAAGATAGAGACAGAGACTGGTAAGCCTGCAACTGATGAACAGATAGTACAGGAACTGGGGATAACTCTGGATGAGTTGAATAACTGGCAGGGACAGGCTAAGATGTCGAATATGGTTTCACTTGATGAGTTTACAGAAGAGGGAACAGAGACAACTAAGATGGAAGCTGTTGGCAATGCCAGATTTGAAAAGCCTGAGGATGCTGTCGAAAGAGAAGAATTGAAGAAGATGATAGTAGAGGCATTAGACACCCTTACAGAGAAAGAAAGGGAAGTAGTTGTCTTATACTATTATGAAGATATGACACTTAAAGAGATAAGTTTAGTATTAGAGGTGTCAGAATCACGAGTTTCTCAGCTTCATACGAAAGCACTTAATAAGATGAAGCTAAAGCTTGGTGATTATATGGGTGTGCTTGGTTAGTATTGCATTATAGAAATGAGGATTGGCATGAGAAGGTGTAAAAGAGGGTATTTTCAGTTTGAAATCAAGGATGATGGATTATATGTCAATGTATATCCACCAATTGATGGTAATAAGCCGGCAGAAGTTGCAGAGGCTGTATATTATGTTGATGCAAAGCACATATCAGAATGTGATATGGCAGCATTGAATGAAGCATTTAAGAAGGGTGCTGCGGACAATGTATGTGTCAAGGTTTCTTCACAGAAACCAAATTCGGTTAGTGAATATGGTGATTACAGAATAAGCCGTGACTGTATGTCAGTTGAGGCTGTATTTTATCCGGGATTTGTTGGAACAACCCAGTTATCAGAGGATGAGATTAAGAGTGACCTTGCAAATCTTGGCATAACGACAGGAATAGACGAGTCTGTAATTAAGAGTTTTGTAGAGAATAATAATTATTTCGAAAGAAATATTATAGCTACAGGTATTGCACCAAGAGAAGGAAAAGATGGTGTGATAACATATAATTTTAATGTTGATTTAAAGCCAACACCTAAGATGAATGATGACGGAACAGTAGATTTCCATACTCTTGAGAATGTCAATCATGTTGTCAAGGGAGATGTTGTTGCGACTCTTACACCTGAGGATAAAGGTACTCAGGGTACAGATGTCCTTGGAAGAGCGATTCTTCCTAGAAAAGTTAAAAGAGTACTTTTCAGACATGGCAAGAACCTTACAATATCAGAGGATGGATGCAGTCTTATCACTAATGTAAGTGGACATGTCCAGTTAGAGGGCGATAAGATATTCGTATCAAATGTTCTTGAACTTGTAGATGTGGATGCTTCAACAGGAGACATTAACTATGATGGAAGCGTTATGGTTAAGGGTAATGTCCTGGCAGGATTCTCTGTAAAGGCATCTGAAGATATAACAGTGAGTGGTATTGTTGAGGGAGCCACACTCATAGCAGGCGGCAATATAACACTTAACAGAGGTGTTCAGGGAATGAACAAGGCTGTCATCAAAGCAGGTGGCAATCTGGTATCGAAGTTCCTTGAGAGTGCCCAGCTTGTTGAGGTTGGCGGTAATCTTGAGACAGATTCCATATTACACAGTAAAGTTAATGCAAAGGGAAGCATAACAGCAACTGGAAAGAATGGTCTTATTGTAGGTGGTGAGGTTAAGTCAGTAGTACTTGTCCAGGCTAAGAATTTTGGCAATGAGATGGGAACTAATACAGTTGTCGGTGTAGGTGTTGACCCTGCGGCTAAGAAAAGAGTAGATGAGATTAAGGCTGATTTATTAAAGCTTGGCTCTAATAAGATACAGTTAAGCCAGATAATGGAGGCTTTAAGAAAGAAGCAGGAGATTGAGGGAACACTTGCTCCTGATAAGCGTGAGCTTCAGCAGAAGACTATGAGAAATCTTATCATGCTTGAAAAAGAACTTAAAGAAGAAAAAGCTGAGTTAGAGGAATTGAGAGGACAGCTTGAAGAAGATGTGAATGCAAAGGTTAAGGTTAACGGCAATATTTATGTCGGCGTTAAACTTGTATTCGGAGAACAGAGCTATTTTATCAAAGAAAAATATACATTTTGCCAGTTTATGAAGGACCGTGCTGAGATAAAGTGCCTTACTATGTAGAATAAATGCATGTTGATATGCACTGGAGGTTTATTATGAGTGTAAGACCCGTGGATATGTTAATGCTGCAACAGATTAATGAAGTTTCCCACATAAAGCAGAGCGAGAATGCAAGACCTATGCAGGAACAGGCGACAATCGTTAATCATGAACAGAAAGAAGTAGAGACTAAAGCGGAGCAGGTCAATCATAAAGATGATGTTGATAACCAGTCTCAGAAATATGATGCAAGAGATAAGAGCAATAATGAATATCATGGCAATGATAATGGTGACAAGCATAGAAAAAACAGTAATGATGGAACTGTAAGGCTTAAATCATTAGATAATGGAGGCTTTGATATTAAAATATAATTTCGGAAAGAGGAATTGCAATGACTATTGTTGAGATTATTTTGCTTGCTGGTGGCGTTGGTGTATTTATTGCCAGTTATTTTGTTGGAAATAAAAAAGAAGAAAAAGATAAGGAAGAGGTTGTTGTACATAACACTGAATTATCTGAAGAAGATAAGGCAAAGATTCAGGAGCAGGTTGATGGCATAATTAGTGAGAAGATGGAAGATGTGTCTGAGCGTACAGAAGCAAAGATGGACAAGATATCTAACACTAAGATGCTTGAACTTAATGATTATGCTGAGACTATCATGAATGAAATCAACCGTAACCATAACGAGACAGTATTTTTATATGACATGCTTAATGAGAAGGCTAAGGAAGTTAAGAATACTGTCAAGGATGTTAATATTGCCAAGAAGGAAGTTAACAGAATTGCTGCACAGCAGGTTAACGAGAGCACTCCAAAGCCAGCAGAGAATAATAGTGATGATAATACTGTAAAACAGCAGGAAAAAGTTAAGACACCTGTTAAGAATAATGCAGGTCTTAATAATCAGATAGACAGCAGTCTGTATAGTAATATTAACAAAACTACAGACGGCGGCAATGATTATGGATATAAGGCACCAGAGGCAAGCAAGGATTTAGCCAAGGAACGCCTTATGGAGATTGTAAAGTCCGCTTCAAAGACTTCACAGTCTAAAGAAGATAACACAAAGGCTGATGAGTTAAAGAAAGCAGAAGCTGACAAGGCTGAAAGCAATACAAAGAACGCTTCTAAGACAGCAGCCAAGTCTACATCTAAAACAACTACATCTAAAGCTGCAACTAAAACGGCATCAAAGCCAAGAAAGTCTACAGCCAAGAAACCAGCTAACCAGGCAGGTGAGCTGGTAAAGATGGCATCGGCTCCTAAAGCAGAAGATATTGTTGCAGGATTTGATGAGAATATGACTAATAATGAGAGAATAGTCGAGTTAAGCAGACAGGGCATAGGTAATAAAGAGATTGCCAAGGTACTTAATATAGCACTTGGTGAAGTCAAGCTGATTGTAGATTTACACAACAGTAATAGTTCTGATTGATTGGAGTATTGGTATGAATTTAAAATATTATTTAAGAGGTCTGGGAATCGGACTTATAGTTACAACAATAATTCTTACTATATCTAATAATGTTGGAAGTGCTTCTAATAAGAATTCAGGTGTCGGTTCACAGGTTCCACAGGAACCAACGAGCGGTTCAGTTATAGCATTTGACAGACAGACAACAACTGAGAGTACTACAGAGGCACCAAAAGAGGAAGAAAGCACTACAGAGCCTTCAACAGAAGCTGTTACACAGCAGACAACACAGGAAGTTACAAGAGCCACAACACAGGCTGTGGCTACATCTGCATCAGATGGTAACGAGGTCAGGGTTGTTATAAAGGATGTGTACTATGGAACACAGGCAGCAGATATCCTGTATGATGCCGGATTGATAACAGATAAGAACGAGTTTGTACAGTATCTTATATCTACAGGATATGGTACTAAGATTCAGGAGGGAGTATATTCTATTCCTAAGGGCTCAAGTTATGAGGCTATCTGTCAGGCAATTTCAAGAAAATAGTCAGAAAAATAATTAAAAATTTTTCTTGATTTATATTATGCATACTGATATAATGGTCAGCGTGTGAAAAAACATGCGGATGGATTTGATAGCTGGTGCCGGATGACGCTCCGGTGGCTGTCAGAGATGAAATCTGCAAAAGATTATTTAACCAATGGAGGTATTAAAATGAGCGTTATTTCAATGAAGCAGTTACTTGAGGCAGGTGTACATTTCGGACACCAGACAAGAAGATGGAACCCTAAGATGGCTGAGTACATCTACACAGAGAGAAATGGTATCCATATTATCGACTTACAGAAGTCAGTAGGTAAGGTTGACGAAGCTTACAATGCTATCTCAGACATCGTTGCTGATGGTGGTACAATCCTTTTCGTAGGTACTAAGAAACAGGCTCAGGAAGCTATTGCAACTGAGGCAGAGCGTTGCGGTATGTACTATGTTAACGAGAGATGGTTAGGTGGTATGCTTACTAACTTTAAGACTATCCAGAGCAGAATCAACAGACTTAAAGAGATAGAGACAATGCAGGAAGATGGAACATTTGATGTTCTTCCTAAGAAAGAAGTTATCGGTTTAAAGAAAGAATTAGAGAAGCTTCAGAAGAACCTTGGCGGTATCAAGGAGATGAAGAGAATCCCAGATGCTATCTTTATCGTAGATCCTAAGAAGGAAAGAATCTGCGTTCAGGAAGCACATGCACTTGGTATCCAGCTTATCGGTATTGCAGATACTAACTGTGATCCAGACGAGCTTGATTATGTAATCCCAGGTAATGATGATGCTATCAGAGCCGTTAAGTTAATCGTTGCTAAGATGGCTGATGCAGTTATCGAGGCTAATCAGGGTGCAGAGGCAGTTTCAGCAGAGGCTGATGTTGAGGAAGCAGCAGAAGAGGCATAATTACTATATATAAAGATATATTTGGAGGATTTATATAATGGCAGCAGTTACAGCAGGAATGGTAAAAGAATTAAGAGAGATGACTGGCGCTGGTATGATGGATTGCAAGAAGGCTCTTGCAGCTACAGACGGCGATATGGATAAGGCTGTAGAGTTCTTAAGAGAGAACGGTATGGCTAAGGCAGCTAAGAAGGCTGGCAGAATTGCAGCAGAGGGTATCGTTAAGACTCTTGTTGATGGCAAGAAGGCAGCAATCGTAGAAGTTAACTCAGAGACAGACTTCGTAGCAAAGAATGCAGATTTCAATGCATATGTTGATGATGTAGTAGCTCAGGCACTTAACACAACAGCAACAGATATCGATGCTTTCTTAGCAGAGAAGTGGACAAAGGATCCATCTAAGACAGTAGCAGATGAGCTTGCAAGCCAGGTTGCTATTATCGGTGAGAACTTAAAGATCAGAAGATTTGCACAGCTTAACGCAGAGAACGGTTTCATCGCTTCTTACATCCATATGGGTGGTAAGATTGGTGTATTAGTTGATGTTGAGACTAATGTTGTTAACTCTGATATCGAAGAGATGGCAAAGAACGTAGCTATGCAGGCAGCAGCTCTTAAGCCAGTATATACTAACAGAGATGAAGTAGATGCTGATTACATCGCTAAGGAGACAGAAATCCTTACAGCAGCAGCTAAGAACGAGAAGCCAGATGCCAACGATAAGATTATCGAGGGAATGGTTAAGGGACGTATTTCTAAGGAACTTAAGGAAATCTGCCTTCTTGATCAGGTTTACGTTAAGGCTGAGGATGGAAAGCAGTCAGTAGCAGCTTATGTTGCATCTGTTGCTAAGGCTAACAATGCTGATATCAAGATTAAGGGATTTGTTCGTTTCGAGACAGGTGAAGGCCTTGAGAAGAAGAACGAGGATTTTGCAGCAGAAGTTGCAGCTCAGTTAGGCTAATAATAATTTAAGTATTTAATTGTATATTACTTATCCCCACGGGTATTTGTGAATGCCTGTGGGGACTTTTTTTTAAAATTACTTCATTTATTTATTTTGTTATGATATAATTAAATCAAATTGTGACCTACGGAGGAGAATCTAATGGGATTTTTTAAAGATTTTAAAGATGATTTGAATGAGACAGCCAGTGAATTAGATGGTATCAATACATCAGATAAAGTTGATGATGAAGAGCTGATGGTTAATACTCTTGATTCAGAAGATACAAAGACTGATCCAGAGCTTGCAAAGATTGCGGCTGATATAGCGGCTGGAATAGATGATAAAGAGCCAGTTGAGGAGAGCATTAAGAGCACACCTGTTAATACATCAACAGTTTTAGATGATGAAGCTGAGAGTGATGAGGTAGCGATAATCACATCAGGTCTTACAGTTACAGGTAATCTTGATTCTAATGGTTCAATTGATCTGCTTGGAACAGTTAAAGGTAATGTTTCATGTAAAGGTAAGCTCACAGTTAGTGGATGCATAGTAGGTGATTCTAATGCCAAAGAGATATTTGCCAACAATGCCAAGATTGAGGGCAATATCGATGCTACAGGCTCTATCAAGGTTGGACAGGGTACAGTTATCGTTGGTAATGTATCAGGTACATCTGCTGTTATAGCTGGTGCTATCAAGGGTGATATAGATGTTCATGGTCCGGTTGTTGTTGATTCGACTGCTGTTATCGTTGGTGATATCAAGTCTAAGACAGTACAAATTAACAATGGTGCTGCCATAGATGGTAGATGTTCACAGTGCTACGCAGAGATTAACACAGCAGATTTATTCGGTTTTGCTACGACAAAATAATAGTGAGGATACTGACGTGAAAGAATTAAAGAGAGTTATTTTAAAACTTAGTGGTGAGGCTTTATCAGGCGATAAGAAGTCAGGATATGATGATGAGCTTATCAGCGATATTGCAAGACAGGTTAAGCAGATAGTTGATAAAGGTATTGATGTCGGAATAGTTATAGGTGGCGGTAATTACTGGAGAGGCCGTTCTAATGATAATATAGATAGAACTAAGGCAGACCAGATAGGTATGCTTGCTACAATTATGAACTGCATATATGTATCTGAGATTTTCCGTTCATGTGGTCTTATGACTAATATACTTACACCTTTTGAGTGTGGAAGCATGACTAAGCTCTTTTCTAAGGACAGAGCTAACAAGTACTTTAGTAAGGGAATGGTAGTGTTCTTTGCCGGTGGTACAGGACATCCATATTTCTCAACAGATACAGGAATTGTTCTTCGTGCCATAGAGCTTGATGCAGATGCGATTTTATTAGCCAAGGCTATAGATGGTGTATATGACAGTGACCCTAAGATTAACCCAGAGGCTAAGAAGTATGATAAGCTTCCAATTCAGGAAGTTGTAGATAAGAAGCTTGGAGTTATAGATATGACAGCATCTGTTATGTGTATGGAGAATAAGATGCCACTTATGATATTTGGGCTTAATGAGAAAGACAGCATATTGAATGCCATGACAGGCAGATTTAATGGTACAATCGTTACTGTAGAATAATTTGGAGGATATAATATTATGAGCGATATTAAAGTATATGAAGAGAAGATGAGCAAATCACTTGATGCGTTAAATGAGGAATTTAGTTCTATAAGAGCAGGAAGAGCTAACCCACATATACTTGATAAGATAAGAATTGATTATTATGGAACACCTACATCATTACAGCAGGTTGCTAATATATCAGTACCAGAGGCAAGAATGATTCAGATTCAGCCTTGGGAGAGCAGCCTTATTAAGGATATTGAGAAGGCAATTCTTGTATCAGATCTTGGTATTACACCTAACAATGATGGTAAGGTTATAAGACTTGTGTTCCCTGAGCTTACAGAGGACAGAAGAAAGGAACTTGCCAAGGATGTCAAGAAGAAGGGCGATAACGCCAAAGTAGCTATCCGTAATGTAAGAAGAGATGCTAACGATACATTTAAGAAAGCTAACAAGGCAGGAGAGCTTTCAGATGATGAATTATCTAATGCAGAAGATGAAGTACAGAAGATTACAGACAAGTATGTTGCATTAGTAGATAAGGCTATTGAGGACAAGACTAAGGAGATACTTACTGTTTAATCTTAAGATTGTCATGAATATAAGAATCCGTGGGATTTTGATTACTATGTAATCAATTTTCCCGGATTTTATTTTAATTATTAGAATTCATTAGAAATGAGGTGATTCCCTGTGGATTATTATAATGAATCGTTAGATTTAAAGATACCATCACATGTTGCTGTTATATTAGACGGCAATGGAAGATGGGCTAAGAAAAGACATATGCCAAGAACATATGGACATAAGGTGGGAAGCCAGGTTGTTGAAGATATGCTCAGCATCGTGGATGACTTAGGCGTGAAATATTTTACGGTTTATGCATTTTCAACAGAGAATTGGAAGAGGTCAGAGAACGAAGTCTCTACACTTATGAATATATTGAGACGATACTTGAAGGACTGCGTTAAGAAGTCAATGAAAAACAATGTCAGATGCCGTGTTATAGGAAGAAGAGAAGAATTAAGCGAAGATATTGTTGAGAGTATTATAGACCTTGAGGAAAAGACAAAGAATAATACAGGACTTAATTTTACTATAGCGATTAATTATGGCGGCAGGGATGAGATTACAAGAGCTGTTAAAAAGATTGCTGACAAGGCTGCCAGAGGTGAGCTTAAAGCAGAAGATATAACAGAGAAGACAATCAACGATAATCTCGATACATGGGAACTGCCAGACCCGGACCTTCTGATAAGGAGCAGCGGCGAGCAGAGATTATCTAATTATCTGCCTTGGCAGCTTGCGTACACGGAGTTTTATTTCACAGAGACTCTGTGGCCTGATTTTAATCGTGAAGAGATGATTAAAGCATTTGAAAAATATAACAAGCGTGAACGAAGATTTGGTGGAGTTACGGAGGATAAATAGTGAAGACAAGAGTTATAAGCGGAATTTTTCTTTTGCTAATAATGGGTTCGGCGTTGTATACAGGCGGATTGTATCTGTATCTTCTCTGCCTGTTTATATCTGTCGTTGGTTTGTATGAATTGTATAAAATATATAATATTGAACAATCAGCATTAGGATTTATTGGATATGGAATTGCATGTGCATACTATATAGCGACATATCTTGGAGCAGACTGGGCTGTTATGTTAGTTATAACATTAGGCCTTATGGTCGCTATGGCGGCATACGTTATGACATTTCCTAAGTATGTGGCTAATCAGGTTATGTGCTGTGTATTTGGAGTTTTATATGTGGCTGTTATGCTGTCATATATATATAAGACAAGAGCGTTAAGCGATGGAATATACGTTGTATGGCTTATATTCGTATCATCATGGGTAAGTGATACATTTGCATACCTTACAGGCGTTCTTATAGGAAAGCATAAGATGGCACCTAAGTTATCGCCTAAGAAATCTATAGAGGGGGCTGTAGGCGGTGTGACAAGTTCTGTTATTGTAGGTGCATTATATGGATATATTGTTGCAGACCATATAACACAGATGGTTATCCACCCTGTATATGTGTTTGCGATTGCGAGCGGCATAGGTGCGCTGTTATCAATAATAGGTGACCTTGCAGCATCAGCGATTAAGAGAAATTACGATATTAAGGACTATGGAAGACTTATACCGGGACATGGCGGCATCCTTGACAGATTTGACAGTGTTATATTCACAGCACCTGTTGTGTACTGGGCAGTTTATATAGTTAATAATGTTTTGTAGATGATGAGAGGCATATAATGAAGAGAGTTTCAATACTTGGTTCGACTGGTTCGATTGGAACACAGACATTGGATGTTATTAGGAATAATGATGATTTACAGGTTGTGGCACTTGCCGCTGGAACAAGGGTAAAAGACCTTGAGAAGCAGGCAAGGGAATTCAAGCCGCTGATTGTATGCGCTGGAAACAAAGAAGGAGCAGAAGAGCTTAAAATAGCTCTCTGTGATACTGACATCAAGGTTGTGTATGGTGATGAAGGTCTTGTTGAGTGTGCGACTGTTGCTGAAGCAGATGTTGTAGTTACAGCAATTGTCGGAATGATGGGAATAATCCCTACTATAGAAGCTATTAAGGCTCACAAGGATATCGCTCTGGCTAACAAAGAGACACTTGTTACAGCAGGACATATCATAATGGATCTTGCAAGACAATATAATATCAATATCTATCCTGTAGACAGCGAACACTCAGCAATATTCCAGTGCCTTAACGGAGAACATGGCAATAAGATAAGCAAGATTCTTCTTACAGCATCAGGCGGCCCATTCCGTGGTAAAGACAGAGAGTTCCTTTCTACAGTAAAGCTTGAAGATGCACTTAAGCATCCTAACTGGGCTATGGGAAGAAAGATTACAATAGATTCTTCTACAATGGTTAATAAAGGATTAGAAGTTATAGAGGCAAAATGGCTCTTCGGAGTTCCTGCCACAGATGTTCAGGTCGTAGTGCAGCCACAGAGTATAATACATTCAATGGTAGAGTTTGAGGATGGCGGTGTCATGGCGCAGCTCGGTTCGCCAGATATGAGACTGCCTATACAGTATGCACTGTGTTATCCGGAAAGAAGAGTGCTTAATAATTCAAAGAAGCTGGATTTTTATGAGCTTACACAGATAACATTTGAAAAGCCGGATATGGATACTTTCAAGGGACTGCCATATGCATATGAGGCGGCGGCAAGTGGCGGTAATATGCCGACAGTATTTAATGCTGCTAATGAGCTTGCTGTAAGTAAGTTTCTTAGTGAATCAATTAAATACCTTGATATATATGACATTATAAGATATGCGATGGATAATGTAAGACATATAGATAATCCAAGTGTTGAAGATATTCTTACCACAGAAAAAGAGACGTATGAATTAATAGAAAGCAGGTGGTAAGTTGATAGTTAACATTATTATTGCGGTACTTATGATTGGATTCCTTGTTGTAGCGCATGAATTCGGTCATTTTATCGTTGCAAAGGCGAATGGTGTTGCTGTTATTGAGTTTGCAGTTGGTTTTGGGCCACGTATATTCCATGTGAAAAAAGGCGAGACAGATTATGCGCTGAGGCTTATCCCATTTGGCGGTGCATGTGTTATGTTAGGCGATGCCATGATGGAGATGGGCGATGAGGCATCAGAGTATGATGAATCAAGAGCACTGTCAGCCAAGTCAGTGTGGGCAAGGATTGCGATAGTTGTCGCAGGGCCATTTTTCAACTTTATAATAGCGTTTATATTTGCAGTTATCATAATAGCATCTGTGGGAATAGACCCATGTACTGTGGATGTTGTTGAAAAGGATTCTCCGGCATATGAGGCAGGGCTTGAGGTCGGAGACCTTATAACTAAGATTAATAATAACAATATGGCATTCTCAAAGGAATATTCATTCTATAATTATTATCGTGGCGATGAGACAATGAATATCACTTATAAGAGAAATGGCGAGAAATACACTACAACTGTAACACCAGTATATCGTACTTCACAGGTGTACAGAATTGGTGTGGTTGTGTCAGAGAATGTCAATATAACTACAGTTACCAAGGATTCCCCAGCGGATAAGGCAGGGCTTAAAGTTGGCGATATTATTATGTCTGTTGATGGGCAGAAGCTAAGCGAGTCTCTTAAGATATCAGATATAATCAGTGCATCACAGGGCAAAGAAGTTACTATGGTTGTAAAGCGCGGTGATAATGAGATAAGCTTATCGGTTACACCATCTATCACAGATGTAGAGGAGTATTACACAGGTTTTGACAGCTACGGATATCGTGTTAAGCAGAGTCCGGCAGCTACAATCGGATATGCATTCAAAGAAGTTGGATACTGGATTGAAGTTGTTGTAAAGAGCGTAGGAATGATGTTCACAGGCAAGGTCAGTGTCAATGATTTGTCAGGCCCTGTCGGCGTGGTTGATTCTGTCAATACAGTTGTTGAACAGAGCAAGCCGGATGGCGTATGGATGGTATGCCTTAATCTGTTTAATTATATCGTTATGCTGAGCGCAAACCTTGGCGTTATGAATCTTTTACCACTTCCAGCCCTTGACGGCGGCAAGCTCTTATTCCTTATAATAGAGGCATTGAGAGGCAAGCCAGTCAAGCCGGAGCATGAGGGAATGGTTCATTTTGTCGGAATGGTGCTTCTTATGATGCTTATGGTATATGTAATGTTTAAGGATATTACCAGATTATTCTGATAGTTTGTATATAGGAAAGGTGTATGTTATGGATAGAAATCATACAAGAGTTGTTAAGATAGGTGACGTGTGTATTGGTGGCGGTAATAGAATTGCTATACAGTCTATGACTAACACTAAGACAGAGGATGTAGAGGCTACAGTCAGCCAGATATTAGAACTTGAGAAGGCTGGATGCGATATTGTCAGATGTACAGTGCCTACAATAGAGGCTGCAAAGGCAATATCAATTATTAAATCAAGAATTCATATTCCACTTGTGGCTGATATCCACTTTGATTATAAGATGGCAATCGCTGCGATAGAGAATGGCGCAGACAAGATAAGAATCAATCCGGGAAATATCGGCGGCAGTGATAAGATTAAGGCTGTTGTTGATGCAGCCAAGGCTAAGAATATACCGATAAGAGTCGGTGTTAACAGTGGTTCTCTGGAAAAAGAGCTGGTAGAGAAGTATGGCGGCGTTACAGCAGAGGGATTAGTTGAGAGCGCACTTGATAAAGTAAGGATGATTGAAGAATGGGATTATAACAATATCGTTATAAGTATCAAATCATCTGATGTAATGATGTGTATACAGGCATATGAGCTTGTATCAGAAAAGACAGATTACCCATTACATGTAGGTATAACAGAGGCTGGAACATTGTTCTCAGGAACTATCAAGTCATCAGTAGGACTTGGAGTAATTCTTTCTAAGAATATAGGTGACACAATAAGAGTATCTCTTACTGATAATCCGGTAAAAGAGGTTGAGGCGGCAAAGCAGATATTAAAGGCACTTAATCTTAGAAGCGGTGGAATTGAGATTGTGTCATGTCCTACATGTGGAAGAACTAATATTGACCTTATAGGTCTTGCATCGCAGGTAGAGAAGATTGCAGCAGATTACAGCAATCTTAACATTAAGATAGCTGTTATGGGCTGCGTTGTTAACGGACCTGGTGAAGCTAAGGAAGCTGATATTGGAATTGCAGGCGGCAATGGCTGTGGAGTGCTTATCAAGCACGGAGAGATTGTAAGGAAAGTTGCAGAAGAGGAATTGCTTGATACACTTAAGTATGAACTTGAACACTGGAACGACTGATATGAACTATAGATAAGAATTGGAGGTTTATTGTGAAATTTTTTGAGGCATTTTCAACATTAAAATTGCCACAGGAACTTGCAATGTATCTGGAAGATACAGATGTGGCAAGGGTTACCAAGACCTCAACCAATTCTTTAGCAAGAGTGTATCTTATAAGTAGCAGGCTTATAAGCAAGCAGGTTATATATAAGACAGAAGATGCACTTAAAAAGCAGATATTCAAGATGAAGAACATGGATGTGCGTATCATTGACAGATACAAGCTGTCATCGCAGTATACGCCATCCATGATAATGGAAACATACTATGACAGTATACTGTTTGAATTAGAAAAATACTGGACATTAGAATATAATCTTTTAAAGAACTCATCCTGGGAGTTTACAGGCGAACATTCGCTGGAGCTTACCTTAGAGGATGGGTTTTTGTCACGTACTTACGGTGAGAAGCTGACAGAATATTTCAAACAGATATTCTTGAACAGATTCAGCATGGACATAGATGTTGTCTATCATTATGCGCCTAAGGAAGAGAGCCATTATGAGAAAGAAAAAGAGCATAAGCTTAATCTGAGGGTAGCCCAGATAGAGAAAAATCTTAACATGGCTTCATCTGACAGTGCATCTAAATCTAATGATAAAAAATCAAAATCAGATAATAAAGAATCATCAGCTAAGCCGGAAAAAATTGTTAAGACGGCAGCGGGTGGACGTGAATTTAAGGGCAGCGGACTTAACAGCAGTAATGTCATGTCAGCCCAGAGAGAATATTACAAGAAAAAGCCAGCTAATGATGATGTGCTCTTTGGAAGAGATTTTGATGATGAGGTTATAACACCTATAGAACAGATAGATTCTGCCATAGGTGATGTTGTTATATCCGGAATGGTACGTAAGGTCGACGCAAGAGAGATACGTAATGAGAGAACTATTCTTATATATGATGTGACAGATTTCACAGATACAATAACAGTTAAGATGTTTCTGCATAATGACCAGGTTCCAGAGGTTAAGGGATATATTAAAGAGGGAGAGTTCATTAAGATAAAAGGAGCTGCGACACTCGATAAATACGACCAGGAAATCTCTATAACCAATGTGTCTGGAATCAGGAAGTCACAGGATAACAGGGTTGCAAGAACTGACCTTGCACTTCACAAAAGAGTTGAGCTTCACTGCCATACCAAGATGAGTGATATGGATGGCGTGTCATCTGTCAAAGATATTATCAAGCAGGCGATACGCTGGGGACACAAGGGAATAGCAATCACAGACCATGGCGTTGTACAGGCATTTACAGACGCTTTTCATGCGATAGGGGATATTAAGAAGAGCTATAAGAAAAAAGGCGAGAAATTAGATTTTAAGATTATATACGGGGTGGAAGCATACCTTGTTGATGATACAAGAAAGATAATTACTAATCCTAATGAGCAGACATTTGATGATACATTTGTTGTGTTCGATATAGAGACAACAGGATTTTCAGCAGAGCAGGACAGAATCATAGAGATAGGTGCAGTAAAGATACAGGGTGGAGAGATAACAGACCGATTCAGCAGATTTATCAATCCCAGGATTCCAATTCCGTTTAGAATTGAACAGCTCACAAGTATCAATGATATGATGGTTATGAATGAACCGGCAGTTGACGTGGTTCTTCCAGAATTCCTGAAATTCTGTGAGGGAGCATGCCTTGTGGCGCATAATGCTGATTTCGATACGAGCTTCATAATCAGAAAAGCGGCAGAGCTTGGCATAGAATATGAGCCTGCATATCTTGATACAGTTACGCTGTCACAGTTTCTGGTGCCTAATATACATAATTTCAAGCTGGAAACACTTTGTAAGCATTTTGGAGTATCACTTGAGAATCATCACAGGGCTGTTGATGATGCAGAGGCAACTGCCGGAATATTCCTGAAGCTTGTGGAAATGCTTAAAGAAAGAGATATTACAGACCTTCCGACACTTAATGATGAGGGAAAGCTAAGTGACGATACAATTAAGAAATTCCATCCGTACCACTGCATAATCCTGGCATCTAACGAGATGGGAAGAATCAATCTGTACAGACTTATATCTGCATCACATTTACAGTACTTTAACAGATTTCCAAAGGTGCCTAAGAGCCTTGTCAACAAGTACAGGGAAGGACTTATTATAGGAAGTGCATGTGAGGCAGGAGAATTGTTCAGAGCCATGCTTAATGGACGTTCTGATGCTGAGATTGCAAGAATTGTCAGCTTCTATGACTATCTTGAGGTGCAGCCTATTGGCAATAACCATTTCATGATAGAGAAGGAAGACTGCTATGTTAAGGATGAAGAGGATTTAAGGGAGCTTAACAGAAGAGTTATAAGGCTTGGAGAGAAGTTTAACAAGCCTGTAGTCGCAACCTGTGATGTGCATTTCCTGAATCCGGAGGATGAGATATACAGAAGAATCATAATGGCTGGTAAAGGCTTTGATGATGCTGACAAGCAGCCACCGCTGTATCTTCACACTACAGAGGAGATGCTTCATGAATTCGATTATCTTGGAAGTGATAAGGCTTATGAGATAGTCGTGACTAACACTAATAAAATAATGGATATGTGCGAGTATATAGACCCGGTACGTCCTGATAAAAGACCTCCTGTTATCGAGAATTCTGATAACATGCTTAGAAAGATATGCAATGACAGGGCGCATGAAATCTACGGCGAGGAATTGCCGGACATAGTTGAGAAGCGTCTTGACAGGGAGCTTAACTCTATTATCAGCAATGGATATTCCGTTATGTACATTATTGCGCAGAAGCTTGTGTGGAAATCTAATGATGACGGATATCTGGTAGGCTCAAGAGGTTCTGTTGGTTCATCATTTGCGGCTACAATGGCTGGTATAACAGAGGTTAATCCGTTAAGTCCGCATTATCTGTGTCCTAAGTGTCATTATTATGATTTTGACTCGGATGACGTCAAGCAGTTTGCTGGTGGCGCAGGATGTGATATGCCTGATAAGTATTGTCCAAAATGCGGACATAAGCTTAACAAGATGGGATTTGATATTCCATTTGAGACTTTCCTTGGATTCAAGGGTAACAAAGAGCCTGATATCGACCTTAACTTTTCTAATGAGTACCAGAGTAAGGCTCATGCATATACAGAGGTTATCTTTGGCAAGGGACAGACATTTAAGGCTGGTACAATAGGTACAGTGGCTGATAAGACTGCATATGGATATGTGTTAAAGTATTACGAGCAGAAATCAGAAGAGACTGGGCGCAATATGATGAAAAGGCGCTGTGAGATAGAGCGTATAGCGAGCGGATGTGTCGATATAAGAAGAACTACAGGACAGCATCCAGGCGGAATTGTCGTTCTTCCAATCGGTGATGAGATACATTCATTTACACCGGTGCAGCATCCAGCTAATGACTGTAATACGCCGATTGTAACAACACATTTCGATTATCACAGTATTGACCACAACCTGTTAAAGCTCGATATATTAGGACATCTTGACCCTACAATGATAAGGATGCTTCAGGACCTTACAGGTATTGACCCTGTGGAGATTCCTCTTGATTCTAAAGAGGTAATGGCGTTGTTCCAGAATACAGATTCTCTTGGAATAACACCATCTGACATAGGCGGAACACAGCTTGGAACATTGGGTATCCCTGAATTTGGTACAGATTTTGCCATGCAGATGCTTATCGATGCCAAACCAAAGTTTTTCTCTGACCTTGTAAGAATTTCAGGACTTTCACATGGTACAGATGTATGGCTTGGCAACGCGCAGACACTGTTAAAAGAGGGCAAGGCAACAATTCAGACAGCTATATGTACAAGAGATGATATTATGACATATCTTATCCAGAAGGGAATCGAGAGTGAGACATCATTCACGATAATGGAGAGTGTCCGTAAGGGTAAGGGACTCTCAGAGGAACAGGAAAATATCATGATAGAGCATGATGTCCCTGACTGGTATATATGGTCATGCAAGAAGATTAAATACATGTTCCCTAAGGCACATGCGGCGGCATATGTTATGATGGCGTGGAGGGTTGCATATTGCAAGGTATTCTATCCACTGGCATATTACTGTGCATATTTCAGTATAAGAGCCAATGCGTTCGATTATGAGAAGATGGCTATGGGAAGGGATAAGCTGGAATACTTTATCAACGATTATAAGAATAAAAAGGCAGCAGGAACTATATCTAATACTGAGGATGAAGAGCTTAAAGATATGAGGATAGTTCAGGAAATGTATGCCAGAGGCTATGATTTCACGCCAGTTGACCTCTATACAGCCAAGGCGAGAAGCTTCCAGATAATAGATGGAAAGATTATGCCGTCATTCAAGGTTATAGACAAGGTTGGTGAAGTTGCCGGAGAGGGCATAGAGATAGCAGCCAGAGGCGGAGAATTCCTGTCCAAGGATGATTTAAGGAGCAGGGCAAAGATTGGACAGACAGTTGTGGATAAGCTCTCAGAGCTTGGACTTCTTAACGGAATGGCAGACAGCAACCAGTTATCACTATTTGATTTTTAGACCGGGTCAATATATTTGTACATAATATATTGACTTGGTTTATATATTTATAGTATGATGCCTAAGTTCACTTTGCATATGTGAGGTGGGTTAATAACCAGATTATCATGAATTTGGAGGATTAATATAATGCTGAAAAAATATCTTACTATATTTTTCATCTCTATGGTTCCACTTGTAGAGTTAAGAGGTGCAATACCTGTTTCACAGGCTTATCAGTTACCACTGCTTCAGTCATATATCATATGTGTGCTTGGCAATATGATTCCGGTTCCTATAATATATCTGTTTGCGAGAAAAGTTCTTGAGTGGGGCAAGGATAAGAAGTATATAGGTAAGTTTTTTACTTTTTGTATAGAGAAAGGGCACAAGGGTGGTGTCAAATTAAAAGAAAAAGCCGGAAGAGGATTATTCGTGGCTTTGTTATTATTTGTCGGCATACCAGTTCCGGGAACAGGAGCATGGACAGGAACACTTGCTGCAAGTTTCCTTGATATGGGATTTAAGAAAAGTGTTGTGGCAGTTCTTTTAGGAGTTCTTTTAGCAGGCGTAATAATGGGCGTTGCAAGCGCCGGAGTATTCACTGCAATATTCAGTTTTTCATAATTTTAAAAAAATTTGAAAAAAATTAAAAAAAGTGCTTGACAATAATATAAAAATCTTATATTATAAACAAGTACTTGATGCGGCCAATTGGTCAAGCGGTTAAGACGC
>ERZ1034763.131-NODE-131-length-42790-cov-5.337031_pt1 | contig 42790 bp, 40 predicted proteins | sample MGYA00520701_ERZ1034763 | MGnify/ENA primary metagenome ERZ1034763 (study PRJEB33766, sample SAMN09781707) | gut metagenome | biome: gut microbiome | host: Homo sapiens | place: Madagascar | study: EMG produced TPA metagenomics assembly of the PRJNA485056 data set...
CTGTCACTCCTATATTCTCGTAAGAATCCAAATCCTTTGTCAGAATTTGTTAATGAAGAATTTATTGGAGAAATTGATTCTCTATATAAATCTTTCTTTGATTCTTATAAGCAAGAAATTCTCGACCACTCTATTATTTTTAGTAATATTTACAAATTTGTAAGTATGGCTACTGCAAATGGTATTAATCTTGGCATTAATACAGCTATTGCAATTAGAGATGATCTAGAAGAAAAAGAATTAGATAAGCATTTTAGCATTACTAATTTTCTTAATAAAGATTCCGATAAATCTTTAATTATGAAAAGAGAAGTATTTTACATAAATGATTATTTATTTTTTAATAAGAACAGAGAAAAGATTCTTCATAAAAAGATTTACATAACTCCTATGCAATATAATTTAGATTTCCTTGAACAGGATAAATCTAAATTTGTTACCCAAAATCAATTTATTTTCTTTGGAGAAGATTTTAAATCAAAAGGAGAAAACAATAATGGCACCGAGTAATCTTAACCGTGTTACATTTGATAGTGTGAATAATGTTGTTAAGGGTGAAAGACTTCGTGAAGTTCAGAAGAAGGTTCTTTCTGATCTTGCAGAAGCTATTATTCCTTCTATGGGCCCTGCAGGTTCTAACTCTCTTGTTATCAAGGGTAGCTCTGAGGCAGATATTGTTGCAGAGTACACTAAGGATGGTAATAAGATCATTAAAAGTGTAAAGTATCAAGAGCCTATTGAAATGGCTATTAAGTCTGAAATTGAAAATGCTACTCGACATATTGAAAAGGTAGTTGGAGATGGTACTTCTTCTGTTGTTGTGATGGCTCATAATATTTTCGATGGTCTTTGCACTGCCGATAAAGAAGGTAAGCTTCCTTCTAACCCTTATGAGACTATTAGAGTCTTTAAGGATGTTGTAGCAAAGCTGTCTGAGGAGATTCGTAAAAAGGGTCATGAGTGCACTCTAGAAGATATCTACAATATTGCATATATTTCTACTAATGGTAATGAGTATATTGCAGATACTCTTAAAGACATCTATGCTCAGTATGGAATGAATGTTTTCATCGATGTTTCTGCATCCACTAATGAAAATACTTATATCAAGAGCTACGATGGTGTAACTATTGAATCTGGTTACTCAGATCCTGCAATGATTAATAATCTGGATAGGCATTCTTGTATCATTCATTCTCTCAAGGATTCTCCTATTCGTATTTATCATTTTGCAGAAGCTATTGATACTCCTGAACAGCTCGCTATGTTCCAGAAGATTATTGAGACCAATGTGGTTGATAAGTATTCTCGTAGAATGCAGGCTATTCCTACTGTTATTTTTGTTCCTCAGATTAGTCGTGATGCTCAGGCTTATATGCGTAGAATCACTCAGATGCTTCTTCAATTCCCTGAATCTGCATATTCTCAGAAGCCTCAGCTTTTGATTGTTACCAATTATATTGGTCTTAATGAGAATTATATTGATTATATTTCTCAGCTCTGTGGTTGTACTCCTATTAAGAAATATATCGATGAAAAGATTCATAAGCAGGATCAGGAGAATGGACTTGCTCCTACTCTGGATAATGTTTGTGATAATTTCTTTGGAAGTGCAACTGAAGTAGAAGCAGATGAATCTCGTACTAGAGTCATTGATCCTGCTCTTATGTACAAGAAGGATTCTGATGACAATATTGTACTTGATGAAAATGAAAAGCCTATTCTGAGTGATACTTATAATAGTATCGTGAATTTTATTCAGGCTCAGTATAATAGTGCAGCTTCTCAGGGTGGTAATGCTGGTACTCTTGGCTCTCTTAAGAGACAGCTTAATGCCATTCGCTGTAATATGATTGAAATCTTTGTCGGCGGTATTTCCATCTCTGATAGAGATTCTCTTCGTGACCTTGTTGAAGATGCAGTTCTGAACTGCAGATCTGCTGCTAAGAATGGTGTTGGATTTGGTGCCAATGCTATGGGTTATAATGCTCTTACTGATGCTAATATTGATAGTTCCTATAGCAATTCTGATATTGAAACTAAAGAGTGTGCAGATGCAATTATCAATATTCTGTATGATGCTTATAGTGAGACTATTAAGCATTTGTATCAGACCAAATATGATGATAACACTGTTATTAGCATTCTTGCAAATATCTGTGATAAGGGTATTCCTTATAATATGAATACTAACGAATATGATAGTAAGGTTCTTACTTCTGTTGAGTCTGAGCCTATGATTCTTGACACTATTGCCAAGATTATCACTATCATGTTTACCGCAAATCAGGCGATTCTTCAGACTCCTTCTCTGGCAATGCATTATTGATAATTAAATCATGGGGGAAGAGATAAAACTCTTTCCCCATGAGTGTTATTATGTGGAGGTGATAATGTGACATATGACCAATACATAAAGAATCCTATGGGTGGATCTGTCGTTACGAATAGACAAGTACTCATGGATATGTATCGTCAAAAATGGAATAATATTCTAGTTAGAGAAAATGGACAAATTAATTATAGCATTTATAAAGGTGCTGATGATTTTTATGTTCATCTAAAGATTCCTTCTGAAGTTGTACCCAAGTTTTATTACGATACAATCGCTAGATTCTATATTGATAAGCATAAAACAGCTGGAACTTTGCCTGCTAATCTTAATACATATGAGGTTCAATTTTACTCTAATGATCCTAGTTTTGTATATACATTTACTCATGCATTTGTCAAGAATAAAATGTTTATTAAAGACCTAGAATCTAAGATGGTAAAAGCAGCTATTGAAAAGAAGGCTGTAGAAAAGAACCCTAGAGATGAAATTGGATATGTAAAATCTTTAGTATTTATGTATTTTGCAATTAAGCAATTTAATCTTTTTCAGAAATCTCAATATGATATCAAGGCACAACCTTATTCTAAGGACGTATGGAAATCTGTAGAACATGCTGAAGATAAAATTAGAGAGCGTCAAGAAAAAGGTAATGCTATTGCAAAAGAAGAACACAAGAGAGAACACATTAGACAATCTCAGAATAAAACCAGAGTAACCAATCCTATTGCAAAAGCTTTTTCTAGTCCAAACAAGAAAAATTTCGGTCATTTTAAGAAGACTGATTATAACAAAGGATTCAACAAGATTAAAAATGGGCCTCTTAAGTTTGTTGAGTCTATTAAGAAGCCTTCTAAATAATTGAACGAAAAGATATTATAAATTTGAATAGATACATAAGACTTCTGTTCAAATATAGTTTCAAGGGAGAATTAAAAATGGGCGCAACAATGGAAGGAAAAATCAACGCAATATATTTTATGGATGAATACACTAAACCTCGGAGAGATAATAGGACTCAGTTTGTTCCTGTTGATCTTTGGCAGCCTTCTTGTCCTGAAGAGGTTATTATCAATTGTAAGCCTGGTTTCTTTATCGCTCCTCTTAGTGTAATTTTCAACTTGAACATTGATCCTAATGATAAGCTTAATTATTTTATGCTTTCTACTAAGAAATGCTATAATTCTGCTGATATGAGAAATCATTTGTTTAAGTATGTAAATTACTTCTGCAATTATTATGATTCTGATTGGGAATATATGTCTGTGCTTCTTAAAATGAAATTGTGCATTGATAGATATGATGCATCTGCATATTCTATTGAGCATCTTTTCTATGATATGGAGCGTTATATCGTAAGAAGTAATATTGCAAATAAAGTAGAAAAGATGGTTCAGGATAATTATTATCAGGAACTTAATTATTCTAACATCAAGAATCCTACTTTGCAGTATACCAATGAGCATGCAAAGCTTCTTCATAAGATGTCTATTCTAATCGATCTTTGTATTCCTCTTCTCACTAATTATGCTTATATGCATAAGGTGGATGTCATTGATGATTTTCTGCTTGCATTCTATGATCGTATTCTGCATATGGATCCTAGCATTAATATTTATGCTAAGCTCTATGATACTGCATTTACAAACGTAGTCGCAAACCAGAAGAACAATCAAGGTATTTGGGTTAAACAAGATATTCGTTCTATTGATACTACTACTCATAGTACAGATTCTGTTCATAATATTATTCTTAATATTATGCCCAAGTACACATTTGATAAGAATATCATATCTTTCAACTATGCATCTATTCGTAGAAATACTAGCTATAAGATTACCGATATTTCTTTTGAGTTCTCTTATGTTCCTATTAGCTCTTCTAAGAGAGATAATGATTCTATCTCTGATTTTGATAAGTTCGAATCTAATCTTATCAGATCTAATGAAGGACTTTATCTTCAGAATAAGATTAATGGTGAAACATGTATGAGAAAAATCGAAGACATGTTTGGTCCTTTTGATCCTGTAGAAATTGAGCATTATACCCAGAGAATCATGATTGATGCAAATGGAAATTATACTATCAATTCTTTCCAAAAGCAATTGATCTTTAATCTATTCTCTCATTGGTTTGGCGATACTCAGTCTATCTATTCTATCAATCGTGTAGATTTTGTAAAGCTAGTAATCGCTGCTAAGAAACTTCTTATCTCTAAGAATATGGTTGTATTGCCGTATATCATTGCTGGTAAGATTGATAAATTGGTACAGAGAAAGAATGTAAACAAAAAAGAAAAAGCAATTGTAGAATCTTCTCCTTCTTATCCTTTGATTCTTGAAAAGTATAAGAGTGATAAAGTTGTTAATGAAATTCTTAGTATTGTAGCAACTATTATCTCTTCTGATTTTTCTATTGTGGATATTGATCCCAACATTGATGGAAAGCCGTTGAATACGGTTGCTGTTAATGTAATCATTGAAGAAGTAGAAATGTTTGTTTTACTCTGCTAATAAAAAGGAGATAAATATTATGGCTATTATGGGCAATAAGACCTATCAGAGTGATAGCTTTAATCTTGGCGGAGATAAACGTATGGAGTTTATCCTCGCTGCAGATAAAGAAAATCCTGATTATTTCATGTTTATGACCCAGATTGATGATCTTTGGATCCGTCTTGTATCTGATAATGTCTATCGTCATATGAAGGCATATCAGAATAGTTGTACTGGATGCAATTTTAATGATCCTGGTAATTTTGCTTGCACTATTAAATATTCTATCTTTAAGAATTTGCTTCTTGTAGGTGAAGCAGTTCGTCTTCAGGATTATGCTGAAGCTCTGTGGGTTCGTTTGGTAGATCTTAAACTTAGTGGATCTATTAAGGAACTTACTTCTATGGCAGTTAATTTCACGTCTACTAGCAATGATAATCACTTCATTACTATTCTTCGGTATGGAGATATGATTACCATTAATTGCAAGACGAATGATGTTCCTATTGAGATTCAGCAGCAGTAAATAAAAATTGAGGAGAACTCGTTGTGAGTTCTCCTCTTTTATTTTTAATTCATGGAAATACTCTAAGATAAAGGAGTGAAATATAAGTGAACAAAAATTTTATTTTTGGGCAACAGTTTATAGACTATATAAAAACAATGATTCCTGGAGCTCATGAAGTATCTGGTGGCACAGAAATAGTCTGTAGGTGTAGATATTGCCCAGATTCTAGAGACCAAAACCACGGTCATATGTATATTAAAGTGCCACAAGAATCCGATGATCCAATATTGTTTCATTGTTTTAAATGTCAAACATCTGGAGCTCTTGATTCCAGAACTCTATTAGATTGGGGAATCTATGATCCTAGTATTGCAGTTACTATTGATAAGATTAATAAGAAAGCTGCTAAGTCTAATAAGTTTATTGGATATACAAAAGACTGGTATAATTTCTATAATTGCATATCTAATCCTCAGCTAGCACAGAATAAAATAGATTATATTAATAATAGACTTGGAACTTCTTTATCTATTAATGATTGTATTCAAGATAAAATAGTATTAAACTTATCTGATTGTCTAAATGCTATGAATCTTCAATATACTAGACATCCAAATATTGTGAATCAATTAAATCAATATTTTGTCGGATTCCTTAGTTTAGATAATAACTTTGTAAATCTTAGAAGAATGTGTAATGAAGGTATAGTCTATAATGGTATTGATAAAAGATATATAAACTATAATATTCATGGTAAGAAAGACAATACAGAAAAGATGTATATCTTGCATTCTAATGTAGATCTTACGAATCCTAAGAGAATTCAGATTCATATTGCTGAAGGACCATTTGATATTCTTAGTATTAAACATAATCTAAGATTAAATGAGTCTAATAGTATCTATGCAGCAATTACTGGATCTGGATATAAAGGATTAATAATGCATATTATTACGCATTTTCAAATATTCTATTTTGATCTTCATGTATATCCAGACAACGATGATATGGGTAGTAAGGATATGATTAATGAATTGATTAATATAGTTGATCCATTTAATGCTACTCTATATGAGCACAGAAATCTATATCCTGGTGAGAAAGATTTTGGTGTTCCATTGTCCAGAATCAATGAAACAATAATCACTCATAAATCTCATTTCTTCTAATTATTAATTTACACTGCAAGTAACTACTAATTAGTAGAGCAGGAATATTATGATCCTCCTAGGTACGTTTGTATCACAGCTGGTTGCTTTTACAGATTTCTAAAACAATTCAAACTTCTTTTATACTATAGATCTTTATGGCGCGGGAGAGATTTATAGTTTATCATGTATTGCTTGGGACGTGGTATATGATCTCCTTTTTAAGTTTGGATGTGTTCATTTTCAAGTCATGGTGTAACTGCTCTATTACCTGGTGAGTGTGGATTAACTCTCATCAGGTTCTTTAGTTGTAAGATAGAAGAATTTGGGTTTCTTCTATCTTTACATATATTCAAGAGTAGCCCAATATGCTCTTGGAGAAACCGTTTTCTTTTCCATTTTCTTAGTCCTGTAATATAAGCCTCCAAATTTTATATTACAACCAAATTTCATTTTCCATTTTTATCTCCTAATAAACCCATAATGATGAAAGTCCTTATGGGTTTATTTTTTTTTATAAATTATGATTTATGGATATATATTATAATAATGAAATAAAGATATGAAGATTCTTTATTTCAAGTCGTATATTTTTTCATAAGCCATAATAGGAGGTTAAATATTATGGAAGTTAAAACTGAGCAGAGAAGCTGGTTCGATGATTGCACTGAGCTGAAGAACCTAGGCTATCAATTGGCAATCATCGAAAGTTCTAAGCAGGATCCTGCTTTCAGCTTGGCTGTTAGTGATCGTGCAATGACGATCATCCGCAAGTACATTGGTGCTGGTGCTAATCAGATGGAGGCTATTAAATGGTATCATTATGGATATGAGAATGGCATCCATGACTGGAACTATGGTGACCATCGCCAGTTTGTCTTCAATCATACTACTGGTGAAATTACCAGTAAGAAGATTCTGAAGATTGCAGAACCTGCTGATACTAAGCGGTTCCGGATTGTAGTGATCTTTTAAGGAGGTGCATGATTATGTCTATCAGAAAAGGCCCTATTACGACTAAGGAGATTGATAACGCAACTCCTTACCTTTCCGATATCAAAGGGTTTCCGATTCAATGTCCTGGCATTGGTTTTTGCACAACAAGTCATCATGCGATTCTTGTAGTGTCTGATCTCAATGGTACAAAGTATAGTATCATTGAGGCAGTTCGGAGCTTTATCGCTGAAGGCTCTATTGAAATCATCGGGCTATGGGAAGCATCTTCTCAGGATGGTTCCTATACTCCTGAATATCGTTTCAACAAAGTTTACAGCGAAGATGGTGTAAAGGAGGCCTTCGCTAAAGCTAAGGCACTGATGGAGGAGGCTGATAATAATGTCTGAGTACGTTATCTATCATTTGACTTCAGATGGAAAAACCCAGAACTTTGCAGATGCTATTGCATCTTATACTGATCTTGGTGCATTTCTTAGTGCCATGGATCAGCTTAGTAATATGGTTTGTTCCATTAGAGATAGATATGTGAAAGAGGGTAATCTTGATAATCTTGTTAAGAACCCTCCTATTGTTGTCTACTCGTATTTCAGCTATGAAGACATTGGAAGCAATGCTATGTATGATAGTGGTAATATGCTTGGAAAATTAAAAAGCATAAGTATCAATATCAATGGTGTTGATCATATCTATAAAGGTATGATTGTCTAAAAGAATAAGGGGAGTGGGCTTTATGCTCACTCCCTTTTATTTTTTTTCTATTTACCGTTGTTAAACCATGAAAACTGAACAGTTTAATAACAATTAAAAATGGGAGGTTTTGAACATGGTTTCTACACCGCTAAACATTGCAAAATATGTGTATAAGCGTGGGCGTTCATTGGAAAGAAGAAAGTCTATTCATGAAAATTGTGTAGCATATCCAGATCTTTCTAATGTAAAAAGTAAGGATATTTACAAGTATCGTGTTGAATCTTTTCTAAGAGATTGTATTGATTATAAAGATGCATTGTCTCTAATGGAGACTATGTACAATGATAATCAATTTGATATACTTGAGAGTACGGTAAATTATACCATTAATAATATTATTCCTACAGTAGAATCCTCTGAACTTCCTGTATGTATTGTTAGAATTGGTGAATCTACTATTGGCGATATTAATAAAGACAGACTTACTGAAGCAGCTGCAAATTTTAAATCTATTGATCGTATTATTAAGAATCACAAAACCATTACTAAGAGATTTAGAGTAGATTCTCTAAAAGGAAAATCTGAGAAAGATAGAGTACATACTGTATGTGAAATGGTATGTACTTATGGTAGACCTAAGTATATTAATTTTAATATTGCACTTGAAGAATGTGCATATATTGAAAGTATCAATGACTTTAGAACTGGTCCTATGAATGAAGATGCTCTAGTAAAATATATTGCTGATTACTTCCTAGAGTTTGATAATAATACAGATAAAGATATTCAGAGTTATCGTAAGGCTATTATTGAATCTAAAATTCTTAGCAATAATGCTAGTTGCCTAGTTCCTTATCTAATGGATGGAGCTAAGAAAAATGGATCTTGGTGGGATAAACTCACCGAATGGAAAATGGATCCTAATAAATCTATGAAGTCCATTATTGAACTTGCCAGAGAAAATTATTCTGATATTGGAGCTTTTGGAGAAATCATTAATACCGCAAAAGATTTTGCTAGAATTAATGAAATGGAATTTAATATTGGAACTGTATTTTCTGAGTTTAATAGTCCTATTAGTAGAGATCAAGCAAAGAATATTCTTCAAGTTATTAAAGAGAATAGTGTAAAAACTTCTGATGATTTAGTGTTTAGCCTGAGATCTATCTGGGAAGCAGAAGTTAATGATGATTCTTATTATGCAGATGGTAATACTGTTCCTCAGACATTTACATCTGATGATATTGATAAATTCAAGATGCATAATCTGATTACAGATGCTCAAGATGCTGGAGAATTTATTGATCATGCAATATCTACTTCTTCTAAAGAATATCCTGTAAAGATTACTGATGGAGGAGTTGGAGATATTAGTAAAGTATCTGAATCTAATATTATTGATTATATTGATGAAGAGGGATATATTAATATTCCTCTAAGACATTTTTCTTATAATGAAAATAGCAATCCTGATATTGCATATAAGATTATTGAATCTACTGCAAAGTGTGCTAATAATATTCTAGCAAATAGAAATTCTAGAATTTATTATGCTATTGAAGGTTGTCACTTCTCCTATTCTCTAAGATCGAAGTACAAAGTTGTACTAAGTGAATCCCAAGAAAATAAGAGAGGATTTACTAATTTTGATAAAAAGAATATTCTTTATATCAATAAATGTGCAGAAGTTGCTCAAGAGATTGATGAATCTTGCATCTATGAAATTATTGATAATCTTAAGGATAATATGAATTATGCTGCTAATGTTTCCGTAGAAGAAGCTAGACTTGTGGCAGATATTATTAAGCCTTATGTAGATGAAAGTGTTTTTGAAGAGTTTATCTATAATTGTCGTCACGAAGGCAATACTAAAGCTGAGGCAATTGCTAATACTATTAATGAATCTAATACTGAATTCAATATTGATGCAGGTCATAATAGTAGAATCAATCTTTGCGCTAGAGTAATGTCTATGAATGAAGATGCTAATATTACTCCTATCGTTAAGAAAGCTGCTTCTAATATAAAGAAAGCAGTTGGTATCAAGTCTAAAGATACTGATGATAGTGATGATAAGAAACCATCTTCTGTGACTAAAAATATAGATGACGACAAGCCTAAACAGAGCAAAGCCATTAATGACGAATCTGATGATCTAGATGATAATGATACTAAAGAATCTAAGAGAGATGATGACGACGATTCCGAAGATGGAAGCTATGGTAAATCTGTTAAATCACTAAATGATGCTAAGCTTGCTCTTAGAGGACTTAAAGCAAAAGGTAAAGATCTATCTGCTAAAGAGCAAGAAGCTTCTAGAGATCTTGATATGGAATTTAATCATCTTCTCAAGTGTATTAAGAGTATATATACTACTGATCATAGAGAAGAAATTATTACTGGTGAAGTAAATGTAAGTATTTCTAAAATTATTAAGATTGCTATTGCTTTAGCAGGAGCTGGAGTTGCATCTGGTACAATTGCTGTTCCTGCTATTGGTGCAGTTGCTCTCTTTGCTCTTTCTAAGCATGCTTCTAAAAAGGAAAAACAAGCAGTTCTTGATCAGATTGATGTTGAGCTTCAAGTGCTAGATCGTGAGATTAGCCGTGCAGAATCTTCTGGATCTGCTAAGAAGTATAGACAACTTCTTATGATCCAGAAAAATCTACAACGTAAGCGTCAACAAATTCATTTCGGAATTGCAAAAAGTGGAAAGAGAATTCCTATTAGTTCTACTGCAGGTTTAAGAGAGAGGGAGTGATTTAATGAGCCTCTTTGATTATTATAGAAAGGAATATCTGCATGAATTATCTGTTAACGGTAATAATGTCGATGACAATGATGACTTCAATGTAGATGATCCTAGTGATAACGATACAGATGAAAATAATACTGATGATCAAGAAAATGAAGAAGGTACACCTTCAGATGCTACTGCAGATGATGCAGAAGATGGTGATGATGCTGGTACTCCAGATACAGAAGATCAAGGATCTGATGATACTGATGAAGACAATGAAGATAATTTTACTCTAGAAGATGATGACGATGGATCAATGGATGAAGGAGATAATATAGAAGATACAGACGAACAATCTGATGATTTTACTGTAGATGACGATACTTCTGATATTGATACTCAGTCTGATGACTCTAATGAGGATACTCTAACAGATGATGGAGAAGATACTAATACTGGAGATTCAGGTGGTGATGATGGAGCAGATGATTTTACTGTAGATAGCGACTCTGGTGGAAACACTGGAGATGGAGGAGAATCTACAGATGATGGATCATCTGATTCTGGAGATAACTCTGGTGGTGGTGATACTTCCAATTCTTCTGGCGGAGGAGATCCTGCAGCAAAGATTCCAGATGATGAAGAACGCGCTGCAGAAGAAGCTATATATAATACACTTTCTGATGATGATAAACTCAAGCGTATCATTAAACTAAAAGAAAGTTTTAGAGATCTATATGATACTATCAATACTATTATCAATGCTGTCAATAATATTCCTAAAAGAGCTAATAATTTGGAGAAGATCCAAAAGGCCCAAATTGCATTGAATAAGCTAAAGGAAATTATCGTAGACTACATCACTTATAATTTTGATAATAGAGCCTATATTGATAATTACACCAATTATATCAAATTTATTGCTGCTCTAAGAACCGTTTCTGATGTAATTAGCTACATAAATTCAGATAAATAATCATTTATTATTAATTTATCGTAACTAATAAATAAAATATTTGCAAGAAACCTCTCTAATTCTTGCTTATATCTTTAAAAACCCTTTATACAAAAAATAACTAAAATATTTTCGATTTACTATTTGTCACGTCCTTCAAATAGTAAGTCATAAATTATCAAGGAGGATAACCAAATGCCTATCGGTGCTGTTAACTCTAAGACGGGCTTTGTGGGTGGTAGCTTTATGCGCGATCCCATGAGTGACTACACTCAGAGTTTTATTGATGTTGCAAAGAATATCCTTGAAGAGTCTAATATGGATATTTTTGAGGATACTAAGAAGATTCTTCGTCGTCCCGCAGAGAAGGAAGCTCTGAAGGAGTTCTTCTGCGAGAATTTCATGGATGAAGATATTCGTGATCCATTTGTCAAAGATCCTGGTTACATCGAGGATCAGCATGCTATGATGGAGCAGCAGTTCGAGAACGATGCAGATGCCATTCTGGAGCATGCTTCCATGGCTGATTACAACCCCGTCATCGGTATGACTTTCCCTGTTCATAAGAACATTCTGATGAACATGGTCTTCGATAAGGGTGCAATCCAGAAGGTTGTTGCAGAGGGTCCCAAGTTCACCATGACTATGGAGCGCCGTCTGCTGGTTGATACCAAGGGCAACGAGATTGATATGTTCCTGGATCAGAACAAGATGACTGCTGCCATCGATGAGTCTAATCCTGTCTACGAGATCGAGCTGACCCTGCCTGAGATGGGTAATACTGACGTTCTGAAGCAGTGTGGTGGCACCAAGCAGGATGATCTGTCTATTAAGACTCATATTTCTGCTATCCAGATCGAGAAGCTGTACATTGCTGAGGGTGATATTATGCCCGATGCAGATGGTTTCATTCGTTCCAATGGTAAGATCGCTACCGCTGCTGATGTTGGTGAAGTCAGCAATGTCTGGTTCCCCACTAACATTCGCTTTGCTCCTGGCTACAACCAGTATGAGCGTACCTTTGTTGCTCCCATTGAGCTGATTGTCCGTAAGGATGCTGCTACTACTGAGAAGATCGCTGATTCTCTGACTGGCACCATGGACAAGAATGTCTTCACTATCTTCTCTGCTGCTGGCAAGATCAAGAAGGTTATGCTGGCTGCTGAGCTGGATACTGCTAATCACATGCTGGATACCTGCACTGTGAAGTGGGATACCTTCACTAAGCTGATTGAGATCCCGAATGCTATTCCTCTGTCTGTTACCATCAGCCCTGAGGAGGTTAAGGATCTTGCTGCTCTGTACCAGGTTAACCAGCTGACCAAGATCATGTCCCTGCTGAAGACCACTCTGGCTAACTATAAGGATGACAAGATCAAGCAGTTCCTGGATGATTCCTACGAACGCCTCGATGCAAGATCCAAGGGTTATATGGAGTTTGATTACGCTCCTCCCACGGGTTATGCTCTGGATCCGCTGACCTGGCGTCACTCGATGTTCTTTGATGCATTCGATACCGAGGTCACTCGTATGCTGCAGGTTCTGAATGATCCCAATATGGTCATTACTATCTTCGGTGATCCTGATCTGGTTCGTAAGATTACTCCTGTTGAGTATTCCTACACCACTCCCAATACTATTGGTGCAGTTGATCTGGATTACAAGCGTACCGTTGTTACTTCTGATAAGCGCATCTATCAGTTCATTGGTAGTGATAAGCTAAGAAATAACGACCAGCTTCTGATCCTGTTGTGCCCCCATAACACTAACCGTATGACTTACAGAATCTTCGATTATCAGATGTATGTCTCCAACGAGATTCGCAACGCTGCTAATCCGACTCTGCCTGCAGTCACTGCGTTTGAGCGCTTCCTGGTGGATGAGTACCAGCCTGTCCAGTCCAGATGCAAAATTCTGAACCGGTCTGGTATTCGTGCTGCACAGCCGTAAGTTAATATAGTAATATATCAAATTAAGACTATTAATAGGGATAGGTCTTATGGCCTATCCCTATTTTTTATTTATTCATAAGATAAGTAGTATTTGAAATTTACACTAAAATTATAAAGTATTATGATGTATACATAGTTATAAAATAATATTAAGGCTGATGAATACCCACCGGTGCAAATACCATCGAATCTTAATTGATGTATACTATGTCTTACTATTACTAATATTTTATTTGGAGGAATAATTATGGCTCTTACTAAAATTAAAATTGGAGATAAGTTTGGAAGACTTACAGTAATAGGATTTGCTGGACATTCTAGAACTAAAAGTGGGAAAAGTAAATTATTAGTAAAATGCAAATGCTCTTGTGGAAATGTAGTTATTACACCATCTAATAATCTTATTACAGGAGATACTAAATCATGTGGATGCTACAGCAAAGAAGTAGCTAGAGAAACCCATTTAGGAAAAGCTTATAACTATAAGCATGGAGGTACAATGTACAATTCTAGATTGTATAAAGTATATGTAGCTATGCATCAAAGATGTGAGAATCCTAATTGCGATCATTATGATAGATATGGTGGTAGAGGAATTTATGTATGCAAAGAATGGTCTGGAGAAAATGGATTTTCTAATTTCAGAGAATGGGCTATGAATAATGGATATAATCCTGATGCTCCAAAAGGTGAATGCACAATCAATAGAATTGATAATGATGGGCCTTATTCTCCTGATAATTGTGAATGGGTTAATATGAAAACTCAAATGAACAATACATCAATGAATAATTATATTACATGTAATGGTGAGACTCATACGCTTCAAGAATGGGCCGATAAAAATAATATAAATTTTAGTACTATTGAAAATAGACTTTGTAATGGATGGCCTATTGAAAAAGCATTATTCATGCCAGCTGAAAAGAATATTACATATATTAATTATAATGGAAATAATTATTCTGTTGCTGAATGGTGTTATATCTTTGGCATTGCTCAAACTACTATATCTACAAGAATAAAAAAATATGGAATGGATGATCCACATAAGATTTTGCTATATAATAATGGATATAAAAACCAAACTCCTGTGAATGCAATTTATTTTGTAGATGAGAATGAACGACCTATTAATCAACATGATTATGCTAATGGAGTTAGAATTGGAAGGAAAGCTTATTAATATTATTGGAGGTAAATATTATGGGAGATAATTCACAAATTCTTAAATTAATGAGAATGATAAATAACTCACCGAAATATTGGATTTTATCGCCAGATGCTGTTATGACTGGATCGTATGATGATGGGCGTCCTTTACTTCCACCAGGAGAAGCATTTGAAAATAAAATAGTTTTAACCAATCCTAAAGATAATCCATCTATTCTCTGTGAATATATATGTGAGAAATGTTCAGATGGCTGTTATAAATGGGAATATATTGGCGCATGGGATAATAATCTAGATCTTTTAGATTTGGATTTGGGCAAAGAATATGATGATCCAGTATCAGAGTTCAGACAGAAAGTTAAAAATAATGATATAGATAGTGATAAACTTAGAGAAAATACTATTCTTTCTGCAGATCTTGATATAAATGAATTTAGATCTAAAATTAGATCTTCTTCTGGATATCCAAATAAGGTTGATATTTTCCAATATTTTGATTGGTATCATCATTTAAAATTTGCTGGAAAGAGTAATAATAAAGATGATAAACCTTTGCTTAAAGCATCTAAGGATACTACTGATTATCTTTATATTACAGAATTTGAAGATGCTAAAGAGCATCTTTATCAAGTTTTTTGCACATTTAAAAATATCCATAATGATTATTATTGGGAATTCATCTGCAATGTAAATGATTGTAAACCATATATAGAACGTGAAATAGAGAAGCATATAGAGATAGAGAAAAAGAGAGAAATGATTCTTGAATTTCAGAAGGAGCAGCAAGAAGAAAAACCAGCCTATCAAGATAGTAAATATGATTGGATGAGATATTCTGCTGGATTAAATAATAAAGAGGCTGAAATTAATAATCGCATTTTCAATAATGCATCAACTGAAAATATTGGTCATGATCAAAAAGATATCGATATGATTCTTACAAATTCTTCTACATCTGCTGTAAATTGTTCTAGCTCTATTTCTGAGAGGTTAAAATATATGAAAATGAAGCAAGAGAAGCATGGAACAATCATGTCTCAGAATATTAATATTACTGGAAATTATAATTATACAGTTGGAATTTCTATGAATCAGACAGGAGGAGATGATTGTGAGCAATCCCAAACTGTAGTGATCAAAAATCCAAAATCTGAAAAGAAGAAAGAAAAGAAGGAATCTGTATTTGGAGTCTTACATCATGCTCTAATCAACTTAGCGAAAATTATAGAGCGCTATACTCGATATTTGCTTGATCACTGTATGGATAATTTCTTCTAATCAAAATTTAAGATTGAATAGATATTATAATAATGAGAATAAGAGAAAACTCTTACTCTCTATTTTAATAAAAAGGAGATAAAAAGAAAATGGTTTATGTAGCAAATGATGGAAGATACATTATCAAGGATAGAAGTATCACAAATTCAACGGATCTTCCTGGGGATATTGAGATTACTTATCCTATGGATAATTTTCCATGCGATGATTTAATTGCTCCTGCAGTTGCTGAGCTTCTTAAGAGAGGATATCAGACTAAGTATTGCTGTCAAGGACATATAGCACCTGATTTGGTAAATGATATTTCTACAGCGCACGGAACTGATATTCCTATTGTAGAAAATTTTGAAGTATTCTCTGCTTCTAACATGTGTATTCCTTATATCATGTTTGAGAAATCTGTTACTAGGCATGATCTTTATAATCTTCCTTCTAGTTGGGAAATTAGAAAAGGTAAGACGCATGGATGTATTACTATTGAAGCAAAGATCGATAATAATATTGGAGATCATTATGAATTCTTTACTTTTCATAGAAGATCTATTGAATGTGCAGAAGATCTTTATAAATGGGCTTGTGGATTGGAGTGGAGAAAATGAGACCTTTAGTATATAATGATGATGGACGTATGATTACTCAAGAAGAATATGAGCAGATTCATAATAACGATGCATCAGTTCCTGTAGATGATCCTGTAATGGGATTATTTGTTCCATTCTTCGAAAAACTTGGAGTTAAATGTAAAGTTGTTGGTGATCTTAGCTTTGGTCAATATGTGGAAAAGCAAGAAATCTATAATCATGATGGATGGATTTATATTCCTTATCTGATTCTTGATACTAACTATGGAGAAAATCCTGAGTTTGTTTCCAAAATGGAAAATATGCTTAAAAGTTCTACCAATACTGATATCTTTGATCAGATGGAACAGTATCTGAAAAGAAAGTATACTACTTCTAATAAAGTTTGGGAGTTAGAAGATACTGCAGATGAAAATTCTAAATTCCATGTAGTAAAGGATGATTGTGGAAATATACATGGCCAGCATGATAGATACGTTCTTAAACTTCATATGACAGGCGATGTTAGACTCGGATTAATTAATTTTAGTAATAATACAGATCTTTATTATAAACTTGCTACTATTATTACTGACATCAGTATTCTTATGAAGATGCTAGTAGAAACATTTGAAGACAAGAAAGAAGAATAATATCTAATAATAAAGTCAGAGAGTAAAATCTCTGACTTTATTTTTTCTCTATTTTTGATTTTGCTCTCTAGCTGAACTTAATATTAATCCGACTCTGAATGTCGAAAAGAATTTTTTATTTTAGGAGGAAATATTAACAATGGCTGAAATTAAAAATGTTGTAAAGAGGAATGGTCAAATCGTCAAGTTTGATCAGACGAAGATCCTAAATGCCATTACAAAAGCAAATAACTCCGTCCCTGAATCAGAAAGACTATCTGCCGATAAGATTTCTGAAATTACTAGTACTGTTGTAAATGAATGTGCTAAGAGCACTGAAAATATTGGCGTAGAAGATATCCAGGATATGGTTGAGACCGGTATCATGGAAGCTGGCGCATTTGCTGTAGCTAAGCATTATATTACATATAGATTTCAGCACAGCCAGATTCGTCAAAAAAATACTACTGATGATAAAATTCTTTCGTTGGTTGGTCTGAATAATAAAGAGGCCAAGAGCGAGAATTCTAATAAAAATCCTGTCATTAATTCTACTCAGAGAGATTATATGGCAGGTGAAGTTTCTAGAGATCTTACTCATAGATATTTACTTCCTCAGATTGTTCTTGATGCATGGAATGAAGGTGCTATTCACTTCCATGACAGTGACTATTATAGCCAACATATGCATAACTGCTTTAGTGGCGGTACTAGATTCATTACTGATACTGGTATTCGTGAATTTAGATCTTTCAAAGATGGTGAACAAGTTTATGTTAAGGATTATCTCGGTGTAACTAGACTTGCTACTGTTCATACATTCGGTATGCAGAGATTCAATAAAGTTACATTAAGAACTCCTCAAATGAGAAAATCTATTAAGGTAACTGCAGATCATCGTTGGCTACTTTCAGATGGAACAATTACTACTAATCTGAAAGTTGGAGATACACTTGCTCCTACAATTGGTAATTTTGGATTTACTATCGATAATATTGAAGAAGCAAAGGCATTTTGTATTGGATTTATTATTGGTGATGGAACTGACAGGCATCATCAGTACGAAAATTGTACTGTAAATTCTACAGTTATTAGACTTTGTGGCGATAAAGTAAAATATGCAAATATTTTTACTACTGCAGGATATAGACTTTCTAGTGTTAAAGGTTCTAATGATCTCTATGCTAATATGAATTATTTTGCTCTTAAGCAAGATTTTCTTAATGGCCATGCATGGAGATATATGAATCCTAAAATGAAGGAGCTTGTATTTAAAGGATATTATGCTGCTGATGGTGCTATAAAGCAAAATAGAATTGCAACGTCAGATCCTAGAATTTGCGAAATGATTGAAGAAATTTCTGGTATTGCAGGATATTACATTTCTTCTAAGCAAACTGTAGTTCATGATACTAATTTTAAAACTGGAGCTACTCTTTATTATTATCATTTCATTACGTATTCTGGAAAGAATTGCAAATGGGTTGTTGAATCTATTGAAGATACTCGTACTACTGGCATCGCATATTGTGTTACTGAACCTGTGACTCATACCTTTACTCTTGAAGCTGGTATTGTAACTGGCAACTGCGATTTAATAAATCTCGATGATATGTTAAAAAATGGCACTGTCATCACAGGAACTCTTATTGAACCTCCGCATAGTTTCTCCACAGCATGTAATATTGCTACTCAGATTATTGCTCAAGTAGCATCTAATCAATATGGTGGGCAAAGTATTTCTTTGACTCATCTTGCTCCTTTTGTTAACATTAGTAGAAAGAAAATTCGTAGAGAAGTTATTGCTGAGCATGAAGAAATTGGAGTTTCTATTTCTGATGATGAAGTTAATAGAATTACTGAGATGCGTCTGAAAAAAGAAGTTCAACGTGGTGTTCAGACTATTCAGTATCAGGTTGTCACTCTTCTTACTACCAATGGTCAGGCTCCGTTTATTACAGTCTTTATGTATCTAAATGAAGCACGAAATGAGCAAGAAAAGAAAGATCTTGCTATGATCATTGAAGAGACTCTGAAACAGCGTTATCAGGGTGTCAAGAATGAGTGTGGTGTTTGGGTTACTCCTGCATTTCCTAAACTGGTTTATGTTCTAGAAGAAAATAATATTACAGAGGATTCTCCTTATTGGTATCTAACTGAGCTTGCTGCTAAATGTACTGCTAAGAGAATGGTTCCTGATTATCTGTCCGAAAAGAAGATGCTCGAACTAAAAGGTGATGTATTTACTCCTATGGGATGCAGATCTTTCCTTACTCCTGATCGATTTAGTGATAAACTTGGCAATATTGCAAACGCTGGTAATTATGAACCTGGTAAGCATAAATATTATGGAAGATTTAATCAGGGTGTTGTAACTATCAATCTTCCTTATATTGCAATGCTATCCCACAGAGATATGAATAAATTCTGGGAAATTTTTGATAAGTATTTGGATATCTGTCATACTGGACTTCGTTGTCGCCATGAAAGACTTCTTGGGACACCTTCTGATGTAGCTCCTATCCTTTGGCAGTATGGAGCACTGGCTCGTCTTAAGAAGGGTGAAACTATCGATAAGCTCTTATATGATGGATATTCTACTCTTTCTCTTGGATATGCAGGTCTATATGAATGCACTGTTTATATGACAGGTAAGTCTCATACAGATCCTGATGGCGAGCCTTTTGCTATTCAGGTTATGCAGCACATGAATGATAAGACAGCTGAGTGGAAGAAAGCAGAAAATATCGATTATTCACTTTATGGAACACCCATGGAGAGTACCACACAAACCTTTGCAAAAGCGCTTAAAAAATTTGAGTACACTCCTGAAGTGAACGATCACGGTTACATAACGAATAGCTATCATTGCGTAGTCAGAGAGAATATTGACGCTTTTCAGAAACTTACCTTTGAGAGTAAGTTCCAGGAAATGTCTCCGGGTGGTTTCAACAACTTTAACATGACCTCTTGTAGCCACCCTAAATTGTGTGAACAGTATTACAAAACTGGTGTACTTGCTTGCAAGTGCTAACGGTGGAAACACTTCTAGAAAAAAGAAGTATAATACCGTGCCAAGCCTATAAATTAAATATCTATAGGAAGGTGTACAGACTATTACTTAAGGTGGGTATTGTACCATCTGAAGTGCACAAGGTGTAAAGGAGTGTTTCGCTCCTTCGCTAAGATATAGTCGGAGGTTAAATAAAATGTATAAGTGCGATATTTGTGGACGTGAAGTATTTAAAAAGATTAGATTGAAAGGCTATACTCTTTGTAATAAGCATCAGCAGCAAATTTTTAAATATGGACATCCATTAGATAACAATCCTAGAACAGTTAATGATCTAAATGATTATAATATTCATGGGAATATTGTATATTTTAATATTTATAATCGAAATTGTATGTGGGTTGGAAATTTTATTGTTGATCTTGCAGATATTGAATTAGTAAAGTATCATAAGTGGAGATACGGTCATAATCATATTATAACTGGATCTGGTACCAACATTAGAGAGCTTTCTCATATCATCTTAGGCATTCCTAGAGAACAAGATTCTACGACTATTGTGGACCACATTAATGGAATTACTGGAGATAATAGAAGATGCAATCTAAGAATCTGTACGTTAGCCCAGAATGCTCTTAATAAGTATCATATGTCTAACAATACAACTGGACAAGGACTTATTGGTATTGCATATGATAGTACTCGTAATAGATATACTCCTGAGATTAAATTTGGATATCAAAGATTGCATCTTGGAAGATATCGAACTATCGAAGAAGCCGCTTATGTAAGATTAATTGCTGAGAAATACTTATTCAAAGAATATGCAAATCAAGAACAAATCGCACGTAAAGAAGCAATGAGTGCTAATATTCCAGAAGAAAGAAAAAGAGAACTGGAAAATTACACCATTTCTAAAATACAACTTAATTTCGGCAATCAGTTATGTTGAAGTACCTGACATGAAGGATAATATTGAAGCTGTGCTCCAGTTGCTGAAGCATATTTATAATACTATCATTTATGCAGAGTTGAACACTAAGAGTGATTATTGCCAGTGCTGTGGATTTGATGGCCAAATTGAAATTGTAAAGGATGATAAGGGAGAACTTATTTGGAAATGTCCTAATTGTGGTAACACCGATCAGAATAAGATGAATGTCGCAAGACGTACTTGTGGGTTAAGATGAATAAATATATGGCTCACGTTAAATTGCTAAAATTGCGGGAACAATCCCATAATCCCAACTGACTACAACGTAATCAGAAATGATAAGCGTGATAGTGGCATGAGTTTTGAACTCAACAGCTTGAAATATAGTAGAGACCATAAGAACTAGTTGGAGTAGGATCAACCGAGTGTGCAAGTCACTCAGACGCAGCGAAATCTTCTATAGAAATATAGGTGAGACGTTCAACGACTATAATAGCAATAAGTTTAGCATTTTACTAAATGATAAGGTATAGTCTACTCCCGTACTTAAATATCGGGAAACCGAGGGTAGAAAGGATATTGGAACTCAATTCTGGAATCAGGGCCGTACTGAGGAAATTAAGGATAGAGTTCTTCATCTGTAATTTTTATTATTAATTAAAATTGAGGAGTGGAAACTTAATCCACTCCTCTTTTATTTATTTGGAGGAAATATTATGAATTATTGTAAGATTAAACAATGTGATATTGCTGATGGTTTGGGAGTTAGAGTATCTTTATTTGTTTCTGGCTGCACTAATCACTGCAAAGGATGTTTTCAACCTGAGACATGGGATTTCAATTATGGTTGGGAATTTGATAAGAGCACTGAAGATACTGTAATTAGATCTCTTAAACAGAATTATGTAAATGGACTTACTCTATTAGGAGGAGATCCATTTGAACCTAAGAATCAATATTCGTTATATCAGTTTCTTCTTAGAGTAAAGAAAGAAGTTCCTGATAAAGATATCTGGGCATATACAGGATTTAGATTTGAAGATATTCTTGATCCTACTGCATATCCTCATACTAGTTGTTCTGAAGAATATATGAATCTTATTGATGTTCTTGTAGATGGTCCTTATGAAGAAGAGTTACGTTCTCCTGCACTTAAGTTTAGAGGATCTTCTAATCAGAGAATTATTGATGTAAAGAAATCTATCGAGTCTAATCAAATCATTTTGGTACCGATTATTGATAGAGAATACAATCCTAGCCTTTAAAAATCTATTACTGAAGATACATCTATATACCATATAAAATAAATTTGGAGGTAAATATTATGGATTTCACTAGTGCTTTTGTTTCTATGCAGCAGGGTCATAAAGTAACTCGTACCACTTGGAAAGGCTATTGGTGCATTCTGAATGGCGAGATCATTATGGTTACTAAAGATGGTAAAGCTGTTAATCTTCGTGAATCTCCTGACATGATGTATACCATTTCTAATATGCTCTGTGATGACTGGGGTGTATGTGATGATAGAGTGGTATCTATGATGCCTGGAGAATCTGCCACTACAGCATCTAAGGTTGATTCGAAGAATATTCGTAATGATGCTAAAGTAAATAAACATGAAGAGCAGAAGAAGAAACCTGAATACACCTATAACATCAAGAAGCCTGATATTAATAATGATAAAGATGCTTCTACTAAGGATAAGTCTACTTCATATTCTGCATCCACAAAGAATAAATATAATGAATGCTATAATGCAATTGTAGTAGATAATGAAGGCAAGGTTTATAAGATTGATCTGGATAATATTCCTGGGTTGAAACAGTTGGTCAAAGATGATGACACTCTTAAGAGACTTATTAACTGGCTGATGTAAGAACTGAAAGAGAGAAAGAAGAGAATGGATTATGAAACCGGATAGAATTCATCCTGGTGATCAGTTTGGAATGCTTACTGTATTAGGCCGAGATATGTTTGATTATATTAGACCTTATGATCAAGCACATATTCCTATGTATGTTTGTGAATGCAGTTGTGAAAACCATACTATAACATCAGTAAGGCAAGATATGCTACTAGATAACAAAAGAGGAACTAAATCTTGTGGTTGCCTTGCGATGGTATCTGGCTATAAACATGGCTATAATAATACACGCTTATATGGAATCCTTGATGGAATGAAGAAAAAATGCTATAATATGGCAAGCGATATGGATCAGCATCATACGTATAAGCATCATATCGAAATTTGTCCTGAATGGATGGATCCAGAAAATGGAGTAAAGAATTTCTGTGAATGGGCTCTTGCTAATGGATATAGAGATGATTTGACTATTGATAGAATTGATAATAATGGTCCTTATTCTCCTGATAATTGTAGATGGGTTCCTCCATATGTCCAAGCAAATAATATGTCTACAAATGTGCGGTATACATATGATGGAACTACAATGACTAGAAAATGCTGGGAATACGCTCTTGGAATTTCATCTGATCTATCTTACAGAAGAGATAAAGCTGGATATACGTTTGATCAAATTGTTGATGAAGTTAAATCAAAAGATGGCATTAATGGAATTTATTTTCTAAATGAATATGGATTTCCTTATAGGCCACAAGATGATAATCCTTATGAAAAAGAAGATTGAGAGGTATCAAAATGGGATTACTAGCAGATCGTTTTAGAGCTCAAATGGCAAAAACAAAAGATCCTAGAATGGAAGAAGCAAATGCAGACGTGTTATACCCTACAGGCTTTCTTCCGTTTGACTTTCTAAATGGATATCGAGTTCATGTAAAGTCCGAAACCGAGGACTTCTGGTATAACGCTGTAGGAATTGTCGATGGATCATCAGTAAGTTTCTGTGGGCGCTCGGGATCTGGCAAGACTACGGCGGCTATTCAAATGGCTGCTAATATTATTCGCCCTTTTCCTGAGGCTACTATCTTCTTTGATGATATTGAAGGTGGATCTAATGCTACAAGACGAGAGCTTTTGACACACTTTACTCCTGAGGAAGCTCAGCAAAGAATCATTTATAGAAATACTGCAGTTTCTGCAGAAAACTTCTATAAAAGAATTGCTTCTATTTATGAAATCAAGATGAATAATAGAGCAGATTTTGAATATGATACAGGTAAATTAGATTCCCAGGGTAATAAAATTTATAAGCTTATTCCTACTGTATATATTCTTGATTCTTTGGCTATGCTTACTCCTGAGAAGTTGACTGAAGAAGAAGAACTTAGTGGACAGATGTCTACTACTGCTACAGCTAAGACTAATACTGCAGTATTTAAGAGAATCGTTCCTAAGTTGAAAGCTGCTAATATTATTCTATTTACTATCAATCATATCAACGATAAGATTGAAGTAAATGCTTTTACTCACACTAAGTCTCAGGTTAGTTTCTTGAAGCCTGGTGAAACTTTGCCTGGCGGTAAAGCAGCATTGTATCTGGCAAATAACTTGATTCGTGTAGATGATGGTGCTAAGTTGAAAGAAACTGATGGCCTCGGAATTAATGGTAAGATTGTTGATTTTGAGATCATTAAGTCTCGCACCAATGCTGCTGGTAGATCTGTTCCTATGGTATTTGATTTTACCAATGGTTTTGATGACATTCTTTCATTGTTTATGTTCCTAAAGTCCACTGGTGCTATTATTACTGGTGCTACTTGCTATCTTCGTGGGCATGAAGATATGAAGTTTAGGCAGAGAGATTTTAAGAATAAACTATTTAATGATCCTGAATTTGCTAAAGTATTTAATGAAGTTGCTAGAGCAGAGTTGGAAACTCTATTGGGGAATCCTGAGGTTGAGGAACAGAAAAACATTACTCAACCTAATCAGAATATCATTAATAGTATTCTTGGAATGTAATAGGAGAATAGATAAATGAAAGAAATTCTTAATAATAATACACTTAGTGTAATGATCTTTCTATACTGTGTATTATTTATCGGAGCAATATTGTGCATCATTAGAGATAATATTGTAAATGATAAAAAAGGTTTAAATCCTCAGATTGCAATGATTGTATCACTTGGAGTATTTTCAATTGGTGTATTGACTGTTGTCTGCAGATGTATTTATTTATTCTCTTCATTCATCATTACTAAGATTCTTACCAAAATGATTCGTATTGATATGCTTTGGACAATTGTTGGAGCTATTGTAATTGGTGTAGCAACAACAATTTACTGGCTTATTAAAATCGATGATCTTTCTGATAATAATCCTGATGAAAATGATCAGACTTATGAATCAGATAAGAATGATGAGATTGAGCCTCATGAAGAAGCAGCCGTAGAAACTGTTGATACTGTACCTGAAGAGCATACTAATATTTAAAGCAAAAAACTGGTCTAGAGAGAAATCTCTAGACCTTTTATTTTTATTTATGGAGGATATTTTATATGGGCAGAATGTATAATATCCAAAGTGGAGATATCTTTGGAAGACTAGTTGTTATTGGAAAAGCAGCAGATTTCATAGATCCGAAAAGTAAAAAGCATATGACACAGTATCTATGCCAATGCAGTTGTCCTGAAAGAAATACTGTAATTGTAAAAGCTAAGAATCTTGTAGGAAATATTACTAGATCATGTGGATGTTTAAGACGAGAAACTACTGCTGCTAAATTTAATAATAAACCTATAGAAAATTATCCTCCTTGTGGATATTATGTAAATGAAGTAATCTATGCATATCATTATATGATTTATGAAGCTACAAGAGCTCCAGAAACTAAGCATTTTAATATTCCTGTATATGGAGAATGGATTAATTCTAAAACTGGGATAAAAGCATTTTATGATGATATGTCTCCTACATATGAATTAGGATGTAAAGTTGGTAGAATTAATAACTCTCTTGGGTATAGACCTGATAACTGTATTTGGGTAGAAAAGAGTATAAAACAATTCGATAGAATAAATGATATGGTAATTAGATATGAAGAATCTTCATATATGGTATCTGAATGGAATAGAGCAATGGGATATGAAAAGAATACTATAAGAGATAGAATTATAGATGGATATTCATATGAAGATACTATATCTGGAACTTACGATGATAGAGATTTTGATTATGTAAATGCTATATTTTTTATGGACAAATATTGAAGGCCAGTAAATAATGAATATGCTAAATATATGATATTCTAAAAATAATAAGAGATAGATATTATAAATATGATTAGAGATTGATATTATTTCTAATTTATTATTAAAGGAGTGAAATATATGAGTAGACTAATTGATTTAACTGGACAAAGATTTGGTAGACTCTATGTATTGGGTAGAGATGAAAATCATTTTGGCCATCCTTATAGAAGAGAGGCATTCTGGTGGTGTCAATGCAGTTGCCCATAACATACAACAATTTCTGTTTGTGGTACTGCTCTTAGATCTGGCCATACTACATCTTGCGGATGCTACCAAAGAGAAAATAATCATAGACTAGTTACTCATAAAAGAGTATATAAGAAAGGACTTAGTAAGGAATATCCTGAACTTCTTAAATATTGGGAAAGGTTGATGAAATTTAAGAAAGATTTACTCTGTGATAGATGGAAAGATGAAGAAAATGGCGTATATAATTTCATAGATGATATGAAAGATACTCATTTTAAGAGAGCAAGAATTCACAGAAAAGATCCACTTCTACCTTATAGTAAGGAAAATTGTTTCTGGGATTCAAGAAATTATATTGTAGATCTTCCATTAAAAAATAAGGAGTTGTAAAATGTGTCTATTGGTTCTGTAATTCAACCTGGAGATAAGTATAATCATCTGACAGTGCTTGAGCGAGTAGAAGATAAGAAATTTCCTAATGGAGAAAAGAAACCAACTTTTCTCTGTGAATGTGACTGCCATGAAAGAAATAGAATAGTAGTCATTGGAGAATATCTTAGAAATGGACATACCAAATCTTGTGGTTGTCTATTGAAAGAAGTTCAAAGTCATGTTGGAGATATGACTAGAACTCATGGATTATCTAAAACTAAAGAGGCAGTAGTTTATTATCATCTTACAAGTAGGCATCCAGATGAACTATGTGAAAGATGGGCAAAGGATAATCCTAATGGAATGGTAAATTTCTATAATGATATGCACATTTCTTATAAACCCGGAAGTAGGCTCGCTAAGAAATATCCTACTGAAAATTATGGTCCCAAGAACTGTTATTGGCTATAAATTTTATAAAAGGAGATAAACAAATGGCAAGTAACTTTGTAGATCAGGTTAGAGAGGCAGCCAGCTATTTAAGTTCGCCAGAACAGATGCTAGGAAAAGGTCTAAATATTCCTAATAATGCTACTAATAGTGGTGGACGAAAGATTATGGGTAACACCCATCAGTCTCATTCTCTAGTTCTTACTCGTGGAGAGATTCCATATGTAGCAACTGGCTATGAAAATAGATTTGGTGAAAGATCTTCTTCTATCATTCAGATGGATGATGATTATGAAGTAATCGCTAAGATTTCTAAATTTTCATATGCTCCTAACCATCACTATTATCTCATTCTCAGAAGTCTTTCTAAGAATGAATTAACTGTAGTAGAACGTATTTCCTATAAATATGTAACAGAAGTTTATGGTTATCTTCATAATAATGCTATTATGGATAATTATAGTAACCCTGGTACTATTATTCATAAAGGCGATATTATTAGAAGATCCACTGGTTTTGATCAGTATGGCAATAAGACTAGTGGACGTAATATCAATGTTGCATATATGGCACTAGATAACAATATGGAAGACTCTGTTGTTATTTCTAGTAGATGCAGTGATCTTCTGTCTGCTCCTTTACTTCGTACCGTAAAAATCATTATTAATGAAAATGATATTCCTCTGAATATCTATGGTAATGATGATATGTATAAGGTATATCCTGACATTGGTGAAGATGTCAAAGATGGCATCCTTATGGCATATAGAAGAGATAAAAAGGAAGAAGCAATCTATACTCAGTCTGTTAAAAGATTGCAAGAGATTATGATGTCTGATGATAAGATTACCATTAAAGGTAAGGTCATTGATATTAATATCTATTGTAATAATCCTGAGTATATTAAGACCAATGCATATAATCAGCAGTTCCTTGCATATTATGAAGATAGGCAGAGAATGAATCAGGAGATTGTAAATGTAGTTGGTACATTTGCAACTCAAGGATATAGTCTCAGCTATGATTTGAATAAAATGTTTTATACTGCTAAAGCTGAACTTGAAGGTAAAAAGTTTATTGATAAAAAGCAGTTTAGTAATATTACTATTGAATTTGTAGTGATGGAAAATCGTAAGCTTGGTGTTGGAGATAAAGTTTCTGATAGATATGGTGGAAAGGGTGTTGTTTCTAAGATCGTTGATACTGAATTAATGCCTAAAATGTATAATGGCCAGCCTATCGATATGATCAAGAATTCTTCTACGATGTATAACCGAGAGAATGCTGGTCAGATCTTTGAGCATGAGATCAATTATATTTCTATGAATATCTTAGACAGAATTAGAGAAGGCAATATGAGTCTTCAAGATGCATTTGATGACATTTTGAAATTCTTGAGTCTTCAGTCTCCGCAACAGTGTCAAGATATGAGCACTTATATCAATTCTTTGGATTATAGGCAACAGAATGCTTTTCTTGAGAGCATTCTGAGCAAGACTTGTATCAATGTATCGAATAATCCCATTTCTGAAACTATGAATATCGATAAATTGATTACTCTCTATAAAGCTTTTCCTTGGATTGATGAAAAGAGAATCTTGGTTCCTATTGTAGATTCTCGTGGTAATTATAGATTCATTCCTACTAGAAGACCTATGATTGCTGCTCCTCAGTATGTCATTCGTCTGAAGCAGTTTGCTGAAGAGAAATTCTCTGCTGCTAGTTTGTCTTCTACTAACCTTAAAAATGAGAATGCAAAGAGTAAAGCTTCTAAGAATTATAGAGAGCCTAACTCTAATACTCCTATTAAACTGGGTCAGATGGAATCCGGTGACCTAGACCATATGGGAACAGAATATGTTGTTATCAACCTTTTGTTGCATTCTCTGTCCCCTCATGCAAGACGTTTGGTTGAGCAGATTGCTATTAATGATCCTTATAATGTCAATGTTCAAATTGATACAACATCTAAGAATAGATCTGCAGAAATTCTTAATGCAAGATTGAAGATTATGGGATATAAGATTACTTTCTCTAAAAAGAGAAAGATTAAGAGATATCCTATGATGCAAAATGCAGTAGAATTCCTTGGTAATCCTAATGGAATGACTCCTGCTATTGAATTCATGGATGAAGGATACGATTTTGATCATTGGTATAAGACTGTAGACGAAATTAAGAAGATCAGTAGTATGCTAGGATTTACTATTGATGCTGTATCTTTCTCTGATGATATGGAGGATGTGCAACCTGTTTATCCTAAAGATGATATTACTGAAGAATAACTAAAAAACTGGTCTAGAGAGAAATCTCTAGACCTTTTATTTTTAAAAATGAAATTATTAAGATATTATAATAGTGATAGAAAGGAGAAAATGGTTTATAATTATTGGTTCAACTTCGAAATATAGACAAGAAGAGAAAGGAGAAACATAAATGAATGCAGCAATCCAAAATGTTCTTAACGGATTAAGAAATGGAAATATGTCTATTGTATATGAGTATAAAGAGTATTTAAATGACGTAGCTATGACTCTTTATAATAAGCCTCAACTCAGTGCAGAAGATATTAATGATCTTAAAGGTATTATTACTATTTGTAATATTACCTATAATGATACTGATAAAGAGTTGCTTCCTATTGAAGATGGATTTTATGATTTACTTCTTGAAAAGTATAAAACATATGATCCAAACTTTCAAGTTGGTGCAGAAGTAATTAATTTTAAAGCATCTACTGGAACTAATAAAGTATTTGTAGAGCAGCAAATGACTCAAGCAATATCTTTTATAGATCCAGTTGATGAAAATGATTGCTTCTTTAAAGATGATCTTCTGATTCCATATAATCAGTATATTGATCATAGAGATTTTGAAAATATATCCAATCCAGTAACTGCAGAAATGATATCTAAAAGATATCATGATACTCAGCATAATCATCCTGAACTTGTTGGCACTCTTGATAAATGCAAATTTGTATTAGATAAAGATGCTGCTGAAAGAGGAGTTCTTGATGATTCTAATGTAAAAACTGTGGAAAGAGATTTCTTTCAGGATCACTTGAAGAGAGGAATCATTCGGCCAAATGAAAAATTTGATGTTATACTTGAATTAAAGTATGATGGAATTTCTGTAGAAGCTGACTGTACAGATGAAGTTGTTTCTGCAAGATCTCGTGGTGATACTGGTGTTGGACGAGCATCTGATTTGACTCCTATTCTTAAGGGATATAAATTCCCCCATAGAAAAAAAGATGCTCCTATGGTTGGAGTTAAATTTGAAGCAATCATTACTCAGTACGATCTGCCTTATTTCAATGCTGCTAAAGGATATGAATATAAGAATTGTAGATCTGCTATTGTTGGATTGTTTGCTTCTGGAGATGCCTGGAAGTATAGAGATTTCATTACTCTAGTCCCTCTAGCAGTAGAACAAAAAGTCTATCATGATGTATGTCATTCCGATAGACTTGAGGAGATCTATTTCTTAAATCATGACTTTGTATCTAAAGGGTGTCCACTTAGATTCTCTATGGGATCTGGCAATTATATTGAGAATCTTGTTTGGATTAATATTTTTACAAAGAATGCTGAAATGTTGAGAAATCAAATTCCATTCATGTATGATGGTACTGTAGTCTCTTATAGAGATGAAAATATTCGTCAGAAACTTGGAAGAGAAAATTATATCAATAAATATAGCATTGCTGTTAAGTTTAATCCTCTCAAGAAACAAACTATTTTTAGAGGATACTCTTATACTGTTGGTCAGGATGGAAGTATTACTCCTATGATCCATTACGATCCTGTGGAGTTCTATGGAACCATCCATCCTAAATCTTCTGGACAATCTCTTGCTAGGTTTAATGAGCTTAAACTTCATAAAGGTGATATGCTTGATGTTGAATATGTCAATGATGTAATGCCTTATGTATCTAAGCCATTGAATGATTGGAATATGGATAATGAGAAAGTTTCTCCTCTTGAAGTATTCCCTTCTACCTGTCCTGTATGTGGTTCTCCTGTACAGATTTCTGATTCCGGTAGATCTGCAAGATGTTTAAATCCTGATTGTGGCGGAAGACAGCTTGCACGAATGGTTAATATGTGTGCTAAACTTGGTCTTATTGGATTTGGCGAAGCAACTATTAATCAAATCGGATGCTACCATCTTAAAGATATGATGGAATTAGTTACTGGTCCTAATTGGAATGAAGAACTGCAGAAGAGAGGATTTGGCCCTATTGAATGTACTAATATTCATGGACAGTGTATGAATCTTCTTACCCAACCTTTGTTGGATTCTGTACTTCTTGGAGCAATTGGATTTACTGGTATTTCTACTAAGACTTGGGAGTTGATACTTCCTGAGTTGAATTATTTTAAGATCAGAGATATGTTTGGTATGCTAGATCCTTCTAAATATTATTATAAGAGAACTATCGAGCATATGGCAAGCATTAAAGGAATTGGCCCTACTACTGCTGATACTATTGGAAAAGAATGGGACTATTTCAAGAATGATCTTGAATATATGTTTGCTAATGGTAATATCCAGAAATATCAGAGAAAAGAAGGAAGAAAAATTAGATTTACAGGATTTAGAGATAAAGAACTGGAAGTCTATTTGAATTCTCTTGGGTTCGATGCAGATCAAGATGCTGCAGTTAATAAAGATTGTTATGCTCTACTAGTCCCTAGTGAGAATACCAATACTTCTAAGACTAGAAAAGCAGAACATTTTGGTGTTATGATTGTTACAAAGGATGACTTTGTAAATAATCTTAATAAGTATATGGAATGTAAGGAGTAAATATTATGGAAGAAAAGTCTTATAAGTTTATCGAGCCTGGCTCTATTAAATTCAGTGAAATGCGTAAGTTTGCTGAACTTAGCTACAATATCAATGAGCTTAAGGAATGCCTTAAGTCTGAAGGAGTAGATCTAAGAGTAAGCGAACTGGTTAGAGTTATTGAAGCAGTACTTTGTGATTCTGGCCTTGCATTTAGTGAAGATGGTCAGCCCAAATATCTGAATTGCACTCTTGGATATATCAGCATTGTAAGTCCTTTTGAGATGATTGATGATAGCAATACTGAAGAGCAGACTAATCTTCTTCATAGACTCACTGAGTATTATATTAATCTAGCTCAGCATTGCGGTGATGAGCCTTTCAATGTAGAAACTATTATATCTAATATTGGAGTTATCTATAAAGAGGTATGCATTTTCATCAATGATCTCTTTGAGTATATTCATAATGAATATGCTAAGGATATGATCGAGAATAGATATAATAGTCTTACTCATCACTACTTCATGTTTGCCGATGATGGCAATGGTAAGAATGGTGACTACTTCATCGAGCTTGATATGTTTGTAGACAGTGTTATTGAAAAACCTGTACTGCATATTACTGGCACTTGCTTTAGTGGTGAAGTTCCTAAGTCTTCTCCTGTGATGATCATTGATTCTTTCAGTGATGAAGATAAGAATAAGCTGATGGCAAGATACTACAATACTGTAGAACTTGGCGCTGATGCTGCTGAGCCTGAACACGTAGAAGCAGAAGTCGTTTCTGAATAATTAAAAATTGGTCTAGAGAGAAATCTCTAGACCTTTTATTTAAAACCTAAAATCAGAAACAGCAAGATATTATAATAATGATCCACTAGTGGATATATTATATTCTGGAGGTATAAAATGAAAAAATATGATGTTTATGGTCCATAGATTATGTAAAATTTTATGCATATCGGAACTATAAATTACAGCATGGAAACATACTGGAGTACAATTTTCAATCAAAAAAGGAGATAAACTACTATGGAAAAGAAATTTAAGGAAACCCGTATCAGCGAAGAATATTCTAAGGCTCTGGCAAACCAGCATCTTCTGATTGGACCTACTCATATCTATAAGATTGCAACTGTCTTGTTCCATGGTGCAAGTATGTGCCTGTCTGCAATGAAGAATACTTCCGTTGGCAAGGCTCTTATCTTCCGTGCTGTTGATGGTAGATTCCTGGCAGGTGCTAAGGTACAGTATATTGCAAATGTCGATGATCCTAACAATCCCGCCGCAGGTCGTTGGGATTATACCTGGACTGCATATGAAGAAGATCTGAAGGATTGCGATACTGTCGATGTTGCAAACAATGCAATGATCGCTCCTTACTTCACAGCTGCTGGTATTTCTCTGTACAACATGAAGTTTGCAGATAGTGATACCTGCATCACTATGATGAATACTCTGGTTGAGTTCATCATCAACTGGCTGAAGGAGAATGTTACTGATACTGAGCCTGCTACTCTGGTTCTTGAAGGTGTCTTTAAGGGTGTAGCAGAAGTTGATCCTGATGGTTCTATCGATATTGGTATTATTCCTGATGGTGCTATGAAGGTTCTGATTAAGGACGATTCTGCAATTCAGGATGCAGCATAATCCATTATTCCTAAGCATTGGTAGTATAATTTAAAATAAGACAGTGGGCTGGGGAAGAGATTCCCCAGCCTGCTATCTTATATTATTTTGATCGGAGATACCAAAATATGGAACTGAAGACGGCTACAATTGATGGAAAAATCATGGATGTTATACAAGAAGATAGATTTAGAAACGAATATTTGACTTATACTAATCCCAGTTTAGCCGCTTCAACAGCTGTTGAAGTAAAAGATGAAAATGGCGTAGGATATATTCTTCCATTTAGAGGAAAGACTGACGAGCAGCCTGGAATCTATCAAGATGGGTGCATATATTTTACTAAGTTTCCTACCCATGAAGAAGAATCTAAATATAGATCTGATAGTGTTAATTCTGTAGACTTTAGTGATGTTAATAATATCACTGACTTTCTAGATAGAAATAAGCAGATCAGAGATATGGAAACAACTATTCTTACGGATAGTGATTCTGTCTTTACTCCTCCTATGAATCAAGATGATAGTCCTGAGATGAGAGCTTTTAAACAGGCTATTGCATCTAAGCATATGGATATAAACAAATATGCTCCTAGATTTGGAGACAATTATCTGAACGATAAGCGTATTCTCAAAACTAGTTCTATTACAATGAATAAACTAGTAGCTATGAGTGAAAGACTTGATATTGAAGTTGAGCTTACACTTCGTAATGCTAGTGACAATGTTCCTAATCCTATGGATAAGCCTATCACTGTAATTCTTACTGGAAACACCGATTCTGATTAAGGAGGAGTATAGTTAAATGGATTTTTCACAATATTCAACCCAATATGGAAGTCTTCAAACTCCGCAAAACATTAATCCATATATAGCAAATGGTATGGATTCAATGATGCATGCTCCTACAGAAAATCCAAATGTCGATAAATTTCTTCATGATTTTAACGATAGTCATAGAGAGAAATTTAATGATTTTTGGTTTACCAGAAATGATGATGATATTATCGAAGGTATGAAACAGGTTATTCTGTCATGTGAACGAGATAAATATTTCATCATTAAAGTTATTGGCTTTGAAGTGATTAAGGATTATGAAGAAATTCAGAAGATCCTTTATCACTACTATTCTATGAAGACTAAGAATGGTAAGAAAGTCAGTAATGAATATGACTATATCAATCTTAGAGATTCTGATGTAATGCTTCTCAAGGTAAGATACTATATCAAGTTGAATATCCCTGAGAGTAAAATTAGATTGGATCCTAAGACTGGTAAACTGGAAAAGTCTGAAGGAGAACTGGAGGTACTTATTGCATTACCGATCTATGTTAATAAGTACTATTTCAGAATCCTTGGCAACTATTATAATCCTATTTTCCAAATTGTTGATGGTAGTACTTACAATAACTCCACTTCTAATAGTCGTGTACAGAGTATCACTCTGAAGACTCAATTCATGCCTATTAAAGTATATAAGGAATTATATGATATTCCTGATATTGTGGATTGTAGCTATCATCGTTGTGTCTTGTTCACCTCTTATGTCTTCAATAAGAAAACAGATACAATTAAATTCATTTTAGGAAGATATGGATTACTAGGTGCTATGGAAATGCTGGAGCTTGAAGGAATCTATGTGTCTCCTGCATCTTGTCCTCCTATGGATCCTGAGATCTTCTATAACTTCGAAGATCCTCATAAGAAGATTGTAGTATCTGTAGTAAAAGGATTGTTTGATAAAGACAATGTCACTCAATCTTTTGTATATACGGTACTCAAGTCTGTGAAGAAACTCGAAAAGTATGATGATTTATATGATCCGAGATATTGGAATAAAATCTTAGGTGCAGATTTCCAATCTGCTACTTTGGACAAAGGTATCCCTGTTCTTGATTCTTTGGAATCTATTTATGATCTACGTACTAAACAATCTATCAGACTTCCTAAAGAAGATAAAGAAGATTCTTATTGTATTCTTAGATGGATGATGAGAGAATTCTCTTTTCTGAAAGCTAGAGACAATATGGATATTTCTACAAAACATCCTAGAATGGCAGATGAGTATCTTCCTGCTATTTATGCAATGAAGATTTCTCGTGGCCTTTATAGAATTTCTGATAAAGGCAAAAATGTTACTTTTAAAGATGTAGTAAGAGTGCTTGATACACCTCCTAACTATATCTTGAAGAATATCAATGCTGCTAACCTTGTTGATTATGTAGATCTGGTTAATGATAACGATGCTGAACTTGCAATCTCTTATACCTATAAGGGTGTATCTGGTCTTGGTGATCAAGGTTCTGGTACTGCAGTTCCTATCGTTTATCGTTTCGTGCATCCTAGCCAGCTTGGTAGAGTTGATCTTGATGCTTCCTCTTCTTCTGATCCTGGTCTGTCTGGATTGATTTGTCCTATGGCTAAGATCAATAATGGATCGTTTACTGATTATAGCGAACCTAATGGATGGAAGAAATTCTATATCGAAACATTATCGGAACTTAAGACTATGCATAATATGCAACAGGCTATCGATCTTAAGAAAAGATGTGGTCTGGAATATGATTATGTAAAAGAAGATATGGTTAGAGAAACCATTGAATCTTATCAGAGACTTATTCCTGCAATTATTGATATTGAAGGCAAGAAAGATTATACTCTTGGAGTTATTATGCCTGATACTACTGTTGTATCTGGTGATGATGATGGAGTCGGTGAAGTTTCAACTGGTGTAGAAACTCCTCCTTCTGATGACTAATAATTAATTTATAGACTTTAGAAGGAGGTTTTTTATTATGGGTGCTAATATCGAAAAAACCAAAGATACTTTTGTTTACTTCCTGTATTCTGAACAGCAGATTTCTGAAAGATCTGCTATTGAGAAAACAATGTCAAGAGTATTTTCTCCTGGTACTGTAATTATCAATGGTAGAAAGAAAATCTTTTCAGAAATTTCTAAGAAGTCATCTAATAGGTATCCTGATTGTAAAGTAGTTGCATCTGGATATAAGTCTCAGCTTGTTTATACGATGCCTAGTGCAAGATAATTCTAAAAGGAGGTTCATTCATGGCTCATACTTTTGAAGTTATATCGTCTGTCTGCGTTCAGCTTAATAGTCTATCCAAAGAGTATATGGGAAATGGTAAAGCCAGAACCATGTCTAAGATCATGGATTCTCTATGTATCTCTGTAGGAAGATCTATTTCTACTATCAATGATATTATCATTGATAAAGAAAAAGATGCTTATGTAGATAAAGGTATCTTTGCTAATACAGGAGATAAGTTTCATCCTGTATACGTTCTTTCTATTAAGAATATTAAAAAACCTTTTATCGACACAATCACAACCACTGCAAGAACCAATGATAATAACTTAGTAATTGGCACTGTTATTGGTGTTCCATATATAATCTTTGATGAAAATACGAGCTTTAATGATGTTTGCAAGATTATTAAAGATATGTATTTCCAGATTGTCGATATGGACCGTAACATGTCCTTTAATGCAAATTTTGCATTAATTAATTTTAGCAATGGAACTAGCAAATTAAGAATTCCGACTTACGATCTTTCTATGATGCTAGCAACTGTCTGTTGTATGTATATCAATATCAAATCTTGGTTTGGTAACTCTGATGAACCTGATTTTAGAGTTCCTCCTAAAGATATGATTGATGCATTGGACACTAAGTTGTCTGATGATAAGATCAAAGGTTTGATTAATACTATCAACAGACATGCTTCTGGTGTTAACGATATCAGAGACTCTCTAGTTTCTGGTAGTATTGTCCGTGACTTCTTGTAACTAATATAAGCGTATAGTAGATTTTATGTCTACTATACGTTTTATTTTTTTTTATTATGGAAAATAATTTAAAATCTACCTCTGGTATATCTGTATTCTTTAATGGATATAAGATGTGTGTTTCATATAATGATAACACATGTCCATATTGTGGACAAAGAATTTTAAGATATGAAGATCAACCATTCTATGGAAATCATATTAAGATCAGATATATCTGTAGAAACTGTGGATTCATTTGTCCTGTAGGATATCCTAATCTTAAAGATGCAAAACCAGTATATGATTCTACTATAAATAATTTTATTGATAATTTTGGATCTACGATCCAGGATAGAATTAAAGATATTATAATAGGAGGAATTGAAATTTAACAATATCACTTTATTATAAATGCATTGGAAGGGTTCAATAAAAATCTAAAAAGCAAAACATAGGGTTTCTTTGCTTGTTCTGCATTTTCGTTGAGTTTGTGGTTACGGTTTCATACTTCTCATAATATAAACCTCCTTTTATGAATAAAAATAATCAGTTCAGCTTATTTCTTATTCCTAAGGATTTGGACCTTTCTTTCGTTTCAACCTCTCTTAAATCTTATCTACTATGTGATCTTTTGATCTTTTTCTCGCAGTTTTCTTATTCATGATTTTTATACACGATAAGGATAAGTAATTCTTCTAATGCATTAATAGATGGGTAGAGGCGGTATCTCTACCCATCTATTTTATTTTTCAATTAGATATTATAATATTGAATAGATAGAGATACTATCTATAATAGTCTAAAAAAGAAAGGAAAATTTATCGTGGAAAAAATAACTAATGACATCGAAATTACGATCTATACTAATAGTCGTGATGTAAACAATTATGTGGCAACATATATCAATCAGCAGTTAAAAGGCAATATTAATTATATTAACAATGCTATTATTGTTAATATGGATAGTACGAATCAAGATACTAGGACGATTATCTATCTTTATCCTAATGATATGGATAAAAATAATATTCCTAATATTGCCATTGATTGGAATGGCATTGAAAGGATCAAGATTAGTAATCTTGATGGTGCTACTAAAAACAGAATTGCAAAAAGCATCGAAGAATGTTGTTATCAATATCCTAATATTGGCAACTTTGATATGTTGATCAATGATCTTCATCCTAATCAACTCATCGTTGTTGGTAATGAACCCCATATCGTGTTTAATCTTCACGATTGGATTATTCCTAAAAATGTATAAAAAGAAAGGAAAATGAAACAATGGCTGAAGCAAAAGAAATTAAGATTACTCTTTATACCGATGAGCGTGATACCAATACCTATGTTGCAACATTCATTCATCAACAGTTGAGAGGCAATCCTAACTATATCAACAACAATATTATTCTCAACATGGATCATGATGATAGGACTTTTATCTTTATCATTGTTGATGAGTTCCTTCATAAGGATAATATTCCCAATATTGCAATTGATTGGCAGGGAATTGAACGCATTACTATTGAAGGAATTGATGATCAAGATAAAGTTCGTATCGTTAAGAGCATTAAGAATTGTTATTATGATTATCCTTATATGGAAGACAACTTTGATATGACGATCAATGATCTTCATCCTGGTAAAATTATCATCACTGGTAATGAACCCCATATCGTGTTTAATCTTCACGATTGGATTATTGAAAACAATGAGGAAAATAAAAAGGAGAACTAAAAATGGGTAAGAAGCATTTCACTATCATTGTACACTCTATTGAGCACAAGATCCCTAAGACTACTTATGAAGTAGATGCTTTCAGTGTTGATAGAGCTATTGAAACTGTAGGTAAAAAGATTAAAGCAAAGTTTAAGACTTTTATCGGAGATACTAACTATACTGTTGATCAGATCTCTGATGAGGGTGATCCTACAAGAGTCTTTGAATTTAATCACTTCTAATAAATAAGGTGGGAGGGTTAATATGCCCTCCCACTTTTTATTTTTAATAATTTTGAAACCCATTTATAAAAGGAGTGTAGATTTATGAGTATTGATGTTTATAATATATCTCCAGAAGAATTGAATAAAATGATTCAAGATATAAGGGAAACAAATAGAAAGGTATGTAAAAACCCTCAGATCTTTAGTCAGTATGATGACTATAGTTCAGAAACTGTAGAATTTGAAGATCTTGATCTATCAAATATAGAAAAGGAGAATAAGAAAGAATGAGAATAGTTTATTTTAGGCTAAAAGGATATATCAAAGTCTTAAATGGTATGGGACTTGATGAGATATCAATTAATATGTCAGATTTTAAGAATCGCATTGTTCTTATTCAAGGTGAAAATGGATGTGCTAAATCTACTATTATTGATGCTATGAGTCCTAATGTAGATACTAGTGATTCTTATAGAACAGATGTTTTCATTGATGAAAATGGTAATAGACAGATTATAGAATATCCTGCAGAAAAAGAGATTCATTATATATCCAATGGTCAAAATGGATCTCAGGACTATTATAAGATTCTTATAGTGTCCGGAGTTGATGGCTCTAGAACTAAGAGATTAGTTACTAAAGCATATATTTCTAAGAATGGTCAAGAACTCAACCCAAATGGAAATATATCTTCTTTTAAAGAGATCAGAGATTCTATGATGGGTATAGATCCTATATATTTGGATCTATCTTCTATTTCTTCTGAGCACCGAGGAATAGTAGATATGATGCCTTCTGATAGAAGAAAATATATGGCTGCATATATTGGATCTCTTGACACTTATAACGAAATCTTTAAACAGATTTCTAAGAAAGCAAATTCTCTTAAGTCTTATATGAATACTATCAATGCTAAACTTAGTGAATTTGGTAATGAGAATGAATTAAGACTTAAACTTGCTCAATTAAATGATCAGAAAAGGAAGCTTAATTCTGATAGAGATAAATTGATCAAAGATCTTTCTGAAGCAGAGACTACAGTAAGATTAATTGATCCTGATAATAAAATGCAGGATCTATATCAATCTATTTCGGATAGATTAGGAACCCTTGTTTCTAGTTTAAAGCAAATTAATGATAATCTAATGCAAGAATACACGAAACTTAAAATATCTCCTGAAAATCAGAATATTGGATATATTACTAGTTTCAAAGCAGATACAGAAAGACAACTTGATTTTCATAAAAAATCTCTTGATGAAAAGAAAACTAGAATTTCTGTATTAATGGCTCTTAATGAATCTACTGCAAATACTATTAATCAGGATAAGAATACCTATGCTGGAATTGAATCTAATATAATTCAAAGTAATCTTGCATCATCTATTGAAGGTATCACTAATCGTATTGGATTATATAGTGGATATATTTCAGATGATGATATGGGAATCTTAGATAGTGTATCTATGATAGATTTGGATGAGCTTAAGAAGGCATTAGATAATTTCCTTAATATCTTAGGAGCTATTCAAGATGCTGGAGGAGAAAGTGAGATTTGTACTAGTATTGATCTCTATAGTCAATATGATCATAGGTCTATTAATAGAGTACAAAAATGGATTCAAGAAAAACGAGATGAAATTACTGTGCGCTCTATGGATGTCAACAATCTTTCTGATCAATGTAGGAAAATGAGAGATGATCTCAAAGAGATTAATGAGATGGCTCAAACCAGACCTTCTGAATGCACTATCGATACTTGCCCTTATATCGCAAAATATATTGCTAATAAGGATAAAGTATCTCAAGAACAAATTGATGATCTAATTGGTAAGATATCAGTTCTAGAATCTCAAAATAATCTTGATAAAATTCAGATAATCTCTTTGGAGAAGCAAGGAAACATTCTTCAGCTATTAGATGAAGCAATGATTCAGATTAAGAGCTGTATGGGTACTATTAGAAAGATTAGATCTCTTGATGATATTTTCTCTGATAATAAAATTTATGATTTGATAAAAAATCATTATGCTTTTACAGAGTTTAATATTGTTGGAGATCTAATTGAAAAAGCTAATATCTATGTGGTCCTTAAAAGCTTGCTTGATCAGAGAAAATCAATGGAAGCGGATTATAAGATCTATCAGAATAATAAATCTATGATGGATAAGCTTAATGCTTCTATTGAAGAAAATGAAAAACTATATAAAGAAAGAGAAGGTGAATTAAAAGAATTAAATAAAAATTGTACTTTTATATCTGGTCTCATTGATACTCTAGAGTCACAGATTGCTATTGCTAATTCTATGATAGAATTATTACAATCTAAAAATCAAATGGATCAAGATAAAAACTCTCTTAAGCAAGAATTTGATTCTGTAAAAGATAGAATTAAAACTGTAAAAGAGAAAGTAGATTCTTTAAATACTATTAAAAATAGTATTACAATAATCGAAGATAATCTTGGTCCTATTAATGATACTATTAATGGATTGAATTATTCTTTAAGTAGTATCGTTGATTATCAACGAGAGTATGCAGATAGTGCAGATAGATATGATAAGATATCATTTATTAGAAATGCATGTAATCCTGGAAATGGTTTAGGCATTCAATCTGAATATATTAAGAGATATATGAATGATGTGATCATTGACTGTAACCAGATGCTAGGATATATGTTTAATGGATCTATAAGACTTGAAGTTCCGGTAATTAACGAGAAACAATTCTCTATTCCTTTTATCGGTCCTAATGGAATTGTAGTACCTGATATTTCTAATGGATCCACTGCACAGAAGTGCATGATTGGTCTAGTATTCTCTTGTGTTGCAATGATGAAAAGTAGTACAACTTATAATATTCCTAGATTTGATGAAATAGATGGTGGTCTAGATCAACAGAATAGAGTAATGTTTATCAATGTACTAAATTCTATATTAAACTTCATGGGAAGTGAGCAATGTATTATTTGCTCTCATAATATGGAATTTGATACTCAGTCTACTACAAGAATTATCTGTTCTCATACAGGTATTAGAATCGAACAATAAAAATAGGGTAGAGGATTTACTCCTCTACCC
>ERZ1034763.132-NODE-132-length-42592-cov-9.593154_pt1 | contig 42592 bp, 42 predicted proteins | sample MGYA00520701_ERZ1034763 | MGnify/ENA primary metagenome ERZ1034763 (study PRJEB33766, sample SAMN09781707) | gut metagenome | biome: gut microbiome | host: Homo sapiens | place: Madagascar | study: EMG produced TPA metagenomics assembly of the PRJNA485056 data set...
TTTAAATTGCTGTTTCATGGAAACTTGGTACAAACACAACCCGAACGGGCGTTATACTTAAAGCATAACAATAAAGAAGGGAATACATATGATTGAATTTTTGTCAAATAACTGGCAATTATTAACCACATTGGCAGGCGTGACAGTATGCTTATATAAGCAGGTAATCGCCACACGCAAAGGAGTCAGGGCATTGCTTCGTGCCGATCTGATCCGTTTGTATAACAAATACCATGATGATCTCGGATATTGTCCGGTGTATGTAAAACAGTCCTTAGAGGACGAGTACCAGCAATATCACGCTTTGCACGGGAACGGAGTGGGAACACAACTATATAACGCATTGATGGCTCTGCCAACGGAGCCACAGGAAGGAGAGTAATATGTTAAAGAATTGTGTATTAAAACCAAGCGTAAGCACAGAAAAATGGATAAAAGCCGCAGGTATCCGTGCAATCAAAACAATGGCACAGACCGCGATTGCCACGATCGGCACCGCAGCATTCGTATCAGCGGTTGATTGGCGTATGGTCGTATCAGCATCGGTTGTGGCCGGTTTAGTATCGCTGCTCACCAGCGTAGCGGGCATCCCGGAAGTAAAGGAGGAGTAATTACATATGAAATTTAATGTACATGCCGGACATAATCCGGACGGAAAGATTGCGTGTGGCGCATGTGGACTGATCAAAGAGTCCACCGAGGCGCGTAAAGTTAAGAAAGAAGTGATCAAGCTGCTCCGGGCAAAGGGACATACCGTGTATGATTGCACCTGCGCGAATGGCAAAAGCCAGACGGACGTACTCAAGCAGATTGTGACAAAGTGCAACAAGCACAAGGTAGATCTGGATATCTCCATCCATTTTAATTGTGGAGTTGGAGATAAGAAAGGGAATGGCCAGACTACAGGAACAGAGGTGTATGTATACAGTACCAAAAGCGCTGCTTATCCGGTGGCAGAGAGAATTGACAAAGCGATTGCAACTCTCGGCTTCCGGGACCGTGGGGTTAAGGTACGCACAAATCTGTATGTGCTGCATCGGACAAACTCCCCGGCACTTCTGATCGAATGTTGTTTTGTAGATGACAAAGACGATGTGAAATTGTATGATGCCAAGAAGATGGCACAGGCAATTGTTACGGGAATTTTGTCGAATGTAAAAAAATAATAATTTACTATAGGGTATTGCAATACAGACCACCGTACTGACTTATAATAAAAGATGCCATCTTAGCATTTGGTGTTGAAATGGAAATCGGATATTGCAGTCTTTTTTCATAATTCCACATAGCTTATTTCACTCCTTCCCATGGCATTGGACCGTCATTCCAGTCCCAGTCCTCCAGCGGCTGGCTGCCAAATGCGGACAACGGTTCGAAACGTTCCTCGTATGTCTTTTTAGCTGAATTGTATAATTCGTTGCACTGATTGTAATAAGAGAGTGCCTGTGCGTCATCCGGATGGGTGTCCAGATAAAGAAGCATATCATAGGCACAAAAGCCCAGTGCCATAACCCAGCGGTACAATTCCGACCGGTTCATTGGCTGAGAAGATGGTCTTGTCATCGCCGCCGCCCTCCCTGCATCATATTCATATTGCATTTTCCGGTAAAAGGTTTATCCAGTTCCGGAAAAATTGTGCCTGCGGCAAGCCCGCGCATGGGATCGTAGGTTTTGCCGAATGTCTGCCAGGGAACGTAGCACATGCCAGGTACCGGATGGCTGCCATTGTCTGTTTCCGGCATAGTATTAATAGTTGCATTCATGGATTTCTTTTTCCTTTCTGATCAGCATATACTGTATGATATGTTTCGTTTGCGTTATGTGTGTATTTGTTATATAATAAAACACATGACAGAATAAGGAGAGAAACGCAATGAGTAAAGTAAGAACAAGATTTGCACCAAGTCCGACAGGAAGAATGCATGTGGGAAATCTTCGTACGGCATTGTATGCATACCTCGTAGCGAAGCATGAGGGCGGAGATTTCATCTTAAGAATAGAAGATACCGATCAGGAGCGTTATGTGGAAGGCGCTGTAGATATTATTTACCGCACCCTGCAGAAAACAGGCCTGATCCATGACGAGGGACCGGACAAGGATGGCGGCTGTGGACCATATGTACAGAGTGAGCGCCAGGCACAGGGCATTTATTTAAAATACGCCAAAGAGCTGATCGATAAAGGCGAGGCCTATTATTGTTTCTGTGACAAGGAACGCTTAGAGGGACTCAAAAAAGTAGTTGCAGGAAAAGAAATTCATGTATATGACAAGCACTGTCTGCATCTTTCCAAGGAAGAAGTAGAAGAAAAACTTGCCGCAGGCGTACCGTATGTCATCCGCCAGAATAACCCGACGGAGGGAACGACAACGTTCGAGGATGAGATTTACGGGGATATTACCGTTGACAATGCGGAGCTGGACGATATGATTCTGATCAAGTCCGATGGATATCCGACTTACAATTTTGCAAATGTGGTAGACGATCATCTGATGGGAATTACCCATGTTGTCCGTGGAAACGAGTATCTTTCCTCTTCCCCGAAGTACAATCGTCTGTATGAGGCATTTGGCTGGGAAGTACCGGTATATATCCATTGTCCGCTGATTACGGATGAAAATCATCAGAAGCTGTCAAAACGATGCGGACATTCTTCGTTTGAAGATCTGGTAGAGCAGGGATTTCTGACAGAGGCGATCGTGAACTTTGTTGCATTGCTTGGATGGAGCCCGGCAGATAACCAGGAGATCATGACACTCGAAGAACTGGTAGAAAAGTTTGATTACCATCATATGAATAAATCACCGGCAGTCTTTGACTATACCAAGTTAAAATGGATGAACGGGGAATACATCAAAAAAATGGACTTTGACAAGTTCTACGAGATGGCACTTCCGTATATCAAAGAAGTGATCACCAAAGATTATGATCTGAAGAAGATTGCACATATGGTACAGACCCGTATCGAGATCTTCCCGGATATCAGGGATCACATTGATTTCTTTGAGGAACTTCCGGAATATGATGTGGCAATGTACACGCACAAGAAAATGAAGACAAATGCACAGACTTCTCTTGAAGTGTTGCAGGAGATCCTTCCAGTCTTAGAGGCTCAGGAAGATTACAGCAACGATGCATTGTATCAGACACTTCTTAAGTATGTAGAGCAGAAAGGCTGCAAGAACGGATATGTTATGTGGCCGATCCGTACGGCAGTATCCGGCAAGCAGATGACACCGGGCGGTGCCACCGAGCTTATGGAGGTTCTTGGAAAAGAAGAGTCTCTTGCCCGTATCCGTAAAGGAATCGAGCTCCTTTCTCAGGCACAGTAGAACATTCTCACGGGAGAACGAATGAACTATAATAAATCCCAGCAGCAGGCCATCCGCCATAAGGATGGCCCGATGCTTGTTCTGGCAGGTCCCGGTTCCGGGAAAACTGCGGTAATTACCCAAAGAACGAAACAGTTAATTGAATATGAGAACATAGATCCGTCCAATATTCTTGTGATTACATTTACGCGAGCAGCGGCACAGGAGATGAAGCAGCGTTTTCTTGCAGCGACAGGAGAAGAGAGAACGAAAGTGACCTTCGGTACGTTCCACGCCATATTTTTCATGGTGTTGAAGCTGGCGTACCATTTTGATTCCGGAAATATTATATCGGAGGAGCAGCGATATCAGTTTATGCGGGAGATTCTGTCTTATCATCATCTGGAATACCGGGATGAAGGGGAATTTATCGGGGATGTTTTAACGGAGATCAGCCGTGTGAAAAATGAGCAGATTCCGCTGGAACATTTTTATTCTTCCAGCTGTGGGGAGGAGGTTTTCAGGAAGATTTACCGGGAATATGATGAGCGGCTCAAAAGGAACCGCCTGATTGATTTTGATGATATGCTGACATACACATATGAGTTGTTTTCCCAGCGGAAGGATATTCTTTCGGCATGGCAGAAAAAGTACCGTTATATTCTGATTGATGAGTTTCAGGATATCAATCTGATCCAGTGGAAGATCATGTGTATGCTTGCCGCACCGGAAAATAATCTCTTTGTAGTGGGAGATGATGATCAGTCCATCTATCGGTTCCGCGGTTCAAAGCCGCAAATTATGCTGGGATTTCAAAAGATATACCCGCAGGCAAAGATTGTGAATCTTGAAGTAAATTACCGGTGTGAGCCGCCGATTGTGGAGGCAGCTATGCGCCTGATCGCACACAATGAAGAACGTTTTCCGAAAAAGATCCGTGCCGGAAAAGCCGGGAAACAGAAGGTGCGTTTTCAGTACTTTGAGGACTGCTATAAAGAGAATGCATTTTTGGCAGAAGATATCCGGCAGACTGTGCAAAATGGGGTTCCGCTTTCGGAAATCGCAGTACTGTTTCGGACAAACATGCAGCCGCGTGCCCTGATGGAATATATGGTTTCTGCCAATCTGGCATTTCAGACGAAAGACCGGATTCCGGATATCTATGAGCACTGGATTGCCCGTGATTTTTTCACTTATATCCGCATCGCACAGGGAAGTGACAGCAGGGCCGATTTCCTTTCTATTATGAACCGGCCGAAGCGGTATATCGGCAGGGACAGCCTGCCCGATGAAACGGTATGTTTTGATGAGTGGATGAAATTATATGAGGAGCAGCCGTGGATCGCGGAGCGGATCGAAAAGCTGTGGTATGATCTGAAACATTTGTCCCGTCTGAGCCCTTATGCGGCAATCAACTATATCCGGCGGGGAATCGGGTACGATGATTATCTGGTAGAGTATGCCGAATACCGGAATGCGAATAAAGAAGATTTTTATGAAGTGGCAGATGAAATCCTTGCGAGTGCCAAAGGGTACCGTACATTTGAGGAATGGTTTGCACATATAGAAGAATACCGGCAGGGGTTAAAGAGACTGGCGCAGGAAAAGCGCAGGAATCAGAATGCTGTGACATTTGCAACACTGCACAGCGCCAAGGGGCTGGAATTTACAAAAGTGTATCTGATTGACGTCAACGAGGGCGTAATGCCTTATAAGAAAGCAGTATTAAAGCAGGATGTCGAAGAAGAACGGCGTTTGTTTTATGTGGGAATGACCAGAGCAAAGGAATCCCTGACCATCTGTTCGGTAAAAAAAATGCGTGGCAAAGAGGTGGAACTGTCGCGTTTTATCAAAGAAGCCGGTAAAGAGCCGTAAAAAACCTGCATCGGGTATTCGATGCAGGTTTAAAAAAGTTACTCTTCGTCTTCGAGTGCATTGAAGTAGTCATCATCGAGCATTTCATCGAAGCGGTCAGCAGCGGCTTCGTACTCGTCGTCATCCGTGATGCTGTCGATCTGTGGAATGCCATCCTCATCCTCCGCATAGCGGTAGAGATAAACGGTGCCTTCATCCGGATCAGAGCCGTCCGGATTGAGCGGCATCAGTGCAATGTAGTCCTGTTCATTTACGTCAAAAATGGTAAGGATTTTGCATTCTACTTCGCCTTCATCCAAATCAAGTGTTACACGGATATCTTCAATCTCATCCGGGGTAACGGGTGTTGCTTTTTCTTTATCTGCCATAAGATACCTCTTTTCTTAATCGTTTTTTGTGCCTTATATCATTATAAGCGAGGAGTAAGGAGCTTGTCAATTCGAAAAAGTGATATACAAAGTTTTTTAAAAAGGGTATAATGAAAAACATGAAAATACGAGATACGAAAAAACGAACAGACAATAGAAGGATCAGGGAAGGGGATTACGCAAAACCGGGAGTGACGATTCAGGGAGAATGGACCACTTTTACGTTTGATGCGGAAAAAGAGGACAGCTGTTTTGTGGTACTTAAGGATATACAGACCCAAAAAGAAGAAAAAATAGCTGTTCCGGCAGAATACTGCATGGGATCGGTGCGCTCTGTCGCAGTGGCAGATCTGCATCTCGAACATCTGATTTACGATTTTGAGATCAATGGGAAAACGGTAATGGATCCGTGCGCACATGCCATCATGGGGCGTCAGGTCTGGAATGACAGTTCACGCAGCCGGCAGCAGTATAGGGTGCATGGGGCATTTGATGTGCAGGAGTTTGACTGGGGGGAGGATGTATGTCCGGAAATACCGAGAGAACAGATGATTATGTACAAGCTGCATGTGCGTGGTTTTACGATGGATTCCGGTACCAGAAGTGTTCCGGGGACGTTTCGTGCGCTTATGAACCGGATTCCTTATCTGAAGAAACTCGGTGTGACAACAGTTGAACTTATGCCGGTGTATGAGTTTGAGGAAATTGAACTGCCAAAGCAGCAGAAACTTCCGGAATATATTCGTTGGAAAGAAAAACAGACGGATCAGATCCGTCCGGCAGAAAAAATAAAAGAGGCTCCGCGCAAAGTGAATTACTGGGGATATGAGCCCGGAAATTATTTTGCGGTGAAGGCATCGTATGCTGCCGATCCGCTGCATGCTTCCCGGGAATTCAGGATGCTGATCCACCGGCTGCATGAAAACGGCATGGAATGTGTGATGGAGATGTATTTTCCGGAGAAAGTGAATCATAATCTGATTTTAGAAGCGCTTCGTTACTGGGTGCGGGAATACCATGTGGACGGAATCCATCTGCTTGGGGAACATCTGCCCATTACAGCGATTGTGCAGGATGGCATGCTCAGCCGTACCAAGATCTTTTATGTGGATTTTGAGGAAAAAGCATGTGCGGCAAGCCGGAAGTATCCGAATCTGTATATTTACAAAGAGGAGTATCAGTATCCGATCCGGCAGGTCTTAAACCATATCAATGGAAATATGCGTGATTTTGCCGATCAGCAGAGAAAACAGGGGGCTTTTTTAGGCTATATCAATTATATAGCAAGCAACAACGGGTTTACGCTTGCAGATCTGTTTATGTACAACGATAAGCACAATGAGGAAAACGGAGAGCAGAATCTCGATGGGAGTTCCTGGAACTTCAGCAATAATTACGGCGTGGAGGGACCGACCAGAAAGCGTTATATCAATGCGCTGCGGAAATTAAACTGGAGAAATGCGGTTCTTATGCTTATGCTGGCACAGGGCGTTCCCCTGTTGTGGAGCGGTGATGAGATGGGAAATTCCCAGAACGGAAATAATAACGCATATTGTCAGGATAATCCCACCGGCTGGGTGAACTGGAAGAATGAGAAGTCTCATCGCAGACAGATCGAATTTCTGCAGCAGGTAATTGCGTTTCGAAAAGAACATACCGTGCTTTCAAATCCGATGCCATTCCAGTTTTCGGATTATAAATCGCTGGGGTATCCGGATCTTTCCTATCACGGGACAAGTGCGTGGATGTTAGAACCGACACCGGATCATCTATGCCTGGGAATGCTTTATTGCGGGGCTTATGCCCAAAACGAAAAAGAGCCGGATGTCTATGTCGCCTATAATTTTCTTGCCGCGGCAACGGAACTGGCTTTGCCTAAACCGCGAAAAGGGAAAGAATGGGTTGTCTGTATTGACAGCGGAGAAGAGGATGCTGCGTTTTTGGATGCACCAAAGCCCGTAAGCGGAGGAAAAATCATTCTCCGGCCACAGACCATCTGTGTGCTGGAGAGCAGGGAGATGAAAAAACATGGGTAATGCATGGAAACATTTTTGCACAATTACACATCACAAAAATCTGGTGCTTGTCGGTTGCTTTAAGATCGGACTATACAGGCAGGGGCTGCTGCATGATCTTTCAAAATATTCTCCGACGGAATTTCTGGTCGGTTGCAAATATTATCAGGGAACCATGAGTCCGAACAATGCAGAGCGGAAGGAAAAGGGGTATTCCCTGGCGTGGCTGCATCACAAAGGACGCAATAAACACCATCTCGAGTACTGGATTGATTATGATATTTCAAAAGAACCGGGGAAAGAACATTCGGGGATGGCAGGAATGAAAATGCCGGTGTGCTACGTGGCGGAAATGTTTGTTGACAGGATCAGTGCATCCAAAAACTACCAGAAAGACAAATACACGGACCGGAGTGCACTCGATTACTATATGCACGGCAGATCGCATTATCTGATCCATCCGGATACCGAGGCACTGATCCACTATCTTTTACTGATGCTGGCAGTGCGGGGGGAGAAGGAAACATTTGCATTTGTAAAGAATGAGGTACTGAAAGGAAACGTTCCTTATGAGAGGGAAAGCCTGATCCGGCGCATACAGGAACTGGCACCGGAAGAAAAAATATAAAAGGGAAAAGCACAGAATGCCTTCTGCTGACATAGAATATTAGAAAGCTGTTGGAAAAGGTGCTGTGTGAAAACATTTTTGGTTCCCCTGACACCGGAAGAGGAAACAGACTGTCTGTGCAGATTAAAAAATGGCGAGCAAGGGGCAAAGGAAGAACTGGTGTTGCACAACATGCGCCTGGTAGCCCATGTCGCAAAAAAATATGTCAGTTCGGAAGAAGAACAGGAGGATCTGATTTCTATCGGTACGATCGGACTGATGAAAGCAGTAGACAGTTTCCGGCCGGAATACGGAAATAAATTTGCAACGTATGCCATCCGGTGTGTGGACAATGAATTGCTGATGCATCTGCGATCAAAGAAAAAACAGCGCAAAGAAGTTTCTATGTTTGAACCGATTGGTACAGACAAAGAAGGAAACCAGATTCAGCTTGTCGATGTGCTGGAGTTTCATGATAAAAATGTAGCAGATGAAGTGACAAAAAGGGAGCAGATGAAAAAAATCTGTACCTTTATGAATGATGTGTTAAGCGAGAGAGAAGCATTTATCATTCGGCGAAGATATGGAATCGGAGGAAATCAGGAACTGACCCAGAGAGAAATCGCGCGGGCACTTGGAATTTCCCGTTCCTATGTTTCCAGGATTGAAAAGAGAGCACTGGAAAAACTTAAAAAAGTGATAAGCGAATAAAGTCGTTGCAAAAAGATGCATTTTATGATAAGGTAAATGCATCTTTTTTCATGCATGTGTCTGTGCAAAATTCCCATTTGTTGGAATGAGGTGAATATGTATAGCCAAATCAGGACATCCATGCTGGATGGAATCTGCGCAATGCCGGTACAGGTAGAGGTGGATATCAGCATGGGAATGCCGGTGTTTGATATGGTAGGATATCTTTCTCCGGAGGTGCGGGAGGCGAAGGAACGAGTGCGTACGGCGCTTCACAATTGTGGAATTCTTCTGCCTGCAAAGCGGATTACCGTAAATCTTTCTCCGGCAAATATAAGGAAAACCGGAACCGGATTTGACCTGCCGATTGCGGTTGCACTGCTGGTTGCCATGGGGCTGGTAAAACCGGAGAAGTGCGCGGACACGATTTTTTCCGGGGAGTTGAATTTAAGTGGACAGTTACTGCCGGTCCGGGGAATTCTGCCGATGGTTTCGGATGGAGTAAAGGAAGGGATTCATAAATTTGTTGTTCCGGCGGATAATCTTATGGAAAGCCGTCTGGTGCAGGGGGCGGATGTCTGCGGATTTTCTGCATTGGAATCGGTGATCGGCTATCTGCAGGATGGCGGTTATAAAGAGCCGGCATATGCAGGCCGGCGGCAGAACAGATCCCATGGGATGCCGGATTTTTCCGAAGTAAATGGGCAGCAGTTTTTGAAACGGGCAGCGGAAATCGCAGCGTCCGGAATGCACAATATGCTTATGGTCGGGCCGCCGGGAGCCGGAAAAACCATGATCTCCGAGCGAATGGCTACAATCCTGCCGCCACTTACAAAAAAAGAGCAGCTGGAGGTTTCAAAAATATACAGTGTCTGCGGTCTGCTGGCAGACTCCCGGACACTGTTGCAGGAACGGCCGTTTCGCAGTCCGCATCATACGGTCAGCATGGCAGGGCTTGCCGGCGGTGGACGAAGTATCCGGCCGGGAGAGATTTCACTGGCACATCATGGCGTGCTTTTTCTGGATGAACTCCCGGAATTTTCCAAATCAACGTTGGAAGTGCTGCGTCAGCCGTTGGAGGAACATCAGATTCATTTGACGCGCGCGGTCGGCAGTGTGACCTATCCATCGGATTTTTTACTTTTGGCATCTATGAATCCATGCAATTGCGGATATTATCCGGACCGGAACCGATGCAGATGCACACAGGCATCCCTGCAGCGGTATTTTGACCGGATTTCCCAGCCGCTCATTGACCGCATGGATCTTTGTGTGGAAGCACCGATGGTTACGTATGAAGAACTGACAGGAAACGGCAATAATGAGAGTTCAAAGACCATCCGGGACAGGGTGTGCGAGTGTCAGGAACGTCAGATTTTTCGATTCAAAGACGAAAATTTTTCTCACAACTGTGGAATTCCGGCAGCAAAATTAAACCAGTTCTGTAAGCTGGGAGAAAAGGAGCAGCGGTATATGGAAAAAATGTTTCATAAACTGTCACTTACTGCGCGCACCTATCATAAAATCCTCCGGGTGGCACGAACAATTGCTGATACACAAAAGGCGGAAAACATCCGTGTCTGTGATCTGACAGAAGCTGTGTGTTACCGGAGTATCGGGGATAAATTCTGGGGAGGTATGCAAAGATGAGCATGTATGCGTACTGGCTTGCAAATACCGGACTGACCGTACATAAACTGACGGGTCTTATGACAGAAGGAATCGGTGCGGAAGAACTGTATGCCTTGCAGGAATCCCAAATGAAAAAAATCCGGGTTCTGGATGAAAAGGATGTGGAAAAAATCACACAATCCAGGCGGCACTGGGAGGTACAGGAGCGCTGGGGAAAACTGCAGGAGGAAGGAATCGGTTTTGTCTGCGTGGAAGAAGCACGGTATCCGCAAAAGCTCCGCCAGATTTTAGCAGCGCCTTATGCGCTGTATTATATTGGCAGGCTGCCGGAAGAAACGCGAAAGAGTGTGGCAATTGTCGGGGCGCGGACAAGAAGTGCCTATGGAAGCCAGATTACAGGGAAACTGGCGAGGGCACTTGCACAGAACCGGATGGATATCATCAGCGGCATGGCGATGGGGATTGATGCGGATGCGCATAGCGGGGCACTGGAAGAAAACGGGGATACCTATGCGGTACTGGGCTGTGGCGTGGACGTGTGTTATCCGAAAAGAAACCGGTATTTATATGAAAAAATGCAGGATCGGGGAGGCATTTTGTCGGAATATCCGCCGGGCACACCGCCGCTGCCGGGATATTTTCCGCAAAGAAACCGTATCATAGCCGGACTTGCGGATTACGTGATTGTGATGGAGGCAAGAAAAAAGAGCGGATCGCTGATTACTGCGGACTATGCCATGGAACAGGGAAAGGAAGTGTATGCCCTTCCCGGGAGAGTTACGGATGCCCTGAGCGAAGGAACCAACCATCTGATCCAGCAGGGCGCCGGCATTTTTGTAAGTGTGGAAGATTTCCTGCAGGAACTGCAATTACAGCCCCAAAATATAACGACACAAATAGACTTTAGAAAAAATCTTCTTGAAAAAGACGAATCGTTGGTGTATGCTTTATTAGATTTTTATCCGGTGGGTCTTGGAACCCTGGTCGAAAAAAGTCCCTATGGTCTGGTAGAAATTCTGCCGGTTTTAGAGAGGCTGGAACAGAAAGGGTTCATTCAGGAGACCATTCCGAATTATTATATAAAAACAATTTAGATGATATAAGGAGCACCAAATGGCAAAGTATCTGGTAATCGTGGAGTCACCGGCAAAGGTGAAGACGATTAAAAAATTTCTGGGAAAAAATTATGAGGTCATGGCAAGTAACGGGCATGTGAGAGATCTTCCGAAGAGTCAGCTCGGATTTTCTCCGGAAAATGATTTTGAGCCGAAATATATTACGATTCGTGGAAAGGGAGAGATTCTTGCAAAGTTAAGAAAAGAAGTAAAGAAAGCGGATAAAATTTATCTCGCAACTGACCCGGACCGTGAAGGAGAGGCAATTTCCTGGCATTTAACCAAGGCGTTGAAACTGGACGACAAAGATGTCAGCAGAATCAGTTTTAACGAAATTACAAAAACAGCGGTAAAAGCATCCTTAAAGACACCGCGTGAGATTGATATGGATCTGGTTGATGCACAGCAGGCGAGACGTATGCTGGACCGTATGGTTGGTTACCGGATCAGCCCATTGTTATGGGCAAAAGTAAAAAGAGGGCTGAGTGCCGGTCGTGTACAATCCGTTGCTTTACGGATTGTGTGTGACCGTGAGGAAGAAATTGATGCATTTATTCCGGAGGAGTACTGGTCTTTAGAGGCAAGCCTCCTGCCGGAAGGTGAGAAAAAACCGATTACAGCAAAGCTGCTGGACAAAGGCGGCGAAAAGTTTGAGATTTCTTCCGAGGAACAGATGAATCAGGTGCTTGCGGAATTAAAAGGCAAAGAATTTAAAGTCTGCGATATGAAAAAGGGAGAGCGCACAAAAAAAGCGCCGCTTCCTTTTACAACCAGTACTTTGCAGCAGGAAGCTTCCAAAGCGCTGAATTTCCCGATCTCGAAGACGATGCGGATTGCACAGCAGCTGTATGAAGGTGTGGATATCAAAGGACAGGGAACGGTCGGTATCATCACCTATCTGCGTACGGATTCCGTTCGTATTTCGGAAGAGGCGGATGAAGCAGCGCGTGCCTTTATTTCCGAAAGCTACGGAGAGGAATATCTGTCTGACGGAGAAGGAAGCAAGAAGAGCAATGCAAAGATTCAGGATGCGCACGAAGCGATCCGTCCGACCGATATTAACCGTATTCCGTCCGAGATTAAAGAGTCGTTAAGCCGGGATCAGTTCCGTTTATACCAGCTGATCTGGAAACGCTTTGCCGCAAGCCGTATGGCAAACGCAAAGTATGAGACAACAACCGTTAACATTGCGGCGGGAGATTATACATTCCGCGTTTCTACTTCCAAAGTAGCTTTTGACGGATTTATGCTGGCCTATACGGAAGCGGATGACGAAAAGCAGGAAAAACAGGTACTTTTAAAATCGATTGATAAAGAGACAAAATTAAAACTCGAAGAATTCGATCCGAAACAGCATTTTACACAGCCACCGGCACATTATACGGAAGCTTCGCTGGTAAAAACACTCGAAGAACTCGGAATCGGACGGCCGAGCACCTATTCCCCGACCATCACAACGATTATTGCCAGACGTTATATCACAAAGGAAAATAAGAACCTCTATGTGACGGAGATCGGTTCGGTTGTCAATTCCATTATGAAGGAGTCTTTCCCGACCATTGTAGATGAACATTTTACCGCAAATATGGAATCTCTTTTAGACAGTGTTGCGGAAGGTCATTTAAACTGGAAGACGGTTGTTGCGAATTTTTATCCGGATCTGGAAGAGGCTGTGGAGGCCGCGGAAAAAGATCTCGAAAAGATTACCATTGAAGATGAAGTGACGGATGAAATCTGTGAAGTGTGCGGGCGCAATATGGTAATCAAGTATGGACCGCATGGAAAGTTTCTGGCATGTCCGGGATTCCCGGAGTGCCGGAATACCAAGCCATATTATGAAAAGATTGGTGTCGCATGTCCGAAATGCGGAAAAGACGTGGTCATCAAAATGACACGCAAGGGCAGAAGATACTATGGATGCATTGATTATCCGGAATGTGATTTCATGAGCTGGGGGCGTCCAGTGGAAAAGAAATGTCCGCGCTGTGGAGGCTATATGGTAGAAAAAGGAAACAAGCTTGCATGTGCGGATGAACATTGCGGTTACACGGAAGCAAAAGAAAAAGAAACAGAATAGTCGTAAATTTTTCAAAAAATATTGAATTGTCTGATAAATAGTGCTACACTCATGGTATCTGTGATAAAGACAGGAGGAAAAACATGAGTGTTCAACTTCTAGACAAGACAAGAAAAATAAATAAACTGCTTCATAACAATAATTCGTCCAAGGTGGTATTTAACGATATCTGTGAAGTCCTGACAGGAATTCTTGATTCCAACATCCTTGTAATAAGCAAGAAGGGAAAGGTTTTAGGTTCCAGTGTATGCAAAGGGGTTGAGGAACTGCAGGAACTGATCGTGGATGAAGTCGGCGGATATATTGATGCAGAACTCAATGAGCGTCTTCTGGGAATCCTTTCCACAAAAGAGAACGTAAATCTGGAAACACTCGGATTCGGAGATGAATCCAAAAAGTACCGGGCCATCATTACCCCGATTGACATTGCCGGGGAGCGGCTGGGAACCTTATTTGAATACCGGTGCGAAACGGAATATGACATTGATGACATTATTCTGACAGAGTACGGAACAACGGTGGTAGGACTGGAAATGATGCGTTCTGTAAACGAAGAGAGTGCAGAGGAAGCGAGAAAGGTTGCAATCGTAAAATCTGCGATCAGCACACTTTCTTTCTCGGAACTTGAGGCAATCACCCACATCTTTGATGAACTGGATGGCAATGAGGGAATTCTTGTTGCAAGCAGAATTGCGGATCGCGTGGGAATTACCCGTTCCGTGATTGTAAATGCACTTCGTAAGTTTGAGAGTGCGGGCGTGATCGAATCGCGTTCTTCCGGCATGAAAGGAACTTACATAAAGGTTGTCAATGATGTGGTTTTTGATGAACTTGCAGAACTGAAAAGAAAAAATGCAAAATAAAGGATGGAACCGAGAGGACAGCAAAAGGACTTGTATGTAAATATAAGTCCTTTTTTGTCATTTTATGTAAAAAACTACTTGTATTTTGCTTGATTTATACTATAATTAGTATGATACGATAATTGGGAATACTAGATAAGGAGGCACAAAATTGCTAAGTACAGATGCTTTCAATTATGTGAATGTTCTGGATAAAGCTGCCGATGCGAGCTGGAGCAGGGAGAACATTCTGACTAACAATATTGCAAATGTAAACACTCCGGGATATAAGAGAAAAGACTTAAATTTTGAAAATACATTAAAAACAGAACTGGGTCGCTGCAAGCATGAGTCCCTGGATTCGAAAATGAAAGACGTGGATCTTTCCAGACTGAATCCATCGGTTTATGTGGACAGTTCCAATTACTCCTATCGGCTGGATGGAAGTAATGTAGATATTGACACAGAAGAAGTGGAGCTGGCATCCGAACAGATCCGCTATCAGGGAATTACAGCCGGAATTAACGGACAGTTTGACCGTATGCGTTCCGTGATTAAGTAAGGGGGAAAGATAAATGGCTTTATTTCAGGCATTTAATATCAGCGCGTCAGGCATGACCGCAGAACGGTTTCGTACCGATATCATTGCGGAGAACATTGCAAATGTAAATACAACATCAACAGAGAGCGGCGGTCCGTACCGACGCAAAATTGTAAATTTTGCAGAACGGAAAGTTACCCCGTTTTCCCAATATTACGCAACTGCATCGCAGAATCCGGCGATCGGAAACGGTGTAAAAGTAACTTCCGTAAAAGAAGATACGGAAACAGATTTCGTGAAAGAATATGATCCTTCCAATCCGGATGCGGATGCGGACGGATATGTATCCTATCCAAATGTAAACACGGTCACGGAAATGACCAATCTGATCGATTCTACCCGTGCATATGAGGCAAATGCGACTGCGTTTGATGCCACAAAGAGTATGGCAACCACGGGACTTTCCATAGGAAAACAATAATAAAAAATAAGTTATACGAGAGAGGACAAAAGCATGGATATCACACAATTGTCTGGAGTTTCTTCTGACTATCTGAATACATTCGCAAAAAAAGAGGCACTTGTTCCGGGAGACGATGACAGTTTCAGCGCGGCGCTTTCAACGGCTATGAAATCGGTAGATGAAACCAATGACCTGCAAAATACCGCGGAGTCGGAAGAAGTACGGTTCGCACTTGGGGAAGCCGAAAATCCACATGATCTGCTGATTGCAGAGACGAAAGCAAATGTAGCACTGCAGTATACGGTTGCAGTGCGGGATAAACTGATTGACGGATACAAAGAGATTATGCAGATGTCAATCTAGTAAGTGAGGAACGAAAACATGCCAGAACAGTTACAGAAAATCCTTGACCGTGTGGTTGAGTGGTGGAAAAAATTTTCCAATAAACAAAGAATGCTGCTGATCAGCCTTACCGCAGTGGTGATCCTTGCGCTGGTGATACTGGGAGTTGTTGTATCAAGACCGAGTTATACAACACTGATTGACTGCCAGAACGCAAAAGAAGCCAGTCAGGTAAAAGATCTGTTAGACGGCGAAGGTGATATTGATTATAAGGTAACGGATACCACACATTTTGAAGTAAACAAAAAAGATGAGAACAAGGCAAACTGGCTTTTGGGATCCAATAATATTGATACAACGGGATTTGACCTGTCAGATCCGAACATCAAGGATTATATCGACGGAAGTTTTTCTACCACGGAGGCAGATAAACAGAAACTTGCCAAAAGCTATATGGAAGACAAACTGGAGAATGTGCTTGCTGCGAATGACCTGATTGATTCCGCAAAAGTCACACTGGATATTCCGGACGATGACGGTACACTGATCTCACGGATGCAGGAAAGTTCTGCCAGCGTTTCGCTTGCCCTGAATGGTTCTATGGATTCGGATCAGGCGTATTCGGTGGCGCGCCTTGTGGCAACCGCCCTTGGAAATGATTCGACAGACAAAATTACCATTCTGGATCAGAAGACATCCAAAATCTTGTTTTCGGGAGCAGATCAGGATGATGATGCCACGGTTGTTTCCGACAGTCTGGACATCAAAGACCGCATTAAGAATTCCGTGGTCAATGGTATCAAGGATGTAATGGTCAAGTCCGGTATGTATTCGGACGTGCAGGTTGCACCGAACCTTGATATTGATATGTCCAAGGTGGAAAAGGCGGTTCACAATTATTCACACAATGATGGACAGGATCAGGGAGAACTGACAGAAAGCTCTGAGTATAATTCAGAGGCAAAAGGTGGACAGGCTGCAACTCCGGGAACGGATTCCAATGATGATACGCCAACCTATGTGACACCGGATGGCGAGATTACAGAATCTTCCGTGTCGGATGTGGATAAAAAATATTCGCCGAATGAGGAAATTATAAAAACTATTTCAAACGGTGGAGCGATCAACTATGATAACAGTTCCATTGCCGTGACTGCCACACGCTGGGTTGTTTATGATGAGGACGAATTGAAAGATTCCGGGCAGCTGAAAGGGACAACGTTTGAAAAGTTTAAGAGCGCACACAGTGATCCAGTACAGGTGGATGCAACGCAGGATGAAATTGACCTTATCGCAAAAGCTACCGGAATTCAGTCTAGTGCAATCAAACTGGTCTGTTATGAAAGACCGCAGTTTGTGGAATCCCAGAAGAAGGGATTCGGACTCACCGACATTTTACAGATTCTGCTTGCGGTGCTGATTTTTGCGTTGCTGGGGTATGTTGTATTCCGCAGTACCAGAAAACAGAAAGTGGAAGAGCCGGAGCCGGAACTGTCTGTCGATGCCCTGCTGGCGGCTACTTCAGATAACGACGATGAAAATCTGGAAGATATCGGGTATTCGGAAAAATCAGAAACCCGGAAACTTATTGAAAAATTTGTGGATGAAAATCCGGATGCGGCAGCACTTCTGCTTCGCAACTGGTTAAATGATGATTGGGAGTAATTTATGAACAACGACTCATATACTGGAGTACAGAAAGCAGCGATTCTTTTGATTACGCTGGGACCGGAAAAGGCGGCAACCATTTTCAAACATTTAAAGGAAGATGAGATTGAAGAATTAACGCTGGAAATAGCGAATACAAGAAGTGTATCGCCACAGACCAAGGAGGAAGTGCTCGAAGAGTTTTATCAGGTATGCCTCGCACAGCAGTATATTGCGGAAGGCGGTATCGGATACGCAAAAGAACTTCTGGAAAAAGCACTCGGAAACGACAAGGCACAGGGAGTTATTGCAAAACTTACAGCATCTCTCCAGGTTCGTCCGTTCGAATTTATCCGAAAGACAGATCCGGCACAGCTGCTGAACTTTATACAGGATGAACATCCGCAGACGATTGCGATGATCCTTTCGTATCTGGCTCCGGCACAGGCGTCCCAGGTACTGGGAGCTCTGCCGCCGGAAAAACAGGCTGATGTTGCAAAACGTATTGCAACTATGGATCGTACTTCTCCGGATGTGATCAAGGAGGTAGAACGCGTACTGGAGCGGAAACTTGCATCTCTTGTAAATCAGGATTACACCATCGTCGGTGGTATTGATGCAATTGTTGGCATTTTGAACAGTGTCGACCGTGGAACAGAGAAACATATTATGGAATCCCTGGAAATCGAAGAGCCGGAACTTGCAGACGAGATCCGCAAAAAGATGTTCGTGTTCGAGGATATTCTTCTGCTCGACGACCGTGCGATCCAGCGTGTGCTGCGTGATGTGGAAAATGCAGATCTGGAGCTTGCGCTTAAGAATACAACGGAAGAAGTACAGAATGTGATCTACAAGAACCTGTCAAAACGTCTGGCTGCAATGATCAAGGAGGATATGGACTTTATGGGTCCTGTTCGTATGAAGGATGTTGAGGAGGCACAGCAGAAGATTGTTGCTGTGATCCGTAAGCTCGAAGATGCCGGAGAGATTGTAATTTCACGTGGCGGAGGTGACGATATCGTTGTCTAATTTACTGAAACAATGTTATGTCGTCAGTTCGGGAACTGGTACAAGAATTATCAATTCCAATGACGGGGTACGCCAGAAATTAAAAGAACTGCAACAGGAACAGGCTCCGGAACAGGTAGATGTATCAGCAGAGGACGGACAGGACAATGCACCGGCTGGGTTCTCACAGGGGATTCAGGCAAAAACCGTGCAGATTGATGTGGAAGCCCTGCGCAGGGAAGCACTTGAAAAGGCAGCTGTGGAGGCAGATGAGATTACTTCCACGGCAAAAGAAGATGCAGAACGTATCCGTGGGGAAGCGGAAGAAAAAGCCCGTACCCTGTATGAAGAACAAAAGAAACTCGGATATGAAGAGGGTGCCAGATGCCGGGAAGAAGAATTAAACAGGGAACATGAGAAGGCGATGGAGTCTCTTCATGCACAGAAAAAACAACTGGAAGAACAGTATCATGAAAAAATGTCGGTGATGGAAAAAGACATTGTGGACGCTGTGATTCAGGTATTTGATAAAGTGTTTAAGATTCAGTTTGAAGAGAAACGTGAACTTTTACTTCAGCTGGTAAATGGAGCATTACTTGACATTGACCCGGGAGATAAAATACGGATTCACACGAACCGGAGCGATGAGGAAATCCTCAAAGAACATCTTGCACAGATGCAGGATATTGTAGGGAAAGATGTTGCCATTGAATTTGTAAAGGATAATAAATTATCGGATGGACAGTGCAAAATAGAAACACCGTATGGCGTGGTTGACTGTGGGGTGGACACACAGTTGTCTGCACTGCTGAAGGATATACGTTCACTGGTATAAACGGGAGACGAATTTGGTTAAAGAAGCGGAAAAGTATTTACAGCTGATGGACCGCCAGTATTATAAGAGTTATGGAAAAGTAGTCAAGGTAGTAGGTCTTACCATTGAATCTGTCGGACCAAAGGCACGTATGGGAGATTTGTGTAAAATTTACCCGAACGAGAAGGAAGAGGAATATGTTATCGCGGAAGTGGTCGGTTTTCAGGATTCCAGACTGATCCTGATGCCGGTTGACAGCGTGGAAGGGGTTGGAACCGGATGCATTGTGGAAAATACCGGACATCCCCTGTCAGTTCTGGTTGGAGAAGAACTGCTTGGGCATACGCTGGATGGAATCGGACGCATGACGGATGGAACGGAAGAAATTCACGGTTCGTATTATCCGTTGGAAAATACGCCGCCGGATCCGATGGATCGCCGGATTATCAGCGAGGTACTGCCGCTTGGCGTAAAAGCGGTGGACGGACTGATTACGGTTGGAAAAGGACAGCGTATCGGTGTGTTTGCCGGTTCCGGTGTCGGGAAAAGTACCCTGCTTGGCATGTTTGCAAGAAATACGAAGGCAGACATCAATGTAATCGCACTGATCGGTGAGCGCGGCAGGGAGGTTCGGGAATTTATTGAACGTGACCTTGGTCCGGAGGGAATGGCACGGTCCGTTGTCGTGGTCGCAACGTCAGATAAACCGGCACTGATCCGTAATAAGTGTGCAAAGACAGCAACGGCTGTGGCGGAATATTTCCGTGATCAGGGAAAAGATGTACTGCTTATGATGGATTCCATGACACGATTTTCCCAGGCACAAAGAGAAATCGGACTTGCATCCGGGGAACCACCGGTTACCAGAGGGTATCCGCCGAGTGTGTACGCACAGATGCCAAAACTTCTGGAACGTGCCGGTACAAATGAAAAAGGATCGATCACCGGACTATATACGGTTCTGGTAGATGGAGATGATTTTAATGAGCCAATCACGGATACGGCGCGGGGCATTCTGGATGGACATATTGTTCTCGACCGTAAGCTGGGACATAAAAACCATTATCCGGCAATTGATATTTTACAGAGTATTTCCCGTGTTATGAATTCCATCGTAACAAAGGAACATAAGGCACTTGCCGGAAAATTAAAACAGGTGCTTGCCACATACAGTGAAGCAGAGGATCTGATTAATATCGGAGCCTACAAAAACGGATCGAATCCGGATATCGATTATGCAATCCGAAAGAATAAAGAAGTGAATGAATTTCTGTGTCAGGATACGGAAGAAAAGTTTGCTTTTGATGAAGAAGTGGAACTCTTAAAAAAGGTGTTTGACGACTGATCAATGGACAGAGGTTTTAAATGGCAAAATTTGTTTATCGTATGCAGAACATACTGAACATTAAACAGAAACTGGAGACACAGGCGAAAATGACATACAGCCTGGCAAACCAGAAATATCTGGAGCAGCAGAAGATTCTGCAGGAATATATGGTGCGCAGAGTCGGATATGAGCAGCACTGGAAGAAACTGATGCAGGGAAATTTAAATCTGCAGGAAGTCGAACATGCGCGGGCAGATGTAAATGCTATGAAAACGATTGTCAGACGACAGATGGTAGAAGTCCACAAGGCGGAAAAAGAACTGGAAGATGCCAGAAACCGCTTAAAAACCGTGATGCAGGAACGAAAGGTTCAAGAAAAATTGAGGGAAAAGGCATTTGAAGAATTTAAGCAGGAACTTGCAGAAGCAGAAACGAAAGAAATCGATGAACTTGTAAGTTATACCTATAACAAGGGTGAACAGGGAGAATGATATGGCAGACGAAAGAAACCTTGTCGACGAGGAAGACACGGTAAAGGAAAACAGCGCACAAAATCGAAGAGAAAAGAAAAAACGGGTGCCAAAGGAAACGCATCGGAACCGGAAGAAGATGAGGATGAAAAGGGAGGCGGCAGGCTGATTCTTGTCCTGACAACCATTTTAATCATTGCGATATGGATGGGAATTATAGGAATTCTGATTAAAACCGATGTCGGAGGATTTGGATCAACGGTGTTATATCCGCTTTTGAAAGATGTCCCTTATGTTAATAAAATCCTCCCACAGCCGGAAGAAACGGTGGAGCAGACCGAGGACACAGAGTATCAGTATGGGTCTTTAAGCGAGGCCATCAGCCGGATTAAAGAACTGGAAAAAGAACTCGATGAAGCCAGCAGTACAAATAAAAATGACAAAAAAAAGATCAAGGATCTGAAAGCACAGATCAAGGATCTTTCAAAATACAAAGAGGATGAGGCTGCCTTTGAAAAGGAGAAGGAAAAATACTACGAGGAGGTTGTTTTTTCCGATCAGGCACCCGATATACAGCAGTATAAGACATATTATGAGAGCATTGATCCAGAAAATGCCGAAGTCTTATACAAACAAGTGGTTGAACAGATTACCTACGATAGTCAGGTTGAAGATTACGCAAAGACATATTCCAACATGAAGCCTCAGGAGGCGGCCAGCATCTTTGATACGATGACGGACAATCTGGGGCTTGTGGCTGACATTCTCATGAATATGGGAACACAGCAGAGGGCGGATATTCTTGGCAAGATGGATGCAACGACTGCGGCGAAGCTGACAGAGATCATGGAACCTAGCAAGAAAAAGTAGGAAATCTGTAAATAACAGAAAGGAGGAACGTGTTTGACAAGTGCAAATGTATTTAATTTGAATTCTGTAAAGCAGGGTCAGGTATTAAATGCAAATGCTGCAAAAGGCAGATCAAAAGCTGAAAATCCGGATGCGGCAGGCGTGTTTGCTTCACTGATGGGCAGTAACTACTCTACAAATTTTAATATGCCGTCCGTGGATACAAAAATAAACAACAATGTATTACAGCAGACAAATGCGGCAGATAATTACGACCGGTATCAGTATCAGGATAATACCATCCGTCAGGCGGCCGGAGATGTTGTCACAGACGTGATTGGCAATTCGACAGATACTCTGGATCAGTTCCAGGGCGATGTTGTCAGGACGGTGGCCGAACAATTGGGTGTTTCGGAAGATTCTGTAAAAGATATGATGGAGTCGCTGGGACTTACAGCTTTTGATCTCCTGAATCCGGAAAATCTTGCACAGCTTGCAATGCAGCTGACAGGAGAAACTTCTCCAATGGATTTACTGATGAATGACCAGTTTCAGGGTCTGATGCAGCAAATGAACCAGCTGGGAGGGCAGCTTGCAAATGAACTAAATCTTCAGCCGGCACAGATGGAGGAACTGATTGCGCAGATGGATATTCTGCAGACACCGGAAACTCTGACCGATGAAGAAATGCAGGTATTGACCGATGTGGCAGGACAGCAGACAACAGCCGATACTGTTTCGGCAGATGTGATGCCGGAGCTTGCACAGACCGATGAGGTACAGCCGATGGATAAACAGGCGGATGTATTTCAGAAAGAACCAAAATCGGATGAAGTACGCACACAGCAGCCACAGACAAAGGAGACAAAGCAGACAGCAGAACAACAGACGATGGAACAGCAGACGGATGCCGGAGATGCAGATGTAGATTCGCAGACAGGAGATCAGGTGAAGTCGGCGCAGCCGGAAAAAATGACGGCAGACCGGAACAACTCTGATGTGGCAAAGACACAGGCTGCCGTGCAGATGCAGGATACCGCCGGGGTACAGACGATGGTGCATGCGGCGGATGTAACATCCGAGACATCGTATATTTCCGTGGATACCATGGATTTGCTGGAACAGGTGGCAGAACAGATCCGTGTGAATGTTTCGCAAGGAACTTCATCGATGGAGATGCAGCTGAATCCGGAAAATCTCGGGAAAGTGTATGTAAATATTTCTTCGAAAGAAGGCATGATCCATGCACAGCTGGCAGCTTCTAATGAAGCAGTCCGCGCAGCCCTTGAAACGCAGGTGGCAGATCTGCGGCAGAATTTAAACCAGGCAGGTGTCAAAGTTGACGCCATAGAAGTAACCGTTGCTTCCCATGAATTCGAAAAGAATCTGGAACAGAATCAGGAGAATGAAAAGCAGCAGGGAGAACGGCAGCAGGAGCAGTCCGGGGGCAGGAGAAGAAATTTAAATCTTTCCTCATTGGATGGATTGTCAGGACTGATGACAGAAGAAGAAACTCTTGCGGCACAAATGATGCGGGAGAATGGAAACTCCATGGATGTAACCGCATAGAAAGGAGAAAAAATGGCAGATACGACAACTTCCGCACTGAATTGGGCGAGTGTGGAAAACGGAAAAGTAAAAACAACAACATCGAAAAAAAGCGATGAGTCCAACAACGGAACCATGGGATACGACCAGTTCCTTACATTACTTTGTGCGGAAATGCAGTACCAGGATCCACTTGAACCTACCAGCAATACCGAATATGTGGCACAGCTTGCAACGTTTTCACAGTTAGAAGCAATGCTTGGCATGCAGGATACACAGAAAAATGAGATGGCAAACAATCTGGTTGGAAAGTATGTAATCTTAAAGGTTTCGGATGAAACAACCGGAAAAACTTCTTATGTAGATGGTAAAGTAGATTATGTCATGTATCAGGAAGACGGATCACAGATGCTTAGTGTAAACAATAAACTGTATTCCATTGATACACTCGATACGGTGGCTGACAGTGCATATTACGAAGCAATAGGATATGCAAAAACCATCACAAATATGTTGGATCAGCTTCCGGATATTGAAAATATTACGACCAAGTTTTCCGGTGCCATAGGCGAGATCCGCAAGGTATATGATGGAATGACGGATTATCAGAAGCGCTTTGTGAGCGAGGACGATCTTGCAAAACTTAAAAAGTATGAGCAGAAGATCAAAGATCTGGGTAAAGATGCCGCAGACGATAAAAAGACGGATGATACCAAAACAGATACGGATACAAAAACCGATGATACCAAGACGGATACGGATACCAAGACCGATGACACAAAAACGGATGACTCGAAGACAGAGAATGGTTCCGGTCAGAAGAGTGACGAGACAACAGGTGCATAGGAAAGGGGAGAAAAGAGATGAACCCGATCAGCAAACAGTTTTCGTCGATCGAACAGGTAACCGGTCAGTATTTAAAACAGAAAAACGTAACCAGTCCGTCAAAGACGTCGGATGTTTCATTCGAAGATGTCTTACGGCAGCAGCAACAGTTAAAGTTTTCAAAGCATGCCGCGCAGCGGTTAGAAAGCAGGAATATCAGCTTATCCGAGGAACAGAATGCCAGACTCGAAGACGGAGTGGAACAGGCACATGCCAAGGGGATTAAGGATTCCTTGGTTCTGGTAGATTCGCTTGCTTTTATTGTGAATGTGCCAAGCAAAACCGTTGTTACCGCAATGGATCAGACGGAAACACAATCAAATACTTTTACAAATATAGATGGCGCAGTTATTATGTAACCGGACCTTATGGAGGTTACAGGAATCCCGACTGACAGAAGGATTTCAAAACCATATTGCCATCTAAGGAGGTCAATGTACTATGATGAGATCATTATTCTCTGCTGTGTCAGGTCTTAAGACACACCAGACGAGAATGGATGTAATTGGTAACAATATTGCCAATGTAAATACCGAAGCGTTTAAAGCTTCCAGCGTAAGATTCAGTGAACTGATGTACCAGACAATGTCCACCGCATCCGGTGGGGATGCGTCAACCGGTACGGGTGGTGTCAATGCCAAGCAGGTTGGTCTTGGTGTAAACACGGCATCTACCATGATCAATATTACCGGGGCGGGTTCTTCCGAGACAACCGGAAACCCGTTTGATTTAAAACTCAGCGACAGCCAGACCACAAACTTCTTTATTGTCAGCGATGGAACAAATACCATGTTTACCCGTGCAGGTTCGTTCTATGTAGATGGAAATGGCTACCTGTGTATGAGTTCTACCGGATATACGGTACAGGGATGGCAGGTAGATAAAACAACAGGTGAGATCCACAAAGATACGGTTTCTCCCCTGCAGGTGATGTCACCGTCCAACACGACATCCGCTCCGGAGGCAACAACAGAATCTTATGTTCATGGAATTCTGGATAAGGAAGATACCGATGTCACCGGAAAAGACGGCTATGTTATGACTCTTGGATTTTATGATGATCTGGGATACTCCTATACGGCTAAGTTTGCAGTATCAACACCGAAAGCTAACGGACTTGGCGCTGGAAATAACTATTTTATCAGCCTGACGGATATTCTTGATTCCAATGGTAATTCCATTATTACGGATGATGCCGGGAAAGCACTGTCAGATGATGCAAAACGAAAAAAGTTAGATGAAATCTGGGGTGCTGACGGAAAGGCAGATGATACGGCAACAAATGCACCAAAGGGCTATTATATGAAATACGATGCCAATAAAGGTACATTTGTAAATATCAGCGCAGACGGAGCAGTGCCAGCTGCTGGTGCGAATGCAGTAACAGCGAAGTCTCTGAAACTTTCTGCTCTTGGAACAAAGTTTACAACAAATAACGCAGATGGAACAAAACAGGAATCCAATTTTAAGGATATCAATGTAGATTTTTCTACTTCCACCAATGTAAGCAATGGCGGAAAGTCAACACTGAAAGTAGAAAAAGGAACTTCTGTCGGAAAAGAAACCGGTAAGAAGAATGGTGCAATGATCGGACTTTCCGTAGACCAGAGCGGTAAGATTTATGCAAGCTATGACAATGGTAACACCGAACTTCTCGGACAGATCGCAGTGGCACAGTTTGCCAATGCTTCCGGTCTTGAAAAAATTGGTGATAACTGCTATCAGACAACCTTAAACTCCGGCGAGTTTGATGGTGTGGGTGTGGCTGTGGATGCGGATGGAAGCAAGATCAATTCCGGACAGCTGGAAATGTCAAACGTTGACCTTTCCGGACAGTTTACCGATATGATCATTACGCAGCGTGGATTTCAGGCAAATTCGCGTGTTATCACAGTTTCCGACACATTACTGGAAGAATTAATCAACTTAAAGAGATAGTTTGAAAAATAGTTGGGAAATGGTTTTTTGACTGTTTCCCAACATTTTTTTGTGATTTTACACCCTTTTTAACAAAAAGGAAGTAGACAAGAGAGAGAAAGTTTAGTAAAATCATATAAAAGGGTATTTTGATGGATTTTGTCGGAAGATCCATCGGAATTCCTAATTTTAGAAAATGGAAGGTGTAGTTCATGGATATAGCATCACTGCTTTCAATTATCGGCGGAATTGCCATGGTTATCTTTGGCGTCCTCAGTAGTAACAGTTTTGACATCACTGCGATGCAGATGTACATTGATCCAGCGTCGGTTGTTATCACGTTTGGCGGATCAATCTGCAGTACACTCGGGTGTTTCAAACTTGCAGATGGAATCAACGGATTCAAGTCAATTTCACTCCCGTTCAAGGATAAAACATATGATCCGTCACAGACCATCCGGACAATTATTGACATGTCAAATGTCGGAAGAAAAGAAGGTCTGCTTGCACTTGAAGAAGCTGCAAACGGAATTGAAGACGAATTCCTGAAAAAAGGAATCATGCTTGTAGTAGATGGTACCGATCCAGAGCTGGTCCGTGGGATTCTGGAAACGGATATGATGTGTCTGGAAACCCGTCACAAGGATGTGATTAAGTTTTGGGAAAAATGGGGCGAGATGGGTCCTGCCTGGGGTATGATTGGTACCCTGCTCGGACTGATCGCCATGTTAAATAAACTTTCCGATCCGTCTGCGATCGGACCACAGATGTCTGTAGCACTGGTTACGACACTGTACGGTTCTCTGATTGCAAACTGGTTATGTACCCCGATTGCCGGAAAACTTTCCGTAAACAATGATATGGAAGTGGTAAACCGTCAGATCACCATTGAAGGTTTGTTGTCCATTCAGGCAGGAGAAAATCCACGCGTTATTGAGGAAAAATTAAAGTCATTCCTTTCACCGTCTGTAAGAGAGGGTGTTCTTGAAAACGGCGGAGGAGGTGAAGAGTAGTGGCAAAAAAGAAACAGGAAGATCCGCCAAAAGGAGCGCCGGCATGGATGAATACTTTCTCGGATCTGATGAATCTTTTGCTCTGCTTCTTCGTACTATTGTTTTCCATGTCGACAGTAGATACTGACAAGTTAGAGGCGGTTGTTGCATCACTGCAGAACGCCATCAGCATTCTTCCGACCGGAGGCACAAGCATTGGAGAGGGAGAGATGATTTCTGCCGGTGTCCGCCAGCTGGAATTTCTGGATTCTTACTACAATGAGATGGCAAATTCCAAAGCAGAGAATACCGATGAGCAGACAGATGGCAAACTGTCTGCACAGGAACAGTACGAACAGCAGGAACTTGCGGAATCTGAAAAGATGGCAGATGAAATCCAACAGGAACTTGATAATTCACAGCTGTCCGGAAAGGTGGATGTGGATTTCAATGCAGAGTATGTAAAACTGAATCTGAATGGTTCTATTTTGTTTGCATCCGGTAAGGCTGATCTCGTTAAACAGGCAGTCCCGATTGTAAACAAGCTTGGAAAGATTCTTGAAAAATATAACAAGAATGTGATAGAGGTAGAAGGACATACCGATAATGTTCCGATCCGCTATTCTGCAAAATATGAAAATAACGAGGTTCTTTCGGTGTACCGTGCACTTGCTGTCACGGATCAGCTCAGAAAAAATAAAAACTTAAATCCCAAGTACATTAAGTTTGCGGGAAGAGGAGATTACATACCGGTTGCTGACAACAGTACGGCAGAGGGGCGTGCACAAAACCGACGCGTAGAGATAAAAATTTATAACTCATTCAATTCAGATGTAAAAGAAAATGATTAAGAGGAGTAAACAATGAAGAAGAATTTAATTTCAGTCGTAATTCTGGCACTTGTGTTTGCAAATTTTGTTTTGACAGCACTTTTGATGTTTTCTGTATTACCGGAGACAAAAAAAGCAAATACACTGATCGAAAAAGTGTGTTCCGCAATTGATCTGGATTTAAACAGTGGTGCGGCTACCGGAACCAGCAATGTTTCCATTGATGATCAGGAAATTTATAAAGTCAGCACAGGGGAAGACCTGACAACAAACCTTGCAGAAGGAAAAGACGGAAAGACTCATTATGCAGTACTGAATGTATCACTTGTTCTGAACAAGAAGAGCGATAATTACAAGAAATACACACAGGATTTCCTGACAAATCAGGATGATACAATCAAAAATGATATTATCAAAGTGGTAAGCGGATATACATTTGAGCAGTTTAATCAGAATTCAGATGCAATTAAGGACACGATCCTTGAAGATATGCAGAATTTATTCGGCAAAGATTATGTGATCGGAGTAAACTTCTCCAAACTGACAGCACAATAGGATTTTTACAGGTGGTGAAAGACTGATGGGTGACGTATTATCCCAAAATGAGATAGACAACTTGCTGGCAGCACTTAGTACCGGTGAGCTGGATGTGGATGAAATAAAAGACAATAATGAAAAAAAGGTAAAAGAGTACGATTTTGCCCGTCCTTCCAAATTTTCCAAGGAACATCTGCGTACCATGGAAATGATATTCGAACATTATGGCAGACTTTTATCTACGAACCTGCCCGTGTATTTACGGAAAAATGTTCAGGTAGAGGTGGTGAATTCAGAAGCGGTTACGTATTCTGAATTTTCCAATGCACTGTCGAATCCGGTTCTTTTGGGAATTGTGAATTTTGCACCCCTCAAGGGAAATATTATTTTGGAAATGGCATCAAATCTGGGGTATACGATTGTTGACCGTATGCTCGGTGGCAGAGGAGATCCTATGGACAAGGTTCGTGAGTTCTCAGAAATTGAACTTCTGATTATCGAGCGGATAATGATTGTGTGCGTCAACCTTTTACGGGAACCATGGGAAAACGTGGCGGATATTCATCCCCGGTTAGAGAGAATTGAAACCAATTCCCAGTATGCACAGATTATTTCTCCGAGTGAAATGATTGCGATTGTGACAATTAACCTTAAGATCGGGGAAGTGGAAGGCCTGATGAATGTCTGTCTTCCGTACCTGACTCTTGAGGATGTGATTGATAAACTGAATACGAAATACTGGTATTCAAATTTGCAGAATCAGGACAATACCGATTACACGGAATCCATTGAGACCTTGATTCGGCGCGCACAGATACCGATCAAAGCTGTTCTTGGAAACAGTATGATATCGGTAAATGATTTTGCCATGCTGCAACCGGGAGATATTATCCGGCTGAATCGCAAGGTAGAAGATGAATTGGATATTTATGTTGGAAATATTCGTAAATTTACTGCACTTCCCGGATCATCGGGGGATAAATATGCAGTCAGGGTCACTTCGGTGATCAGAGAGGAGCAATAAACTATGGATGGAGTATTATCGCAGGAAGAAATTAACGCACTGCTGAATGAACCTGGAGCAGAAGCGAGTGATTCTGCGGAAAATGAACTGTCTGATGCACAAAAAGACGCGATCGGAGAGATTGCCAATATAAGTATGGGAACTGCGGCGACAACGTTGTTTTCGCTCGTTAATCATAAGGTGGAAATTTCAACTCCGGTTGTTTCTTACGGCACATGGGATGACATTGTACAGGAGTATGAAAAACCCTGTGTGTTTATCCGGATTGCATATACCGTAGGACTGGATGGAAGCAATATTCTTGTCTTAAGAGAACATGATGTAAAAGTTATCACGGATCTGATGATGGGAGGAGATGGAACCAATACAGATGGCGAACTTGGCGAATTGCATTTGTCCGCAATCAGTGAAGCCATGAATCAGATGATGGGTTCTGCGGCAACTTCCCTTTCTTCCATGTTGAACCGCAAGATTGATATCAGCCCGCCAAATGCAACGGTGATTAATCTGCAGGAAGACATCGATGAAGCGGAGATTGATTCCTTCCTTACCGGAAAGTTTGTTAAGATCTCTTTCCGTATGGAAATCGGGGATCTGGTTGACAGTACAATTATGCAGCTGTATCCGATTTCATTTGCAAAGGATATGTGTGATGGAGTGGCAAAAACGATGGAAATGGACAGTCAGAGTGTGACGGCCGATTCCACAGCCGCAAATTCCGGCAATCCGGCAGGAACACAGCCGGCGGCAGCATCTGCTGCCACACAGCAGTCACAGCAGATGGCTTCACAGAATACAGCACAAATGGGGCAGCCAATGGGGCAGCCAATGGGACAGGCGATGATGGGAAATACTATGATGAATCAGAACATGGGACAGCCGGTTAATGTTCAGCCGGCACAATTTAGCGCATTTGCGGGTGGAAACCTTGGAAATTACCAGCCGGAAAATATTGATCTGATTATGGATGTTCCGCTTCAGGTGACAGTTGAGCTTGGAAGGACAACAAAATCCATTTCAGATATTCTGGATCTGGGACCGGGAAAAATTATTGAGTTGAATAAACTGGCAGGCGAGCCGATTGATGTGCTTGTCAATGGAAAATATGTCGCAAAGGGCGAAGTTGTCGTCATTGAAGAAAGTTTCGGTGTTCGAATCACGGAAATTGTCAATGCTTCAAGAACAGGCGGAAAGTAGAAACAGACATGACAAATGTGTTACTGACAGGTTCTCTGGAAAGCTTTATACAACTTTTGGGTGCACTGTTTATTTTTGCTGTTGTTCTGGCTGCTACATATCTTACCACCAGATGGATGGGAGGTATGCAGCGTGGACGCCAGAATAATAAGAATCTGCATGTGATAGAGACAATCAGTGTCGGCAATAACAAGATGATCAGTATTGTGGAAGCCGGCAGTGTCTATCTGGTTGTTTCTGTTGGAAAAGAGGAAGTACATCTTCTGGCACAGCTTACGAGGGATCAATTAAAAGATTTCTCTTTTGAGCTGGAACAGAGTGGGAAAAAGCAGGATTCTTTTGCGGAAATTCTCAACCAGTTAAAAGACAAGTTACCAAAGAAGCAAGGATAAAGATGAGCAAAGGGAAAAAGATATACTGCATTGCAAGTTTTGCGTTTGCGTGTGCGGTTTTAATACTTACAATTACATTATGCATGATGCATCCGGGACGTGTCTATGCAAGTTCCATGGACCCGGACAGTATTACAAAGATTACACAGAAAGATACACAGGGAGCAGATCATAATACAGACAATGCCAATGGATTGTCAATTACATATAACAATGATTCCGGATCGGTTTCCACACCGATCAAGATGCTTCTGGTGTTGACAATTCTATCACTTGCACCATCGATTCTGATTATGATGACTTCGTTTACCCGAATTATCATTGTACTTCATTTCCTTAGGACTGCGATCGGAACACAGACGACACCACCCAATCAGGTTTTGATCGGTCTGGCATTGTTTCTGACATTTTTTATTATGTGGCCGACGTTCCAGCAGATCAACAAAGAGGCAATTCAGCCGCTCGATAAGGGAGAAATCACACAGTCGGAATTTTTTGAAAAAGCAGAAGGACCGATTCGTGAATTTATGATCAAAGATGCAAAGATCCAGATAAGGGATGTGAATCTTTTTGCGGAGATTTCCGGAGAAACGTATAAAGATACAAAGGAATTGTCGGATGTTCCGTTTACCACACTGGTTCCGGCATTCATTCTGAGCGAGCTTCGGAAAGCATTCATTATGGGATTTTTGATTTATATTCCGTTTATTGTAATTGATATGGTGGTGTCATCCGTACTGATGTCCATGGGTATGATGATGCTTCCTCCGACAACCATTTCGTTGCCGTTTAAGATTTTGTTGTTTGTTCTGGCGGATGGATGGGATCTTGTCATAAAATCCCTCGTCCAGACATTTTATTAGGAGGATACCGTATGATTTCACAGGGTGCAGTTCTTGATATTGCAAGAGATGCAATTTATACCATTCTGATCACGTCGGCACCGCTGCTTCTGGTTTCTCTGGTGGTTGGTCTGATTATCAGTATTTTTCAGACGGTTACATCCATTCAGGAGCAGACACTTACGTTTGTTCCAAAGATTATTGCGGTATTTGCTGCAATGATCCTTTGCGGCTCCTGGATGTTAAATAACATGACCGAACTGGTGGAGCGTCTGTGGTCGAATTTCAGTACCTATCTGAGTATGTGATTTGATAAAAAGATATGGTTAATTATGTATTTACACTTGAAAATTTTGAATATTTTCTGCTGATTCTGGTAAGAGTTACCTGTTTTGTGTATGTGGCCCCGTTATTGGGGCAGCAGGGAATTCCCAATCAGATTAAAATCGGATTTTCATTTTTTGTCTCATTGCTTTTATACAATGTAGTAGATCGGCCGGAGCTGACATACGCAAGTGTTGTCGGGTATGCGGTAGTTGTGATCAAAGAGGGAATTACGGGACTGCTGATTGGGTATGCGGCAAGCATCTGTAATTCCATTGTTTTGTTTGCAGGAAATATTATAGATATGGATATTGGTCTGTCCATGTCTACCGAATTTAATCAGGACATGGGAACAGAAACCACACTGACAGGAAATCTGTATTATTATCTGGTTCTGCTTCTTTTGATTACATCTGATTTTTATACCTATCTGGTACGTGCGGTTACGGATTCTTTTTCCGTAATTCCGATTGCCCACCAGAAATTTGCATGGGATCATCTGTTATCTGCAATCACACGCTATATGGGAGATTCATTCATCATAGGGTTTCGGATTTTTCTTCCGTTTTTTGCCTGTATTATGGTTTTGAACTGTGTACTTGGAATTATGGCACGTGTGGCACCGCAGATGAATATGTTTTCAATCGGTATGCAGCTGAAGATTCTGGTTGGATTTGTTGTTTTGTATCTGATCGTGTTCCTGTTGCCGAATGTGGCAAATTATATTTTTGATGAAATAAAGACGATGGTGAAGCTTGTTGCAGAAGGTTTGTATTGACGAAAAAAATCAGAATCGAATATTGCATTATAATCTGCAATGGTTTGCAAAAGACGGCGAAGGCGGCGAGAAGACAGAACCTGCAACCGCCAAGAAATTAAAAGATGCCAGAGATGAAGGTAAGGTTGCAAAAAGCCGCGAACTGAATTCGGCATTTGACCTGATCGTTTTGTTTCTATGCCTGAAAATTTTTGTTTCCTTTGTGGGAGGGAAATTCATAGATATTTTTTCTTACATCTATGAAAATATGCCGGATTTTGTTAAAATAAATGAGGGCGGATTGTCGGTACAGGCTGTGGCAGGTCTGATTGCCTCCGTTACTTTAAAAAGCCTGCTCATTATGCTTCCGTTTATGGCGTTTGGATTTGTTGTTACGCTTCTGGTCAGCATTGTGCAGGTAGGATGGAAAGTTTCCACAAAACCCATGAAACCGGAACTTTCCAAGCTGAATCCATTGAACGGATTCAAACGTATCTTTTCGAAAGATTCGCTCTTTGAACTGGTGAAATCCATTTTAAAGATTGTGATCATCATATATATCGCGTATACTTCCATAAAAGATAATGCAAATGATCTGTTTGCGTTGTATGATCTGGGACTGAATCAGGCGGTTGCGCTTGTGGGGACTCTGATTATCAATACGGGAATAAAAATCAGTATTGTTTATCTTGTGATTGGTCTGGCTGACTTTATCTATCAGAAACATAAGTTTAATGAAGATATGAAGATGACCAAGCAGGAAGTAAAAGATGAATACAAAAATACGGAAGGCGATCCGCAGATCAAAGGACGGCAGCGCCGTAAAATGCAGGAGGTATCCCAGAAGCGAATGATGCAGGATGTGCCCAAGGCGGATGTGGTCATCACAAACCCGACGCATTTTGCCGTAGCATTGAAATACGAGGCAAAAGTCAGTTCTGCCCCGGTTGTCCTTGCAAAAGGAGAAGATTACCTTGCGCAAAAGATTAAGGAAGTGGCGAGGGAGAATAAAATTGAAATTGTTGAAAATAAGCCTCTGGCACGTATGCTCTATCACAATGTTGATGTGGGAGCAGAAATTCCGCCGGAGCTTTACCAGGCTGTGGCAGAAGTTCTTGCTGCCGTATACAAGGCCAAAAATATACAGTAGTGCAGTTATACAACAAACAGGTGCGAAAGGAGGTTGTGCAGGATGCTGAAGAAAGCGGATATCGGTGTAGGTTTATATCTTTTGGCAGCAGTAGTTTTCTTCATTGTTCCAATTCCATCTGTATTGCTGGATGTGATGCTTGCATTTAACATTTCCATCGCCTTAATCATTGTATTTAATGTATTGTTTGTTCGGGAAGTACTGGATATGTCTTTCTTCCCGACATTACTTTTGTTTACGACTATTTTTCGAATTTCTCTGAACGTATCTTCCACCCGTCTGATTCTTCTGACGGGAGATCCTGGTAACGTTGTTAAGACATTCGGTTCGTTCGTCGGCGGAGGAAATATGGTGGTCGGTTCCATTGTATTTATTGTCCTCGTATTGATTCAGTTTATTGTTATCAATAAAGGTTCGGAACGTGTATCCGAAGTAACCGCCAGATTTACACTCGATGCCATGCCTGGTAAACAGATGGCGATTGATGCGGACTTAAATACCGGTGCGATCACCGATGCGGAGGCAAAGGAACGACGGGAAAAGATTCAGAGAGAATCCAGTTTCTTCGGCGCGATGGATGGTGCCACAAAGTATGTAAAGGGAGATGCTACGGCAGGTCTGATCATCACCTTTATTAACCTGATCGGCGGAACCATTATGGGAGTTATGAATCAGGGACTTGGATTTCCAGATGCCATCCAGCAGTATGGTCTGCTGACAATCGGTGATGGTCTGGTGTCCCAGATTCCGTCTCTTCTGATTTCTCTTGCAACCGGTATACTTGTTACCAAGGGATCAAACGAGGCAGACTTTTCCGGAATTCTGGTCAAGCAGCTTTTTGGAATTCCGAGGGTACTTTATATTGTAGGTTCCGTGTTGGTTTTCCTCGGAATTTTTACTCCGTTAAATCCGGTTTTATTTATTGCACTTGGTCTGGTGTTTATCATCGCCGGCAAAAATATCAGCAAGAATATCGGCGAAGAAAATATTGAGGAAGAAGTACAGCAGGCGGAGACGGAGGCGGAAGAGATCCGGAAACCGGAGAATGTGGTTTCCCTGCTTCAGGTCGATCCGATCGAACTCGAATTCGGATATGGTATTATTCCGCTGGCAGATGTAAACCAGGGAGGAGATCTTCTGGATCGTGTGGTAATGATCCGGCGGCAGATTGCACTGGAACTTGGTACGGTTGTTCCGATTATCCGTCTGAGGGATAATATCCAGTTAAATCCGAACCAGTATATTATCAAGATCAAAGGCGTACAGGTAACGGAAGGAGAAATCCTTTTTGATCATTACATGGCAATGAATCCGGGATATGTGGAGGAAGAAATTACGGGTATTCCTACATTTGAGCCGTCTTTTCATCTTCCGGCCATCTGGATTACGGAAGCACAGAGGGAACGTGCAGAGAGTCTTGGATATACGGTAGTTGATGCACCGTCTATCATAGCGACGCATCTGACAGAAGTAATCCGGAGTCACATTGCAGAGCTGCTGACCAGACAGGATGTACAAAACCTGGTCAACAACCTAAAAGAATCCAATCCGGTTCTTGTGGACGAACTCACACCGAAGCTTCTTGGACTTGGGGAGATTCAGAAAGTACTGCAGAATCTTTTGCGGGAAGGCATTTCGATCCGGGATCTTTTGTCTATTTTTGAATCGCTGGCAGACCATGCACAGACATCGAGGGATACGGATGTGCTGACGGAATATGTAAGACAGAGCCTGAAGCGTGCAATCTCAAGCAAATATTTTCCATCGAACGAAACGACCAGTGTCATTACGCTTGATCCGAAAGTGGAACAGGAAATCATGTCTTCGGTCAAGCAGACAGAGCAGGGTGCATATCTGACGATGGATCCGGAGAAAACAAAAGCAATTATGGATTCCGTGCGGACAGAAACCGAGAAACTCGAAAGCATCGGAAAGAATCCGATCATTATTACATCGCCAATTGTGCGTATGTATTTTAAAAAACTTACAGAAGATTATTTCAAAGATCTGATTGTTGTCTCTTATAATGAAGTAGAATCTGATGTGGAGCTGCAATCGGTAGGGATGGTGACAGCATAAATGACAATTAATAAATTTCAGGGAAAAACACAGGAAGAAGCCATTGCAAAGGCAAAAGAAGAATTTGGAGAACGTGCGGTCATTATGAACATCCGTGAGGTAAAACCGAAGGGGCTGTTTCGTGCGTTTAAGAATTCAACATTTGAAGTGACTGCGGCAATGGAGGAAAAAGAACATTTTTCCAATGCCATGCAGGCAGCACAGATGACACAGAGTATGGCAAAAGAAGGAAAACTGCACGACATGATCAATCTTGCGGCGGATGAACCGATTACCATTCCGAAACTGCAGGAACAGGAAGGTAACGCACAAGCGACCAGACAGGAGCCAGCACGTATGCCACAATCACAGAACCTGGTACAGGAAAATGAAGAGAAAAAATTAGAAGAAAGACTTGAGGTTTTATCTGACCGTCTGGAAAAATCTCTTGGCGGGAAAAATCCGAAGGAGCCGGAGACACCAAAGGGTCCGTCTTCGGAAGAACTCAATTTTGTCCGGATTCTCTACAGCACGCTGTTGAAAAACGAGGTGAGTGAACAGTATGTCAATCAGATCCTTGGCGAAATTGAAAAATTTATCCGCCCGGGACACAGTGTGGATACGATTCTTTCCAATGTTTACCAGAAACTGATTCTGCGTTTCGGTCAGCCGAAATCACTGGATTTAAGCGGAGCAAAACCGCATGTTGTATTTTTTATCGGGCCTACCGGCGTCGGAAAAACAACAACAATCGCCAAAATTGCTTCCAAATATAAAGTGGATTATGAAAAAAAAGTAGCGTTTATTACTGCAGATACCTATCGGATTGCAGCAACAGAACAGCTTCAGGTGTATGCAAATATTCTTGACGCACCTATGTCTATCGTGTATTCTAAAGAGGAACTGAATGAAGCAATTGAAAAATATGCGGAATACGATCTTGTTTTTGTTGATACTGCCGGATTTTCCCATAAAAATGAGGAACAGAAAGAAGATATCAGAAACCTGATTCAGGGAGTTGACCCTGAATATACAAGTGAAGTATATTTAGTTCTCAGTGCTACAACAAAATACAGGGATTTGCTCGATATTGTAGATACCTATCACACAATATCTGAGTTTAAACTGATTTTTACAAAACTGGATGAGACATCAACGTATGGAAATTTGCTCAATATTAAGCTGTATTCAGATGCGGAACTGTCTTATACGACAAATGGACAGAATGTACCGGATGATATTGAATTATTTGATACACAAAAGATCGTGAAACAATTATTAGGGGGCAATTCGTAATGGATCAGGCAGAACAATTGCGAAATGTAATAAAACTGCACAATCAGAATAATCAGAATAATGCACGCGTAGTGACAATTACCAGCGGAAAAGGCGGAGTCGGAAAGTCGAATCTTGCGGTAAATCTTGCTGTATGTCTCAGAAAAGCAGGCAAGCGGGTAATTATTTTTGATGCTGATTTTGGTCTTGCAAACGTTGAGGTAATGTTTGGCGCAATTCCACAGTATAATTTGTCTGATTTTATATACCGTGGAAAGTCAATTCGTGAAATTATTACACCGGGACCGATGGATATCGGCTTTATATCCGGCGGGTCTGGGATTATAGGATTGAACAATCTTACAAGAGAACAGATTTTATATATTGTAAATTCGATTGACACATTGAATGAACTGGCAGATTTTATTCTGATTGATACGGGGGCAGGAATCTCGGATCAGGTTTTGGAATTTGTCATGGCAAGTCCGGAGGTATTACTGGTATCCACACCGGAACCAAGTTCCCTGACGGATGCGTATTCGCTTTTAAAAGCATTGTACCGCAATCCCGATTTTGTGGAGGAAGAGACAACCATCCACATAGTAACCAACCGGGTAAATTCCCGGGACGAGGGACAGGCAATTTATGAGAAAGTGAATTCCGTAGTGTCTAAGTTTTTACATGGAAGTCTGAATTATCTGGGGATGATTCCACAGGATGCTGCTTTGGAACGGGCGGTAAGGCAGCAAAAGACAGTTACCATGAGTGACCCGAATGCAAAATCTGCCAGGGCGATTTCAGAACTTGCAGATCATCTGTTAAACGGCACCCGGCAGAAGACACCGGTACGGTGGGGAATAGCACAGATGTTTTCCAGTTTTTTATCAAACCGAAAATAGGGAGATGAATAATTATGAAACTTTCAGATGTGATTACTCCGGGAGACAAAATTGATATTAAAATGCTGCATGAAGCGAACCAGGAAGATAATGGAGGAGAGATCGCGAAAATCTATCAAAGTGCGGTCAGCGACATTTTTTCGGATCAGGAATTGGAAATTTCTATGCCGACAAGTGGTGGAAGAATGGTGTTATTTCAACTGGAGAGGGAGTGCAGCATTGTTTTTTATACAAAAGGCGGTATGTATAACTGCACAGCAGTTGTGAAGAAACGCTATCGCAAAGAAAATCTGTATCTGCTCAGAATTGTGATTACTTCCGGATTACAGAAATTTCAGCGCCGGGAATTTTTCCGGATTCCTTATACAACACCGTTAAAATATTACGAAATATCGGAACAGACGGCACAGATGCAGACAACGGAAGAATTGTTTACAGAAATTCAAAAGCCGGAATATATTGATCAGGTACGTGAGGGAACGATTCAGAATATCAGTGGCGGTGGAATCCGCTTTGTCTCCGGACAATGGATAAAACAGAACCAAAATATTCTTCTGGTGATCAGACTGACAAATGAATATTCGGATGAAACTTTTTATCTTCCGGGACAGGTGATTGCAACAGAAAAACATCCAGCGATAGAGGAAATGTACATTCACCGGGTAAAATTTCTGTTCCGGGATCTCCGGGACCGGGAAAAAATTGTACGCTTCGTTTTTGAGGAAGAGAGAAGAATTCGCAGGAAAGAAGTTGGGTGACTCATATGAAAAAAAACATTTTAGTAGTTGATGATTCTGCACTCATGAGAAGGGTCATGTGTGATATAATCAATTCAGACAGTAAATTTCAGGCAACAGACTATTGCAGAGATGGTCTTGAGGCATATGAGAAACTGAAGCATACCAGCTATGACGGTGTGGTTCTGGATGTGAATATGCCACGCATGGATGGACTGCAGTTACTCGAAAAGTTACAAAAAGAAGGCATACGTGCAAATGTGGTTATGGTAAGTACACTTACCGACAGCAGGGAAGCAGATGTTACCATTTTAGCCATGGAGCGCGGAGCAATTGATTTTGTGGCGAAACCGACAAACATCATAGAGGCAAAAGGAGAGGCATTCAAAAGACAGCTTCTTGGCGTATTGAATGCTGTTCTTGCAACACAAAAGGCAGCAGAAAGTGTCCGTCCGGCAGTAAAACCGGCTGCAAAAGCACCGATGATGCGCAAAGCGACAGGCGGAAAGAACAAACTGGTTGCACTGGCTTGTTCCACAGGCGGACCGAAAGCGTTACAGAGTGTGATTCCGTTTCTTCCGAAAGAACTGGATGCCCCGGTTGTACTTGTACAGCATATGCCGCCGGGATTTACCAAATCCATGGCTGACAGACTTGATGATCTGAGCAAAATCAGGGTGAAGGAAGCAGAACATGGAGAGCGGCTGCAAAAGGGATGTGTTTATATTGCTCCGGGCGGAAAACATTTGAAAGTTGCAAAAACCGCAGACGGAAACAACAGCATTGTACTCGATGATGCAACACCGGCAATCGGAGGACTGAAGCCGTGTGCAAATCTTATGTATGATTCACTGACGGGAAGCAGCTATGATGAAATCGTATGTGTTGTCCTGACAGGAATGGGAGCAGATGGAACCAACGGAATTCTTTCGCTGGGAAGATCAAAACCGATTCGCGTAATTGCACAAAACGAAGAAACCTGTGTGGTATACGGAATGCCGAAGGCAATCTATGAAGCAGGTGTGGTAGATGAAGTTGTACCACTGGATGAAGTTGCACAGACAATCACAAAAAACGTGGGGGTAAAATAACATGGATGTAAGCCAATACCTTGAAATCTTTATCGATGAAAGTGCAGAACATTTACAGACGTTAAGTGACTGCATCATGGAACTGGAAAAAGAACCGGATAACAAGGACGTTATTAATGAAATCTTCCGTGCAGCCCATTCTTTAAAAGGAATGGCCGGTACAATGGGATTTAAGAGAATGCAGCACCTGACACATGATATGGAAAATGTGTTCCAGGAAGTCCGCAGCGAGAAAATCCAGGTAGACAGTCAGATGATTGATCTGCTGTTCAAGTGTCTGGATGCAATTGACGGATATCTTGAAAATATTAAGGCAACCTCTGATGAAGGTGAGGAAGACAATGAAGTCATTATCAAGGAACTGAACAATTTCCTCGCAAAAGCAAACGGAGAGGCTGCTGCCGCAGAGGCAGCACCTGCAGAAACAGAAAAAGAAGCAGCGGCGCCGACAGACAATGGAGATCACAAACTGTATCTTCAGATTGATCTGACGGATCAGGAGCGGGATGCCGTTATGACTGCAAAAGACAGTGGAATGCATATTTACGGCATGACGGTTATGATCCAGAAAGAGTGCCTTTTAAAAGCAGCCAGAGCTTTTTTGGTATTCCGCGAAGTGGAGGCTTTTGGAGAGATTCTTGTATATCGTCCGAGCTCTCAGGATATTGAAGATGAAAAGTTTGAACAGGAATTCAGCTTTTATGTCGCATCACCGGAAAGCTTTGACAAGATCCAGAACGCTGCAAAGAATGTTTCCGAGATTGAAGATGCCGTTGGAGAAGAACTGACTGATTTTTCACCACGCGTAACAGAAACTGAGACGGAAGAAAAACCGGCAGAGACAAAACCGGAAGTACAGGCTGAACCAAAGAAAGCACCGGAAAAGAAAAAGGCTCCGGCAAAGAAAAACGGTGTAGGAAAACCGGCGACAAGCCGTACGGTCCGTGTGGATATTGAAAAGCTGGATGCTCTTATGAACCAGGTATCCGAGCTTATCATTGCAAAGAACAGTCTGGTATCCATCAGTTCAACGGAAGAGGGAGGCTTTACCAATCAGGGATTCCATGAACAGATTGAATATCTGGAGCGAATCACCACAAGCCTTCATGAATCTGTTATGAAAGTCCGGATGGTGCCAATTGAGAGCGTTGTAAATAAATTCCCACGTATGATTCGTGATCTGTCCCGTACATTGAATAAGAAGATGGAACTGGTTATGACCGGTGAAGATACCGAGCTGGATCGTACCGTAGTGGATCAGATCGGTGATCCGTTACAGCATTTGCTTCGTAATTCTGCGGATCATGGTCTGGAAGACACCGAGCTTCGTATCCAGAGAGGAAAGCCGGAAGTCGGAAATATTTTCCTGAATGCATATCAGGAAGGAAATAACGTTATTATCCAGGTGGGTGATGACGGTAACGGAATTGATACCGAAGCGGTAAAAGCAAAGGCAATCGAGCGAAATATTATTACACCGGAACAGGCCGAAGTCATGACACAGAAAGAGATCATAAATCTCCTGTTTATGCCAAGTTTTTCCATGGCAAAGAAGATTACGGATATTTCCGGAAGAGGCGTTGGCCTTGACGTTGTAAAATCTAACATTGAGCAGCTTGGCGGTGATGTGGAAGTTAAGACAAAACTTGGGGAAGGAACAACATTTACCGTTCGTCTTCCTCTGACACTTGCCATTATTCAGGCATTGATGGTTGAAGTCCGCGATGAAAAATATGCCATTGCCCTTGGGTCCATTGCAAATATTGAGAGTGTACCGGTCAGCAGCATCAAGTATGTGGAAGCAAAAGAGGTTATTCATCTGCGTGGAAGCGTTATTCCGCTTGTTCGTCTGGACAAACTTCTGGATATTGAACCAAGAGAAGAAGAACCGGAAAGCCTTACCGTTGTTATTGTAAAGAAAGGCGACAGTCAGGTAGGACTTGTTGTTGACGATCTGATGGGACAGCAGGAGATCGTTATTAAGTCTTTAGGCAAGTATATCAATGGAAATAAGCTGATCAGCGGTGCAACAATCCTCGGTGATGGTGAAGTTGCGTTGATTCTGGATGCAAACACACTGATGTAATGGGGGTGAATGACGATGGCTATTGCAAACAATCAGATTGAAACAAATGAGAATAAAAA
>ERZ1034763.134-NODE-134-length-42240-cov-13.237715_pt1 | contig 42240 bp, 49 predicted proteins | sample MGYA00520701_ERZ1034763 | MGnify/ENA primary metagenome ERZ1034763 (study PRJEB33766, sample SAMN09781707) | gut metagenome | biome: gut microbiome | host: Homo sapiens | place: Madagascar | study: EMG produced TPA metagenomics assembly of the PRJNA485056 data...
TAATAAAAATAATAATCCTTTCTTTCTTCCTATAGCTGAAAAAAATTTTTCTGAAAAAGGCGAAAATGTTGAAAACCCTGTTGAAAGTGAAATCGACCCCGGAGAGGGGGCGGTTGAGCTATGGGAAGGGCGGGTACGCAAGGCGCTTGCCAACGGCTACCTTGACCTCGCGGAGAGCTACGTCCGCTTTGCGAAGTATTACCACGTAGAGATAGACTTGGAAGCCTTAAGGGCTGAGGTGACACCGGATGAACCCTGAATGCGTATGCACATTGCAGCTGACGGCAAAGGAACGGCGCTGGCTGAACTGCGGCAGAAGCAGCTGCGAACGCTGCGGATGGAGCATTGACGAGCAGCAGCGTAGACGCGAGCTTATGCGCACGGACGGCCTGACCCTCTGCGACGATGGGCTTAAGCGCCTTAAGATATCACGGGAGGCGCGACATGACAAATAAAGCGGCGCTCAACTGCCCGACAGAGGGCGAGGAGCAGGCGACTTTGTTTTCGTGGGCGCGGATGTATGAAAACAAATACCCACAGCTGAAATGGATGTTCCACATCCCGAATGAGGGCAAGCGCAGCCGGACGACCGGCGGGAGAATGCGCAGTGAGGGCATGAAAAGCGGCGTTGCGGATATCTTCTTACCGGCACCGTCCGGGGAGTATCACGGGCTGTTCATAGAGCTGAAGCGCTTGCGCGGAGGAAAGCGCACGGAAAAACAGGAAGAATTCATTGCGGCGATGAACTCAGCCGGATACTGCGCCTGCTTCTGCGCGGGCTGGATGGCAGCGGCGGAAGTTATCGTCGGCTACTTAGAAGGAGATTTCGCATGGAAACAATAATTGCCGGACTCATCGGCGCGATACTTGGCGCGATGCTGGCCGTGTTTGTACTTGGATGCTGCATTATCGGGAAGGAGAGCGACAATGATTTTTACGAAGATTCGCAAGATGAAAGCGCACATCGCAGACCTTGAGGCGACTCTCAAGCGCGCGAGCGCTGATATAGGCAGGGTGATGTCTGATTGCAGCGTACTGCGTGTGCAGTGCGACTATGCAGAGCGCAGGAACGCCGAGCTACGCGAGCAGAACCGGGCGCTGGAACTGACTCTTGACGCGGCTGTTGCGCAGATGGAGAAAACGCGGACGAATTTCCGCAATGCCGCCGAGCGAAACAGCCGCCTCGTGCGGGACATGAACAGCGTATCTAACAGGCTGGATGCAGTTATAGCACTCGCGTACGTACTGATAGCTACGGGACGCTGGAACGCCAAAACACAAGCACTGCTTGACGCCCTGCCGCTCACCGGACTTGCCGACATGGAACTAAGCGAGCTGACAGAGCTGATAGACGAGGTCGATAACGGAGGAGAACACATATGACACCTGAAAAACTTGCAGAAATACTGGCCGCGCATAAGCTGTGGCTTAACGATGAAAAGGGCGGAGTAAGAGCAAACCTCAGCTATACATACCTCAGCGGGGCAGACCTCAGCAAGGCAGACCTCAGCGGGGCAGACCTCAGAGGGGCAGACCTCAGAGGGGCAAACCTCAGAGGGGCAAACCTCAGCGGGGCAAACCTCAGCTGGGCAAACCTCAGCGGGGCAAACCTCAGCGGGGCAGACCTCAGCGGGGCAAACCTCAGCAAGGCAGACCTCAGCGGGGCAAAAGAACATCTTTCTGCCGTTAATTTCATTGACGCTCATTTTGAGCGCGTCGCCGACGGCTACATAGCATATAAAACCTTCAACTCCGAGTACGCCGCGCCTGAAAGCTGGACGATCGCGGAGGGCAGTGTGATAACCGAGAACGTCAACTTCAACCGCTGCGACGAATGCGGATGCGGCATAAACGTCGCGCCCCTCGATTGGGTAAAAAGTCATTACGGCCGGCGAGGCGGCGCTATCTGGAAGGTGCTGATCCGCTGGGAATGGCTCTGCGGCGTGTGTGTCCCGTATAACTCGGACGGCAAGATACGCTGTGAGCGCGTGGAGCTGCTGGAGGTCGTGAGCCGATGAAGGTACTCATAGCCTGCGAGGAGTCGCAGAGAGTGTGCATCGCGTTTAGGGAGCGCGGGCATGAGGCGTACAGCTGCGATATCCAGGACTGTTCCGGCGGACACCCCGAATGGCATATCAAGGGTGATGCGCTCGAAGCCATACGGGGAGGAACTATCACCACCTGTGACGGAGTGCGCCATGATATCGGCAAATGGGACTTGCTCATTGCGCACCCTCCATGCACTTATCTCAGCAACGTAGCCACGCGGCACTTCTCGCTCAGATGCACTCCGGCTGAGAAGGTAGCCGCACGGTGGGAGGAGCGTGCAAAGGGCGCTGTATTTTTCATGCGCTTTCTTTCAGCCAACGCCGAACGAATAGCGATAGAAAACCCCGTCGGCTTTATGAGCAGCGCATACCGCAAGCCTGACCAAATAATACACCCGTATATGTTTGCCGCGTCGGCTGAAGACACTGAGAATTATGTGACAAAGGCTACGTGCCTATGGCTGTTTAACCTGCCTAAGCTGCAAGGGAACGGACTGCCGAAGCCGAATAATGCGGAATTGTACGGGCGTATGCCATCGGGCAAGGCTCGCACGTGGGAGGATACATATAGCCGTAGCGGCAAGGTACGCTCGAAAACATTCTCTGGCATAGCTGAGGCGATGGCGGCACAGTGGGGTGGAGGTGCGAGTACGAATGGATAAAGAACATACAGCGATGGAGCGGCTGCACCTCGCGTCGGATATGTCACTGCGCCTGTATAAGCAGCCGCTTATGCTTACAGACTCCGGTGGCAAAGACTCTGCGGTGATATGCCGCCTCGCCGAAAACGCCGGAATCCCGTTTGAGATCGTGCATAACCACACCACAGCGGACGCGCCCGAAACCGTGTACCACGTCCGCAAGAGAGCGAAAGAGTACGAGGGCAAGAGCATCAAGTACACTATCGCGCACCCCACATACAAAGGCGAGCGTACCTCCATGTGGGCACTGATACCTCAAAAGTTAATGCCGCCGACGCGGATTGCGCGGTATTGCTGCCAAGCCCTCAAGGAGCAGAACGGGAAGGAAAGATTTATCGTCACCGGCGTCAGGTGGGCGGAAAGCCCTGCCCGCAAAGCGAACCGCGACAGCTTGGAAATCCAGCGGAGCAACAGGGACGAAACGTTGCTCCTCAACTGCGATAACGATGACGCGCGGCGACTCTTTGAATCATGCGAGCTGAAGGGCAAACGCATTTGCAATCCGATTGTAGATTGGACGGAGGATGATGTGTGGGCATACCTCGGCGAGCAGAAGGTAGAGGTTAACCCGCTGTACTGCGAGGGCTGGAAGCGCGTCGGCTGCGTTGGCTGTCCGCTGGCGGGAAAAGCACGTTATGCCGAGTTTGCGAGATACCCAAAATTTCAGCAGCTGTACATAGCCGCATTTGAGCGTATGCTCGCAGAGCGCAAGCGGCGAGGCAAACTTGAGGGCAGCTGGCGCATGGGCACAACAGGCCGCGATGTATTCCATTGGTGGATGGAGGACGGCGTTCTCCCCGGCCAGTATACGTTTGATGATATGGAGACATAAATACATAGACAGAACTGAGAAAGGAAACAGAATATGATAATCACAAAAAAGCAGTATAACGAAGCAATCGAAAAAGCAGTTGAGAAAACCAGAGCAGAAGAAAGGGCGCAGTTTGACAAGATGATGTGCGACCGTGACGAGGAGCGTTGGCGCAACGAACGTATAGAGAACATCGAACGGCGCATGAGCAGCGCTTTGGGCGACATTGACCGCAGACTTACGGAGCTGGAAAAGAACCGGAATGTTGGCGACACACCTGTGTGCCCGAAGTATTGAGGAGGGCTAAATGGCTGAATACACAGACAAGGAGAAACTGCAATGAGATTTAAGGCGGCAAAAACAACAAACGAATTTATGTTGATACCTACATTCGGCTGGATAAATGAGCGCTATTATTACGGCTACCCAGTTATCGCCATTGCCTTTGCGTGGCTGTGCTGGCGGTGCAAAATCGAAATCGGGGTCAAGAAGTATAGGGGGTAAATTATGGCTGAATACATAGAACGAGAGGCGGCACTGCGCGTGGCACATATAATGCGCCCTGAAGATAAGCGTCTGAAAGCCGAAATGGCCAATATCCCCGCCGTCGACGTTGCGCCGGAGGGCTGGATCAGCGTCAAAGACAAATTGCCGGAGCCGGAAACCGAAGTTCTGGCGGTGTGTGTGCGGAACGGCTACCGCTTCATCTGCCCCGTGATTTTTGAGGACGGAACCATGCTGACGCAAAACAGCATGTGGAACTGGTATGAGTTGGAGAATTATGGGACGTACAGTGAAGAAAACGATGATTACTTTATCCCTGAAGGTTGGTGGGAAAATCGGCAGTTCACACCGGACGACATATACAACAATCCCGTGGATTGCACGGTCACGCACTGGATGCCGCTCCCCGAACCACCGATGAGCACGATAATGGACGGTGACGCGGAATGAAAGGTTATACATCTCATAGGGGCTTTGACTGTGCGCCGTGCTTTTTTTGCAAGCATCGAGCGGAGGACACAACCAGTGCATCGTGCTATAACTGCGCAGATAACTCGACGCTGGCGCTCCATCTCCCAAACGCTCAATGCGATTTTGCGGCGTTTGAGCCGCTTACCAAGGAGCATTTATCTGTCTTGCTGTACGAGCAGCGCGAAAGCGCGGAAAGGAAAGATACATGAAAATTTACAAAGAAATCAAAGAGATAGCCAAGTGCGTAGCGAAAATAAACCGCATGGCCGAAAAACTGCAAGACGAAGGTTTTGATATTGAAGGGATAGCATGGTTTACTGCTCGGTTCGTCGCGCTCGATAAGGAGGACATAGAAAACTTTAAGTACACCAACGGCGTGACGGAAGATTATTTCGTATCGCAGTCCTGCGGCTATCTCGGCGACGACTATAGCGGGCACTTATATTTCAAAACCAACGTTCCGGGGCAGTATGTGAGAGTCTACTTTGAGTGTTGAAAGGAGAAACACATGATACATTGGCTATGGGCGCTCGCGGCGTTTATCCTCGGCGGCTCGCTTGGCGCCTTGATAATGGCCGTCATTATCGGAGGGAGCCGCGGCGACTAAGTGTGACGCAAAACAAAGCGGACAACGCCTGGAAGGAGGTATGACATGGGCAAACATTACATATCCAAAGAGGCGTGCTGCCCCTTTTATCGTTGTGAGGACGCGCAGGCAATATACTGCGAGGGCGTAGAGCCGGGAACGGCGCTCAGACTGACGTTTGCAGGCAGCGCCATTGAGTACAAGCATATTTATTGCCGAGATATCCACAACTATGCGGAGTGCAGGATTGCCCGGATGCTTGCAGGCAAATGGGCATAGTTCAAACGGGAGGTTTCTTGCCTCCCGTTATTTTTCGCTGTAGGGGGGGGATTTAGTTTCGGAGCTGCGAGATGCTATGCTTGGAGCAGACGACCGGGAGGGAGGCAACTTGAGCAAAAAGCAGGGCAAGCCCAATTGGGCAAAAATCCAAGCCGAATACATCGCGGGCGGCACATCGTACAGGCTGCTGTGCGCAAAGTACGGAGTGCCTATGTCAACGCTGCGCCGACACGCCACAAGTGAGCAGTGGGTCGAAAAGGCTGCACAGGTCAAGCGCGAGGCGGACGTAGCCATACACGAGGCTGCTGTGTCCACGCGGATAGACGCGGCGGCGGATTTCGAAACGCTTGCGGCGGCCATGACGCAGCGCATAGCGGAGGCAATCGAGCGCTGCGATACCTCAAACGCAAAGGCCGTAAATCTGCTTACCGACGCGCTGGCAACCTTACAGCGCATACAGGGGCTTAACAAAGATAGCCTCGACAAAGCCGAGCAGCAGGCGCGCATTGACAAGCTTCGCAAGGACAGCGAGACCGGCGCGGCGTCTGAGGTAACGGTAAGTTTTGCCCCGGACGTCAGGGAGTATGGCGTATGAGCAGCTTTACGTTTCCGCCGCCGAACGAAAAGCAAGCGCTTTTTCTGGCGGACACGCACAAGTACATCGGCTTCGGCGGTGCGCGAGGCGGCGGCAAGAGCTGGGCGGTGCGCGTTAAGGCTGTTTTGCTGTGCCTCAACTACCCCGGCATAAAGGTTATGATAATTCGGCGCACGTACCCGGAGCTGCAAGAGAACCACATTATCCCACTGTGCGAGATGCTGCACTGCCACGCTGAGGACAAGACACAGCGCGTAGCGAGCTACAACGACTCAAAAAAGCATATCACATTCCCCAACGGCAGCCGCATACTCTTCCGCTACTGCGACAACGAGAAGGACGCGGATCGTTTTCAGGGCACCGAGGTCGACGTGCTGTTTGTCGACGAGGCTACCCACCAGAGCGAGGCAAAGATGGACAAGCTTAGCGCGTGTGTGCGCGGTGTCAACGGCTACCCGAAGCGCATTTACTACACCTGCAACCCCGGCGGCGTCGGTCACGCGTGGGTCAAGCGTCTGTTTGTCGACCGGCAGTACAAGCCCGGCGAAAACCCGGATGATTACAGCTTTATCCGCTCCCTTGTGCGCGACAATCTCGCACTGATGCAGGCAGACCCCGAATACGTCCGCAAGCTGGAGGCGCTTCCGCCCAAGCTGCGCAAGGCGTGGCTTGACGGGGACTGGGATATATACGAGGGACAATTCTTCGAGGAGTTCGCCGACCGGCCGGAGCACTACATCGACCGGCAGTGGACGCATGTTATAGAGCCGTTCGAGATACCGGACGGCTGGCGCATATACCGCTCCTTCGACTGGGGATATGCAAAACCTTTCTCCTGCGCTTGGTGGGCGGTGGACTATGACGGCGTGGTATACCGCATACTTGAGCTTTACGGATGCACGGACACCCCTAACGAGGGCGTAAAATGGACACCTGAGCGCGTGTTCGCGGAGATACACCGGATAGAGACCGAGCACCGCTGGCTGCGCGGGAAGACGATACAGGGCGTTGCGGACCCGGCAATATGGGACGCGGAGACCGGAGAGAGTATAGCGGACGTTGCAACGAGATACAGAGTTTATTTCGACAAGGGCGACCATGCGAGGCTCCCCGGCTGGATGCAGGTGCATTACAGGCTGTATTTCGACGATAACGGTTACCCGATGATGTATGTATTCAAAAACTGCAAGGCGTTTATTCGCACAATGCCGCTTTTGCAGTACGACGAGCACAGGGTAGAGGATTTGGACACGGACGGAGAGGATCACGTTGCAGACGAGGTGCGCTATTTTTTGATGACGCGGCCTATCAAGCCGCGCAAAGCTCCGATTCCGGAGGCAAAGCAGGCTGACCCACTCAAAATGTTTTTGGATATCGATCCAGCAGATATTATGCCGGCACAGCGAGTGCCGAGAATGGAGATAATACATGGCGATGTTAAATAAGCGCCCACGCGACGACGCGGTCGAGAGCGACGCATCCGGCGCACTGCCGGTAGACGCACCGCCCGCGGGAAGCATGGGAAACATGGCGCTGATGCAGTCGATAGACCTTAGCGCGCTCCCTGCGGAGACAGGTGAAACGCAGAATGCGTTTGCACAGCGCATAGGCGCAGACCAAATAGCCGAGGCGTGGCAGACCCTCCTGAAGTACAAAGAGGGCAAGGCAAACCTTGAGCGCCGCATTGTCGACAACCACCAGTGGTACAAGCTACGGCAGTGGGACTGCATGCGCAAGCACGGCGACGATCAGGTAGAGCCGGTGTCGGGCTGGCTCTTTAACGCCATTGCGAATAAGCATGCAGACGCTATGGACAACTTCCCGCGCGCCAACATCCTGCCGCGCGAAGAAGGGGACAAGGCCGAGGCCGAAATGCTGTCGTCCATTATCCCTGTCATCCTCGACCAGTGCGATTTCGAGCAGGTGTACAGCAGCGTCATGGACGACAAGCTGATAGGCGGTACCGGCGTATATGGCGTGTTCTGGGATAACACCAAGCTCAACGGGCTGGGCGATATAGATATCGAGGCTATAGACGTTATAAACCTCTTTTGGGAGTCCGGCATATCGGATATCCAGCAGTCGCGCAACCTGTTTTACGCCACACTCCGAGATAATGACCTGCTTGAAAGCGAGTACCCGCAGCTCGCGGGCAAGCTCGCAGCGCCGGTCATGGACATTGCGAAGTATGTCTACGACGACACGATAGACACAACACAGAAGTCTGTTGTTGTGGACTGGTACTACAAGAAGATGCAGGACGGGCGCGCCGTGCTGCACTACTGCAAATTCGTTGCCGGGCAGCAGGAGCCGCTGTTCGCCACCGAAAACGATCCGGATTATGCGTCTGCTGGCTGGTATGATCATGGGCTTTACCCGTTCGTGTTTGATCCGCTGTTCTCCTGCAAGGGGACTCCGTGCGGTTTCTCGTACATCGACGTCGGCAAACGCACGCAGGAATACATAGACCGCGGAGACAAGGCGATCATGGAAAACCTGCTCTTTAACGCCTCGCCGCGGCACTTCTCCCGTATCGACGGAGGCATAAACGAGCAGGAATACGTCGATACCACGAAGAAGATCGTGCATGTTGAGGGCTCACTGTCGGACGACTACGTGAAGCCCATACCGGTAAACCCACTCAATGAGATATATGTCACTGTTATCAACAACAAGATTGACGAACTCAAGGAGACGACGGGCAACCGCGACGTATCGTCCGGCGGAACAACGGGAGGCGTTACGGCGGCAAGCGCAATAGCAGCCATGCAGGAAGCCGGCAGCAAGCTGTCACGCGACGGCAACAAAGCGGCATACAGGGCTTTCCGCAAGGTTCAGGTGATGGTCATAGAGCTGATACGACAGTTTTATGACACCGCGCGCTGCTTCCGTATTATCGGCGAGAACGGCGCACAGCGCTTTGTGCAGTACTCCAACGCCGGAATTCTACCGCAGGCGCAGGGACAGCTTGTAGGCGGTACACCGATGGAACTCGGCGTTGAAGTGGGATACAGACTGCCACTGTTTGACGTCGAAGTCACCGCGGAAAAGGCGAGCCCGTACAGCAAAATGAGTCAAAACGAGCTGGCTTTGCAGTTTTATTCTGCGGGCTTCTTCGTGCCGGAACAGGCTGACGCGGCGCTTATCTGCCTAGATATGATGGATTTCGACCGCAAGCAGTTCGTGATGCAGAAGATAGCCCAGAACGGGCAGATATACAAGCAGATGATTGCGGCGCAGAGCGTAGCTTTGCAGCTTGCGCAGACGCTGGATGCCGGTACCGGCGGGCAGCTTGCCGAGACACTGGCGGCTCAATTCGGGATGCAGACTCCGACAGCGAACCCCGGAACCGTGAGCCCCGCGGCCGCGGACACAGGAAGCGAAAGCAGCGTGACGAAAAACGCAAGGCAGACGGCGGCGGAAGCTTCCGCGCCGAGATAAGGAGAGCACATGATACGAGCAGCTTTTATCGTTGACAAAAATAAAGGCACACTGACAATGAGCGTTCGCGGGCATTCCGGCCTCGGCGCTCGCGGCCGCGATCTTGTATGCGCCGGGGCTTCCACACTCGCTTATACAGCAGCGCAGAACATAGATTTTATGGCAAAGGCCGGACAATTGGATGGTGAACCGAAGATCATAATACACGAGGGGCACATGAAGGTGCAGTGCAAGCCCAAGCCGGAACACTACGCTGAAGCACTTCACACGTTCTTCGTTGTGCAGACAGGTATGTTATTGCTGGCGAAGAATTTCCCAAAGAACATTGAGCTTAAACCGTTTGAGACCGCCTGAGGGCGTATCAATAGGAGTCGTCCACCATACGGACAGGTTAAAGAGTCGTTCGCTTAACGGACAGGAGGATACCATGAGCAAATACATTAGCCTTGACTGTTTCGACATCCAGCTTTTCGCCGAGGGCGGCGCAGGAGCCGGAGGCGGCACCGGAGCAGCGGGCGCAACGGGCGTAAGCGCTGCTGACGCCGGGCAGCAATCAACAGGCGCGGGCAATCCGCTCGCAGGCGTGAAGTATGGCAAGCAGGCGGACACCGCCGGAGAGGCGCAGGGCGCGACGGGAGAGACCGCAGCCGGGGACAGCCCGGAACAGGCCAGAGCGCGCCAGTTTAAGGCGCTTATCAAGGGCGAGTACAAAGACCTTTACGACGCGGAAGTCAATGACGTTGTGCGCAGACGTTTCAAGGCGACCGACGAGAAGGTAAGCCGCTATGACGCGCTGTCGCCCACTCTGGAATTGCTGTGCAGAAAGTACGGTGTGGAGAACGGCGACGTAGAGGCGCTTGGCAAGGCCATAGAGGACGACGACAGCTTCTTTGAGGAAGAGGCAATGCAGCGCGGCATGAGCGTACAGCAGCTTAAGCAGGTGCGCAAGATGGAGCGCGAGAACGCCGACCTCAAGCGCCAGATGCAGGAGCGCCAAACCCAAGAGCAGGCCGACAAGCTGTACAGTACATGGCTCAATCAGGCAGAAGAGGCAAAGCGCGTATATCCTGATTTTGACCTTGCAGCGGAGCTTCAGAACGCGGACTTCCAGTCGCTTCTCCGCAGCAACATCCCGGTGCAGACGGCCTACGAGGTTGTCCACAAAGACGAGATCATAACACGAGGCATGAACTTTGCCGCAAAGACCGTGGAAAAGAAGATTGCGAATGATATGATCGCGCGAGGCCGCAGACCTAGCGAGGGCGCGATGTCCCAGGGGGCGGCGGTCATTAAGAGCGATGTGTCGCAGCTCACCAAAGCAGACAGGCGGGAAATAGCCCGCCGCGTAGCCAGAGGGGAGAAAATAGTATTCTGACGCAGAAGACCGGCTTCTCCTCAAAATTCATAAAGGAGAACAACAAATGAAGAAAATCAAATCTATCCTGTTTCCCATGCTGCTTATGAATATGCAGCTCTTCGCAACGCAGACCACGTTGCTCAACAGCACCGGCAACGACCTCTCGCCGGAAATGAAGACCTTCTATGATATGACGCTGCTCGACGAGGCGCAGGCGCAGCTGGTTCACGATCAGTTCGGCCAGAAGCGCCCCATTCCCAAGAACGGCGGCAAGACCATAGAATTCCGTAAGTTCAGCTCCCTTGCAAAGGCACTGACTCCGCTCACCGAGGGCGTCACTCCGAACGGCAACAGCCTTGACGTGACGACTATCACCGCGACTGTTAAGCAGTTCGGCGATTATATCGTCATGTCCGACGTCCTTGAGCTGACCGCTCTTGACCCGGTCGTTCTTGAGGCGACCAAGCTTCTGGGCAGGCAGGGCGGCCTGACCCTTGACACCGTTGTCCGCAACATCCTGTGCGCAGGCACCAACGTTACCTACTGCCCGCAGATCGGCACCGGCGGCGCTGAGACCGAAGTGACTAGCCGCAGCGGGCTGAATACCACGTCTCAGCTCACCGTTGACGTTGTGCAGCAGGTTGTCGCCAAGCTCCGCGCGCAGAATGCGCCCACCATCGACGGCGATTATGTCGCCATAATCCACCCGTACGTCGCGTATGATCTGATGCGCGACCCCGAATGGATTGACGCGCACAAGTACGCACAGCCCGACAACCTTTATACCGGTGAGATCGGCAAGATAGCCGGTGTGCGCTTTGTGCAGACTACCGAGGCAAAGATCTGGAATGACGAGACTTGCCCGGTAAAGACCGCGGCAGAAAGCGGCAATCCCGCCGTTTATTACAGCGTGTTCGCCACTCTGTTCATCGCCGACGGCGCGTACGGTACGACCGAGGTCGAGGGCGGCGGTATGCAGACCTTCGTCAAGCAGAAGGGCAGTGCCGGCACTGCCGATCCGCTCGACCAGCGCAGCTCCGTCGGCTGGAAAGCGCTCAAAACTGCGGAAATACTCATGCCGAACTATCTGGTTCGTGTCGAGTCAGTCTCCAAGCGCTTCAGCGGTACGGCGAAAGCCAACTGACGGTTCAATATGGCGCGGGGGAGGCTTTGCCTCCTCTGCGCACACGAAGAAAGGAGTTTTATTATGGCAAAACTGGAAACCATTGACGCAGCGGAAGCAGTCGAGGAAAAGGTGAGAATCCGCCTCCCCAAGACCAAAGACGAGACCGGAGACGTCTTCGTAGCGGTAAACAACCGCACTTTCCTCATCCAGCGCGGCGTGGAGGTAGAAGTTCCGGCCTGCGTTGCGGAAGTTCTTCGCAACAGTGAGCGGGCAACCGAAGAAGGCTTGGAATACCTCGAAAAGCGCGCATCCAAAAGAGCATAAATACAAACGGCGCACTGTTCATTCCGGTGCGCCGTTTTGAATAAGGAGTGATACATATGACAGCTGGACAGGCTATCAAGAGCATAGACGAGCTTAAACCCAACGCATACTCGCAGAGCAGAAAATATATCTGGCTGTATGAGCTGGACGCACAGATAAAAGACAGGCTGATTGACACCCACGAACTCAATGCAGGCGAGCGCGCGCCGGAGCTTCCTGAGGAGTACGGCGCAGACACAGTTCTGCTAGTACCGTCTCCGTATGACTCGATGTATATACACTGGTTGGAGGCGCAGATAGACTACGCCAACAACGAATACCGCAAATTCAACAACAGCAACAGCATGTTTCAGGCTGATTTATCGGAATACGCCATGAAATACAACAGGACGCACATGCCGAAAGGCTCCACACCTATTTATTACTGAGGGGTGCGCGATGAGATATCCAGAACTCACAGAAGAAAGCACCTTTCGGCAGGTGACGGACACTTTCCTCGGATACAACCACAACATAAAACTGCGGGACGGCGAGTTTTACAACACCGAAAACCTCACAAGCAAGTTCTACCCTATGCTTGCCGTGCGTCAGAAGCGCAGTGTTGTTACAGACTCGCTTACCGCGGCGCAGGGAATGATTGAAAAAGACGCGCTCGGTTATGTTGATAACGGGACGCTTTATTATAATTCGCTTGCAACGCCTATAACAGGACTTGAAGCCGGGCGCAAGCAGCTTGTCAGTATGGGGGCGTACATCTGCATATTCCCCGATAAGATGTACTACAACACCATAGACAGCAGTGATTACGGCAGCATGGAGGCATCTTACAGCTTCAACGGGACTGTCAAATACGAGATGTGCAACTCTGACGGCAGCGTTTACGGCACGGCTACCGAGGGTTCCACAGCGCCCGCAGACCCGGAAAACGACGCACTTTGGATTGACACCGCAAACGGAGTGCTTAAACAGTACAGTGTGAGCATGGCAATGTGGGTAACGATTGAGACGGTGTATACCAAGCTGACGTTTTCAACGCAGGGGCAGGTCACGAACCGGTTCAAGGAGTATGATGGGGTAGAGCTTGCGGGGGCACGTTTTGACGATCTCAACGGCTCCAAGATCATATATGGCATAGGCGGCAAGGACGGAGATGACGCCGAAAACGACTTCATAGTTGTGATAGGCGTTCTTGAAAACGAGTATACGGACGAAAATGCGCAGATCAGCATAAAGCGCACCGTCCCCGACATGGACTATGTCTGCGAATGCCAGAACCGGCTATGGGGCTGCTATTACGGCAACGACGGCACGCAGAACCTCAACGAGCTTTACTGCTGCGCACTCGGCGACTTCAAGAACTGGCGGCAGTATCTCGGCCTCAGCACGGACAGCTGGACGGCATCCGTAGGTTCAGACGGCGTGTGGACGGGCTGCATAAACTTCCTCGGAAGCCCGGTGTTCTTCAAGGAGAACAGAATCCACAGAATCTCCGTCTCGTCTTCCGGCGCGCACAGCGTTTCTGACACGCCTGCAAGAGGCGTTCAGCAGGGCAGCGACCGCAGCCTTGCGGTTGTTGACGAAGTGCTCTACTACAAATCGCGCACGGATGTATGCGCGTGGCAGGGCGGATTCCCTGAGGGCGTATCATCGGCTCTTGGAGACGAGCGTTATTACAAAGCCGTTGCGGGAGCGTTCGGGCGCCGCTACTACGTCAGCATGGAAGACTCAGACGGGGAACCGCAGATGTTCTGCTATGACATATCCAAAGGGCTATGGATGCGCGAGGACAGCCTAAGGGCAGACCAGATATGCAGGCTTGACGATTCATTATACTGCCTGTCAGGGAATACAATATACGACCTTAACGGCCTTGCTGGAAGCGCGGAGGGAAATATATCGTGGTTTGCCGAGACGGGGATAATGTACTACGAGTATCCAGACAAGAAATATATATCCAGATATAACATCAGGCTGCGCATGGCGGCTATGGCCACACTGCAAATGGGCATTGAATACGACTCTTCCGGCGAATGGGAGCTTGCAGGCAGAGTGGAAGCGGCAAGCGGCACACGAACCGTGACGCTGCCTGTCTGCCCGCGGCGCTGCGACCACATGAGACTTCGGCTGAGCGGAACGGGGGATGTGAAGATATTTTCTATTGCCCGACTGCTTGAAAAGGGGAGCGATATGTGATGGCTATAAACGAAATGCCGCCGATGCTGTCCGGCAGCGTGACACAGAACATTGCGAACCTGCGCGCGTACCTTGTGCGCATGGTGAATGAGCTTAACGATGTTGCCGCAGCGGCTTCCGACGGCGCGGCGATCACTGCGGCACCGTCTGCGCAAAAAGCGATGATGGCGGCAAGCAAAGACAAGACCGCGGAGGACATACGCAAGAACGCGGAGTCTTTAAAATCACTCATAGTCAAGACGGCGAACGAACTCGCGGAAAAAATTACATCGGGCGACAGCTCTGTTATGCACTATGCTGACGAGCGCGTTGACACACTTAGCTCGGTATATGTGGCGCAGTCTGAGTTCGGCACGTTTCAGGAGAATATACAGGCGCAGATAACCGCGACGGCGCGCGGCGTTGTCGAAAGCTACGACTATGACTCGGCAATAGAGTCTGCACAGGACGATATAGAAGCGCTTCAGCGCTATTACACATCCATAGACGGAGAAATAAGGCGCGGCATTGTCCAAGACCCGGAAACCGGAGAATACGTTACCGGTATTGCGATATCTCAGAATCTCCAATTCAGCGGGGAGTGCGCGCCGGGGGACAGCAACAATCCGCAGGACGGTTATACATACTATTACCTTTCAAGCGGTCAGACCTTCGGCCTGTACACGTCCACAGGCTGGCAATTCTGGATAGACGGAGTCCGCCGCGGCTACTTCAACAGCGAAGACGGCGTTCTGCACATAAGCAGAGTACAGGCCGAAGAGAGTATGCAGTTTGGTGACAGCTGGCTTATTACGTCGGCGGGCGGCTTCGGAATGCGAAAGATATGAGGTATACGGCATGAGCAGCATTACAACAACAGGGCGCGCCGCATACCGCGGAGGCGCGAGCCATACGGGGTATCTCGCGGGCTTTGAGACGGCAAACAAGCTCACTCGCGTGCTCCGCTACACCTTCACGACGCCTGCGGAGGGCGTAAGCAAACTGAGCTTCACGGGGGCACATTTGGCACATGGCGCGTCGTATTCATGGAGCGGACTCGACTTCTATATAACGACCTCGGCGACGTCGCACGTCAATGCAGGCGCAGGATCGGTGAGTCAAGGAACGCTGATCATAGCCGGTAACGGCAAGGACTACGATATTTCTACGGGAGAGATCAATGTGAACCTTCCCGGAAACGTGACTGCGTATGTTTACATCTTCCCCAACAACACAAGCTATTTCCTGTGGAACTTTGTAAACGTTACGGCTCTTAGCATATCCACGGAACCCGGAGCGTCAACAATAGCATCTTGCCCGACGGCACTATATACGCTTGATACGCTGGCAATAGCGATGAGGCGCGCAGGCGACAGTTTTTGCCACAGAGCTGCGTTCAAATGCGGCAATACGCCGCTTTATACGTCGGAGCTGTTTGGAGAGTCGCTCACCGTTACGGTGCCGCGCGCGTGGCTGGCAGAGTTTACAGACAAGCCCGCAATAAGTGTGTCTGTAAGCATACAGACCTACGCAGATTTACAGGGAACCGTTCCGGCGGGGGAGCCTGTCACGGCGGGAATAAAGATAACTGCCGATGCGAATATGCGGCCTGCTATACAGGAGGGCGGAGTATCCGTGGCGGCTCACAATGCCGGAGCGGCTGCGGGAATGACTGGGTATATACGCGGGTTTTCCCGCGTTGAAGCGACGGTAGTTGAGGCAAACATCGACCTGTCGGCCTGCGCGGGAGCGAGTATAGCAGAATATAAGCTTGTATGTGCAGGAGCGGCGGTCACTTCCGCCCCGTACCGCAGCCCAATTCTCACGGATGACGCAACAGCTGTTTTCACGGTGACTGACAGCCGCGGGCGATCTGCAAGCGCCAGTTTTCAAATAAGCACAATCGCCTATGCTGCGCCGACGCTTACGGCGACGGAGATATTCCGGTGTGACGCCAGCGGCACGGCAAACGACGATGAGGGTTACATATCCGTAAAGACCACGCCCATATTCAGCTCTGTGGAAGGGCAGAACACCTGCAAGGTTTATGCCGCGCTTGCCGAAGAGAGCGGGAACTACGGCTCCGATACAGAGATCTCGGCAGGCAGCGCAAACGTTTTGTACGGTACGCTTTCGCCGGATAAAACATATCGGGTGCGGCTGACGGTGCGGGACACTCTCGGCGGGGAGCGAATAAGCACAACAAAACTGCCAACAAGAGTGTGGGCAATGAAATTCCGCGAAAGCGGACTTGGGATCGGCTTCGGAATGGCTCCACAGCACGACAAGGCAATAGAAGTTCCCGAAGATTGGTCGCTCAGAATAGGCACTGCTGCACTTACGCAGGCGCTTATTGCCTCGCTCGGAAATCTCGTCGATCTGATTTGCCCTGTGGGAATTTACGTATGGCTTGCAGCGGAGACAGACCCGGCAGACATCTGGGGCGGCACATGGGTAAGGCAGCCCGAGGGGCTGACGTTGGTATCGGCGGGCGGCAACTACCCGTTGAACTCCACCGGCGGCGAGTCAACACACACACTGACTGAAGCTGAAATGCCGAAGCATAGCCACATGATCTATTGGGGAAATACTACAGGCGAGTATTACACGGCAACTACCGCTTTTCCAGCCGCCATGACCGATTCAAATGGCGACAATGTCACAACGTCTTGGGGCTATGAAATGTGCAAAACCGCCGAAACCGGCAACGGGGATGCTCACAATAACATGATGCCATACAAAGCGGCCTACTGTTGGCTGCGGACGGCATGAAAGGAGAACAAAATATGGCGATCAAACTCGGCAAGGACAAGAATAATCCGGGGGCTTTTGACGCGGCTGTGCAGCGCGCGACAGAAAAGCCGGAATATAAAGGCACGTTTGACGATCAGCTGCGGGATATATACGCCAAGATAACGAACCGGCAGCCGTTCAGCTACGACGCCGGCAGCGACCCGATGTACCGCATGTATGCAGACAAGTATATGCAGCAGGGGAAGGCCGCGATGCGCGACACGATGGGGCAGGCGGCGGCGCTCACAGGCGGCTACGGCAACAGCTACGCTCAGAACGTGGGGCAGCAGGCGTATGATGCGGCACTGCAAAAGATGGGCGACGTGATACCGGAATTCTACGGGATGGCGCTCGACCAGTACAACGCCGAGGGCGACGCACTCACCAAGCAGTACGGGATGCTCGGCGATCTCGCGGCGGACGAATACGGCAAGTACAGAGACCAGATGAGCGACTGGAACAACGCGCAGGCGCTTGAGCGGCAGCAGGAGCAGGATGCGGCGAACAACAGACAGCAGGCGTATTCAAACCTCTATGCCCTCATAAAGGCAAGCGGCTACAACCCCACGGACGACGAACTTACTGCCGCAGGCATGACTAGAGAGGCGGCAGAAGCGCTCATAAAAGAATACCTCAGAAGCACGGGACAGCTTGCGGCAGATGCGGGCAGCGACTCTTCCGGCGGTTCCGGAGGCGGCGGAAGCCGCGGCAGCAGCGCGGGAGGAAGCGGAACGAAAAACTCCGATACAAACGGCGCTACTGCCAACAAGAGCACAGCAAAAGACAACACAGGCGCTGCTAGAGCGGCATTACAGGCAGTAAATGCGTATCAAAAGGGAACTATGTCGATGCAGGAGGCAACTGCAAAAATTCAAGACTTGTATGACCGAGGGCTGATAACGTCCAGCACGGTGCAAAGATATGCAAGCTTGATGCGGCAAAGTACGCGACCGGGCGCAAACAGATAACAGGAGGCGGCCATGAACAGCATAGATAGACTTCTCGCGCATGTAGACGAAGAGGAACAGAAGCGGAGCAGCGCGGGCGAAACCGCGGAAAGACGCGGCAACACCGGAGCATCTGATCCAATAAAAGACTTGCTCGACCATGTTGCTGCGGTAGAGTCCGGAGAACTACCGCGCTACACCTCCACCGACTACTCCGAAACTTCATATCAGGAGCCGCAGAGCGAACAGGTGAGTTTTGGAGAGAGAATAAAGAACTTCTTCAAAGGCAGCGACAACCGGCGCGATGAAAGCGGACTGAGCGGCGGCCAGACGCAGCGCTTCCGCGACTTACAGGCACAGCTAAACGAGATAGACCGCAACAGCGGATATGCAACAACGGCAGAGACAAGCGACGAACTTGAACAGCAGCGCCGGAATATTATCAGGCAGCTTGACGAGCTTGACGCGGAAGCCGGACGCGACGCACGTACATACAGCACCTCAGACAGGATAGACAACGTAATAAAAAGCTGGCTCAATCGCACGGGGGCAGGGTATACAAACGCCGCAGGCAGCATATTAGACCTCGGAAGCAGTAAGCGGAAGTCTCTCCGGCAACAGCAGGAAGAGGCGGACATGGCGCACTTCGCCGAACGCAACCCGGAAGCGGCAGAGGAAGCCAAAGCCGCGGAGGAAAGATACAGGCAAAGCCTCAGAGGCGCGAGAGACAGCACGTATAAAGCCGCCGACAAGATGCAGAGCAGCGCCGAACGGCAGCTTGCAAAGAGCGAATACGGCACGAGCGCGGCGGGAAGCTTTGCGATAGACGCGGCGATGACCGGCGCGGACATAATCACCGACGCCGCGTTTGCAAAGCTCACAGGCATAACCGGCCTTGCAAACATGGCACTGCGCGTCTACGGCTCAGAGTCTCAGGATGCGAGACTGTCCGGAGACGACGCCGAGACCGCAGCCGCAAAGGGCTTGAAAGCGGCGACGATTGAGGTCATAACCGAAAAGCTCGCGGGTCCATTTGAACTGGCGTACGGCAAGAGCTTAGGCCGCCAGGCGATGGGAAAGACGGCGGGCAAGATTGCGCGCGTATTTGACCGGCTGGAAACCGACGGCATTCTTAAGTGGGTGTTCGACACGGCGGGCGAGGGCGCAGAGGAAGGCCTGAGCGACGTGCTGAACATCATAGCGGATCATGTGTTCAACTGGGACGATGGAGACATGACGATACTTGAGGAAATAGCCTCGGACAAAGACGACATTCTCTATGACATGATTCTCGGAGCGTTCGTCGGCGCATTCGGCGCTACAACAAGCGCCATTGCCGAAGGGGAGCAGGGCAGAAGAGTTAAAAATATATATGGCAAGGAGGGAGCGGCAGCACTCGTTGACGAAGGGTTGTTAAGCGGCGAGGGCACCAAAAGCCGCCGCCTGGCTGAGAGATACAATGAGAAGCTGCAAAGCGGCCGAGAGCTTACAGGGCGGGAAATAAGCCAACTTATAGAAGCCAATGACATGGCTTTTGCGGACGAGTCGCCCGAAAGCCGCAGCGCAGATGAGAGCGCGCCGGAGCAGACCGATCATATTGAAAAAGTTATTTCCAAGATAGCCAAGAACGACACGGCGGCTGATCTGCTGCGCGAAGATTTTACGCTCGGCGAAGCAGACGCAGAAACATATGCTCGCGGCGCGGAGGAGGCGTATAACTACGGCAAACTCGGCGTGAGTATGGAAGACGCCATGCAGAACGGCTCGTTCATGAACGACCTCACAGCGGCGCAGAGAGACCACGCATACAAGCTTGGGCAGCAGGAGAGCAGCGCCGACACACTCACCGAAGAGGACGCCGCGCTGGGCGCAGGGGCTGACGCGGCAGACGCGAATGCCGAAAATGTTGACGCATACGCGGCGAAGTACGGCGACGAAGCGCCAGCCGTTATAGCTTCGTATAATTCCGGAGAAGTGAAGGGCGTCGGCGAGTTCTCCACAGCTTTCGATGCAGCATACAACATGGGCAGAAGCGGAGTGCCGGAAAGCGAGCTTTCAGCTTCTGCGGCACTCTCATATCTCAGCGACGCACAGCGCAAGACCGCGTTCGATATGGGGCGCGCTTCCGCGAGCAAAGCGGCAGCGCAGGCGCAGACAGAGGTGAAGCCGGCGGCCAAGCCGGGCAAGCTGAATCGAAAGGGCGTTGTGAAGGGCGAGGGCGTGACGCTGAAAGAGCTGAAAAGCACGTTTAACGACCGGCAGAACACGGCGTACCGGCTCTTGAGCACCTTCGCAGAGGCAACCGGCGTTGACGTTGTGCTGTATAAAACTTCGGCAGAGCCTGACGGCAGCTTTGCAAGCGAGCAGGGGCGTTTTACGTGGAAGGACGACACCATCTATGTGGATATAAACAGCGGGCTTTATTCGTCAAAGGACGTGGAAAGCCTCGGCAAGTACACGATGATGCGCACTTTTGCGCACGAGTTCACGCATTTTATTGAAAAATGGAACCCTGCACAGTATAATGATTTCAGAAGCTTTGTGTTCGGCACACTGGCTGGAAAAGGAGAGAGTGTCAACGACCTGATTGAAAGCAAAATGAGCCTCGATAGCAGCGGCAAACTTGACTACGAGCAGGCGAGCCGCGAGGTTATCGCAGACGCTATGGTTGATATCCTGCCGGACAGCAACATCGTCCAGCGCCTTGCAAGCGAGCACGAGAGCATATACAAAAAGCTGTTACAGAAGCTCAGAGACTTTACTGCTCGTCTCAAGCAGTATTATAAGGAGATAACCACACGCCCCGGACGCGAAGCACAGGCACTCAAAGAGCAAGTGGGCGAGGGCACAAGATACATGCAGTCCATTGTGGATATGTGGACAGATGCGGCGCAGGGGGCAGTGCAGAACTACAAGGCAGCCGAAGGAAGTGCAGAGCCTACGGCAAAACCCGCGCAGAAGAAAGCGGCAGTGCAGGCCAAACCGCAAAAACCGGCCACGCCGGCGAGGCAAGACGCGAAGAAGCCGAAAACCCGCTTCCCGAATCTCCCCATGAAAAGCGGAACTCCGTCTGAAAAGACCGCTTACAGGATACTCACCGAGTATTTAGCTGCCGGAAAGAAGCTTACAAGCAAGGAGCTTTACAGCATTTGCGACGAGACCTTCAACGGCACTCAGGCAGAGGGTGCATATGACCGTAAAGCGGCATATGACGCGATGGAGCTTGCCGTGAACAGATACCTGCTCACAAACGCCGCAGATTTGAACGGAGACACGGCAGAAGACGCGAGAAGAGGGCTTGAGCGAGTGCAGGGCATACTGTCACTTCTTCCGACGCAGAATGTCCGTACACAGGAAATGGAGCAGTTTCAGCAGTTCTCCACGCCTCCTAACATAGCATATCTCGCGGCGTGGGCAGCAGACATAAACAGCTCCGACCTTGTTCTTGAGCCGTCGGCGGGAATAGGCGGCCTTGCTGCTTTTGCAAAGGCGTGGGGAGCGGAGGTAGCCGTGAATGAGCTTTCTGAACGCAGGCTTGCGGTGCTGAAAGCTATGGGATTCGACCATGTTTTCAACGAGAACGCGGAGCAGATAGACAATGTACTGCCGGAGAGCATAAAACCGACGGCTGTGATCATGAACCCTCCATTTTCCTCCACGGCAGGGCGCACAGCAACGAATAAGACCTCAAACGCGGAGCGGCATATAAATCAGGCGCTTGCGAGGCTGAGCGACGGCGGAAGACTTGTTGCTATTCTCGGCAGAGGCATGGCAGATAAAGCCTACAGTAAGTACTGGGATAAGCTGCGGCAGGATTATAATATCCGTGCGAACATCTCTATTGACGGGGAAAACTATAAAAAGTACGGCACTACCTTTGATGTGCAGCTTGTTGTGATAGATAAAACAGGGGCGCAGGGCAGCGCAGAGACTGTTACGGGAAGCTACAAAGACCTCAATGAAATACCAAAAATTTTGGAGGGAATAAGAAATGACCGAAGTGCAGAGATTGAACGAGACCCCGCTGTCGCAGGGGTTCAAGAAGCTTCTGTGGCGCCCTCTGGCACCGGGGGACAGCAAGCTGTATCTCCTGCAGTGGGTACGGCAGACGGTGGAGCTGATGCAGGGGTACTGGAGCACGGAAGCAGACCCGGAGATGCTGGCAAACCTCGAAGCGCTGACATTCACGGAGAAGTACAGCGAGGCATACGGGGTGCTTCTGCCGCCGACGCAGCCGCTGTACAGCAACAGCGAGCTGATGCGGCAGATAAAAAGAGCGGAAAGCGCACAGACAGAGGAGAAGATAGAGGAGGAGAGCGTAACGCTGCTGGAGATGCTAGTGGACAACTCAACATTCAGCGACTCGGAGCTGGCGGACTTGAAACCGAGTCTGCACGAGGACAGGTAAGCGAAAAGGGACGGTCAAATAAGCGCAGTGACGACGGCGTTTATGCGGATTATGTCGCGCCGGAGCTGACCGTTAAGGGCAGCAAGCCGCACCCGGCGGTGCTTGTGGAAAGCTCGGCTATGTCGGCGGTTTCCATGCCGAAGGCGACATACACTCCTCACCTGCCGGAGAATGTTATTAAAAACAATCTTTCAACAGAGCAGCTTGTAGCCGTTACATATGCAGGTCAGTCGCACGAACAGACACTCCCAAACGGCGAACGCAAGGGCTTCTTTATCGGCGACGGTACGGGCGTTGGCAAGGGCAGAGAGATAAGCGGTATTATTCTGGATAACTTTGAACAAGGCAGAGATAAGGCCGTGTGGATATCCATGAACGACAAGCTTTTTACCGATGCGCAGAGAGACTGGGTGGATACTACCGGCAGAGCAAAGAACGAAGTTCATCTTCAGGGCAAAACAAAGCTGCAGAACAAAATAGACTTCGGCAGCGGAATTTTGTTCACTACATATCCAACACTCAGAACTGAGAAGGGGCAGCTCAGCCGAATAAATCAGATCGTAGAATGGCTCGGGAAGGACTTTGACGGAGTCATAGCGTTTGACGAGGCGCACAACATGGGTAATCTTCTCGGCTCAAGCGGAAAGTTCGGCAGGACAAAGGGCTCCGCAATGGCGGCGGCGGCCGTCAAGCTTCAATCCCTGCTTCCAAAGGCAAGGGTGGTGTATGTATCGGCGACGGCGGCGACGGACGTTCAGGGGCTTGCCTTTGCCTCGCGGCTTGGACTGTGGGGACGCGGGACTGCGTTCACTGATGTAAATGATTTTGTGTCAAAAATACAGTCTTCCGGTATAGCCGCAATGGAGCTGGTCGTGCGCGACATGAAGGCAATGGGCGTATATGTCTCGCGCAGCATAAGCTACAACGGCGTGAGCTATGACACGGTGCAGCACGACCTTGACCCGATGCAGACCGAAATATATAACACCATGAGCCGCGCATGGCAGAGGACAATGGGCAGCGTCGAGGAGTCTCTCAAATCCACCGGAGGCGTACACAACAGCAACGCGAAGCAGCTTGCCATAGGTCAATACTACAGCGCAATGCAGCGCTTCTATAACCAAGTTCTTACCTCCATGTCCATGCCGAGTGTTATAGCCGATATGAAGAAAGAGCTTGCCGACGGGAAATCGTGCGTACTTCAAATAGTGAACACGAACCAAGCCGAAGCCGACCGCCAGATAGCGAGCATAAAGGCGGACAACGGCAGCCTTGACGACATGGATTTGACGCCGCGCGGGACGCTTATAGGCTATCTTGAAAACTGCTATCCCATTATCCAGTACGAGGAATACACGGACGAAAACGGTGCTGTAAGGTCGCGCCCGGTAACTGACAGCAAAGGCAAGCCGGTTATTGACAGAGCCGCGGTGAGAAAGCGCGACGCGCTTATCAAGGAGGTCAAGCAGATGTCCATCCCGGACGGTCCGCTTGAAATGCTGTTTAATGCGTTCGGCACGGATCAGGTTGCAGAGATAACCGGCAGAACGCGGCGCGTTGTGCCGCGCAAGCAGCCGGACGGCAGCATAAAAAGAGTTGAGGAGAGTCGCAGCAAGGCACACACGGCGGCGGACGTGCAGGCGTTTCAGGACGGGGATAAGCGAATACTTGTATTCTCGGACGCCGGCGGCACGGGCAAGAGCTATCACGCGTCCAGAACTGCGAAAAACCAGCAGCAGCGCGTACACTATGTATTGCAGCCCGGCTGGGTAGCGTCAAAAGCTGTGCAGGGCTTTGGCCGGACGCACCGCAGCAATCAGAGCAGTGCACCTATCTATAAGCTCGTAACCACAAACATCAAAGGGCAGAAGCGCTTTACGTCGACGATTGCCCGCAGGCTCGACCAGCTCGGCGCGCTTACCAAAGGGCAGCGAGACACCGGCAGCGGAATGTTCGGCGCAAAGGATAACCTTGAAACTGACCTCGCGCGGGACAGTCTGAGAGAATTTTACCGCCGACTCGGCAAAAACCAAATCGACGGTATTGACGGCATGGACACCTTGCAGCGGCTTGGACTAAAGAGCAAGTTCACGGATGAGTTCGGCGCGTTTAAGCTTGACGACTCAACGTCACGAGATATAAGCACCTTCCTTAACCGCATACTTGCGCTTGAGGTGGACGAGCAGAACACGCTGTTCGATGCGTTTATCAACATCTACGAGACGGAAATGGAAGCTGCGATTCAGGCCGGCACGCTTGACACCGGTATGGAGAACGTCAAGGCGGACAAAATCGAGATTGTCGACGACAAGATTATCAAGGAGCAGGAGACCACCGGAGCGGCGACGCACTATATTCAGGCGAAGATCTATACCAAGCCAAAGATCATTTCCACGGTTGCGGCGGCTGAGAATCTGCGCAGCGGCTTTATGGGGATATACAAGACCAAAAACGGAGATATCCGCGCAGTGTACCGCATTGCGGACAAGACCACGGAATGGGGCGAGGTACAAAAGCAATACAAGCTGCAATCTCCGAATGCCGCCAAATCCTCCATATGGAAGGAGAGCAGCTTTGAAAAGAACGCTGAGCTGCTGCCAAAGGGCGAATGGCAGACCGAATGGGACAAGGAGATAAAAAAAGTCCCCGAATATAACGAGGACACTAAGCATATGCTCACCGGTACGCTGCTGCCGATATGGTACGCCCTCCCCGATGACGGCAACACAAAGGTGCAGCGGCTTGTTGCTGACGACGGCTCCACATATCTCGGCAGGGTAATAAGCCCTGACAAGATTGACGACGTTCTCAAGCGCTTCAATCTCAACCGTACGAAGGAGATTTTTACGGCTGAAAAGGTGATGGACTCGGCAATAAAGCGAGGGACGCGATTTGACCTGACATATTACAGGGCTCAACTGTTCAGAAGCCGTGTAAGCGGAGAGTGGCGGCTTGAATATAAGCAGGGGCAGAACTCATGGTACGTCGCCCGGCAGTTCCCGGAGCTTATCCACGAGAAAATAAACTATCAAGACCGCTATTTCGTGCCTCTCAACGAGCAGGGGCGAGCAGTGCTTGACAAAATTCTCGAAGAAAACCCGGTAACAAATACGAGCGAGGACAACGACTCAGACGGCTATGTACAGTATTCAAAGCGCGGCAGGGACGATTCCTCGGTCGATTCATACGACCCGGAAACGGCCAACGTGAAAGAGCAGATCGCGAACAGCAGTGCCGAGCTGAACAAGATGACCGTCGCGGCGACCGTTAACGCGCCTGCAAACTTCACGAGCAAAGAAGCGGCAAGTAAATGGGCTATCGCTATGCTTGAGCACACGGGATTTCAGGTTGACCGGAAGAACTTCGGGAAAATCTTTTTCTCTCAAAAGGATATCAAAACAAGCGTTAGGTATGCTGACACGGCGGCAGAGAAAGCCGCTTTCGCGGCTCTGCCGGCTGTGCTGAAAAAGGGCATAGAAATAGGCAGACACAGCAACCACAAAGCGCGAGGCAAGGAAACGGTTACTTTTGCGGCACCGGTTATCCTAAACGGTGTACGCGGTAACATGGGAGTGGTCGTTAATCTCAGGGGCAATCACTACTATGCGCACAGAATCGTGCTACCGGACGGCGGGATATTTGTTCTGTCAGAAAACGAAAATGATGCAGCACGAGAATTGCCCCGGGGAGTGACCATTTCTGGCTCTCTTGCCGACGCCACAAGTACTGCATCTGTAAATAGTATAGCATCCGGCTTGAATTTTGACAAGGAAAATTTTGCAACAGAGGTTGACACGGAACTTTCAACACGCGCACCGGCGCTTTCAGACCGTGAGGTTCTGCAATATGCGGCTGAAAACATAGACGCAAGCACCCTCACACCAGCGCAGGCTGACGCGCTGAGAATATTCAAGGAGCGCGTTGACAGGCTGCAAGAACTTCAGGAGCAGCGGCAGGAGCTGGGGCGTGAGTATCGCGAGCAGCAATTCAAACGACCGGTAGACCGCAATGCGGCGGCAGTGACGAAAAACAGGATGGGAGTACTCGACGGCAAAATCCGGGCGCTCGAAAACAGCGTTGTTTCGCTTGAGGACAAAGATGTATTGCGTCAGGTGCTAAAAGAAGCGCGGCGTTTTGTTGAAAAACGCGAGCGGACGCAGGGCGCACTGAGGCTGAAAGAATACCGCGAAGCGCGCAACGAAAGCGCAAGCCTCAAGAAGTACCGCGCAAGAGTGCTTAAGGAGGCTGAGACTCTGCGCGAGATGCTTATGAAGCCAAGCAACAAAAACGTGCTGAAACGCGTACCCGGAGCGATACAGAAAACGGTAGCGGACTTTATAGGCGCGATAGACTTCACCAGCAAACAGGCTTTGCGCGGCGGAGCGGCGACGCAGGCCGACCAGCGCATTATGTCACAGATGCGGGCGATGCGGGATGCAATCAAGGATAACATTGACCTTCAAGGCGAATACTCAGGGTACGCCGACTTGCCTCCTGACTTTATGGATAGCTTCCAGAGGCAGATAGACCGGATGCAGGAGTTGGTAAACGAGAGCAGCGGAGAGTATGTTATAAACAAGATGTCTGCCGCTGAACTGAGAGAGCTTGCGCACACGCTCAGAGACATACGGCGATACGTCCAGGACATGAACCGCTTCCACGAAAACGCCATGTTCCAGCACGCTTACGATGCTGGTGAAGACACAATAGCCGACTTGGAGGCAAAGGGCAAGGCGCGGAGACTGCGCAACAACGGCACATATAATTTCCTCGCATGGCAGTATATGCGCCCGGTCGATGGCCTTGAACGTCTCGGCAGGGGCGGGAAGTCAATAAGTGACGAGTTCAGAAAAGGGCAGGCAAAGCAGGCTTTCCTCGCAAAGCAGGTTATAGACTTCTCCGAAAAGGCTTATACCGCTAAGGAGGCGCAGACGTGGAGTCAAGAGGTTAAAGCCGTGCAGATAGGCGGCTCGACCGTACACATGACGGCAGCGCAGGCGATGAGCTTTTATTGCCTTATGCGCAGGCAGCAGGCGAGAACTCATATCTTCGGGGACGGCATCCGAGTTGCCAACTTCGAAAATGGGAAGATGGTTTACCGCGACGAGGGGCACCGGCTGACGGTCGAAGAGGCAAACGCAATTATAAACAGCCTCAGCGAGCGCCAGAAGGCCGTTGCAGACAAGCTGCAGAAGTTCATGTCCGAAGAGTGCGCCGAGTGGGGCAACTATGTCAGCCTTGCGCGCTTTGGGACAAAGCTCTTCGGCGAGGAGAACTATTTCCCGATAAACTCCGATGGGCGTTATTTGCAGGCCACGGCAGAAGAAAGCCCAAGCAACGCAAGCCTTTATGCGCTGCTGAACATGGGCTTTACCAAAGAGCTAAACGAAAAGGCGAGGAACCGCATAGTGCTGTATGACATCTTCGACGTGTTTGCAAACCATGCAGCGAGTATGACGCAGTACAGTAGCTTCGCTCTGCCGGTTCTTGACGCGCTTAAATGGTTCAACTACAAAAACGACGAAACATCGGTTCGCGACAAAATGGCGACAGCTTACGGCGCGCCGACTGAGGGCAAGCCGGGAAGCGGGTCGAAGAGCTATGCCGAAAGCTTTGTGCTGAATTTGCTCAAACAGTTCAACGGGACGGCGGCTCGCGGAGATTCGTATGACTCACGGGGAATAAAGGCTCTGCACTTGTTTAACCGCGCGCAGGTTGCCTATAACGTGCGAGTGATCGTGCAGCAGCCGGCGGCCATTACACGCGCGGCGCAGATCATCTCACCCACGAAGCTTGCGAAAGGACTATCCATGTCTGCGATGCAGATGAAAACCCTTGCGGCGGAGATGGAGGCGCACAGCGGAATAGCGGCGTGGAAAGGACTCGGCTTTTATGACACGAACATCTCACGCGGCCTCACGGCACTGATAAAGCACGATCAGAGTTTTGCCGGCAAAGTTACGGAAGCAGGCATGACAGGCGCGGAGCAGGCAGACCGCTTTACGTGGGCGGCTATGTGGTATGCCTGCAAGGACAGTGTGAAGCGCGGCGACTACAAGACCGAGGGCGAGTATTTTGACGCAGTAACGGAACTTTTCGAGGACGTCATATACAAAACTCAGGTTGTCGACAGCGTACTTACAAAGGCGGAATTTCTGAGAGCGCAGGGATTCTTCCCACGAATGATGGGCTCCTTCATGTCGGAGCCGAGCGCAACTGTATCCATGCTTATGGACACGTATATGCAGTACACCGACGCGCTTCAAAGCGGCATGAGCAAAGGGGCAGCGTGGCAGAAGTACGGAGATACCATACGCAGGACTATAACGGTATATGCCATCGGGCAGGTGCTCATATCTGCGGTTCAGGCCGTGGCGGATGCATGGCGCGACGACGATGACTACCAGACATTCTGGGAGAAGTATCTCGAAGCACTCAAGGGGAACCTTGTTGATAATCTGCTTCCGTTCGGCAATATCCCGTATGTTTCAGAACTGTATGACCTTGCAAAGAACCTTTTATCAAAGTTTGGCGTGGACACATACGGCAGCGGCATTTCAAACGGATGGATGCAGTATGCGCAGTATCTTGAAAGAGCGACAGAAATCTTCGCGGATAAGATTCGCGGCAACAATACGCGGTACACCACATGGGGTGGCGTGTACAACCTGCTGCGCGCCGTGGCCGGCATGACCGGGTTGCCTTTGGCTACAGCCACACGTGAGGTCATCGACGTGTGGAACAACACCATAGGCGCAGCAAACCCTGACAGGAAGATAAAGACCTATGATTCCGGCGCAAAGGCGAGTATTAAGTACGCATATCAGGACGGTTATCTGAGCTTCGACGAGGCGGTTGAAAAGCTCCGCGAGAAGGGCGTGGAAACCGACAAAAACAAGGCGTACTTAATGGTCAAGAGCTGGGATACGGGCGGAAAGTACAGCGAATTGACGGCTGCGGCTGCATCCGGCGACCGGGCAGCGTTCAGAGCGGCGCTGCAGGAACTCGTAGAACACGGCGTTGCGGAGAAAGACGCTTACAATGCGGTGAGGAAGGATATCAAGGAACGGTATCTGGACGGAGACATCACCGAAGTGCAGGCAATAAGCGCGCTTACTGCGTTCGGTGACAAAGACCGCGACGAAGCGCAAGGCTATGTTCAGGGCTGGCAGTTCAGCCGGGATTACCCGCAGTATGACTGGACGGATGCTGAGATAACAACATACAGCACAGACATAAAGCGCACGGGGATAAGCCCGGATGTATTCGACAGGTATCTCACAGAACTTGATAACTGCAAGGGAACCGACGATGACGGCGACGGCAAGACCGACAGCGGCAGCGTCAGGGCGCAGGCGATTGTTATGATAGATGCACTTCCGATAAGCGCGGCGCAGAAAGACGCGCTGTATCTTCTCAACTGGAAGGAAAGCACTCTGAGCAAGACGCCGTGGCACAGCTAAACACAAGATCGGGAGGGGGGATTTATTCCCCCTCCTTTTTATTGATAATATATAGCGCAGGGGTGATAACCATGATAATAGGGCATGTGCGCGGGCAGGAACTAAAACTTGACCGCACGACCATTGCCGCGGACAGCATCAAATATCTTGAGGCAGAGTTTCACTTCGCGGGGCGCGACTGGGACGGCTACGTCAAGACAGCGTACTTTATCAACGGCGCGAGCAAATTCGCGCTGGTGCTCGCTGACGACCGCATAACGGCGGACATGGGGCTGAACCTTACCGCCGGGGAATGGGAGGTCAAGCTCAGCGGCGTAAAGGGAGGCTCGCGGATAACCACGACCACAGAGCACATATATGTGCGCGAGTTCGGCGGCACGGAGGGGACGCTTCCGGACGTCACGCCGACGCAGGCGGAGCAGATACTCGCAAAAATCGGCGACCTCGCCAACCTCACCACCGAAGACAAAACCAACCTTGTAGCCGCAATAAACGAGGCGGCGAAGTCCGGCGGTGGAAGCGGCGGAGGCAAGGACGGAACCGGCATAGAATCCATCACCTACAAAGGCGAAGACGAAGCCGGCGGCAACATGTACACCGTGCTACTGACGGACGGCACGTCGTATGATATCACAGCGCCGAAGGGAGCTGCCGGCGCTGACGGCGTTACTCCGCACATTGGTGACAATGGCAATTGGTATCTCGGCACGACCGACACCGGCAAGCCATCTCGCGGAGATAAAGGCGAAGATGCCGCCGCAGACCTCACCCTCGGACTCACCGGCGCGACGGTCGGCCAAATTGCCAAGATTGCTGCTGTGGACGTATCCGGCGTGCCGACCGCGTGGAGTCCGGTGGATATGCCGTCAGGCGGGGGCGGCGAGACGTGGGAGTTGATTGCAGAGATCGATTTCGATGTCGATGCCGCAAACGATGTTTCCGTGTGGGAGTACAAAAACCTCCCAAGTTACAAAGAACTCGCGTATAGAAAGGTAAGTTTGGTTGGCAGTACTGAGCAAGTATCCGGTTTATCAATTGCTATCAACGGCAGCTCGTCACAACCCTCAAGCATTCAGTATGCCAAAAAAGGCGGACAATACAATGGTTGGGGCAAGATTTTGCTGCTTCCATTCGGATGGATACATGTTAACTCTGGGGATTCAAACTCGCCAACTAACCACGCCTGGGGTTCTTTAGCAACAATGTATAACGCAATCCAGTTTAGCGGAGACAGTATTACAAGCGTGCGCCTTTCATCGCACCCGACATTCAAGATCGCTGGCGGGAAATTATCACTGTACGGGAGGAGATGACGAGCATGAGGATTTGTGAAAATGGCGTAATCCGCGATATGACCGCCGAAGAAATCGCGGAGCTGGAAAAGCTTGCGGCAGAAGCGCCCGTGCCAGAGCCTACACCTGAGGAACGTATAGCGGCTTTGGAGCAGGATAACGCGGAGCTACGCGAGGCGCTTGAAGCGCTTATAAGCGGGGTGACGGAATGACGCTTGTGGAAAAAGCAAAGGCGTATAACCGAGAGCTTAAAGAGGCGCTTCAGCTCATATACGATGAGCTTAATCAAGGGCAGCGCAAGAAGCTACTGCGCAATGCTGCAATCAAGGCGCTGTATGAGCGTTACGTGATAGGAGGTAACGATGAGTAAAACCGGACAGGGACTCGCAGAATATGCAAAAGCACAGCTTGGCAAACCGTATTGGTACGGCACCTTCGGGCAGACAGCGAGCGCTGGACTACTCGCAGAAAAGCGACAGCAGTACCCGGAACGTTACACGGCAGGAGACTTCACGGCGCAGTTTGGCCAGAAGGTGCATGACTGCGTTGGCCTTATAAAGGGCTACCTTTGGTGCGACACACCGGACGGCGAGCCTATATACAAAGCATCGCAGGATGTCGCGGTAAGTGGACTGTATATGTCCTGTCCCGAAAACGGCAGCATTGACACTATGCCTGACATACCGGGCGTATGTGTGTTTATGCGAGACATGTCCCACGTCGGCGTTTACGTCGGCGGCGGCTACGTCGTAGAGGCAACCGGCCACGCGCGCGGCGTGGTCAAGACCAAGCTTGCGGGGCGCGGCTGGGGACTGTGGGGCAAGCCCCGCTGGATAAGCTATGACGGCGCCGCACAGCCTACACAGCCGGCGCAGCCTGCCAAGCCCACAGGCTCGGCGCTGACGGTATCAGGTCTTCCGCTGCTGCGATACGGCGGCAAGGGCGAGTGCGTCCGCTCGGCGCAGCTGCTCCTCATCGGGCGCGGCTACTCCTGCGGCAGGTGCGGCGCTGACGGCGAGATAGGGCAGGACACCTATAATGCAATCATCGCTTTTCAGCGGGCATCCGGCCTGCAGCAGGACGGCATCATAGGCGCTCGGACTTGGGCGCGGCTGATAGGAGGTTAACATGGCGTTTACTCTGGAGGACTTGGCTGTAAAATACGCAGAAACGGAAGCGCGGGGCAAGTCCAACACACACAGAATCGACACACTGGAGAAAAATCAAAAGGCGCTTAACGAGCTGACCACGTCCGTCAAGGTGCTCGCCACCGAACAGAGCACCATGAAGACGGACATAGGTGAGATCAAAACCGGCCTCAAAACGCTTACGGACAAGCCCGGCAAGCGTTGGGAGGCTATCGTAGATAAGGCAATATGGCTGGTGGCCGGTGCGCTTATTGCGTTTGTACTGGCACAGCTTGGACTTTGAAAGGGGGTGAAAATATGGACTTTGGTATCGCATCTGTAGCAGCCATAACCGTGATCTGCTATCTGGTGGGCCAGGCCGTCAAGGCATCCGGTCTTGACAACAAGTGGATTCCCATCATCTGCGGCATCGTCGGCGGCATCCTCGGCGTTCTTGCCATGCGCTTCATGGCAGACTTCCCAGCGCAGGACTACATAACCGCAGTTGCAGTCGGCATTGTATCCGGCTTCGCGGCGACCGGCGTCAACGAGGCAGTCAAGCAACTCAAGCAGTAATTAAAATCAAAGCGCCGTCCATATGGGCGGCGCAAAACAAATCCTTGTAAACCGACGACGGAGAATACATGAAAGAATCCGTTAAACAATTCTGCTCGCTCAATGGCCTCGGCGAAGTAACCGCCGAGATGCTTTATGACGCATACATAGGGAGTGAGGCCAATGACGACAGCAGAGATAAAAAGCAGCCTGACGACGCCGGGGGCGAAGTGCAAGCTGCAATTCCCGCGGGAGCTGCGGGAACAGTTTGAACGCGACTGCGGGTTTACCGACGAGGAGCTTGAAATATTCCGTATGCGGGCGCAGGGTATGAGCATTATTCAAATTTCGTTTGCGCTTGCCCGCACGGAGTATTACAGCACCGAGAAGGTTGAACGCCGCATACGTAGCATAAAAAACAAGATAGCAGCCGCAATTGAGGGATAATTGCGGGATTATTGAGGGTAAACCGACGGGTTTGCCCTCTTTTTTTATGCGATGATATAAGCAACCAAAAGGCCTTTGGAATATTTTTTAGGAGGATACACTATGGCAGAATACATAGCAGGGCGCGGCACCACCGCACTCGGTATCATCGGCACTGTGCTGGGCGGGCTTGCCACCGTTGGCGAGGCTATTCCGGCAATGAGCGGCGCAGGAAATGCCCGCGGCGATTTCGTCACGAAGGAAACCTTCGAGCTTCAGAACCAGCTCGGCGCGGAGAGAGCGAAGAACGCGATCCTCGAGGCGGACAAGACCACAGACGCGAAGCTCGTGGACGTCTACAAGCAGCTCGCCAGCCGCGACATCGAAATCGAGAAGCGCCTCGGGCGGCTCGACGTGGAGCAGCAGGCAAACAAGGACTCCTTCCTGATGCTGCAGCAGGTCATGGCAGCGAACAAGGCGGAGCTCGAGTGCGCCATCAAGCGCGAGAAGGACGAGCGCAAGTGCAGCGACAACACTATTGTCACCTACGCGAACGCTACGTTCTATCCCAAGCAGGTGGCGGACGTCACCGTCGGAACGGCAACTACGGCGCAGACGCTGTACAACCCCCTTCCCGTCTGCAACTGCTAAAGCAACCGGGGGCGGCCTGTGCCGCCCCTGCGTGTTAAGGAGGAAGTATTATGGTTACAGTAGAACAGCTGAGACGCGGAATAGCGGGATACTTGGACGCTGAAATCGCGGCAAAAATAACCGGCTGGCAGAAGTGGGTTTTCTCTGCGGCTTGCGCTGCATATCTCGCGCAGCTGCCGAACATTATGAAGAAAGCCTCTGAAAGTAAATATATAGCGGCTATGGCGCTTATGGACAGCTCTGGGAACGTAGACGTGGACAAGGCATATGAATATCTTCGGCCGGCCGCCGCACAGTGCCCTGCGCCTATATCCATCCCCGGCATGGGGACGATAACCCTCACGGAAAGCGACGTAGACACGCTTTATAACTATATCACACATTCGTAAAGGAGAGCTTATGAAAGAAATCAAATGCCTGTACACTAACATCCGCGATGAGATGGAGGACGCCGAGAAATATGCGAACCTCGCCCTCAAGTATAAGGACGGGGATCGTGAGCTTGCCGACACCTTCGAAAACCTCTCCAAGCAGGAAGTGACCCACGCCGAGGCACTCCACGCCGAAGCGGTACGCCTGATAAAGGATTACCGCAGCAGAAACGGGGAACCGCCGGAGGGCATGAAAGCCGTGTACGACTGGGAACATGAGCGCATGATCGGCGATATGGCGGACGTTAAGCGGCTGCATGAGCTGTACCGAGGGTGAATGCGCAAGTAATTCGCAAGTAATTCGACCGTTTAAATGCGGTTTACAATGTATTATCACAGTAAGCGGAGGGGAGCGACGCAAGAATGTAAAAACGCCGAAATCCCTTGAAAAATCAATAAAAATAAAGAAAAACCTGAGTTCTGTGAACTCAGGTTCTCTTTTTAGTTTGGTCGGAGTGGGGAGACTTGAACTCCCACCGAAAACGTTAAAAGCACTGAAAACACAATGAAATTTCAAACTCGCAAGTAATTTGCAAGTAATTCAGCCGTTTTGAAGCTTAACGAAGTAATCGTTTATAGTACTGTCGGCGTTTTCTTTTTCGGCTGAATAAGTGTGCTGATAGCGATAGACCATAGTATCCTTGCTTGACCATCCGCCGCGCTCCATCATATATTTATCAGGAACTCCAAGCTTTAGACCGACGGAGGCGTTAATGTGCCGCAGATCGTGCAGCCTGACGTGAGGCAGGCCGTTTTCATTGCAAACACGCGTAAGGCACTTGAGTATATATTCGACCGGCCTGTTGTATATGCGCCCTTCCGGGCAATCTTTTACGAGGCCGAGTATATATTCAGGGCAGCTTATGACGCGCGCAGAGAGCGCGGTTTTAGTGCCTTTCACGACGTATTCGCGGTTATCATTCATCACAAGAGCTTTGCTGATCTGCACGGTTTTGTGCTCAAAGTCGAAATCGGACTTTTCGAGAGCGAGTATTTCAGAACGGCGCAGGCCAAGCCAGAGAGCGAGCAGGATTTGAAGCTCGCACGGATTACCTTTGACGTCTGCAATGAGGCGGCGTTGCTCATCTTCGGTGAGCACGGCGAAGGGCGAAGCCTGAACAGTCGGCAGGTTTACACCCTCGTAATCCAGCGGAATTTTGCGGAACTTCAGCACAGAAGCGATAAAACTATAACTGTCGCGTACTGTCTTGGGCGATAGCCCTTTCTCGACCATCTCCTGAACTTCTGCTTGGAGTGCTTCAACGGTGATGCTGTGAATATCTACGGTCATAAGCTCCGAGAAGTAAAGACGCTTCTTTTTCTTGTACGTCTGGATCGTTGCGGGACTGACGGTTCCGGTGCGGCTGGCTATGTATTCATCAATGGCATCGGAGAGCGATTTGAACTCCGGCGTCTTCTTTGCGGCGATAAGCCCGGCCTTAATGGCCGCTGCTTTAGAGTAATAGTCGCGCTCGGAATTGCCCTTGACGCGGACGCGCTTACCGTCGACCATCAACTGAGCCGACCACTCGCCGCTTTTCAGCTGCGTAGGCTTAGGCACGGACGACTGCGGCGCGGCCTGCTTCTTCTTGCGGGCGACACGCTCGCCGCAATGCAGGCAAAATATACTTTCATCCGGAATGCTCCGGGAACAATATTTGCAGATCATAATTAACTGGCACTGTACGAACTCAATATAAATTTATTCACTATTTCGAGCGCGTCGGCGGCCTCTTTGGAGGTTCCCGCGCCGGAAACATATGCTCGAAGCGTTTTCACGGCTTCCGAGGCGTCAATATAATCAAGCAAAGCTTGAAAACGATTTCTGCTTGAACTTTCACTATGTGAACTTATGTATTCATCTGCTATTACCAACGCGGCGGCAGCTTCTTCCGCGCTGGCTTTGCCGTTTAAATAGTCACGGATAGTAGCCGCGGCCGCAGTGGCGTTAAGGAAAGTAACGGCGTCGCCCACCGGATCAGGCTCCGGCGTACTCACAGCCTCCGCGGGTTCGGGGCTTTGCTCGACCATGCCCAAAGCGCCGAGATCAATATATTGCTGCACATAGCTCGTGTTGATGCCGACACAGAAGGTTACGAGGACAACGCAACAGATGACGAGTAGCACTTTCCCAGAGGAGCGCAGTTCTGAATTCACAACAACCACAATCGCGGCGAGAGATAGAAGAAGAAAACAGCCGCTTATTATCCGCAGGTAGATCATACAACATCCCCCCTCTATTTTTTGACACTTCTCACGGCGTACACCATGATGCACACCGCGGCGAGAACTATGATTGCGAGCGCCACGGCAAATATGCTTAGACCGGCGTTCTGAAACAAGCCCGCCGTGGTCATCTGGATATCCCACGCCATGTAGCCGATCACGGCCACAAGCAGCAGGGCGCAGACAGCTATAAGCGCGTATATAACAGGCCTGCGGCTTGCAAGCTGCGCTTTGAGCATAGCGTTGACCTCTTCGAGCCGCTTGACGTCTCCGGCCTGACGGACATTATCCAACTCAAGTTCGTGCCGGTGTTCCGCCGCATCCGGGTCTTCCGGGGCGGAGAGACCGCAGAGGGCATCCAGCGACAGCCCCAGCACCTCACACTTGGCGGCTTCATAAAACAGCAGCGGCTGCTTTGTACGTCCGGAGTTGACATCACACACATTGTTGTACGGCACACCGGACAGCTCGGACAGATCTTGCAGAGTGTAGCCGCTTACGTTCTTAGCTTTGCGCATTTCGTCGAAATAGCTGTCGAAATGCGGCTGCAATTTTGATGTAGCAGACATTTTTCCATCTCCGAAAGAAATTATTGCATTTTACAAAGGTTTTGGGCGCGGCTCGCAAATTCGCCCGCTGTTTCCGGAATCTAAATGTGGACAAATCCGGGGAATATCTGCTAGCATAAAACCGTAGCAGATGAGTCGGTTTACAAGGTATCTGTTACATGTCCCGCCTCTGCTGCAACAGGGGCGGGACGACCTTAAAATTTATGCCCTCCCGCTTTGCTCATGCTGTATACATATTTTAACATAATAATTCGGCACATGCGTACCGGTTTTCCGATTCTCTGTTATGCACAAATACAACGGCAAAAACAATACAAAATGACGAAAAGGGAGGAACACATGGAAAATTACGAGTTAACGAACGAAGAAAGAAGCTTGCTGCGGCTGCTGAGAGAGCCGGGAGGGGAAGAACGGTTCAAAAAACTTTTGAAAGATTTAGGATTGCTTTCTGCTTTTCTTCAGTCAATGTCCGCCACCACTCAATAAGGCGCGCTTCATCCTCGGTAAGGCTGGCAGCTGGCGCACTTTTCGGCTTCGTCATTGCGCGAATATGATACATAAACTCCAAATCTTCAAGCTCTTCTTCTTTGACGGCAAGAGTTTCCGCCATGTCTTCGCGGTTATCGCCCTCCGGCTCATTTTGCAAGGCCTGCTGCAATTCCTCTATCTCAGCTCTTATGTTTTCTATTTGAGCTTCAGGGGAGAAGCCGAGGAGATAATTAGTGTCAGTGTGTAGCGCCGCCGCGATTTGCTTTGCGCGTTCGATAGGCACTTTTTCTGTTTCACCAGTCGCGTACCTATGAAGAGCCGACTTTGGTATGCCGGTTATTTTCGACAGCTCACCATAGCTCAAATCTTGGGCTGTCATAAGTTTCTGTAATCGTTTAGCTGTAGCATTCATATTAATCACCACCATTAATATAACATGACCGTCCTAGAAACGCAACAATTTTCTTCGGCTCGTCCCAAAAAAATGGTTGACAATAGTAAGCCTTTGTGTTATCCTCTAGTCGTCCCAATAAAACAGGACGAGAAAAGGAGGTGAACAGGATGCGCAGCAATCTTCTTCGGGCAAAAATGGCAGAGATGGGCGAAAATCAGCGCTCGCTCGCAAAGAAAATACATATATCCGAAAATTCGCTTAGATCCAAGCTATATGGGCGCACTGAGTTTAGTGCGAAAGAAATCGTGGACATTTGCAATGCTCTATCGATTACCGATTGCGAGGATAAAGCGAATATTTTTTTATCTTAATCGTCCTGATAATGTGGGACGGAAGGAGGGCTGATATGCCGAAGGTAACATGGGTAGGCGCGGCGGCGCGGGACAAGCCGAAGGTGAAGTACCTTGCGGCGGTGTTCAGGGCGTACCGCAAGGCGGCGGGCATGACGAGCAAGGACGTTGCGGAGGCGGTAGGGTGCAGCGCATCAAACGCGAGGGCGCAGATGAACAAGCCCGGAGCCGAATGGAACATCGGGCAGCTCACGGCCTACTGCGACGCGCTGCACATACCGTACAGCGAGGCGGCGGAGGCGGCGATGAGAGGATGAAAGGAGGGAAGAGGACGGGACAAAAAATAAAAAAGCCGCTCCCCGGTGTACCAGACCGGAAGAGCGGCAAGCAAAAAATAACCACAACCAATATAACAGAAAGGACGCAGAAAAGCAATGGGCAAAAGCGAAAAAGCAGACTTTGACAGCTTTGAACTTGAGCAACTGCTGACGCACATCCGGCAGGGCAAGCGAAACGCCGTGACCGGGCGGCAGCTGGCGCTGCTGATGGATATCAGCGACAGGAAGGTGCGCGACCTCGTAGAAGAGGCGCGGCGGAAGGGCAGCCTGATAATAAACGACCAAGACGGCGCGGGCTACTACCTTGCGGAGACCGCGGACGAGGTAGAGAGGCAGTACAAGCAGATGACGAGCCGGGCGATGGCCATTATGAAAAGCCGCGTCCCGTTCAGAAAGTTCCTGAAGGGCATAGGGAGGCCGGTATGAAGAAATACGCGATTGCGGCGTTCATAGTCGGGGCGCTGGCGGAGAGCCTGTGGATAGCCATCCCGTGCATGCTGTTCGCGGGCGGCTACGCGACCGTGAAGCTCTTGGAGCTGGGGGCGCGGGCATGATCATTCCACCGTGCGGCGGATGCGCAGAGAGGCGCACAGGCTGTCACGCAAGGTGCGCCGCGTATGCGGAGTACAAGGGCAAAGTCGACAGAGCGCGGGAAGCGCAGCAGCAGAGCGACAGCATTGACCTGACGGAGATACGCAGAGTATACCGGGCGCGCAAGGCCACCCGGAGACACAAGAACGGAGGTTTACGAAAATGATACAGATACCGGATGCGCCGTGGATACAGGAAGCGGAGCGAAACGGACTGCCATATGACGAGGAGGAAGACGATGATAACGAAGATCAAATGCGATGACCGCGAGAAGTGGCTCGCGCTGAGGAAAAGATACATAGGCGGCAGCGATGCTGCGGCGGTGGTGGGAATGAACCCGTTCAGTTCACCGTTTGCGCTGTGGGCGGAGAAGACCGGCAAGGTGCCGGGCTTTGAAGGGAACCTTGCAACGGATGTTGGGGCATACCTCGAAGAGTTCATAGCGCAGCGCTTTGCCAAAGAGACCGGAAAGAAGGTTCGCCGCTGCAATTTCAGCCTTATAAACGACAAGTACTGGTGGGCGATAGCGGATATCGACCGAGACATTGTCGGCGAGGACGCGGGGCTTGAGTGCAAATCCACGTCGGCGCTGAATCTCAAGCGATTCAAGAACGGCGAGTACCCGGAAAACTACTACGTGCAGTGCGTCCACTATCTGGCCGTGACGGGCAAGGCGCGCTGGTATTTGGCGGTACTCATAGGGAACAGCGATTTCCGCGTGTACACGATAGAGCGCGACGAGGAAGAGATAGCGGCGCTGATGGAGGCGGAGCGGAACTTCAAGGAGAAGTACGTGGACGCAGACCAAGCGCCCCCGGTGGACGGACAGGCCGCGACGACAAGCGCCGTCAAGACCATATACGCAGACAGCAGCGACGAGGCCGCAGACCTCAGCTCGTGCAAAGCAGCGCTGAGCGAATACATGACGCTGACAGGGCGCATACGCGAGCTGGAGCGCCTGCGCGACGAGAAAGCAAACGAGATCAAGCTGTGCATGGGCGACGCCGCCCGCGGCACCGACGGCTGCTACAAGGTAACATGGCCGACGGCGAGCCGCAGCAGCTTCGACGCGAAGCGTTTTGCCGCAGAGCACCGCGAAATAGACCTTACACCGTACTACAGACAGTCTGCATACCGCACCTTCAAGGTGACGGAAGCGGGCAGACAGGGCATATAAGGAGGAACAATTATGGGAGCAATACAGCAAGCAACACAGGCCGCGGCGCCTGCCGCACGGCAGAAGCAGGGCGTTAATGCGATGATGAACGCCATTCTTGACGGAGAGGGGATGCGCCGGCGCTTTGACGAGCTGCTGGGCAAGCGCACGCCGCAGTTCCTGTCAAGCATCGTGAGCCTCGTAAACGCAGACATCAACCTGCAGCAGGCTTTTGCGGAAGCGCCGATGACGGTTATACAGGCGGCGCTAAAGGCGGCGACATTTGACCTGCCGATAGAACCAAGCCTCGGCTACGCATACATAGTGCCCTTTAAAAACAGCTACAAGGACGCGGAGGGCAACTGGTACAAGCGCACGGAAGCAATATTTGTAATGGGCTACAAGGGCATGACGCAGCTGTGCCTGCGCACGGGGGCGTATTCCCGCATCCCGGACGCCGTGGACGTGCGCGAAGGCGAGCTTATCAGCTACGACAGGCTGACGGGCGACGCGGAATTCCGCTGGATAGAGGACGAGGACGAGCGCGCGGCACTGCCGGTGATAGGCTATGCGGGCTATTTCCGCCTCAAGAACGGCGCGGAAAAGACGATATACATGACCGTGAAGCAGATACAGCAGCACGAGCAGAAGAACCGCAAGGGCAAGAACATGACTAAGGGCTGGCGCGAGGATTTTGACGCGATGGCGCGCAAGACCGTTATACGCCGTCTGGTAGGCAAGTACGGCTTGATGAGCATAGAATACCAGACCGGCGACAAAGACACCGTGAACCTCGCCACAGCGCTTGCAGAGAGCGATTACCCAGAACCGACAATGCCGGAGGGCATAGACCCGGACGCAGTCATAGACGCCGATTCCGAGCCGCACAGCGCGGCCGATGAGGGCAATTTCACCGAGGCTCAGTACGGCTTTGACCCGGAGACTGGAGAGATCGTATGAGCATAGGCAACAGGAGAATGTTTTCCCGCGATATCGTGGAGAGTGACGCTTTTATGTCACTCTCCGACGGGGCGAAAGTCCTGTATTTTTACCTCTGCATGAACGCCGACGACGACGGCTTCTGCAACTGCCCGCGCAAGATTATGACCTCATGCGGAGCGAAAGACGACGACATGAAGCTACTGATAGCAAAGAAATTCATCCTCTGGTTCGACGGGGCGGGAATAAGCGTGATAAAGCACTGGCGCATACACAACTACATCCGCAAAGACCGCTACTGCGAGACCAAATACCGAGACCTGATGCGCGCGTTATACGTGGATGACAGCAACATTTATTCCCTTCGAGACGCCGAAAAAGGCGCTGGCGGTATACCGGATGGCAACCGTGCGGTTGACAAGCGGTTGACGGACGGTATACCAAGTGACAACCGACCGGTTGACGGGCGGTATACCGTCCGGGAGACAAGTGGTATACCACCGGTAGACCAAGTGTCAACCGGTCGGTACCCAAGCGGTATACCGACCGGGAGCAAAGCGGTTGACAACCGGTTACCAAGCGGTACCCAAGCGGTTACCGTAGATGGGAGCATAGGTGGTTGCATAGGTAAGGTTAGTATAGTACAGGGTAGAGTAGGAGAAAGCAGTATAGATATAGAT
>ERZ1034763.140-NODE-140-length-41429-cov-21.596848_pt1 | contig 41429 bp, 57 predicted proteins | sample MGYA00520701_ERZ1034763 | MGnify/ENA primary metagenome ERZ1034763 (study PRJEB33766, sample SAMN09781707) | gut metagenome | biome: gut microbiome | host: Homo sapiens | place: Madagascar | study: EMG produced TPA metagenomics assembly of the PRJNA485056 data...
ACGGCTATAAATTTTTTGGATATTTACCATGTCTACCTTGACAGGGGCTGATCATTCGCCAGATCTTTTTCAGCTCTATTTTTTAATCCATTCTATTTTATAACCTAGCCCTTCCGCTAGTCTAACTATTTCCAAATATGAAAAATTCCCTTTTTTTAGTTTGCGGTTAAAATTACTTTGCTCCATTCCTAAAATCCCCGCCGCGTTTCTTTGTGTTTTTTTGCCGCTTTCGATCAACTTAATATTTATCAGTTTTTCCAATTCTTCCGCATTCATTGTGTCACCCCCTGCCTAATAGATTATATCACATTTGGCAATTAGAATAATAAATTTATTATAAATTATATCCTTTTGTCATTGATTATATTATCAGATGTGATATAATATATATATCAAGAGATATAGAGGTAGCGAAAGGAGAACCGGAAGGGACAGACGCGGGACGCGTCCAGTAATGGAAATGTTGATAATGTTTATATTTTAAGCGCGGATTTAAGCAATTCGCCGGAAAGGTACGAAAATGGATTTTTTGAAAAACGCGATCATGAAGGATCTTGGAACATGCGAAGGTAAAAAATGGGTTATCAATGACCTATTTGAAGATTTCCACGGCAACTATAAATACAATGGAATGACGGATGAAGTGAAAAAATTGTACAGATGTTGCAAAGAAATCACATATCATGGGTGCATCTCTGGTACGGTCAGCAGCATGATCTATTACGATGATACAATTAAATTTTATGATAACTTTATCGACGATATCAATGATTATTTAGAAGAAGTCGGTTATGAGTGGATAGATGAAGCGATGAAGGCTTCCGACTTCATAAAATGCGAAAAAACCGCGAAAAATCAAATTGCATGGGCATTTTATGAAGAAGTTGTTTATGAAGTATCCGAATGGCTTGAGGATAAGCTAGGCGCGTACGAAGATAGATTATTTTAAATCTGGGCACACGCCCCGCCGGAAAGGAGAATTCTTCGATAAGAAGGCAGGTGATAAAATGATAATACCTCTCTTAATTTTATTGATTATTTTGTGCATTTGGGGAAGGTAAAAAAATAAGTACAGGCGCAGCAGCGCCGGAAAGGAATAAAAAATGTACGGTAAAAAAGAAAAGAAATTAAATATTTTAATCACGGAGAAGAACCGTGAAAAAATTGCAGAAGTCCTAGCAGATTTCCAGCGCAGCTATAAAACGCGCACAATCGATGGGCGCTACATTTTCGCCGAAGCGAAAAATCTTTTTGAAAAATTTAATAATTTAGTGCCCAAAAATGCGCTTAAAGGATGTAGCTTTGACTGGATGCCCTATGCTGAAAAAAAATTGCCGAATGCATATAAATATAATTCAAGCGCACTTGCAACAGCGGTAATTATTGAATTTACGGGGAAAGACTGGAAACTAACAAAAATATCAAGGGAGCAGATGGAGCGAAAAAAAATGATCGCTTACTACTCGCAAAAATTCATGGAAGCATTCGATTTGTTGGACGCTTTCGAAGATTCAATAAATCTTTCTGAATTTCCGGATCTTGAAACGCCGGAGGAAAAAGCGAAACGGGAGGAAAGAGAAAAATTAAGAGATGAACCATACATTGATTTTGAAAAATATCATGACTATCATGATATAACTTTGCGAGTTGGGCCAGCGCGCGCCGGTTTTCTCACAGCAGCGGGGGCGAATTGGTACGGAGATATACAAAACTTGAAAGCGTTTGAAACTAATTCCCATGATCGAACATGCAAAGCGCATGTAATCCCATGCTACGCAAGCATTCCAGATTATTATAAATTGATTTTTACAACAATCGAAGAATATTTAAAAATTTACGGTTCGGATGGAAAATACATAAAATTTACTAATAAAGGGGGATTTGAAATTTATACATCAGGATATACGGGAATTATAATCAAGTTTATGTAACTAACTAAAAAATCGGCCCATTGAGGCCGTTTTTTTATACTCGGAAACTGGCGCAATAAACGCAGAAGGAAATACAAATCATAGCGACGCACGAACGGCGGAAGGGAATCCGTGGGCGTCCATGGCGTCCCCGTGCCGTGCGGGCACTGGTGGTGGTCCCGGCACGTCCAGGGCGTCCCTTCCGCCACGGATGCGGGCGCTGGTGAAAGTGTGATCCGGCACGTCCAGGGCGTCCCTTCCGCTGCGGCGTGCTGGCGCTGGGGATGATCCGGCACAGCGCCCCCCCCTCCCCTTCCGCCACGGCGGGGGTTGCGGTGTGCTGATCCGGGCGCGTCCCATCCTTCCGTGGCTGCGGCCGCGAGTGGTGATCCAGGCGCGTCCGTGGTGTCCCCTTCTGCCACGGTTGGCGGCGCTGGGGGATGGTCCGGCGCGTCCAGGGCGTCCCCTTCCACCATGGCGGCGGGTGCTGGGGTGGTGATCCGGCGCGTCCGTGGCCCCCTCTTTCTGCCGTCCCATGGCGGGCGTGGGGGTGGGGATGATCCGGGCGGCGTCCATGGCGTCCCCTTCCGCCATGGCTGCGGGTGCTGGGGACGGCGGGTGGCCATGCCTGTCTATGGTGGTATAGTATATTGTCAACGCTCTATATTGGAATGCAGTTTTATCGACCAGTAACGACAATCAGGCGCGTAATTCGACCAGATTTTTGCGTAAACGCAAACTTGCAAAATTTTTTTCGCGTAAACGACAACCTGCAAAAATTTTTTATGGGCGATCTGTGCGTAAACGCAAACCAGCATTGATATAAACGCAAGTTTGCATTTCCCGACAATTTCAACTGCCAGCAGATGTAAATATAAACCTGCATCTGCATGGCCCGCCGGAGCCGTCCCAAATATCCTCTCGCTTCACATGCCCGACTTTCTTTTGACTGCATCAATTCCGCCGGAACCGCCGCATATTTTCTACATTAGTGCCCCATGCCCTGCGCTAAATATCAATCTTGTGCTAAATTTTTAGAAGCATGCCATATTGACTTAGCCAAATCGCAAGGCCAAACATTATAACATAATCATACAAGTCGGCATGAGGCAGAAAAAGTCATAAAAATACAAATCTGTACTTTCTTCGATTTGATCCAATATATTCAACTCATTTCAACTCATTTTAATTGAATTAAATTGAGTTAAATTGAGTTAAAATGAGTTGAATTGAGTTAAAATGAGTTGAATTGAAATTGATCGGCAAGTTACTTGCGTAGCATGCCATTGCGCCAGCAATGCCAAACTCTTCTCTCTATATTTATTTCTGCCGTTCCATTATAATAATCAAGCAGTTATGCTTCTTCCCAATTCTTTTCTCAGCATAACTACTAACCTCATTCCTTTCAACGCAAGGAGCGCCGTCACTATCAGATGGCGCTCCTTGCATGGCATTATTCATAATATGAATATTCCTCTATCCTGTCATAATAAAAAATCCAGCTTGTACATTGTTTGTGCAAGTTGGATTTTTTTATTACGGCCACGATTCGATTTATTTCAAATGAAAAGAAGTACCTTGAAATTTCTCTATACGGCCCAAATTCAATTTTTTTGAAACCAAAAGAAGTACCTTTTTACCTGCTATTCTTTTTTTACCTTCGTGATAGTCACTATATCCACAGGCTCCTGATTCCCGTTTACGATGACAGGCGGCAGCCACTTTAAGCGTTTCTCCTTCCTGCCCTTACCGAACAAAAATGTATGATAATGAGCTCTCCTCACATGCATCACAGGCGATCTATGATGCCCGCCGGATGATTGAGATTCATTATATCTTACTACCGCTTTCTTTAGAGTACGGATCCTATAGCCTGTTTTCTCTCCGACCGTGAATGCTTTCACCTCACGTGGCGTATCTTTGATTTTCTTAGTCACTTTATAGGATCTTTCGTTCTTGAATACTATTTCTGCATTCACCGCTGACATGTACATTAGTATATTGATAACAAGTTTAATCGTTTTCATAGACCATTCATAATACCGATGTACATCATCTGTAGTGAAACCGTATTTCTTAGTATTCCCCTTCTCTACACTCTCCTCGAACTGCTCCTCGATGATATCACTTAACATTCGCGGCTCTTTCGGGATCTTTAAATAGATGCCCGTTACAAACTGGCAATCATCTGTCACCGGCGCAATATAGAGCTCCTTCCCATCTGTTTCATGCTCATCAAACATGACAAATGCACCGGAAAATTCAGCTATAAGCGGGATTTTGAGATAAATGCACCCGGTCGGCAGTACCAACATATCTGACGTGATCTCCATATTCCCGTCAGACCTTTCCAAAAACTCCTCTACTAGCCCCTCATCGATATCGTAGATATTCTTAGACTGCCGCCAGGAAATCAATGTAGATAGCTTTGAACCCTCTGCTGATGCTATGAGATTGAGTTCTTTTAATCCTTCTAAATGCATTACATATGACATCCCTACCCATATCGGGCAATAGCAGTAAGTAAGATCCCACTCCGCCTCTTTATCTCTTACTAACTGTTCAATCCTTTTAAAGAAGTACGGATGCTTGATCTTCTCCGCTGCCAACAGCCGCATCGGAACGCTATTCTTTATGTCCATATACCCACCTACCCACATAAAATAGAAAAAGAGCAGCCACCCCATAAGGATAAGCTGCTCTTTTTCTATGCTATACGCATTTTAATCCACTAGAGAGCGTCCTCCCTAGACAATAGGAGCGCCCCAACCTCTAAGCTGCCTATGCGGCAGTAAACAGGAACGTTCCTACGGCTATATTATACGTCATGGGGAATTTTCCCGCAATCAATTTGTAATAGAAATATTTTATATCATATTGCTTTTGGCATAAAGGAAAAGAGCATACCGGCGTACCGATATGCTCCCTTCCCTTCCGTTATTTTATTAGCCTTTGGAGGCTACCAGTATTTTAGCACTAACGAATTTATTTGTCCAATTCTTCTTTTATGACAGTAACCACTGCGCCGGGGACCAGCGAACGCGGCCCGGTATCTCACTACATAAAACTGTATATCCACCATGTGTATCTGTATAAAGGCATAAAAAAGACGGCGGGATATCCCGCCGTCTTGTATATCTATTCATTTTGCTATGCTATAAAGTAATAGCCCGCCGGATAAAGCCGCCCATACATTACGCTGCCTCTTTGCCAAGCGCACCCTATGTTCCAGATCCTTTACCGCTTTTTCTAACTGCGTCAAGGACTTCTCCTGCTCGCTGATTATCAGCCTTGCCTTCTCTAATGAGACGTTCGCATTCTCTAAGCTCTTCTGTACTTCTGCCAGCTGATTCTTTGACTTCTGTAATTGACTTAATACCTCGGTCAATTTCTTCTCTTGCTCCGTCGAGCTCATTTCCAGCACGCTTAACTTCGTCTGTAGCAGCGCCAATCTCTCTTCCTGCCTCTTTGTTATCATCGATAGCTCGGTCAACTGCTCCTCTGATATCTGATACACCTGTGCCGCTTCGCAGGATGAAAAAGGCAAAAACACAAATGAGAATGAGAATAATACCGCCACTAAATATAGTGTTACGGTTCTTTTTAAAGTATTCATACATAACCCGCCACTCTTTCTTCTTATACAAACGCCTAAAAGCGTGAAATTCAGCGAATTTGGCATGCCACAGGCGTTCGCACTACTCTTTTGATAAATGTATCGTGGCATGCATAGAAAACGCCTGTAAACTCAAATAAAAACATCGTGACTTTTCGATTTACTCCTCATCGAGCATATCCATCTGCGATCTGTAGAAAATAGCCTTCCCGCGAAGCGTGTCACCGCCACTCATCCATTCGTCATCCTCGTGGAGCACTGCCAGGTCCCACCTTTCGCAAGTGGAATTTGGCCCATACGGCTCATGCGCGTTATATCCATCCATATTGTCCGCTGCCTCTGCGTGCGTCATGAAATGCTCTATGTCGATATCTATATCAAATACCTGCGCAATCTTCGCGGAAAGAAAAGCAAGCGCCTCGATCTGCTCATCTGTCGGCGGTTCATCCCCGAGCTTGCAATAATATGGATTTCCTTTGAACGCTTCCGCCCCATAGGCTGCGCACAAAGCAATAGCGATAGATCCTGTATTCCTTCTATACGTTGCGGTCGGAATAAAATTCAATGACAGCGTCTGGATAATATTCCCGGATCCGTCAATGCAGAAATGGTAATCATTGAACGTCATATCCCTGTGCCCCGCCGTCCAATGCCAATACACTTTCACCGGATAAGGATATTTGTAGAATTCAGGTCTTGCCTCTCGCAATGCATCTTCCACTTCTTTTATATTCATTTTTTATTCTCCAATCTAATAGGAATGGCTGGCGGTGGTGTCGGCTGGTTTTTCTCTGCTTGCTTCTGGGCCGCATCTGGTCTTCCGTCACCATCAGTATCGACGCAGAAGACGGAAACAAAGGTGAACGCCGCCACCACAGCCGGTGCGGTATATTCTTTGAAAATACTTATCAGACTATTCAGATCCGGCACGCCGGAATGATACCAATTCACTCCCCATGAAAGGACCATAAGAACGGTAAGAATAGCCAGCCCGCCGCCATACAGATAGATGATTTTCATAGAGGTTTGCACCTTAATTTTCGATAGCTTCTTAAACGTCTCTTGTATACGTTTTAGCATTTACGCAATCCTCCCGTTTCGGCAATTTTCGTAAATCATGAATCATGGCTGTCCCTTGACCGTTTAATCCTAAGGCGTGATAAATAGTATAGATTTCCTCTGCCATCGATTCTTCATCATAGGTAATATACCTTCTCTTCATGCCGCGGCTATGAATACGCCTTAACTCGATCTTTAAAATAACGCCTATCCCTTTTTGCATGTTTTTTTCGATGCAAACCAAGCTCTTAGATTTGTTCCAGCTATACCCCGCTGCAAAAGTAATAGCCGCGTATATAATCTGAGTTAGTATAGATATGGTGATATCGTCCATTGTATTCACCCCACCAAAAAATGCCCCGTAACGGGGCATTAGAACGGTTAGGATAGACTAGCTACCGCGCCGCAATTACAATTATTCAAACATCCATGGATCAGCGTAAATGCGCCAGCGTCCGCCGCTACATGCAATACATAATTCCGACGTGTGCGAATCTGCGTAGCATACAGGTTATGACCGGATTTCTGACGAACCGGATACAATGTAGTACCAGCTCCGATCTGAATGACAACCGGCATAAGATTTGTGGCATTCAGCGGTATATCCTGTGCCAGTCTCAACATCATGTTACTGCAATTGTTGTATGTCCCCGCCGGAATGGTAAGCACCAAATTCCCGCCGGAAACTGCCACCGCTGTTGTAAGAACAGCATTCCCATTACACATATCTATCACCTCACAAAAAGAAAGGGACGGCGCAAACCGTCCCTTGGTCACGCCTATTTGCGGAATTAAACTACAACGCCATTACAAGTACCGTAGCCCATAGACTGATACGGACTGGAGGTAATGTAAGCTGGCTGTGGATATGGTCGGATCTGATTGACTACTGCCGCCGTCTGAGCAAACTGGCTAAGATTGAATCTAGCCGTCTGCAAATCCCGATCGCGATCTGCGAGCTTGTCTCTGAGTTCCTGCATGGTGTTGGCTGCAATCATGCCGCGGGTCTTTTCCGCTTCTTCGTGAATGGCCGTGGTGATCTTGCAGGTATTCTGATAAGCGTCAGCCCTTACGCTGTCGATATTGCGATTTGTCTCGCAGCAACACTGCTGCTGTGCAAACCTATTATCGTTGAGCTGCTGACCAATTCCCCAATCTCCCTGCATCATCGTTTTCTGCAAGTCGAAATTCCCCTGCATAACATTGCGGCCTAATTCTGCCTGCCCATTCAGAATAGAATTATTCAGTGCAAAAGTAGAATCTGCGATGCCGTAGGTAAGCCCGCGAATCTGAGACATCTCATCCTGATGATTAAACCCGGCCTGCATTCTGCCTGTGTCAGTGCGTTCCCTCGATTATTCCAACCGCCGAAACCGCCTCCGCCCATCAAAGCGAAAATGACGACGAGCCACATAAACCACATGCCGCCTCCGCAGCCAAACCCATCGCCATAGCCGCCGGATACTGGCATCACTGTCTGCATACCATTCCCATCCATTTTTGGTTCCTCCTTTTTGGAAAATACTGTATATAAACTCTAGCTAGAGTTTCAGACCAAATGGAGATAAGAAATTATTCAACTGCGCTTCATTCATGCCGCGCTGCCGTGCCAAGTTCCTTGCGATGGATTGCAGTTCCTCTACAGATTTACCTTGCCCCATTTGCAGAGCCCTTCCCATTAAAGGGTTTTGCCCTGCCATTTGCTGTAACAGGTTCATTGGATTCTGCGCCTGCGTGACCATTCCCATTAGCTGCATTGGATTGAGCATTTTCTGTACCTCCTACCAATTCTTGTAACAAATTCTCTATGTTCTGAATGCGTACCTCCAATGCCTTTACACTGCCTGTAGTGGCCGGTGCCACGCTTGGAAGCTCCACTAATTCATACGCTTTGAAAACCTGCTGACCATTCAGATCCGTAGATTTCTCATATATCCGGTTCTCTGAAGGGGAAGGGAAATAATAAGATGTGCCGTTGGGGATAATCTCACGCATCCTGGCTTCTTCCATGCTAGATACAATATTCCCCATGGTGTACTGCGGGATCTGCATCCCGTATTTCTGCTGTTCCATTTGCATAAGCCGCTCTTGCATTTGCGGGGCTGCTCCGTATGGGTATGCTGGATAACCATTCATGTACATTTCAATCCCTCCTATCTATGAGTATCATAGTATACTATGCGATTGAAATGGTGCATAATTAGTGAGAATTAAATCCATTCTTTATGATAGATTTGTGCATTTTATCCGCTATTCGTTTCGCTATGCTACACATTGTCCGCCGGGAAAGCCCACATTCGATAGCTATTTCTTTGAAAGACTTGCCCTCAATGCATCGCATATGAATGTATCTAAGTTCTGTTTCTGTAAACAACGCATCGCGAAGCATCCGCTCATACTCGTCGCGATCCATCGTTTTAAGCCACTCTTTAACCGCTTTCCGTTCTGCTTTCATGATAATCACCTCTTTCCTTTCGTTGCTCATGATGTTCGTATCAAAATTCTTACTTATCTTTTTAATACAATGTCATCATCTGAATCTACAACAAGAAGTCCTCCTGCATCTACCGATTTCTTATACCCTCTCTATTGATATAAGAATTAGATGGTGGCTACGTACTGTTTGAATAGTTTACCTTCTGGCATATCGGGGTCATCCCAATAAAGAGCTTTAGCTACTGCGATATACTTTTCGGGGTCTTTACCTAGGACATTAGAGAGGTCGCTATACAGCATGTTAATCGCATAATACAAATCTGCAGGATGGTCAATGTTGCGTTTCTTAGCTTCTTCCTCCACCTCTGCAAACGTCCAGTGCGGACCAGTAGTGCCGTCAACATTTTCCATATTGTCTACCGCATTGATAGCAATATCGTTATCAAAATACGGGCCATAGTCTAGCTCATGCAGTTTGAGCAACATACGTTTTGCCTTCGGGTCTGCGGTGTCCAAAGTAAGACTATCCAAGTATTCGCAGATGATATTATGTAATTCACAAGCCTTCTCGTTGTCCGAAGACATATCAAGATATTCTTTAGCAGTAAGCATATTAGCCCCCTATATCAGAATAATGTACCGTTATGCCGACTAATAAACTATGGTGTATTGAGAAGAAGATAAGCCACCACCATTAAAGCCAGAAGGAGGGTTCTTAATCTTAACACCAGTGAGGTTACTCCGCCCAGAGAACATACTGTCATAATTCTCACAAGATTTCATGTCTGTGGACTTACTCATGAAATCCTTATAATCAAGTGATTTTGGAACACTCATTTATTTACCCTCCTTTGCTTCTTTGTTCTCTAACTTTTTCTGTTCTAACGGCTTGCTTCTCACGCATTTAGGATTTGTGCAAAGCCCCGTTTTCTCGTCCATCTTTTTGTGGCATAAAAAGCACCGTTCCATTTTAGATTGCTCCTCTCTTCCGTGTATACTCTGCGACAAGCTCTTCCCTCTCGGCTTTCAGATCTGAATAATAATCTTCATCTTCGACGGCTTTCGCCTTTGCCATCTCTGATTCGACTTCGCTGATTTTTGTTGAGTATTCCGCATCAAGAGAGGCGAGCGCTGCCTCGCGTTTCTCCGCTTCTGTCGGCTCCGGACGCGGCACGTACTCTCCATTCTTGTAAAGCAGATCATGCTGTAAGGCGTTATTATAGGTCAAAGCATCCTGCACTACATGCGTAAAGGTTGGATACTGATTATTTGCCAGCTCTTCCAGCTCCTCTACCGTCTCCCCATGCACACCGGTGACGTAGGATGTGACACGTTCCCCGCTCTCCTCGTAAATGGAAACATACGTGAGAGCAGGGTTCGTGATAGAAATTGATTCACTCATTTTTACCCTCCTTGAAAGGAAATCCTATGAAAAATCCAAACGGTTATGGCTGTGTCAAACATCTAAGCGGATCACGGAGGAATCCGTTCGCCTTTGTTGTAACAGACCACGGAAAACAGATAGTGAAGGGCTACTTTCCTACCAAAATGGACGCACTCGCCTATCAGGTTGAATACTGGAATATGCATGGCCGCACCCGTCTTTCTGAAATCACACTTGAAGAATTGTATGCCGAATGGCTGCCAGCGCACCGCCCCTACGTTTCTGAAAGCACCGTGCGAAGCTATCAATCAGCCTATGGTCATCTCTATCCCCTCTATGGCATGCCAATCAAGGAAATCAAATACAAGCACATGCAAGCCGCCCTGGACGCCATGGGTGGCTTATCTTATGCCAGCAAAAAGAAAGCACGCAATCTCCTATCACTGCTCTGGGCATATGCACGGCAGATGGACTACACAAGCAATGACTATACCGGCCTGCTACGTATAGGGAAGAAGCGCCCTGTGAACCCACATCACGCTATCAGCCGCCGCAAAGTCAATGCCCTATGGAAGATGACAGACGTTCCCGGCATCGATATCATCCTCATACTGATCTACACCGGCCTGAGAAACGGTGAGCTCCGTGCCCTGCTGAAATCCGATGTAAACCGTCGGCAGAAATACATCCGCATACGGAAATCAAAAACCGCGGCAGGCGTGCGTATCATACCTATCCATAGCCGCATATGGCCTTTTGTAGAAGGGCGCCTATCCTGCAATGGTTCCCATCTGATAGCCGACGATAGCGGCATGCCCTATACATATAGCCGCCTAGCCCGCCTTTTCGCCCATGTTATGAAATTGGTGCACGGCGAAAAACATAAGCTCCACGACACCCGCCACACCTGCGCCACGTGGCTTGATGACGCCAACGTCAATGACAACGCACGGAAGATGATACTCGGGCACGCGCGAGGTGACGTGACGAACGGCGTCTATACCCATAAAACCTTGCGCCAGCTGCGGAAAACTATCGAGAAAATCTGATACCAACCTGTTACTAACGACGCGTTCTCCCATGAAAAAAGTACCGCGGATATGGGTGAATCCGTGATACTGGTTTGATACTGGGAAATGGTGGTATTCGGTTGATTTCTGCGTTTTTGCCGCGAGGGATTAGCAGCGGACGTGGTGGAAATTACACAGGGTGGATATGAGTATTACAGCGGTACAGGCAGAAGAACTTGGACCTTCCCGGTCGCATTCCCCCATGCCTGCTTATCCGCAATGAATACGCTAATGCACGATGGTTCATCAGGTGATGGTAACATGGATACAGTCTATAATCTTTCTAAAACCTCACTTAACTATCGTAGTGATAACGGATGTGGTAGCTACAGAATAGCTATTGGTTACTAGACAGGGTGGAATTGGCGGCAGCTCGTTTGTCTATCCACTGAGGTTGTATAAGGCATTAACCGTTGCATTTTCCCTCAATGACGACGTTTGGGACTATAACTGGTACACGCAAGATTCGAAGGTGCATTTCACCAATACAGCCGCATCAAACCCCAAAGGATTTCCGTATAACTGGCTAGTAATCGGTATCGTTTAGCAACCGATAGCTATCCAGTGTGCCCAGCGGTCGGAGTAACGTTGGTGTAGGTAAAAATTACGGGTAGTATAGGACCATGTTTGCGCTGCTTCCTCATCTCCTCTTGACAGCGTCGCAACGACGGATAAAGCAGCAGAATTGAATGCAACAGGAAATGCGACAGTCGTTTGTACTTTGTTATATCCACCCTGTATAATTATCGGGATCGTTCCGCCGATCTTCACCCACCAGCTGTCTGGATTGGAAACGTCACCGGCAACTACGCCAAGAGAGGACAGATCTCTAGTATCAAGGAAACGGGTAAACGGGGTATCGTTGACGACAATCGAGCTATTGCCTACACGATAATAGAGCCGCCCGCTATTCTGTTCAATCCAGAACTGGGTGGATTCAGCATTATCCCTAAATTGCGGAATATTCACAAGCTGCCCATATTGTCCGGGCTGGTTCTTGAATATACTAGCCTTATTGTACGAGCTAATGAACATACCCAAAGCATTGAGTGCGACGTTACCAGTAGGTGGTGCAAAGTTCGTGCCTTTACGGTGCAGGTAGTCCCACAGCCCTGCATCCCCGTCCAGAGTACCTGCTTTACCAACGGTTACATTGGCCAATGAATCGGTTCCTGTACCACCATGAGCTACTGGAAGAATGCCGGTGACGCCACCGACTACGGTCTTATCAGCTCCGTTAAGTATTCCTGCGTTTTCGCTCGCAAGATCTGTTTTGATGGTCTTGCCCAGCATTGCAGGGGTTACGATTTTCGACGTGTTCGTCCCCGCCGTGACTTCTTCCTGTGTCGCATAGTCAATCGTTCGGCGCAGCATCGTCCATTTAACAGTGCCGTCGACCACTGTGTCCCCCGCTGCCCCCCATGTTGGTATTTCGGTCCCTGTAGTCCCTGCTACCGCAACTCTTGCCAAAGTGTTTACCGGCATGTCAGGGCTGACCAGTACAGCTCCTGCCGGATAACTTGTATTTGGCTGCCACATTGTGATTTTCACAACATCAGAAAGCGTGCCATACATGTTACGAACAAACTCCTGATATTGTTGCTGTGTAGTACCTTCAGCCCCTGCCCACTTCAAGTATTGTTCAACATCTGTTGTTAATTTAGTTGTTGCCATTTAACGTTCCTCCACATATCCCTGCCAGGAAATATCTGCCACACTGTTTACCGGATCACCATTCGAATCTATCAGCTGAATGACACACGGCGTGCGAGAGACGATCTTCATCGCTACCGCCGCGCTGGATTGAATGGCGTCCAAATGCACCGCCGTAGTCTTATAGAACGGTGTCACGATCGGAAGTTTTGTCCCGCCAGCAGAAATCTCAATGTCTTCAAAATGCTCGTTCCGATCTGGAACGTCGATCAATGCTTCTAATTGTTTTATCACTGTTTCTTCAACGGAAGAATTTAGTGAATGAACCTTGATCTGAATAACGTCTCCTTTTCGCACAAGCACTCGATCTGAATACTGCTTCCAGAAATTATCACCTCCATCGCTGCCATCAAAAGCCGCCGCTTCCTTTCCCGTCCAGTACGATTTGGACGCCTCTTTTAGATAGGCGTTCGTGCCGCCCTTCTTGTAGTAGATGATCGCCGGCCCTTTTATTTCAGAACGTATCCAAAACTGGCCTGAAGCTTCTGCATTGAAACTTGCGGTAGTATCATACGCTAAAAAGTTCGTGTCCCATTTGAATTTACTCTTCTCGCTCCACATAAATCGGTTTTTCGCAGACCACATGGCTGCGATGGACTTCGCATGAATATTCCCATCGCTTAGAATCAACCCGTCACTAGAGACTTTCTCCCAATTGCCATCCTTGAAATCATGGTGAACTAAAACATTTTCCTCAAGCAAATCCCCTAAATCAAGAATGCAATATGCATATTTTTTAGATTCATTGCCCGCATTGTCCACCGCTTTAATCATAACAGCGTGTGTGCCTTGACGGATCGTCTGGGTTTCATACGGCTGCGTTGTTATAAGCCCTGCTTGTACCGGTATGCCATTATCCCAATTTAGCTCCTGCCCCTGCGTATACTTAATTCTGAACCCCGCAATGTCATTGGGATAAGGGTAAGTAAATTTCCACCAATACCGCCGGAGACCGCTCGCCATCTTCTCCACGTTAATGCTTTCTACATCCGGGGGAAGCATGTCCTGTCCATCAGTTAGAATGTTGTTTTCGGCGTAATCGGACTTTTCGCCAATATCATTGATTGCATAAACGCGAACACGATAAACTTGTAATGATAACGCGGTAAACGTATAGGAGCTTTCGTTCTGCGTGAACTTTTTCTCAAACGTCCAATTCACGCCATCGGTAGATCTTTCAAGACATACCGTGTTGAACTGTCTAGGATTGATCCATGTGCAGTGCACCAGTGAAGTAATAGTCCCGTCAAATTCTACATACTTTTCAGTAGACAATATCAGATTTTTAGGTGCTTCTATCATCGACGTCGGTCGAACGATCTCTGGAACTTTGTCCGTATCAGCATCATACAGTTCCGGATAGTATTCCACCGCCGTAATTGTCCGCGTCTCTTCGTCCATATTCGTAGATATAGACAGGACCTTAAACTCTTTAGCCTGAAACCCTGCCTTACCCAGCACGTACACATCATCTTTCGCAGCCGTGTTTATACCGTCAATGATGACAGTATTTCCCGCCGCGGAAACGACATTTCTCTTCACAAGAGAATCATTTGTGCTATCACGATACATGAATGACGTATAATCGCCGCCATCAAGATTATCCACATCTACAGTAATGGTGTTTCCATCCACATTTACCACGCGGCCGCCGATCCCCCATTCCGTAACATCCGTCTGAACAGTGATGACATCACCGATCTGGCATGCGATAGAATCTGCGAATGCTTCAAACTGAATCGTTCGGATTTCATACTTGTTTTCTCGAAGTTTGTACTTCCCGTATTGATACGCCTGCTTCGCGTCAGTGCATCCCATTAGCTCGATCTGTGTAGGCTGCGCCACCGCATCACTACTATCGTATTCTTCGTTGAAAACAGCAAGAACATCTCGCTCATAGTTTTTCTCGCGATTCATGAAGGAAATCTCAATGCTGTTTGCCCGGCTTTCTGTAGCCAGATACTCATTCGAAAAAGAATCCTTCTTGATATTCGCGACGGTAAAAAGCTGAACTGCCGGGCTCGCGTAGTCGTAAATACACGATACCTTGGTGCCGACGATGATTACAGATCCACGCCCGACGCGGCAGGGGTAATTCACCGCATCCCACATCTTCATAGCGCTATCAAAGAGATAATTGAATTGGATATTCGCGCTGTCACACATAGCCGCCCACGCCGCAAAAGCGTAATAATCCATATTCTCTTTAGAGATGCCTTCTGCTTCATAAGAGTAAGTTTGCTTATCAGAATTCAGGAGCTTCCTGCATCCATGGAGAATATCATAGCAAGCCCACGCCGGATTGCTGGCTGCCTGCATTTCATACGCTTCTTTTGATGGATTCCAGACGTACACAGTGGAACGCTCGATAACACATGTAAGTTGTGGATCACTGCCCGATAGCTGATCTGTAGCAAGCGCCTTTAGACCAAGAAGTGCTTTGCCCGGATGAGAGAAATCGTCATAAATAACCTGCGTGACTGCCACCCACTGTACTTTATTCGCCGTTCGAATATCTGTCCGTTCCTTCGCTGTGCACTGTACGCGTACTTCATACTGTGCAGGCTCTAAATCGTAGACACGATACATGCGATAAAAAACGCCGGTTTCTTTCTGCCTGATAATTCCATCATACAAATGTGCATCGTGGATTTTCTTCCACCACTCATCATAAGTCATGGAATAGGTATAAATCGGTATTTTCTCCCCGTCCTCATCATACCTATAACGTGTCTTGCCGCGCCAGTCTGTATACGTTTCATAGCCTACAAGTTTTCGGCAATCATTGTAATAGTGCTGTTTTTTTGTAAAAGCGCCAAGCAACTTTCTGTTACCGGTAAGCCAGTCGGGTTCCCACTGGTAATTCTCATTGCGGATCAGAATATCTTCCCAGTCCGACGCTCCCACTTTCCGATATTGTGCCTTTATCGTGACGCTTGTGTAATCAGCAGCCCCGCTATCATTAGAATAATAGAGGCCATTTGGGAAGGCTAACGTGATTTCAATCCCGTTAGCTGCATCCCCTTCCAGCGTGACTGTGCTCCATTTACCCACGTTCAGCTCATATGATAACGCCGTGTCGGCATAAGAATCATTGAAGTCCGGGATAATACTCTGCTGGTTAGAACCGTTACGGATATTGATCGAAACGTCCGTATAATTCTCAATCGGATTGCTGTTCAGCTTGATGTCCGTCACATCATCAATCACGCCTTCTGCCAAGCAATAGAGAATATTCAGATACTGATTTTTACCGTCAGAAATAACATGACGTTGCAACATCATGCCCGCCGTTTTTACCTTACCATAGCAAATAGGTAAAACATACCCCTGCCCGGTTAGCGTAGACGGCGTGCCCCATCCGTATGTGTTCGACTGCTCGGAAGCATTAGTAAGGTCTGCTTTCGGCATGGTCAGTTTGGTCATGATATGGTTTCCGATCAGCGTCATGGCTAACGCACCAGCAATGCGTCCGGCCATAAGCCAACCGCTAATGCCCGCCTTGAACGCCGCACCCGCCATGCCAGCGCCAAAAATTGTTAAGCCAATGGCCAAAATCCACCCGAATGCTTTCTTCTGGATTTTCGGAGCGACTACGATTTCCTGCCCATCCATGACCGTTGCGCTCGGATCTACCTGCACGCCATTCACTGCATACAGCTTTTCGCCATTTTCTGCGTGATATTCACGTACCGGCTTCTGTTTGTCATACGGGGCCCAATACTCTTCCTTCCCTTTTGCCGTATCAAATGGGTTCGTGATTATGATGACATGTACCATACCTGTAGATCCCCTTTAATCTCGAAACATACCGGGAGAATCGCTCAATGCATACGCCACTGACCGTAGTAGAGTGAAGCATCATATTGTTCCCCAGATAAACGCCCACGTGGTCAATCCCGTGCCCGCCTAAATCGAAAGCACAAATAGCTCCCTCTTCCGGGCTAGACAGTTTTTCATAGCATTTGACACCTTTAATGTCCGCCGGATTGCTATAATCCATCGTTAGATAATCTGGCAGCGTCTCTCCCCGCCGCCGGAAAACCTCTTTCACAAGCTCCCAACATGGATACTTTTCAAATGGCTGCCCCACCAAATCAGTTACGTCTAGCATACAAGCCTCCCTGCGGTATCGTCGGTTCACCGCCAAATCTCGTATTGTTCCCGCGTTCCCGACAATCAGTCAGCGTCTTATTGCAGGTAGTGATCGGTCCTTTATACCCACACCGAACGCCCTTAAACTTGAACGGGCACCAGTCTTTCATGATACGTACATTCGGATAGCGCCGATCTAAACTTGCGCCGCACCCCAGCTTGATAGATACGTAATCCTTTTTCGCCGTGGCTCCGGCAATAACGAAATGTTCTTCCTGTAAAATCTCATCAGAAATATTCGTGTTGATAACGGCTACAGTGACTTTCCCGCCGGACGCACCGTCATATGTTTCCAAAATACGAGAAATTGTGCCTGTGATATTGGAAACTGTGAGGGTGCACGACGGCAATTCCGTAGAAGTCTGTTTCACTTCTGAAAGAGAAAAATAATAAGGGTAGTAATCTATTCCCTTGAACGTGATTTTTTCATTATTCAGTACAAGATGAATGGCCTCTTCATTTTTATACTGTATAGTCAGCAAAAGCAGGTAGACGCCATCGGTGGATACCCTGTTTTTTTCTATAATCGCCGCCGTAGAAAGATTCATGCTATACCTCGCTCAATGTAATACTGCCACTCCATAGATTCAGCTCTACCAGCTGGAAGGAAAGCTCGCTGTCAGTGAAACGAACCGTGAATTTCTGCCCAGAGTATTCATTCCCTTCGTCCGCCGGATAAGTCCACTCAAAGGAAAGCGCGCCTCCTCTCGTATGCTGATAGAAAGCGCGCAATTTGTTGTAATCTTCTGTAGGAAGCTTCGACCATGACAGCTTGAATGCTTTAGGCAGCTTCGTAAAGCGCGGGCGCGTGAGAATGGTCTCATTGTCCACTTGCATTTTCAGCGTGTGATCCGTAAAGATTTCATTCAACGGATAGTCAGGCGTCTGTATATCAGGAAAAACCATTTATCTTACCCCCATGATAGCGTCTTTCAAGCCGTACTCATTAGTTGTCAGTGCTTCGCCAACCGTAGAAAGAATAATCTGGTGCAGCAGTTTCCCAGACGAATCTTGCGAAGTCGTCTGGCGCGCCTGCATCTGCGTGCCTGTGTTGTTATTTACAATCACCTGCACCTGCGCCGGTGTCTGTGCCCCGCCGGAAAGCATCTTCCTTGTGTCGCTATTAGAATACACGTGAGCGTCCCTGCTGAATCGTACAAATTCGGGGCCACGTTCACCGACCATATACCACTTTCCACGGCTTACATCTCCGCCGGTGGCCTTACCTCCGCCCCAAGCAATATTTATAGAATCAATCAAACCGCCTGTCCATGCATCGCCCACTTTTGCACCGCCGCCGAAGATGCCCGTTACCATTTTCATGATGAGCACTTTGGCAATAACCTGCGAAATGGATTTCAGTACGCTCTTGGCAAAGTCGCTAAAGAAAGATTTCATACGTGTGCAGAAATTCCCCGTAGAAGACAAGCAGCTTGCAAGTGAGCTCTCGATATCAGAAAACAGGTTGACCGTCGTGTCTTTCCAGTTGATTTGCTGATTAGAAATCTCTGTCAGCGCCTGCTTCCAACCTTCCTTGTAGTTATAACAAGACTGGTCATTGATGGACTTAATAGTGCTAGAAAGTTTCTGCTCGATAGAAATTCTCTGATTATATGAAAGATTCGTGTCGTTCAGCTGCTCCTGCAAATAAGACTTGTATTCATTCAGCTTATTGGTCAGCTCCTGCGAGCGGCTGTAGGCTTCGCCAAACCCAAGATTTCTATTCGAAATCGCAGAAATCTGGTCATCATATCTCCCCATCGTTTCCGTTTGCTGCGCTTCTTTGGCCTTCTGTCTCATAGCCTTCGCGTAGTCAATCATGGCGTTTTGCAAGTCGCTGATGACATTTTCATTCACACCGAGTGCCTTGTCTTTCTCGATCTGTACCTTGTACTCTTCGAGCTTGTCATTCGCTTCCTGCATGGTCTTATCATAGGCCGTCTGCGCTCCAGTAACGGAAAGAGTAGCTTCATTCAGATTTTTGGTGTCGCGAATGGTGAGTTTCGTTGCATCCGCCAGCTTTCTGTAAAGCTCTTCTCTCTGGCGTGCCATGTCTTTCCTGCCGTTCCCAGTCTCGCCGTTCAGCGTCGCTTCTTTGTTAGCAAGCTGCATGAGGCGGGGAAGGAGCTGCTGCGCATAACTAAGCCGCGTGCCTTCGGTATCATCTCCGGGGGCCTCGTATTGCGAAAACACAATGTGATTCGCTTCTTCCAAACTGCTTGCAGCGCGAAGTCGCGTACCCACGTCTTTGTAATACGGCGCTTCTCTCAATTCATAGTCAGAAAATTCGAGCTGTTTCTCCCGATCTGTCCAATCGCCGTTAGCATAATCATAGAGGTTTTGGAAACGTTTTCCGCCCCACTGAACTGAACCGTAATACCCCTGCTTGTTATCCGCTGCGTAATCAATTGATTCTGTATCGCCTTTCCCCGCTTCCTGCATCTGATTTCCTGCCAGTGCAGCGGCCGCGTAGACATTGTAACCGTGCTGTAAATACCAAAAGGCATTTCCCAGCGCATCAGTATATTCCAGTTCAGGAAGCGCCGCTTTGCCAGATTTACCGCCGGACGCCTTGCCGCTTCCGCCGTCGTCCTGCTTTTTAACGACATCGGCGAGCGTGGCTTTCCGCATGAGATCCTCGGCTTCTTTTGCCTTCTGTTCTGAAATTCGAGCCATTTCCGCGTACATATCCACCAGACTGTTCTGCGCCTTTGTGTGGAACATTTCTTCATCAGCCGCATCCGCCGCGTCGTAGTCTTTCTGCGTGGGAGTAAATTTCTTTACATAGGAGCTTTGTGGGATTTCCTCTTCTTCGCTCCCGTCATGATATCCGCCCAGCTCCGCGTCAGAGAAGAAGTCATGTACATTGTAATCGCCGCTTTGCGCTTTTTCGTACTTGCTGCTTACTCCATACGCTATAGCGGCGAGTGTTCCTACACCTACTGCTCCAATAAGTCCCGCCGGATTCATGGCAAGAGCTTTGACGACTGCCAGATTTCTGAACCAGGTATACGCGCTTTTCAGCCCTGCAACAAGACTAGGGATAAGGCCGATGAGCCCTTCCGCGGCCATCGAAATCATGGAGATCTGCATCGCCGCATCTGCGGCTTCTTTCGCCATATCATGACAGCCATCGGTATTTGCTATATAAGCATCTGTGAGGATGGAAACGCCCATGCCAGCGGACGAAACCACGCCTAGCATCTTGCTCATCTTCCCATTGAAGAGACCTATCCCTTGATTCGCCTCGTCCAGTTTCTGTTTGTGAACAGTCAGTGCTTCGTTGGCCTCTTTGATAGCAGCGACTTCTTTCTTCGTGGCAAGTGTTGCCTTGTCTTTGGCTTCTGCCACCTGCTGCAAATAATTTACGGTTTCCTTGTAAACGGCGTTCGCTTTATCCATTGCGCCGCGCTCATTCAATGCGGCTTGCAGCGCCTTACTTTCTTCAAGCAGCTTTTTTGTCGCCTGAAATGCCTCTTCGCCGCCGATTTTGAACGCATTAGAAAGAGCGTTAAATTCAAGCGCCGCATCCGCGTTTGCCTGTTTTACCTGCTCCATCTGCTCTTTTACGAGCTTGAAATTATCAGCAAATGCTTTCGCACTATCCCCGACCTGCTTAAATGCCGCGTCTACAGATAAAAAGTTCGTCTGATCTACCGTTTTTAAGCCCTGAATAAGCTGGTTTATGAACTCATAGGATTTGACTTGTGCTTCTTTCGCACTCATCCCGACTTTTTCAAACTGATCTGAAATTTCTTTGAAAAGCGCCGCCATACGCTGTTTTTGTCCGAGTTTATTTGCCGTATTTCCGCTTGACTGGTATTTAATATACTCAATTTGTGCATTAGTTAATCGTTCTGTATTCGTCCTCGTAGACTGCAATACATCATTCCAAACCTTCGCCGAATTGATAGCTTCGTCCATGACAGGCTTCACTTTGCCACTCATTCCGGTTTTAAGAGAATCCATGAATTTCTCGGTAGTCACCTGAACGACTTCGTAGTCAAGCTTTAGTGCTTGTAACTTAGAGCGAAGTTCCTCTACCGCTGTCTGCTGCCACTTCCAAATCTGCCGGTTCGCATCACCTTTTGCTCCGCCGCGGCCGCTTGTGTCTGCATCTAAGAAACGCTGCACACGTGCTTCAGCCGCTTCGCCACGAGAATATGGATTCCTCACCTTCTCCGCCATGAGAGAAATATTTTTCAGTTCATCACTAGAAGTCTTTGAAACCTGCATCAGGCGTTCATGTTCCTTCTGCATGACTTCAGAAATGGCTTTGGACTGCTGCTGATACAACTCCACTTCATGCTTCTGCTGGTCATTCTTTTCTTTCAGCGCATCCGCTTCTCTCTTGATTTCTTCCGCGCGGCCGTTACCGCTGATGATCTGCCGCATGGCTTCCGCACTATATCCGCCATTCACGAGCGAAACGATTTTGTTCTGCCAAGTGACAGATTCCTTGATACTCATCCCCATGGCCTGCCACTTTTTTGCCAGGTTTGTAATGGAGTTTTCGTTCGATTCAAGAATGGAGTTCAAGGTTTGCGCTTTACTTGCGCTTTCGGAAATCTGCCCCGTCACATCAGCGAAGGAATTTAACGCGCTATCGACAAGCCTTTTCTCCTCCTCTTCGTATTTCAAAGCCTTCTTTTGCGCTTCCAGACGGCCGTTAAATTTATCCTGCATGCCCTGAATGGCGCGGCCCAGCCCCGTATGCAATTCTCTCTCTTCGCGCGTCACGCTAAGAATCTGCATTAAATCCTTGATATACTTAGAGGCTTTGAATCCCGCCCAGAGTGTGACGATTTCACCTATATGTTCACCGACCTGCCCGAGTGCCGCGACGGCAGTCTTGCCGACATACGTGGCACCGACAAGCCCACTGGACATAAACTCGCCAACTTTTTTGGCGCTTTCTACCATTTCCACCATGGAACCCGAAATGGTGCTGATAGAGCTGATAAATTCAGGATTGATTTTCCATTCTTTTGTTGACTTGTCAACCTGAATGATTGATTCGCCGAATTCTTTCAGTGCTTCCGAATACATGCCGCGAAGTGGCTCTGTACCTTCTGCGATCCCGCGCTGTAATCCTTCTTTGATCTGATCGATACGTCCCTTGACGGTATTATTCGTTTCGAGAGCTGAATACTCAAACCCTTTCATGCGATCCATCAAGAATTTGTATAGACCTTCGGACGATTCTTTCGCCTTCTTGATATCCGCATCGGAAATGCCAAGCGCAGTAGCGAGCGTAGAGGACGCGGGGCGAATCCCTCCCTGTACAAGGTCTCGAAGCTCCTGTACAAGCTGCACGCCATCCAATCCGAGTGACTTAACCGCATTGACGCCGACCGTCGTAAACTTCTCGATCTGCTCAATCGACATGCCCGCGCCAAGCCCCGGCCCTAAAAGGGCACGGAAGGTATCAATCAATTCGCTTGCCGTCGCGGACGTTTTAAGAGATTCATTCTGCAAGTCTTTCATGATTTTAGAAGAAATCGTAAGCGACTGGTTCCAGGAAAGCTGCTGCCCATTTATCTGCATCATGGATGCCAGGATGCCAGCCATGCCGATACGGTTCGTTTCCATCATGTTTCCGTAGTCATACGCACCGCCGATGACTGTGCTCCACAGATCTCCAAGCTTCTGGATACCCTCGTAGATGACGGTATAACGTGCCATAGAGTATACAAGGCGGTTCAGCATTTTGCTGGTATTGCTGGCGCTCTGTGCTGCTTTATCAAGACCAAGAGCCATGTCGCTAAACTGCTTTGCTCCGCCGGACTTCCCGTTGGTCATTGCCCGCAGATTGACGGAGAAATTCTTCGCCGCACTCGCACTTTTTCCCAGGGAGGATGTGAGGCGTTCATTTGCGCTTGCCATACTGTTTAAGCTGCTGCTTGCTCCGTCGATAATACTGACTTTCGCTCTTGTCTCAATGACGCCCATCTTCCACACTCTCCTTGATGACTAAACTTTCGATTTTCCTCATGCGCTTCATCATTGCAGGCCCTATGTGTATGCGGGATAAGCGGGCGACTGTTTCCAAATCTACCCAATTGAGCCCGCTGATAAAAGGACGGCTCATCGTCCCTACATAGTGCACACAGTTTGAAGCCAGCGCATATAGCCTCATAGCCCTGAAATTGCCCGGCCTGATTTCGGGGGCCCTATCAGGGCAATTCTCGCAATCTAATTTGCGCCCGGTCTGTTTAGCGGCCTTTCTGCACGTATCACAGTATTTAGCGCCGCCTCTGATTCGCCAGTCCCAGACGCTTTCTAGTTTTTTAAGTCTTCCAGCTCGCTCTTTTCAGAAAGCGCCTGCGTCTTCACGAGCAGATCCATAATTGTTCCCGGCGTATACTTCGCAGAATCCGGATCGATGTTGTAGATGTTCTTAGCCACCCACCGCGCCATATGGACGCCGATCAGCTTTGCCGGTGTATTCGAAGTTTCAAGCTCATCGGAATATTCAAGAAAATGCTCAAATTCAGAAAATGTCATAGCTCTTGCAATAAGTTTTTCTTCGTTCTTTTCTGTTGGTTTCATGTTTTTTTCGTTATCCATTTTTATTTCCTCACATATAAAAAAATGCCCCGCCGGAAAATCCGACGGGGTACTCATTAAAATTCGTATGTAGCTACCCCGTTTACCAAGGTAAACTGAATGCAGGAATTTAAAGAATTTTCTTTGTAGAAAGCGGAATAATCCAGTTCCTGCGTGATGCCCTTCGTACCGTCAATGCCCGGCGACTTTCTCGCGAACATGACTTCCGGGATATCGACGACAAGAGACTTATCCCCCTTTGTCAGTGTGACCTGGAGCTGTGTTATTTTGGAAGTCATCGCTTTATCAATGAAAGTTTTGTCGTCGAAGAAAGCAGTCAGCTTACCAGTGGGGGAAATGATGCCTTCATTGATTCGTGTTCGGAACCCGCCGCTGCCAATCGCATATCCGCTATCATCAAGCCCGAATGGAATAGTAAGAGAAAGCTCCGTCGCGATCGCTACATCCTCCCCGTCGATTTTCAAAGATGCCTGAAAATTGTTGAGACGATTAAACCCGACCTTAGTGATATTTTCTTCCGTTGCCGCCGCTGCATCATTGATGGTTTCTTTACATCCGATAAAGCCAACGGTAGCAGTCAATTCACCGTCGCCGCCGAACGTCATTTCAATCTGATTGACCTTGACGCCGTTAATGAGTGAATACACACCATTAGAGAATACCTTCTCTACAGCGAAGGACGGCTGCGTCTTGCCCGGCTTGAAGACATGGGTATAGAGATTGCTGCCGCTCTTCCCCGGCGTTGTAGTCGGTCTGCCGAATGCCGCCGCCAGAAGATATCCGAATGCATCGGTATCCACCGGCGTGACCACATCGCCCGTGCAGTCGATATTGCCGAGCATCGGTTCCGCTGCATCGCGGCGTCCTGTGATAGTACCCGGTGAACTGGAATTCTGCGAACTGGAAAGTGAATTAGAATTGAATGGGATCTCAAAACCCTTGACCGTTTCCGGCAGCTTGCTCAATGCCACTTCCGGATACAGTCTGGTTTTGGAGTAAACGCCCATAGCCTGACCTGCCATTTTCTACCTCCTATAACTCTTCTGTATAATTTCCACCAAGCGTCTGATAAATACGCTTGTTTACCTTGATTTTCCCCGCCCAATGGCGACCTGCCGGATCGATGGGGAAAGGACCGTTCGTATTTACCTTCGCGCAGGGTCGATTATTGATTTCAGCGTCATTGAAAACATCCTCAATGATGGTCATGAAGTCGGCGCAATCCTTAAAGACGTCCATGATTTTTACACCATCCGCCTCGATGAATTCCGGCTCCTCTTTCCCGACGCCTACCCATAATGTGAATTCGTAAGGGCAAAATTCAATATTCTGCCCTTCCTGCTTCGAAAAGTCCGTCACGATGATGTACGGTGTGTCATCGTAGGTAGGGATGTATTTCCTTGTAATATCCCCCACAAGTACATGGAGCTCTTTTCCAGGGAACCGCTCTTTGCAAAAGGCGATGATCCTTTTGTCTGTTTTAAGCTGTGCCCCGATATGAAGCATCGTGCTTGTGATATCCAGATTTTGCAATCCCATCAGCCTAACCTCCGTACACCTTGTAGTCTCGCTTATTCTTCTTTCCGAATTTCACATTTCCTTCCATGTAAGACTGTACTTTCCGCTCAATGTACGGCGCAAAATTATCATGAATTCGCGTCATCATCGGCTCAAAGATCGGTCTTGCAGGTGTGATAAGTTCTTTTTTCTTCTTACTAAGAGGGTAAATATACTTATCATAGTCGCGGCTCTCGACGATAGAACCGTACCTTTCGAGCTCTGCATCATACGCATTATAGAAAATACGACGAATGCTTTCTGTCACCGGCTGCCGCCCGCCAAGCTCGTTTCTTCGCCCGTATTCCGCAGACGATTTGGAAGTCCACCCGATCACTGTTGAAATGCTGTCTGGCATGTACTGATACCCGACGGCGCGGATCATCTGCCCATAAAGATACCGCGAGGCGTGCCCCTGCAATTCTCTACGTGGCTGGATGTTTCCTTCCGTAAACCAGATCTGATTCCAACCGTCATCGGTATGGTACAAGACGCCTTTTCGGACGCCTTCTTTGATTTCCTTTTGAATGTAGTACCCGAGCGACTTCGACACGCTTTTTAAGTAATTCTTATTGTTAGCAAGCATCCGTTTGAAAGCAGGCGTTAATTCGTCAGATACCGATATTTCAATCAGATTCATCGTCCGAGTGCCCTTTCTGCTTTCGTTGCAAGCAACACAAAATGACTTCCTGCCACGTCGTGCTCGACGATGTTAGAAACTGAATACCTATCACCGTTGTAGACGATTGCATCGCCTTCCACCGGCGATAGAACTCCATTCTCTCCTTCGTCACACACGCAGAAATACGCCGCATCAACAAGAGCCGCGTTTTCTATAACGGTTTTCGCTTCATTCCAGTCAGAGCGAGAATTGGACACGCCGACATATACAAGCGCCACGATATCTTTCCCGTTGTAAGAAATGTGTTCCCCCAGTCTTTTATCAGAGAAGAATGCCTTTTGACATATCCTCCGCTGCGCGTCCATCATCCCCATCTGACTTCCTCCTAGACGTTGATTTTTACATCAATCGAGGTCGAATCTGCTGTTTCTCCGCTCCATGCGACGCCGACCGCCGGATCGGTGCCTGCCGTCGCAGTAATAGCGCCGGATTCGTCAAGATATACTTTCGTACCCTGCGTGATAGCTTCCGCCGCTTTCTTAGGAAACTGGAATACGCCTTCTGCGTCACACGCCACATAACCATTTTTTGCTGTCGCTGCTTTGGCAACCGCATAAATGCTGCCTACTTTCAGCAATTCATGATAGGCGACGTCTGCGGTCGCCTTCACGGTGATAATTGATCCTGGCTGTCTGAATGTTCCAATAGTAGTAGCCATCTTTTATCCTCCTTATGCCCCTTCGTTCTTGACGAATGCACGATAATCAATCAGATTGAACCCAAAGTCCATCCAATACTGATAATCGATACCGAGATGTTTTTCGCTCTGCACGGTTCTGGAATACGGGCGATCCACGCCGTTCAAAGTGGTAAATTCGATGCCTTCCATTTCAGAAGGCTTCGCGATCGCATAGTAAGCATCGCCTTCAAGCCACGGAGAGGTGAAAAGTACCATCTTGTTCTGCATGGGGTTATTCACGCCTGCATTGTTCTGCGCCGGATCGGATGCAGAATGCAGGATCTGAAGATGTTCAAATTCATGCTCGTCTGATGCCAGCAGGAAAGCAGGGAATGTGCCGATATAGGTTTTACCTTCGCGGTCTTTCTGACGATGCATCAGCTTGCGCATTTCAGAATACGCCTTGGTGGAAATATCTTTATTCGTCTCCACAACATTTTTATTCTTCGCATTGAACGGAACGGATTTAGTCAGCATGTCGAAGAACATCTTTTCCTGCAGGCGTCTGAACCCGCCGGACTGCTTCTGAATAGCTCTCGTGACTACGCCCATGTCATCGTTGATGAAAATTTCACGGGTAAAAGAAATTGCCTTGCCATAAGTCTGAATTGCCGTGGAGATTTTACCGTCTTTCATTTCCCCATACTTAAATTCATCGCTTTCAGGTGCCATCAGTTCCGGCATGCCGTCCACCCCAAGCCAGTATTTATTGGTCTTCTTGAAATCTGGGTTCGATCCTTTAGAAACGAAATTCAAGAAAATAGCCGGCTGCTCTTTATAGGATTTCAGCATCACCTTGTTTCCGAAATTATCAACGATAGAAACGAACTGGTCTGTACCCATCGCTCTTTCCTTGAACATGGCATTGAATAGGTCATTGGAGTTCATGAGATGTGCTTTTCTCTCACTCATGCCGCCGAAGAGCGTGAGTGCATCTTCTGCAATGGAGCGCAGGGATGCATTCGCATATTCATTAGATACCGCTTTTTCTTCGCCGATGACACCAAAGCGGATAGCCATCCCGTCTACTGCACGCTTCGCGAATTTTTCTTTTTCATCCGTGACAACATTGATGCCGGACGGCTGATTTTTCGGGGCGCTCATTGCCTTTTCGAGGATCTCTTTTCGGACATCTTCAATGGATGTGCCGCTTTCGATGTAACCTCTCATGGTTTCATCATCGACGCCCATACCTCTGCAAACTTTCGTGACTTCCGTGACACGAGCTCGTTCTGCTTTTGCTGCTTTTTCTGCCGCTTCACGAACCGCTGTCTCGTTGATTGCCGGTGCTTCCGGCTTCTGGTTTTCGCCCATCTTTGGCTCCTCCTCGTTCTGAACAATAGAAATGGTCATGTCTGTATTTGTAAGTCCCCTCCCGACTGCACAATCGGGATCTGCCGGACAACTTACCAAAGAAATTTCATAAGGCTCCCATCTGTCTGTTACGTCCATGTCGCAGTCAAATGCAAGTCCCTTATAACTGGTGCCTTTCAGCACGCGAACCGTATTAAGGCGGCGATATCCGACGGAAATTCCTTTCAGCGATCCGGAAAGAATTTTCTGAAAATACTTTTCGGATTCTTCGTCTTTATCGATCGTCGCTTCTGCAGTGACTTTCCCATCTTCAAAAGACACGTTCTCGATTTTGCCGATCACGATGTCTCGATTGTGATTGAAAAGCATCGGCATGACGCCATTTTCAAAGCGCGTCAGATCTACATTTCCCTTTGCGCACAAGCAGACTTCCGGTACAAACCAGTTGTCACAAGGCGCTTCTGTCATAAAAGAAAATCGCAATTTCCGGCTCGCTTCATCCACGCCGTCCACTGCGATTTCTCTTAATCCAAACTGTTTAATTGTCGTCGTTTCCCCCATCTTTACCTCCTGTACCATCGTCTTCCGGCTCATTCTTTATCTCGCTGTCTTGCACGCCGAATGCCAGCGCGACGCCTTTAGATTCTGCATAGTCCTGAACTTCCTTCATCTGGTCAATGCGATCGCGCCAGTCCGCACCCTGTTCCGCGCAATACTCCTGGAATGATTTGCCGCCATTCGCAAGGTTAATGGCATTCGCCTGCGCCTCTTTGAGCGGATCAATCCAGCCAAGCGAAGCGGCAAGCCACGTAGCCTTGTAATACTCTTCGTCCCCATATTTGAACCCGGTCCCGTCCAGAAGGCCAGTCAAATAGCAGATGTTCACGAAGCGCTTATAAAGCGGCCGTAGGAAATATTCGACCAGTTCCTCGCGGATAGAGCCGTAGGTCAGCTGATCGCCCAAAAGGTTCTGCCGGGCAGATGCATAGTTTACGCGCTCCACATTTCGACTGGTGCTTTCCAGCGAAAGCCCTTTGTCGGCGGCTATAATTCGCTGCTGCAAAGGCAGGAAATTGCTTGCATCCGTCACCTGTGCATTCGGCGTGAGCCCTTTGATGTGCTCGCCCGCCTTCAGGTATTTAATGGAGCCGCCTTCGATATTTTCTACGCGGCTGCCGTCTGCCTGATTGGCAATGCGTCCCGGTGCGCCAAGCGTGTTGTCAGTCTCCACAAAGGCGGAAAAGCACGCCGCAATTTTCTGCTGAAACATGACGGCCACGTTGTAATCGCCAAGATCCTTTGTGACGCCGATGGTTCTAGCCATTTCTGTGATTTCCCGAAACTGACTGACACGTGACTTTTTCCATAAAAAAATCACATCTTTTGCGTCATATCGTCGCGGCTCCATTTCCGTGAAACCGTCCGGCTCCGTCTGCTTTAGCCAATAGCCAAGCGGTTTGCCCGTCGTATCAAGCTCGACGCCATTCACGATGATGTGCCCATTCTGGTCTTTGGGATCGGTCATCGTATCCAGATCATCGACTTCATGAAGCTGGATAGTGAGAGGTATTTTCCTTTTCCCGTCCAGCGGGAATGTCGCCATAATTCCGCCATCTACGAATTTTCTGACAACAATAAGCTTGATGATGTCATCCAGACACTGCTGCTGCGTAATGTCGCAATTCTCGTGGTGCTCCCACTCTTTCCAAAGTGCCTCAATGCGCTGATTAAACACATCATTGTTTGTCTGTGCCTGCATATTAAAACCGGTCCCGATAGCATTATTTAAAAATGCTTCCAATACGGAACCGGTGATGGGATTATTTCTTTCCAAATCCCTTGCTCGTGCTCGAAGTTTATCGCGCGAATATGTGTTAAATTGTTCCGCCGTCCCATCGAAGGGAAGGCGCTCGTCTTTCCGCGTTTCCTGTGCCGCCGAATACCCGAAGTATCGCTCTCGTACCATTTTGGACTTCATCGCCTTTTCAGGGCTCCAAATAGACTGGATATCGCTGCACAGATCCCCCGCCAGCTTTAGAAATCCCATTATCCCATGCCTCCGAATTTCAATCTCACGGTATCTGTCATGCCATTCACAGAATCGATCTGATTCAGCTCCGAATTGACTTCCGACAAGCGCTGCATGATGGTTTCAAGGCTCGCCATCTTCACGCGGCCATCTCTGGTCTGGAACTCCTGCCCGCCTTCCAGAATATTCATGCGCGCCGTTTCCAGTGCTTCTTTTTCTTTCTGTAACTCTTCTCTATTCATTGCCGACCTCCAAATGGGCTATACGTTAAACCGCTCTCTTTTTTGTCATCTTTCTGCACGGGCATGGGATCTTTAGCCGCCACCTGCAAGCTCCTCACATTCATGACATCCGCTGCTACATATGCATAGACTTCACAATCCAGATAGTGATTATCCCGATGCTGTGCAATCGGCTTCCAGACCTCACGCCCGTTGACCATGATTTTCTGCTCGGCGGTAATCATCTCTGCATATACCTCATCGGTATCTGCATCAACAAGCCATGCGCCATACCCGTCTTTCTCTCGACCGATACGGTAAGCGATCAGATCCTTGTATTTGTTCGTATCCGCTTCGTAAAGCTGTTGCGCCTGTACCCAATTCATATTGTGATCCTTCGGGTTCAGCTGCTTTCGGCGGAAATACGTGGCCATGGGGCTTGACATGCCCATAACTGGAATAGACGCCGGATAGTGTAAATAACAAAAGTCATAAACTTCTTCTGTGTTATACCCTGCATCGACCGCATACAGAGCGACCTGCATGCGCCGGTCTGAATCCTCAATGGGCCACATCTGATCCATGATGTTTGCTACGTCATCGAAGGTCATTGCTGAACCATTCGCGATTTTCTGCGAACGCATATCCGGGAGCCACGCTCGGATCACCCAGTAGAAATACCCCTTCTGACAGTCCACGCCGCCGGTGAGAAGTACCGTTCCTTTGGGGACCACGCCGGAGCGAAGCTCCGTCCGCCTTTCGAGTACTGACTTCGATTTGATTTGAGACGCCTTCGACTTCCATGGCTCGCCAAGCCATGAATTGACAAAGTTCATCAGTTTCGTGGGATCATCTTTCGATTTTAGAAACTCCTCCGCCACCTCATAGAAATACACCCACGGCGAGTACAACGTATTCAGCCTGAATCCTATCGTTTTCGCCGCGTATCCAATCCTTTCCTTATCCACCCACTTGCCTTTTCGGAGCATCCCCATCTTCTCCCTGTCATGGATGTGATACTTGCATTTCGCACATTCGTAATACGTCTCTTTAGAGAGGCGTGCTTCGTCAAGCACGTCAGGAAACTTTAGATGGTGAAAATCGAATACTTGATAATGCCCGCACTCCGGGCAGGGAACCATGAACTCATAATGCGCTTCACTCTCCATGTAGGACTTGTACACATAGCCGTACTCCGTCGTCGGGGTACTCATGACAAGTATCTTGCGCCACGGCCAGTTTTTAGTACGTTCTTTGACAAGAGAAATTGGGTTCGCTTCTCGACCAGTCCAGAGTGGATATTTATCGACTTCATCCATAATGACGCACGGGATCGGCCACGATGCCAGCTTTGCCGGTGAATTTGCCCCCGATAAACGGATAAACCCGCCGTTATATCTCACCATGAGTGCCTTGCTTCTATCTGCGGATTCTATTTTTTTTGCAACGGACGGCGTATTTTTCAGCGCCTTCTGCAAACGATCCACGGAAAAGTCCTTCGCCAGATCTTCATCCGGCATGACATAAAGCAGACGGCACGGGGACCGATCAATCGTGAAGGCACAGATATTGATACCAGCCTCTGTAGCTCCGACCTGCGACGGCTTCAAGAAGGTAATGACTTGTGATGTTTTATCCGTGAATGCGTCCATGATCGCCCGCAGATACGGCGTATTATCCGTATTCCACAGACCAGCAGACGGTGATTCTTCGCGGGAAAGAATACGATTATGGTCTGCCCACTCACTCACCGTTTCCGGAGGCGGCGGCAGAAATGCTTTTCGCGCCTTTTTTATAATTTCTTTTAGGTTTCTTTCCCACTTTGCCTGCATCTTCGGATTTTCCATTGATTCCTGCAAGTTTTCTGAGAAGTTCCTGGACAACTTCATTTGCTACCTCCCCGCACGTCGTCGCTAAAGACGCATCAATGGAATAAACTTTCGATTTTATAGTTTCAGGAAGCAGCAAGAGCTTTTGCCTGATGTCTAAAAACTCATTTTCAAGCGCATCTTTGACTTCCTCCTGCGGAATAAGCTCCCCCATCATTTGAAGTGTCACCATTTCTTCCTGCTTTGCCTTCTGCGCTTTGTAGTCAGCTTCTGCTTTCAGCTTTCTAGCGCTGTCACTCACCGCTTCTGCGGCCGCATTCGCTTTGTTGAATCGCTTATCGATGATTTCCGCCAGATCTACACGCGCGTTCTCTTTTGCAATGCCAAGCTCTTTGATGGACTTATCCATCCCTACCCGACTAATGCCGAACTGCGCTGCTGCCACGCTCGTAGAACAAATGATGTGCTTATCTTCATTTAGTCGGATTTCTGGTAATCGTTTCGCCATGATATCCTCCCAATAAAAAATGCGCGAAAGCATTTGCTCTCACGCATTTTCATTTTCCAGAATACATAATACCACGATTGTTTGTAACATTTTGTAACCTAGATGAGCATTTTCCGTAAAATTTCAAAAGCGCGCTCATCTGCCCGCCTTTCGAAATCCGCCTCTGCCGCTTCCAGTGCCAGCTCGCGCCGTTCGAGCGCGGCAATCTTCCTGACCGTCATGATAGGTGATCCGTAATACTTGTTAGGATCATATGCGCGATCATCGCAAATTTCTTTCCCCTCTTTGAATTTCAAATGGAGCCCACCCTCGCCGCTTGTCTGGCAGTCCAGCACCTCGCCCGTCGCCGATTTCGACGAAACGATTTTATACGTGCCGCTGCGTTTATTCCGCAAAAGCCGGTTGACGAAATGAGAGTAAAAAATCCCATTTGTTCTGTAAACCTCTTCCCATCCGATCCCCGGATATGTGTTTTCTTGTGTCTCTGCTACATTCATCAGCAAATATCCTCCATGCTATCCAATTCTTTTCTGTAGAACTCTCCGAAACGGTCAATGGCTTTCCGTCGCTTTCGGTAAGCGTATTCCCTGCTTACCCCAAGGTTTTCTGCAATTCGTCCGGGCGATCGTCTGCTAAGGAAGAAATTGTACAAAACATCTATCGTCTTAAAGTCTTTCTTCCCGTTCTCGTCTAGTAGGCCATCAATCCGCTCTACGCAGTTTCCAAGAATGGACTGAACATAACTCAATTCCTTGTAAAAGACTTTCAAAAGCTCGTCCTGCTGTATCAGCTTGTCGCTGATATCCGATGCACAACCGCCGGACACCTTCTCCTTTGACGGATCAATACCAGCGATATCATATATGCGGTTCTTTTCTTCTTTAATGGCTCTTTCCAGCGAAACGCGCCGCTTCTGAACCGCTTTTATCTTGTCAAAATACTCGTCCGCTGTCATGATCCCACCTCGCGCTATACCTTCGCTTTATCCGTGACACAAACAATGAGCTGTCTAAGATACCACGCCGCCTTTTCCAGATCTTCGCGTGGATGATCCGCATGCTTCACCTTATACCTCCACAAATACTTGAAAACATTAAAGAACATAGCTCCCTCCATGCCAGGGAGTTCCATTTCCCTGATCCTTGCCATCGCCACATCGAAGCACTCATACTTCCCGTCCTTGTAATACGACGGATTGATCGCCTCGTCGTTAAACTTCTTGAACGTCACCGCAGACGAACCTTCGCCTTCCATGAGAGACAGCTCCTCTTTGAAAATCCGCGCATAAGGCTCCAGTGTATCCTCATCTTTGACATTATAAGTACCATCGTCATTCACAGCAAAAATTCGCCCTCTGACCACTCGCCCGTCACGGTACTCAAACATAACGCGGTCTCCTTCACGAAATTCTTCATCACACATGGATAGCCCCCCCTCTCAAATGCGCATTTCAGTCTATCCCCCTGCTCTTCATCGCTCATCTTTGCGAATTCAGCGATCCGCTCCGCCGACGCTGGGCAGTGATGTTTACTATCCATAATCATTGCCTTAGCCAAAAATTCGAGCTCACAGGGCCAGATATTCCCGTCGTCGTCTTTTGTGACAATCTGAATATATCCATTTTCTTTGCATATAGATACCGTATATTGTTTAATGAGTTCTCTCATGTGCTGCCATCCTTTCGTCCGCTGCTTCTATCAGCCTTTCGATCTTATCTTCGTCCATGTTCATGTCATACATCGCGGAGCGTGAAGCATTGAGGCAATCCGCAACCGCCTTATCAAGCTCTTCCTTCATTCCGTTCGTTCCCTCCCCTTACACGCTTACACCGGTGTGATACTCAAAATAATCTTTAATGTATTTCTCACCGAACTTGTTAAGCATCCGCTCAAAGTATTTTGCATTTATCTCTGATTCATCAAAAGGCGACCAGTCACAAATATCTGGCGGATCAAAATCATAGTATACATAACGCGTCTCGGCGTAATGTTTTTCCTGCTCCGGTTCATCGTCGTCGGGCGGTATTTCCTCCCAAAACACAACATATAAATTGGGGTTACTGTCGATATGAATTTGTGTTTGTTTGCAGTCAAAAGAATCACAATCCATGACCACTCTTTCGAGCTCTTCTATGTCTTCTCTCGTTAATTTCTCAAGGTACATTCTTACCCCACCTCCTAGAACAAACTTGTTTCCCGCTTCTCAAACTCAATTTCCTTTTTAAACCGTTCTTCCCATTGCGCCAGCGTGTTGTCTGAATGATCCATCTGCTTAAACTCGTACAAGATACCCTGCCGCTCTTCCTTATTATTGCGAATCACGCCGTCATTCAAGCGTTTCAGCTCTGCCCAAAGTTCAGGGAAATCGCGATAAAGGAGTTTCAAGTCTCGCACGCCCTGCATCGGGCAGATCCAGCAGGAAAGGCGTGTGCGCTCTTTGTACAGCCCCCCCAATCAAACCCGTGCTTATAGCAATATTGGAGTGCCTGTTCTTCTGTGATACCCCACTCAAAGAGGGGGTAAATATCATCTTTCACACGTTTCGGTTCATCGGCAGCGATGCCGATGTAAAGCTTCGTGTTCGCCCTGTTAAACCCGTGCGCCCTCATGAATTCCTGCACGGGCTCTCTCTTTAGCATCGACGTACACCACCGATTCCGCATTGAGGACCACCCGTAACCATGCGTTCCAGCCCGCTTGCCCTTCTTCCGCAGGATGTGAAGAAGCCCGTACTCAAAGCTATTCTTCGATTTCAGCACCGTCACCATCTTCCCGTACTTCTCGCCGATATACGCATTGACCTTCTCAATATGCTCGTACATCTGCGGAAATTCCATGCCGGTATCGCAGAATAGTATATAATCCACCTTCATCCCGCGTTCCAGCATCATGAGAAGCAGCGCCGTGCTATCCTTGCCGCCGGAGAAAGAAACGATCGATTTCTTACTATCCTCGATGTGTTCCCTGTAGTCACTCATGACATACTTGCCAATCGTGACATTGTTTGAAGTCTTATTTCTGACTGACTTTTCATTCAGCCAGATCTTCACCTCTTTCGGCAGTCCCAGAAACGCTGCGTCACATGCTCTCGATAACTTCGTATTTGCCATTACACATCTCCTGATTGAAATGCCCGATAATCAGCTTCTGAATAGCCTCCACCGGGGTCTCAGAAGAAATCGTTTTCAAATATTCCTCGATGGATTCTTCCCTGCCCTCTGCAAGCGTGAAAGCATTGTCGCAGGTGCAGGTGATACGGAAGTTTTTATCTTTCATCTGCTTCGCCTCACTCTATTTCTATGACAAGCACTCTGCTGGCGTTGAATGGAATGTAATCATCGTCAAACAGATACCTGCCGTCACACTGCACATGCGAGCAAGGTTTAATACTGACTACGTCCATATTCTCTACCTGCTCTTTGATAAGCCTATTTTGGTAAGCGAAACGCGCGATAGCCTCGTACTTCGGCCCCTCGTCTCCGATTTCCATGTCATCTGGACGCGTTAAAGAGATTTCACATTCATCTGGAATGACATCAAGTAAATTAATCAGTTTCATTTCTTTTTCCTTCTTCTTCAGGATAAACAGGAAGCAATACTTTAAGACCATTGTAAGACAGTGTAATCTTTACAAGAGTATCAGTAATATCAATGGAAAGACACTTTGTAGGAATATGGAAAGCAACAAAGGTATAATACAGCTCTCCGATAGCTTCCCATAAGTCTTCAAAAGAATTTCTCTTGTAGCTCAAAGCGATAGATCCATCTGGAGCATCCAAATCAGGATGAACTTCCTTACTTACGCAGATAAAATCATCAATGATCTGTGTTACATCATCCATTATGTTCCTCCTTATACAATTTCAATCGTGAGCTGGGTCTTAATATGAAAATCAACCATATCATCACCAAACAGCTTTACACCAGTGGGTAGATATGCTGTAGCTCCCGGATGAATTGCGATGACATTCATGCCCTCGACCTGCTCTTTGATAAACTTTTCTTTTTCAGCAAATTTCTGAATGGCATCCTCTTTAGTACCGTAAACAATAATACCGCTGTCTTTATCAAAATCTGCAAGGCCAATTTCATAATTGTCGGGGATCACTTCCAAAAGTTCTTTAAGTTTCATTTGCTTTCTCCTCTTCCTCTTCGCACGGTTCTATCACTATTTCAGTCTTATCGCCCCATTCAGACCTATGAGGACTAATTCTTTTCACTATACAATCGTCATATTTATAATTGGTGCAAAGTGCAACTCGGCCAGAATATACTTTTTCTTTCGCGCCATCACGGTTGACGACGTACACGTCGATATATTCGTAATCATGAAGGCAGTTAAGCAGTTCTCTAAAGCTACCCTTCCTCGAATTCCTTTTCACGTGTATATGCATGGAGTTAAATTCATTGAAAACTATTGCGACTTCCATTTTCAATAAGTTCTCTGGAATAACGTCAGGATCGTGCTCTCTTTTGAATATAGCTTCAGCGTTAGGACCCCAAATTATAAATAAAGGGGTATCGTTATCAATTTTGTTCACTAATTCTTTAAGTTTCATTTGCTTCAACCTCTCTCCTTTAACACTTCCACTAACTTCTCTATTACAAAATCTGCGCACGGCTGCGCCATGCCGTTACCAATCGCTTTATAGCGTTTCGAATCGCTTCCGCCTTCCGTCCAATTATCCGGAAGCCCCTGCAATCTCTCGCATTCGAGCGGTGTAAGCCTTCGAACAAACGCTTCGCCCCGCTTCAAAACAGCTTGCTGTGCCTTGTAATCGTAGGCGGTTAGCGTGTGCGCCACATCAATTGCGGTTAAGTGAGAGCTGTCCTTGCCGATTGCAACCGTGCAGTACCTATCTACGCTCGTCAATTTAAAAGCCGTTTTCTCTTTGCAGATCGGACCATTTCTTGACATTCCGGTTCCCTGGCACAAACACACGCCTTTCTCGATTTTTAACGGCACATTGCCGCCTCCTGTCCCCATCCTTGCTGCCAGCGTTGGGAAAATGTCGCGTTCGTTATACCGTGCGTCTATCCCGTGGCTTTCGTAAATTTTCATTTCTTCCACAATGTAGTTCTCACTTCCTCCATCGTATGCCCCACCCGTCGCTTTCAGCGTACTTGCAGGAAGCCCTTTCTTAATCTCCGAATAGCTTTTCGTAGGGAAAATTTCAGTCTCCATTATGCGCCTGCCTTGCTAAAACCGTTTCCAGCATTTCAGGAAGACATTTCCCCCTTTCTTTTGCTCGTCTAAGTATTCCCGCGCACGCTTTCGGGGTTAAAGAGTACCTGGACGTACCCCCCCCCATCCTCTAAAACCTGCGACAAGGAAGATTCTCTCGCGATGTTGGGGGACGCCCCAAAATTGAGCGTCAAGCACTCGCCATGCGATTCCGCACTCTTTACTTCTAACCATTCCGGCTCTTGCCCATCGTCCAGAAGCAGGCATTGGAATATCGGCCTGACCGATTTCCTCGAGCACGGCTTTAAAGTCACGCCGAGCATTGCTTGTAAAGGCTCCCAAGACGTTTTCCCAAACAAAGAATCTTGGATACTTCCCATTCGTCTTCTCCCTCATTTCTCTTACAATTCGCATTGCATGATAGAAGAGACCTGATCGCTTTCCATCCAAGCCTTCTCTTCTGCCTGCGATGCTAAGATCCTGACACGGACTTCCGGCACATATGATATCGACTGGTGGGATTTCTGCTCCGTTGATTTTCGTTATATCCCCCAGCTGAATCGTGTCTGGGAAATGCTTCCCTGTGATACTTGCCGGAAATGGATCGATCTCACTGCTCCAAAGCGGCTTTACGCCATTCTTCACTGCCGCAAGTTGCCACCCACCGATACCGTCAAATAAACTTCCAAGCGTTATCACTTTTGTTCCCCTTCCGGTTTCTCTACGTCAAACCAAGCAGGTAATACTCTTCTGCCATTCACAAACTCAATTTCATTCTTCCCCATCTTTACACACCCTCATATTCCGTCATCATCATTTGCCACCTCCGTCTGGAACTGCGCTACAAATTCTCTCATCGGAATGGCCCTGCACCGGCTTTCTCCCCACTTCCCCGTCTGATGAAACAACACAATCCTCACGGGCTTTTTCGTGTACTTCTTTTCAAAATCGGCCACGTTGTCCACAGTGACCATGGTATTGTCGATTTTTTTGATAAACCGGCAGCCCGGCTTTACGCTCTTTTCTGTCAAATTCATATTCTAGTCCCCTGTGCTCCCTACTCCGCCAGTACGTTCACCAGTCGCTTTGTCATCCTCCGCGAGCAGATACTTCATGAAGATCCCCTGCGCGATTCGATCCCCTTTGTGAATTTTCACATCGCGATAGGGATCCCGATTGACAAGAGCGATGCATATTTCTCCATCATTGTTAGGATTCCCGTAGTAATCCGCATCAATGATGCCAGTGCCATTCGCCAGCGCCAGTCCCCACTTGATCCCCAGCGAACTTCTGATGCACATCATCAGAAATTCGTCAGGCTCCATGCGAGCTTTAATGCCAGTTTTCAGCGTCGCAACACTGCTTCCGCCCGCATGGACGATGATATCTTCCGGGGCTACAAAGTCGTATCCCGCAGAATGCGCTGTGGCGCGTTTCGGTAAAACCGCGTCTCTGGCGCTCGGCACATCGATCCTTTCAAAACGTCTCATTCCTGTTCCTCCTCTCCCAAAATATCGTGAACTTCGACGAATATATTCATTAGCGCATCTCGTTCTTCTGTATCCGCATTCACTAAGTCTTCCAGCATGCTTTTGACGGTTTCTTTGAACGGAATTACCAGCGCTCCGGCCCCCTCTGCTCTGTCAAGTACGGCTCTAAGAAACTCGAGTGCGATGAGCATATCGACTTCAAGCTGCGCATGCTGATTGAGCTCGATTTTTGTATGAACGGTATCATCCGTTCTTCTGACTGTCACCAAAGCTGTATACTCTGTCATCATTTCCTCCTCAATACGGCATATCCGCAGGCGGGATTTCCGCTGGCGACACTTCATTGCCAAACTGATTAAAATCGCCTTTAGGCGCATTATCTTCATGCTTTTTGAACACAAGCTTTACCCCATCCGCGGAAATTGCGTAAAAAGTCCGCTTTGTGTCAGTCGTCTGATCTTTGTACGAAGAAGAAGTAAACTTCCCCCACGCGCTTACCATATCCCCCTTGTGGAAGTTAGCAGCTTCCTCTGCTACCCTTCCCCAAGCGGTGATGGGCACCCAGTTTGTAATCTGCCTGCTCCCGCCGTTCTGGTCATAAATAATTTCATTGGCGGCGATGGTAAACCGTGCCATGCAGCGACCGTTTGAGGTCATTTTGACCTCGGGATCCCTTGGCAAATTGCCTGTAAAAAAGCAGAAATTATTCATTTTTCTCTCCTCCCAAAATTTTTTTGGCTTTCTCTTTATTTTCTTCAAATCGAGCATCGATCAAGTCGAAGTTGCTCGCGACGATGCCTCGAGTGGATTCCCACTCCCCACTGGTATTGATGAAACGCCCAAACCGCAACGCGCCTCTTATCAAGGCATGTGCACCAGGTTCAAGCACATCCACTTTCGTATTCGTTGCATTTAGCGGAACACTGACAGGAATGTCTTCACCGTCGGCGTCAAGACGGAACAAAGCCACCTGCTCTGCTCCGTCTGACACCGAGAATATTCTCGGCATTCCGACGATTTTCCCTTCCACAACAACCAGATTCATTTCCCGCCTCCCAATTTCAAACACCCCGATAGAAGCGCTTGCAGTTGTGGGTTCCTAGAAATCAGCGCCGCATTCTCCGCTTCCTGCACAGCCGCCCCTCTCTGGCGTTCATACTCTGCCAGGAAGGCCCTCCTCTTCCACTCGATGTCCTTATCGCTTGCGAAGCGAATTTCCTCTACGGTAAACATAGATACCGTTCTTTCGAGCGCGGCTTCCTCGAAGTGCACCCGCGTTTTTCGGAAATAATCGGCGTGAATGCATGCGTCGCGGAATTTTTGCCACGCCTCCCCCGCGCTAAGTTCGTGCTTGCCTTGTGCGGCGTCAAGAAGAGCCTTCGCTCTTCCTCTGATTTTGGCGATAGAGGGGCATTTGTCTTCCGTGCGGATCAACTGCCCAATAGCAGCGATGACCGCCTCCTCCGGTAAGTCCTGTAAGTTCGCATAGTAGGTAATGGACTTTTCCTCTGTGAAAAAGTCATATGCCGAACCAAGCACGGCGATCCCTTTTTTCAGTTTTTCTCTCATAAACTCTCCAATGCTTTGTAAATGGCCTGCGCCTTTGATTCTTTCTTTTCAGGGTGTTGCCTTAATTCAAATAGCCCTTGATATCCACACATGGTGGATTGATCGAGAATGGCAATCATCATTTGAACATCACCCCCGGATAACTTTTGAAGCTTCATGAGAGCGATATGCGCCGCTCGCGAAGTCAAAGGGACATGTCGGCCGTTCTTATCGCTTCTTGCCTCTTCCCACCCATAAAGAGCATTCAGAAGGTCAGAATTGCCATTTGCAAAGACACGAAATTGTTCGCTGGATGAACCAAAATCATTTCTTTTAGTTTCTTCTTCTCCTTTCTTCTCTCTATGTATTCTCTCTTCCCTATAGAGAGGTGCAACGGTATTGCACCTCTGTGGGGCAACAGTATTGCACCTCTGTGGGGCAACAGTATTGCACCTCTGTGGGGCAACAGTATTGC
>ERZ1034763.143-NODE-143-length-41257-cov-51.403645_pt1 | contig 41257 bp, 33 predicted proteins | sample MGYA00520701_ERZ1034763 | MGnify/ENA primary metagenome ERZ1034763 (study PRJEB33766, sample SAMN09781707) | gut metagenome | biome: gut microbiome | host: Homo sapiens | place: Madagascar | study: EMG produced TPA metagenomics assembly of the PRJNA485056 data...
AATATTGGTATGACAACGGAGGTTTGCCATCTATCTTAGTTAACTATTTAAAAACACATGAACTAAATATTTTTGAATACTTAGACAAGGATAAGTTCTTAAAAGTATCCAGTGATGATTTTAAAAATCCTACAGCATTAACCACAATCAATCAAAACGTACTGATGTGTCAGACAGGATATTTAACTTTAAGATCAGATCTTAATAAAACCTCTACAGTAGCATTAGGTATTCCAAACGGTGAAATCTATAAAGCCTTAAACAGGTTGCTTGCAAACAACATCTTTAAAGGCAACACCGATATCACTGATGACTATGGTAGAAGCCTGTTAGAAGTAGGCACTGTTGATGACATCATTAACCTCTTTAACAGTGCTTTAAACTCTGTGTCCTATGACAATTATCCAATCGTGTCAGAATCATCAGTACAGAATATGTTAAAGCTTTACCTGTTAGGTGCACATCAGAAAGTACTATCTGAAGTTCATGAAGCAAAGGGTAGAGCTGATTTAGTTGTAAATACAGATAACAGAAGAATCGTCTTCGAATTTAAGTATGCAAAAAATGAGACTGAAGCTAAGTCAAAACTACTTGATGCAGTAGAACAGATTAAAACACGAGACTATGGCAATATTGTGCCTAAGAAAACAGAGCTTTTAAGAATAGCTACCGTGTTCAATGCTGATCCAAAAGTAAGAGCTTTTACTGAGTATCAGAAAGTTTAAGCTTACAATGAATTTTAAGTGCAAAGCTTAACTGAATAATACCTACGGATCCTAAGCGCCACCTAAAAACTATCCTGTGGCGCTAATTTTAACAAGTGGTAGATAATACTAAGATCTTCAAGCTAGATTGAATATAAGAACAGCAGACCCATTCAGTGCAATGAGATCCATTAGCACTGATTTTGAAAAAAATACCTTTCTAAAATCCTCTCAATTTTGGCAACAATTATCCCTGATTAGGTCAAAATAGGAGCTTTTCAATATATAATCGTAGAGGTAGATTGGAGATAATTACATATGAAAGATATCAGTTCAACAGGCTCATTTATAAAGTTTTACCTAAATAATTACATTTATGTAGATAAAACAAAATATATTAAAGACCTGATAAAGCTGGAAAGAGTTTTTATCTCCCGTCCGCGTCGTTTTGGTAAATCTCTTACCTTAGATACCATAGCAACTTTATTTGAAACAGGTGTAGAGCCTTACTTTAAAGGAACCTGGATTTATGACAAGTGGACAGAGCCTACCTATCCTGTATTAAGACTGAATTTTTTAAATTTTGATAAAAATTCATTAGAGAAATTTAATAATAAACTTAATTCTAAAATAACCGAATTTGCAGAACTTAATCATGTAATCACCTATAAAGAGAAGGAAGAAGCTGAAGACTCCATAGACCATCTCTTGGAACAATTAAGATTGGAGAACCGTCAAATCGTGATTTTAATTGATGAGTATGACTGTCAGATGACAGCAAACATCAATAATGAAACTCTATATAAGCAATTCCAGGAAAAAATCAAAAGCTTTTATGCCAACATCAAAGATAAGTTTGCAATTAAGTTCTTAGGAATTACTGGTGTCACCAGATTAAAAGATGTATCAATCTTTTCAGTAGGTTCTGATATCAGAGATATCACCAACTCAAGTGCCTATTCTCAGATGATAGGCTTTACTCGAGACGAGATTAAAAAGTTCTACATCGATTATTTAAAGTTAGCTGAATCCTATGAGAACAACTGCAACGTAGATGAAGTAACCGACACTCAGCTTGAATCTTTGTTAGATATGATGGCTCAAAACTATGATGGCTACTGCTTTGATGAAGACTATGAAAAGAAAGTTTTTTGTACATGGTCGGTTAATACATTCTTACAGTCAGTTGTTGATAAGAAAAAAGTTCAGTTTGGAGAGTACTGGTACGACAATGGTGGTTTGCCATCAATTCTTGCAAACTATCTGCAGACCCATAAGTTAAATGCGTTGGATTATATTGATAAAGATAAAACAATTAACATTAAAGTAAATGATTTTAAGAATCCAACATCTTTGACATCTATCAATCAGAATGTCTTAATGTGCCAGACAGGTTATTTAACTTTACGTTCACCTGTATACTCAAAAGGCTTTATGACTTTAGGAATACCAAACAGTGAAGTTTACAATGCACTGTTCTCTCTAATGGCACTTAAAGTCTTTGATGATACAAAGTTGGAGAATGTTAATGAACAGATCCTTGCTCAAAGTAATGATGTAGGTGAAATCATAGGTTTATTCAATACTGTTCTAAACACAGTTTCATATGATAACTATCCAATCAATACAGAGGCGATGGTTCAGCAATTGCTCTATACATACCTAAAAGGTATTTGTAACTCTGTAAGCGCAGAACTACATTCATCAAAAGGTAGAGCCGATCTTGTAATTGAGTCTGATAACAGAAGAATAGTCTTTGAATTTAAGTATGCAGAAAATGAGACTGAAGCTAAGGCAAAGCTTAGTGAAGCTGTAGAGCAGATAAAGACACGAGACTATGGCAACATCCTACCTAAAAAGAATGAGTTGTTAAGAATTGCAACAGTGTTCAATGCTGATCCTAAAGTAAGAGCTTTTACCGAGTATCAGGAAGTTTAAGCTTACAATGAATTTTAAGTGCAAAGCTTAAGAGAATAATACCTACATATCCTAAGCGCCACATAAAAACTATCCTGTGGCGCAATAAGTCCTAAGAGCATGAATTAACCTAATACCTGTCATTTTTTTTTAATCATGAATTAGCTGTTTAATCCTAAGCGTGATTTTCAAAAGGTATTTATTTACTTTTTTTATACACCAATCTAAATCTGGAACGATGCCTTTATAAGATTAGTTCATAAGGTAAGGCAATGATTATTTTCTTCTAAATTCCTCAATCCTAAATTTCTCTTAGATCTTTGTACTCATAGCCTTACCTTTCAAATTTTAGTTAAAGACCATGTTGCTACCTGCAACTTGGTTATACAAATCAAAATCTCATATATCGGAGTTTATAAAAGCAAAGAGCAAAGTTGTAGCTAAGATCGGTTTATTAGATAAAAAGAACGATAAAAGACCATCAATAAAATACCTGCTAAAGGTATTAGACCATAAAAGCGAGTGTAGTATGAAATTTAAAGACATCTTAAAAAATCTCAAGTTCAATTTTAGAACCCATCCTGTGTTCAGCTTTGCTTTCATCATTGCAACAGCATTTGTAGTGCTTAGCTTTGCACTTTGTTTTACAAGAATGAGTTTTGTAAAACAATGCGAAAACGGTGATATTGCAGCATGTAACAGAGCCTGTGCTATCAAAGGCAGAACTGCCTGTGCAAATCTTGCGTTTTACTATCAGCAGGGTATTCATGTAAGAAAAAATGAGCAAAAAGCTCTTTATTATTACCAAAAATCGTGTTCTCAAAAGTTAAGCTACGCTTGCAGACAGGCTGAGCAAATAGAAAAGCAACTTAATTATAAGATCTTAAACAATCAGTAGAAGATTACTAAAGGCAGAACACGGCAAAAAACATTTAATTTGGAGAAAACTATGGTTAAAGCAGTTGCTAATAGTCATCCTATCTACAATAGGAATGTATCTTATGAAACTAACACAGCGATGATGTTTACTTATGAAAGTTCATATAAGCATGCATTGTCTAGCAGTTAAACTGATGAAAACTTGAAAAACGGATCAGTGCGCATTTTTGACTAAAAAGCCATCTCCAAGATGTCCTGTTTTGCTTAAAAACAATTGAAGATTACAACCTTATGACGTGTATGTACTTACATTCTTTTGAAACTGCACCAGCTAATTTGTATGTTACGTCGAAGAGAATTTTAGGAGATATCTTATGATTTCACTTATTGATTTTGTTAAAGCATTTAATTCAAATCTAGAATATAGGATTTTGATTGTGGTTGACGAAATATGCGATGTATTTAGTGGAAATAAAGAAGAATTTATTAAACGAGTACAAAATCCATATTGCTTCCAAGATTATTATGTACAACATGTCGATTTAGATGTTGGTCATGATTACGATTATGATAACAAAAAATGGTTTGAAGATGGATACTGTTTATACATTGATGCTGATACTACTGACAACCTTGATGATTTTACCTTAGATGGCTTAACCTGGGTTGAAAAAGAGTTAAATAGAAATAACTATAGAACCAATAAATACAAAATCAGCAATGTAATTTCAGAAAACAATATTGTTAAATCTTTTAACGTTGAGAAATGTGAATGAAACTTAAAGGATCTGAAAACAGTATTCTGCATGGCTTAATGGAAGATATTACCATCAATAAAGAGCAAGTTCTTTTTTATTGAGTTACGGTAAACATCTAAATGATAAGACAAGCAAATTCATAATTTTGTAGTAGGGCTAAACATTGAATACGTCAAGCCATTGAAAACGTCAAACAAGTTCAAGAACGTCATCATTTTTACCTGATATCAGCTTTACCTGATAACAGCAATTATGCTAAAGCTCTAGCTAGCAAAGAATTATCAGTAGTGTATTCTTACTTCTTATTGGATGTAGCTACTTAAAAGTTGCTGCTAGATTACGTTTGATTTTTGCCATTTAAAACTCCAATTAAGTCGTAAAATGATATCAGACTTAATTGAGGTTACACGGAATTTATTTCACTCTCAGATTTTTACCTAATCTTTAGAGTTAATTAAATCTCGTAAGATTAAGCCATATCAAGCTATATATAAGGTAGCCAGATCAAATCTTAGAATTAACTCTTACACGAGTGAGTCTTACTTGGTACCAAAGATTCTGTCACCAGCATCACCAAGACCTGGGCAGATGTAGGCATCTTTATTTAACTCTCTGTCTAACTGACCTACGTAGATCTGAACATCAGGGTGAGCTGTTGCAAGTTTTTCTAAACCCTCTGGAGCTGCAATGATGCATAAGAACTTAATCTTTTTGCCGCCTTTTTCTTTAATCATATCTACAGCATCAACAGCTGAACCACCAGTTGCTAACATAGGATCTAAGATCACACAGGTTCTCTCTTCAAGATTCTGTGGTAACTTGCAGTAGTAAGGAACTGGTTTGTGAGTTACCTCATCACGGTACATACCAATGTGACCGATTCTAGCTGAAGGTACTAAAGCATCAAGACCTGGTACCATACCTAAACCTGCTCTTAGAACAGGGATAATAGCAAGCTTTAAACCATCTAACATTGGAGTCTTGCACTTCTCAAGAGGAGTCTCAACTTCAACTTCTTTTAAAGGTAAATCGCTTAAAGCTTCATATGCTTCTAGCATTGCAATTTCTTCAATTAAAGTACGGAACTTGTTAGTAGAAGCCTCTTTATCTCTTAATAAAGAGATCTTGTGCTTGATAAGAGGGTGCTTGAAGATTGTAATGTTAGGCTGTTTTGTAAAATCCATTCTATTTATCCTTTTTTCAATCTACTAAATTTTAAAATTTATCTATGCCTTTATCTGTAAAGAAAACTGTTTTAAAAGTCAGTTATCTAAAAGTAGCTTTCTATAAAAGTGATCTTCTGCCAATATAACTCTCAATAAAAATAACTTTCTACTAAAGTAACATCAGTAAAAATAACATTCAATAAAAGAACAGACTGTGTCTGTTCTTTTACTTAACAAGGCTAAGCCTTGTGGTGGATCTCGTTTTCAATGACGTTCTCATCGAAAACGTATTTGTTACCAGGTAATACTGCATTTAAAACAATACCTGCAATTGCAGCAATAGCAAGTGAGGTTAAGGTTACAGAAGTACCAAAAACAGAGAAGGTTAAACCGTCTTTAAAGCCTAAGCCTGACACGAATATCACTGCAGCAATAATTAGATTACGTGACTTTGAGAGATCAACTTTATTCTCAACGATGTTTCTTACACCAATAGCTGAAATCATACCGTAAAGAATAAAGGAAATACCACCGATAATAGCTGTTGGCATGGTTGAAATGATAGCTGAGAACTTAGGTACTACAGATAAGATAATAGCTAGTAATGCTGCCATTCTTACTACCTTTGGCTCATAAACTTTTGACATAGCAAGAACACCGATGTTCTCACCATAGGTAGTATTAGCAGGACCGCCGATGAAGCCTGCAAAGGCTGTAGCTAAACCATCACCTAATAAGGTTCTGTTAAGACCAGGCTTTGCAATAAAGTTCTTACCAACAGTAGCAGAGATTGCTGACATATCACCGATGTGCTCCATCATGGTAGCAGCTGCAATTGGAGCCATTACTAAGATAGCGGTTAAATCAAACTTGCACATCTGGAATGGTGGCAGACCTACCCATGAAGCACTAGATATTGAAGCATAGTTAATAATTGCTGAGCCATCAGTATTAGTAAAGCCTGCTATATCCAAGATTAAAGCTACGATGTAGAGTAATACCACGCCCATTAAAATTGGGATGAGCTTTAACATGCCTCGTCCCCAAATATTAAATACGATAACGGTTAGAATTGCAGCTAAGGCTAATGGCCAGTTAACAGCAGAATTTGAAATAGCAACAGGAGCTAATGACAGACCAATACAAACAATCATTGGTCCTGTAACAACAGGAGGTAGGAATCTCATGACTTTGGCAATACCAACTAATTTAATAATAGCTGCCATTACAAGATAAACTAAACCAGCGACAACCACACCACCACAGGCATAGGCTGCTTTGTCATTAACACTCATGGTTGCATACATGCCAGTGTTAAAGTTTGCAATAGTATAGAAACCGCCTAAGAAAGCAAATGATGATCCTAAAAAGGCAGGAACCTGTAACTTAGTGCACAGGTGGAAGATTAAAGTACCGGCACCCGAGCAGAATAAAGTAACAGAAACTGTAAGACCAGAGGTTAATTCTTCACCTGTAGCATCTTTAAAAAAGCCCATAACTAGGATTGGTACTAAGATAGTAGCACCGAACATAGCAAACATATGCTGAACTGCTAAAATCAGCATCTTCTTTTTATTGAGCACAAGGGGAGTTTCAATAGTATTGTCTGTGTTATTCATAAAGTTATCTTTAAGGTAAGGTTGTAGAGTAGCTGTATTCATACAGCATCTTATAACTGCTTTAAAAGCACAAAGGCGCAATCTTATCAGAGTAAGCTAATCTTGACTAGAAAATAAGAATGTCTAAAGTCATTTCGTATATGTAAATAGTCAAATAGGTAAGTAGACTAACAGTAAGATGCTACTAAGATCTTACTACTCAAACTATTACCAAACCTAACTCTATAAGCAAGCCTCTTTTAAAGTAGCTAGAGGAATTTTACATCAAAATAAAGAGGGCAAACTTTAGTAAATATAAGCGTTTTTTAGATTACAGATTAAGATCACAGATTGAGTCCATATATAAGTAAATAAGAGTCAAAATAGAGTAATTTTGAGCTTTATCATTGGCTCTGTTCGTAGTATCAGTTGATGCAAATCTATGTAACAAAATTAAAAGATAAAATAAAGCCAAACAGGCTGTATGACAATATTCACTAGCCGTTTGGACTTATATAACAAATAATTTGAGCTTTTTAGAGAAAACTACAATGTAAAATTCTTATAGTTTTTCTGATCCCATAACGAATAGCCTGAATCATAATTAGACTTTTTAATATTGCATTCAGTACACAACATCTGCAAATTTTCAAAGCTTGTTGGACCACCTTTAGACCAGGGTATTATATGATCTGCGTGCATCTGATCTTGATCAAAGTGTTTTTTGCAAAGAGGACATATTCCATTTTGAATTGCATAGGCTTTTGACTTGTCTTTATCACTAAATGCTCTGACATGTAATGCTGAAGGTTTGCCTGTTATGAGATATTCATAAACTCCTGACGTTTTTTCTACATCACATTTTGTAAGTACATCAATAACTTTGTCAGCTAAACTTGTTTTAATTTCTTTTGAATATTTGTTGTACCATATTCCCCATTTTAACCCCTTCATCTCTTTAGGTGTTTTTTCTCCTTTTGGAGTTGGATATATTGTTTCAGTCCATTTAATGACTGATTTAAAGTACTCTATCAGTTCATTTGCATCTTCATCATATTGATGATTTGCCATATATTGTTCAATTGAAATTCCATCTCGATCTGCAATCCATGAAAGGGCAGTTTCCAAATAATCCTGCCTGTTGGCAATACCATTTATGTAATTTTGAGCTATTTTATAGGCTGTACATTGATTCTTTGAAAAGAAGCTTTTTGCATAGGAAAGCCAGCTACCAGTATAAACTGCGTTTCTCAGTTCTTGAGTAGTTAAAACTTCACCAGCGATATTAATAATCTTGAACCAATCGAGTTTTTCTGAATCAGTACCTTCACATATGTATACAGAAAGTTCGTAATCAAGAAGCTGATCTTTTTCATCATCAGTTAAATTGATGTAGCCATATGGATTTTTTTGACTTTTATCAAATATGATTGAGTAATCGCCTTGAATGTATTGGCATATGCTGATAGTTCTTTGTTGTCCATCCATTAGTTCAAATTTTAAATCTGAATTAAGTAGATCTTCTGTATTTTTGATATTGGAAATATCTATGTTATTAGGATTATCGCTAACTGCCCAATACATAACGTTCAATGGAAAACCTTTCTTTACAGTTCGCATAACCTCGTTACGCTGTTCATCCTTATAGATAAATTCACGCTGAAATGCAGGTCTTACATTTAATAAACCATGAAAAGCTACAACACCGTTATCCTGACTATCTAGATAATTATCTACAAGATCTCTAATCTTGATTTTCTGCATTTCTATTTTCATAGTTATTTTCTCCTTATAAAGATTCTTGCATATGTAATTTTAGGAATACCATCATTTGTTAGTAAATAAGTATTTTGGACTCTCCATGTTTTATTAATTTTTTATATTTTTCTTGATGTTCTTTACTTGGTGGCGTAAAAAATGAACACTCATTTTCAGCCCACTCTAGATCACCTCTACGACCAAGTATTTCAAATTGCTCTGGATTGTAAGAATTTATAAATGTAATAGGAACTCCCATTACATCATAGTAATCATCTGGAATTTCAGAAACCTTGCTTACTTCGATAGCATTGTAATTATCATATTTAGGGTAATCTATAGGATCATACTTTTTATACAATTCAATAAAAGAATGCCTTTTTAAAATATCTAAGTTTGTAAACCAACATTTATTTCCAAACTTTTTTGTTTCTCCTGATGGTTGCATAAATTCTTTTACAGAAGTATTGCCAAGCCATATTTTATTTTCTTTTAAGAGTCTAAATACATCTTTATTAGATATCCAATTTAAATCACCGATTATCAAGAACAATTTATTGTATTTAAACAATAATGAAATAAATTCAATAGCTTTAGAAAAAGGAGGATTTGTTACAATTACATCTGCATCTTTTAAGAGTTCTATGCTTTCTTCAGATTGAAAACTACCATCTCCATTTAAGTATCTTATTCGATGTTTAATTATTTCTTCTACATCTTCAAGATCAGTTCTTCCATCATTATTTGTGTCATTTAATTCAGACATTGTTACTTTATATGCTTTTTTATTCTGAATCTTTTCTGAATTATTGGAATTAATAAAATAAGATAGGTCTTTTCCTACAATAGGAGAGCCTGTATAGCTGGTGGCGATTAATTTTTTTAAATGTAGAGCATTAAAATTCATTGCAAAATATTTAAAGAAATTACTTTCAAAAGGATCATCACAATTACAGAAAACAACTTTGTTTTTAAAATGATCTTTATAATATTTTAATTCGTTTTCAATATCAGATAATTTGGTATAAAACTCATCATTTTTTTCTAATTTTGCTTTTGACAAGTTGTTACTTTTAGCGCTCATGAGACACCTCATGAGCAGTATTCAATGAAGCAAAGAATAAATTGAATTTATCGTTGAAAAGACTTGACTTAAAGAGATCAACAGCTAGGATGCTATTGATTGATTGATTGATTGCATATTCTGTACCTTATCTATATTGGAACAGCAGCTCTTTTGCTTACATCGTGAGATTTCTCAGAAAATCTGTTGGTAAATACGAAGTCTGCAAAGATTTGCTCTTTATCTTCTACTGAACCTAAAGAATAATTCTTGATATTATTCCAAATCAAGTAATTGTTAAGATAATTAGTTGCCACTCCTCTAAAGTTATAGATGATAAACATCTTTAAAATTGAGTGGTAACTGTTGATTTTAGCTATGTTAAAGGTTCCTTTAGAGCCTTTACCTGACTTAATTTGAACTAACTGTAAGTTATGTTCATTGGCAATCTTATTGTAAGCTGAATTTCTGTCTGTAACCAGAACAGAGTTCTCAACTATTGACCTAGAGAAAACTTTTCTTAAGTCTTTAACTGTAGGTTTACCTAAATTGGTAATTACAGATTTTGAAAGACCGTTAAGATTGATTGCACAGGGTACACATACCTGCTCTGATGAAATACCACGAGTATGAGTGCACTTTCCTCAATGATGACTTTCTCTAGGTAAATTAAAATTTGATTTTTTATGATTTCCTTTGAATCTTAAAGCAAAGAAGGTTTCATCAGCTTCGACAACGCCATCCAGTTTTACTTCATCGTGCATTGCTTGAAGAGAATCTATAATCTTATGTCTCCATTTAAAAGCTGTATCTGCATTGATGCCACATTCTTTAGCACTCTTTCTGATACTCATTCCCTGCATCATGCAGTTAATGTATTTTCTCCATACTTTCTCTGAATAAGGTGATTTATAGAGAATAGTATTAGTTTTGGCTGTGAAAGTTTTATCGCAGTCTTTACATAAATATCTTTGGTCACCTTTATCAGATTTTCCAAATTTAACTATATGCTGAGATTTGCAATAGGTGCAATTACAGGTAGCTCTAGCCTTAGATTGTATTGTAGAATTTTCACCTTTTACTTTTCTTAAAAAGGCTTTCTTTTCAGATTCTGAAAGGTTATTGAAGAGTTGAAATAATGTATTAAGCTCTGTCATATTATCACCATAATTATTTCTATTAACTATTTAAATTATAGAATAAAAACGGTAATTTATCAACTGATTGTACGAACAGAGCTTTAAATAATAAGGTTATAGCTAGAAAGATCATTGATACGAATGAAAATTGAAAACATGCATTCTTGAAAGGTATTTTAGAAGTTTCATAAGCTACCTTCTACTTTAGAGTGTTTCTAAAATTGTGTGAAACAATGGAAGTAGTTTTAATTTTGTAAAGTTATAACGGTATTGTACTGAAAGCACAAGGCAAGGTGAGTATAATTGCCTAAATTTGAGTTGTTCATTAACACAATTTGTAATTATCAGGTCAATGCCAAGAAATTTCGTGATGTCGATCAAGATCCTTGTTTTTCACGAAGATTCATAATGTAAAAATGGGTAGCATTGAGAAAGTTGTTTTTTGTACACTGTAAGATGCAATTTAATGAAATTTTATCTGAAATTTTGAATGTGTACCAAAATATGGAATGAAGTTTTTTTATACTTTCAAAGTACACAAAAAAGATTTTTACGACATTAAGCTTGGCTCTTCAATTTATTTGGGAGAAATACCATGGGAAGCGGTTTTCAAACTCCAATTACAATTAAAAATGCAATAGATAAAATTCATACAAGAGAATTTCTTATTCCTGCAATTCAGAGAAAGTTTGTGTGGAAAAGTTTTCAGATAGAAATGCTCTTTGACAGCATTCTTCGTGGATATCCTATTAATTCATTTATGTTTTGGAAAATTTCTGATCCTCAAATTAAAAGTGGCTTTAAGTTCTACGAGTTTTTGACAGATTTCAGAGAACGATATAACGAAAATAATAAAGACATTAATACTGTAGCTGTAAATGAATTCTTTGCAATCATAGATGGTCAACAAAGATTAACCAGCCTTTATATTGGTCTTAGAGGATCTTATGCTTACAAAATTCCAAGAAAATGGTGGGCAGACGATGAAGAATCCTTACCTACAAGACATTTATATTTAAATCTTAGCAAGCCAGTGGATCAACAGTACGATAATCAAAAAATGTATGATTTTCGCTTTTTGAGTGAAAATGACCTAACAAAACTAAAAAATACAGGAGATTTTTGGTTTAAAGTTGGTGATATTCTTGATATAGATGAAAATAATAAAGTCTTAGCTTATTTAGCTAAAAATAATTTAAATACATGTTTTTATGCTGTAGAGACCTTATCAAAATTATATGAGGTAATACATCGTCAACCTTTGATTAATTATTATTTACAAGAAGATCAAAATGCTGACAAAGTTCTAGACATCTTTATTAGAACAAATAGTGGAGGCACTTCATTATCTTTTTCAGATCTACTTATGTCTATGGCTTCTGCAAATTGGAAGAAAATAGATGCAAGAAAAGAAATGAATGACGTTGTTGATCAAGTTCTTAATATTAAAAATGGCAATTTCTCAATTAGTAAAGACTTTGTGTTAAAAACATGCCTTTTCCTATTGGCTGACAATATCAGATTTAAGTTGGTTAATTTTTCATTTAACAACGTTAAATTATTTGAAGATAATTGGATTAAGATCAAGAATAGCATTATTGCAACTTTTAATCTTCTTGCCAAATTGGGATTTAATGATGCAACTCTCAGAGCCAAAAATGCTGCTATTCCTGTAATATATTATGTCTTCAACAAGAACCTATCATCATCAATTGTAAAAGCTACGTACGACAAAGAAGACAAGAATAATATAACAAATTGGCTGATCTTGTCTTTTTTGAAATCTGTATTTGGCGGTCAAACAGATTCTATTTTAATTACAATTCGAAAAGTTCTAAAGGAATCCAGATGTGATAAATTCCCAAGTAAAGACCTTATGGATGCATTTAAAGACGATGCTGCAAGAAACTATAGTTTCGATGATGAATTTTTAGATGGATTATTAGAATCTCCAAAAGATTCTAACGATGCTTTCTATGTGCTACATCTTTTATACCCAAATCTAGATTACTTTAATCAAAGTATTCATCAAGATCACTTACATCCAGCAGCAATTTTCAAAGATCAACAAAGACTATCGGAATCTATACCTTATAAAGATCTTGATTATGCAAAAGACGAAAAACATTGGAATAGTGTATTGAATTTACAGCTTCTAAATGACTCCTTAAATGAGTCAAAAAGTGATAAACCTCTAGCAGAATGGGCGCAAGAGAATAATATGAATAAAACATCTCTTTTAGTGCCGGAAGATACAAGTCTTGATATAAAAGATTTCAGATCTTTTATTGAAAAGAGAAGAAAGTTCATTAAAGATTACTTAAAAAAATTAGTAAGAAGATAAGCAGTACCTTTAATAAAGATCAGTCTATAAGTGAAGTAAAGCTCATTGATACACGCTTTAACAAAATAATCAATACAATTTAGAAAATTCAATATGTCAGAATTAGATAAAAATACAGATCAAAATTTAGCCGTGCAAACCTATTGAAGGTCCTGTTTTGATTATTGCAGGTCCAGGAACAGGAAAGACTTATACACTGGTTAAAAGAATAGAGAATTTAATTCTTAATCACGGAGCGCTAGCTTCAGAAATTCTAATTGCTACTTTTACAGAAAAAGCTGCAAAAGAATTGGTTACGCGTATTTCAAACGCTTTTCAAGACAAGAATGTTAAAGTTAATGTTAGTGAAATGTACATTGGAACGATTCATTCTATCTGCTTGCGGATTTTGAAAGAAAATTTGGAGTTTACTAGATTAAAGAAAAATTACAATACATTAGTCGGCTTTGATCAGTGCTTTACAATTTTTCATCACATAAAAGAATTCAGAAAGATAGATAACTTCACATCGAATGCTGGTGAGAATGTTTCTACAATGGTTCAAGCTCAAAATATAGCAAAATGGGTAAATTCGTTGACTGAAGAATTAGTTGTGCCAGAAATTTTGTTGGAAGATGAAGATCCCAAGTGCGTTGCCTTATGTCATATTTTATCAGCTTATAAGAATTTGACATCTAAACTAAATTTAATGGATTTTGCTCAAATACAGAGCGAGACATATAACTTGTTAAAAAACAATCCAGATGTTCTTAAATCTTTAACTGCAAAAATTAAGTACTTGATGATTGATGAATATCAAGATACAAATTTCATTCAAGAGCAGATTGTTTTTTTATTAGCTGGTAATTCTCAAAATATATGTGTAGTTGGTGATGATGACCAAGCTCTATACAGATTTAGAGGAGCAACGGTAAGAAATATTCTTGAATTTAAGAACAATTTTGAAGAAGGAAACAGCAATCGTTTATAGAAATCACCCTTATGTCTTTGGTGCTTTCTGTTCTAAAATTGAAATTAATTCCAATTTTAAAGCACTCATTTCTTCTTATTTTATCAGCGATGAGTTCAGAACATATATTGAAAATGTTTGTGCCGGCACCAGTATTAATAATATTAAAATCAATACTTATTAGATATTAAGATTCATTTTCCTCCACAACCTATTTTGCGTAAATATTAAGTAATTTTTGAAGAGCTTTCTCAGAAAATAGCGTCAGCTGAAAAAGAAAAAATAGAAGAGGATTCTCTAAGAAAATTTCTTCTTCCATTATTGATGAATGGTCAAGTTACATTGCAATAATGAAACTAAACTTTGTTGATATGTATCTAAAAGTCATGATGGTAGATTGCTCTTGAGGTGTTTTATATGACAGTTAGAACTCTACACTGCGGAAAGAATATCGACAATTTTAACTTGTGTTTAGATAACAAGGTTGCAGGCTTTACTCACAGAGGTCCTGAACCTGGTGATGTTATCTATCTTTTAGTTAGAAAAGGTAAGAAAACTGAGTGTGGAGCTCGTTTTGTCCTAGATTACATAACTGATGAAAAACCTTGGGAAGATTCAGATAAGTATGTTGTCAGCTTTTCTATAAAAAATATAGAGTATGGTCGTTTGTTTGATATCTCATTTCTAAAAGAAGATGGCGGTGAGTATTGGACATTGAAGTACCTTCAAGCTTCAAAAACAATAGACAATAAAGCCGCTAAACATTTAGAAAGTGAGTTCGAAAAACATAAATCAGCAGAACGTCAACATATCAAAGCAGATGTTGCTGGTGATGCTTTACAACAAGACGACTCAATAGATAGTGAAGAGTTTAGCGAAGCTCAAGAATCTGAAATTGAGCAAAATGTCCCAGACGCAAAAATTAACATCAAGGGCACATTCCAAACAATCAACTTTGTTAATGAATCAGATCAATTCAAAGGTTTAGAAAAACTTGTAACGCAAAATTTCTTTAACTTATTCCCTGAATATAAGGAAGAAAACACTATTCTCATTTCAAAGAACCGATTGTTTAAAACTCAACTTAGAAATGTGAAAACTACAGGTGTTTCAGCTATACCTGATGCTTTATTGATTACGTTCTGGCCAGAGAAAGAAAATAAGATTCAAATCAGCATGGTTGAGTACGAATGTTATGGTGAAGGAAAAAGTAAATCATCACAACGCTCTTACTATATGAATACTCACATCATTCCTCAGCTTATGCAGTTTGCATCTTCTTTTAGCATTATTACAGATCAGCAAACTCGAAATAATACTATCAATAATTGGATTGATAAGATTATTGAACAAGCATCTTCTTCAAAAGAAGTAGAAGAGAAAATAGTAACTTGGGTAAAACAAGCTATACCTAATGTATCCCAAATATCAATTATGCGTCAATTTACAAAAATGCTAGAGGATGCATTTAGAAGTGCTCTTCGTGTATTTTTGATAATTGACGATTTGAGTGCAGAACAAAAAGAAACAATAAACAACATCATTTCTTCATTTGTATTGGAATCAAACAAGAATGTCATTTTTAAAGCTTCAATTGTTAAGCTTGTTCAAAAGATCAACCTAGTGAATGAAGATTATGAATATGGGCTTACTGTAAAGTAGTCTATCCTAAGTAAAAAAGTATAGATGCTTTTGAATTTCAAATACAAGCTTTTAATGGTAAGGATGAGAGTGTTTTATAGTAGGTCATGAGTAGTTATTTCAAATTAAGGAATAAATAGAATGATAGATATTGGTAGCCAAATAGATGATGTATATTGTTTATATTTGAATAATATTTTAGATAATGAATCTATCCAAAGTGAATCTGAATACGAAGAAATTTTAGAAAAACATAAAAATGAAAGGCATCTTTATGTCTTTGAAAGAAAAAAAATATCCTATATTGGTCCTGGTAGAAATAGTTTGCAAGAGATCTCTTGTAGAAAAGGTATGGAATCTAAGCTAACTTCAGATCCGGAAAAAGGAAACTTATTTTTTTTCTGCGTTAATTTAGAAAAAGAAAAAAAAGAATTAATAAAGGGCATTTTTAAATTAGAAGAAATTAAAGAAGATACATATACTTTTAAAAAAATAAAAGAATTATCATTAAATTATTTCGAATTTTTAAATTCAAAATATTGGATCTTAGATATAGGCTCTCTTTGGTTTAGCTCAAAAAAATTTGGCGATAGAGGGGGAATTATTAAATTTGGGGTTGTAAGTGATTTAAGAGATGAATTCACTAAACAAGTAGAAGAACAAGATCTAAAATTTATATCTGATTCTAAGAGAGACTTTATAAAGAGAGATAGTATAGATCAATGTGAAAAGAATTCTGATAACCTACAGTTCTATAATAAAAATGGGGTCTTCAATCTTTTCATAAGTACCAGATTTTGTGCTTCTGAACTATTAAAACCGGGGCTATATAATTTAGATGTTTACAATAAGGAGGTAAAAAGTAACAAAAACTATATTAATCTTAAGAAATTTTTGCAATCAAAGGATTCAGAAATTGAATTGGAATCTTCAAAAGATAGTCCTGTAGCTGCTATATGGAATTTGTATTTTTCTGGTGCACAGACAAATTATGGAACAGGAACACGCAGTGAAGGTCTTTCTGGTGAAGATAATTTGTTTATAGAGTATCTAACTAAAATTAAAAAGATATCTCATGACTATGCTTATATATTTATTTGTGCATTTACTAAACAAATCAAAGGAGACCTGATATCTTTTTCAAATGCTCCTGAATCCTTTCTCAATAATAAAACATCAGAACCTCCTAAAGAAGGGCAAACTGGAAGTGTAGTTTCAAACCCTTCATCGGAAGAACAAGACAAAACTATACTTCAAGAAGTATCTAATGAAAATAATAAGGAAAAAAATTCACCAGAGACTTCTAAAATTAAATACAAAGTTCCTGAGATACTTTTAATACCAAAAAATCGAAAAGCTTTTGAAGATTACGCTATTGAATATTTACAAGGAGGTTCCCAAGCCGGTCTTACTCAAAAGAATTTGGTTGAAAAGTATTATGGTTTTCTTGATTGGGTAAATTCTGGGTGTGTAATACCAAAAGATTATGAGTATTGTACAGGAGGAAAAGCATTCAACCAAATTATATTTGGTTGTCCAGGAAGTGGAAAATCCACAGAAGTTAATCGTTACTGTAAAGAAAACAACATAGAAATAACAAGAACGACATTTTATGAAGATTACAGTAACTCTGATTTTGTTGGACAGGTTATACCTGTTGTAGACGAGGATGGCGAATCAAAGCAAGTTTCTTATGAATTTCAACCAGGTCCGTTTTCAGTTGTTCTGTACAAGGCGTTATTAAACAAAGATCAAAAATATGCTTTAGTGATTGAAGAAATAAACAGAGGCAACGCTCCGGCAATCTTTGGAGATATTTTTCAACTGCTCGATCGAGATAAAAATCATCAAAGTTGTTTTGAAATTGTAAATCTTAATATTCAAAAATATCTTGAGAAAAAATTTAATGAAGACACATCTGAAAATTGTTTTTTCGATTCAATAAAAATTCCAAGCAATTTGTATATTTTGGGAACCATGAATGTAGGAGATCAAAATGTCTTTACTTTGGATACAGCTTTCAAACGTAGATGGAAATTTAAAAAATTAAATAATACATTTACTTCTGAAGACAAAATTGGTGAATCACAAATCCCTGGTTCAAAAAAAATTAAGTGGAAAAATTTTGTTGAAACAATTAATTCTTACATTTTAGAGTACTCTGATGGAATGGTATCAGCAGAGGATAAGCAACTTGGTAAGTGGTTTGTAGAACAAGATCTTCTGGTAACAAGTTCAGAACCAAAAGAATCTGAAGAACAGACTGATGAAGCTGACACCACAATAGCAGAAGAGTTTTCGTTCAAAATATTTGAATATTTGTGGGATGATGTTGCTAAATTTAATCGTAAAAAATGGTTTAATGAAAATCTTCGTTGCTTGGACGATATTATTCAAATATACATTGAGTGTTATAAAAATACGAACTTGGATGACAATTTGGAAAGTATCTTTTCAGATGAAATTTGTAATGCTTTAAGAAAAACTGAAGATGCTAAAGATGTAATTGAAATTAATTCAGGAAACAACTGATATGTTATTGGATAATGTTGTTTTCAAGGCTGTTACGGGAGAGGATGATAATTCATTTGTTGGCATAAAATTGAATGATGGTAAAGTGTATTTTTGCTATCCAGATTTCTATTTTATGCCATCACCACCATCAAAGAAGAATTTGTTGGACATACTGCGTTCGATATCTTTTGCTAAAACATATGTTTTTGAAAAAGAAAAAGAAAAAGAACATAATTCATCAGAATTTAGTGCAACTTCATGTTTATCCTCTTGCGAATGGATAATTGGTGATTACATAAAAAATGGTTTCCCGATTTATAGAGAAAAACAGTCTGATCTGAATCTTTCCGGAAAAATAGATTGGAGAAAAACATTAAAGTTGCAACCAATTCTAAGTAACAATCAAGTTATTTATCCAAAGTTCTATAAAGTGGTAAAACGCAGAGGATATCATATTTTTCTTGATGCTTATAAGTACTGCTTAAAATGTGCTTTAACTATAATTGGTTGGATTTATGGAATATCTCCAAATATTATCGAGTTGCCAATCAGCTCAAACAGTACGAAATACCAATATTTGTCTGCAATTCGTCACTTACTTTATAAAACTTACAATGATGATAATCAAAATAGACTGCATCATATGGAGAATATTCTTTTAGATTTAAAGGAGCTCAATGAAAATTCAAATTTTGTTTATGGTGTTAGCCAATACTACTATGTTTATGAATCAATGATAGATGTAATGTTTGGTTCAATTCACGGCGCCGATAAGAAAGACTACAATCCGAAATTCAATTGGCATTTAAGATATTCGCCTATTTCTTATCAAAAACAAGATGCAGCGACTTTAAGACCAGATAGTATTTTAAAGTGTAATGAAGATAATTCAATTTTAATTATAGATTCGAAATATTATCGATATGGTATATATGAAAATTATGGTCAAAGTAAGGGGTTGCCTGGGGCAGAATCTTTAACAAAGCAAAAGTTATATGGAGAATTTGTAACAAATAAATTTAATCAATCTGCCCCTGATTTAAAAGTTTTTAATGCTTTTATTTTACCTTTTAATTCGCATGGACTTAAAACATCGAAGATATCAAATCAAGGAGAGGATAATTTTATTTATGTAGGATTTGCGTCTCCTGATAACGATTCAAATAGAACATCAACTTATTCTAACATTTATACCTTCTGTATTGATTTGAAGTATTTAATAGAAAATTATTTTGTTAAAGATGAACAAGTAAAAATGAGAGAAAAGTTAAAAATAATGATAAAGGATGCTTTTGAGCATAGTTGATGGCAACAGCATAAACTTGCTGAATAATATCTTATCTTTTTTGAAGACTTAACCAATTTATCTTTGAGCTTTTAAAAGCAAATGGTAAGCACTACAACTGACTTTGAGCTAATCATCAACAACCAAATAGCCATAGTAAAAGGCTCTACCACTATGCTTTTTATTAAAGGAGGTAGTGGCAGTACTTATTATGGCTATAACAATAAGTACCTAGACATTGCTAGAACCATAAATGAAAAGTATGGTCTTACCGTAGCAGTATCATCAAACAAGCTCTTCTCTAAAATCGATCTTAAAGATGAGCTACAGTCTGTCTTCACTGCATTGAATACCCACCATCAAGTTTTATTTGCAGGAGCATCATCAGGGGCTGTAGCTGCTATTGAGCAGTCACCTGATATTTATGATCTTCAAAATATACTGCTTATAAATCCACCTATTACAATTTCACTTCCAAAGATAAAGAGATCACTTGAAGCCAAGAAAGGAGCTTGCTTTAACTTTGTATTCGGATCAAATGATCCTACCTACAGATTTTTACCTTTACTTGACAACGTTAAATCTCAATCAACAATCAACCTTAAGATAGTAGAAGGGGCAGATCATAATTTCAAAGGTATGGAAAAAGAGTTTAAAGGGCTGTTTATTAACTTTGTTGAGAACAACCTAATTTGATTGTGTAACTAAGTTCATTCACTGTTCCCAAAAGGTATCCCACAAGATAAAAGGTAGTCCACAAGATAAAACTCAATGCCGACAGCATTTACCATATCTTGAAATTACACCTCAACAACCAATCCCTAACTAGACTCGATAACCAATTTCAGTCGCAGTCTTAATAGACAATCCCAATACCACGCTATAGCCACTTATTCTTTCTTAGCACCAAATCAGTGATTTTCTACTCAATCCAATCTTTTCTTGAAAATTAAATTAAAGCGTATGTATAATCAAACTACGTCCTGCATATTCAGGCGGAATCACAATTTAAGGCTATTTTAGGAATAGTTTGTACCTCATATGTTAGATAACGCAGTAGTTGTAAAGTTAAGTGGCAAAGCATTAGGCGGTGTTGAAGAACTGTCTAAACTTTTCACTGCCTGCCGTGGACAGAAATTGGTAGTTGTTCATGGAGGTGGCGTAGAGGTTGATGCTTTGTTTAAAGCTTTAAATCTTGAGGTTAAAAAGAAGAACGGTTTAAGAGTAAGTCCTCGTGAACAGATGCCATACATCAGCGCAGCATTAGCTGGTATGTGCAACAAAGGTTTACAGGCATTAGCTATTAAAAACGGTCTGAATGCTTTAGGTATGTTAGCAAGTGATGGTAAAACCATCTCTGTAAGACAGTTATCAAAGGATTTAGGCATGGTAGGCGCCGTTGAACCTAACGATAAAAAGTACCTTACTTTACTTCTTGAAAACGGATATACACCAATCATCGCATCTTTAGCACACGATGATAATGGTGATCTGTACAATGTAAATGCAGATGATGCAGCTTTAGCTATTGCAAGAGTATTAAATGCTCCACTGTATTACATTTCAGATGTACCTGGTGTCCTTGATAAAAAAGGCAAGCTCATCGATGAGCTTGATGAGAATAAAGTTAATGCTTTAATTGCTGATGGCACTATCTCAGGTGGCATGACAGTTAAAGTAAAGAGTGCAATTGATGCAACCAAGCTTATCAAGAAGCCTGTATACATTGCCTCATTCAAAGATCCAAATCTTGCAGAAAATCTAATCTCCCGGTCTCGGCTTGGCACAGTATTCAATGTCTAATAGCATTTGCAGTACATAAAAGACAATGTTTTAGAAAATAACTTTTATAAACAAACATTGTCAGATTTAAAAATAAGAAATCTTAATATGTACTGCGGGCTTTAAAGCATAGTAAAACTATTAACAGGCATTTATATATTTTTTAGGCAAAGTCGATATACATAAAATCGTGGAGACACATCTATATGCCACCTATAAATCAGAATTCATCATCATTTGTATTATTAGATGAAATCAAACAGAACACATTAGAAGAGCTTTATGACAAGGTAGTTGATCTTTATGACAAGAAGTTAATGTCAAAAGAGGATCTGACTAAGGTTAATGAAGCATTAGTTACTGTAAATCAGGTGTTCTTAAAACAGGAAAAAGCAAACTTCACCGTAAGACAGGCAACCTTAGCTGATGTTGACTCTCTTATGGATATGATTGAGTACTGGGCAAAGCAGGGACAGAATCTTCCTCGTAAGAGAAACGACATCATCCGTGGTATTCAGACCTTTGCTGTCTGTGTCAAAGATGACAAGGTAGTAGGCTGTGCCTGTTTATATGTTTATGACTCAGGTTTAGCTGAAATACGCTCATTAGGTGTATCACCTGTAATTCAGCGACAGGGACAGGGCAGGGCGATTGTAAACTACCTCTTAAAGCGAGCATCAAAGATGTTCATTCAAAGAGTATTTGTGCTCACAAGAAGTCCTGAATTCTTCTCAAAAGTAGGCTTCCAGAAAACAGTTATTGAAGCTCTGCCTGAGAAGATTTTAAAAGACTGCGAAAACTGTCCAAAGCGTGAAAAGTGCGATGAAGTGGCATATATCTACAATGTAAAGGATCACAACTAATATGAAAATCACCAGAAAAACTTTTGACGAGGTAATGTTCCCTTGTTACACCCCAATGAACATGGTTATTAAGAAGGCTCATGGTTCATATGTTTTTGATAATGAAGGTAACAAGTACGTTGATTTAACCTCAGGTATTGCAGTTAACTGTTTAGGTCATACTCCAGATGGAGTTCAGAAGGTAATTAAAAAGACCTGCAAGAACTTAATTCATGTAAGTAATATCTTCTGCAACGAGTACACACTGTCATTAGCTAAGAAGTTAACCTCACTTACAGGTTATGACAAGGTCTTCTTTGTAAACTCAGGTGCTGAAGCTAATGAGACAGCTTTAAAATTAGCTCGTCGTGTTGCTTTTGATGACTATGGCGCAGAGAAGAATGAGATTATCTCATTTGTAAACAGTTTCCATGGCAGAACCTTCTTCTCTGTAACCGTAGGCGGTCAGGAGAGTTATTCAGATGGTTTCGGTCCAAAGCCTGCTGCTATTACCCATATTCCATACAATGATATTGCAACCTTTGAAAAGACCATCTCAGATAAGACTTGTGCTGTGATCTTAGAACCAATTCAGGGTGAGGGCGGTATTATCAAAGCTGATGATGCTTTCTTAGTAAAAGTACGCGAACTGTGTGATAAGTTCCATGCTGCTTTAATCTTTGATGAGGTTCAAACTGGTGTCGCAAGATCAGGTACTCTGTATGCTTATGAGCAGACTCCTGTCAAACCTGATATCTTAACCTCAGCTAAAGGTTTAGCTTCAGGACTTCCAATCGGTGCTGTTTTAACCTATGACAACTTTGCAAAACATTTTGTTCCTGGTACCCATGGCTCAACCTTCGGTGGTAATGCTTTAGCCTGCTCTGTAGGCTGCTATGTACTGGACAAGGTAAGTGATAAGAAGTTCTTAGAGAATGTAAAAGCAACCTCTGAGTACATTAAAGCCTCAATCAAGAAACTTGATGAAAAGCATCACGTCTTTGATGATGTAAGAGGTGAAGGTTTACTCATGGGCCTTGTTTTAAACAAGAAATACTCTGGTAAGTCAGGTGCTCTGCAAAAAGAATGCTTTAAGCATAAGTTATTAACCTTAACCGCTCATGGCGATGTATTAAGACTGGCTCCTGCTTTAAACATTAAAAAGTCAGTTGTTGATGAAGCTATGAAGCTTTTAGATAAAGCTTTAACTGACTTTGTAAAAGACAATGCATAATAATAGGGGATTTTAATAAGATAAGAGCTTAAAAGTTTAAAAGCGAATCTTTTAAACAGAATTTAATGAATCTTATAAAATCTAAGTACGGCACTGTGTGAAATTATCAGATACATACAGTGCCTTAATTGTCTTAGTGGTAATAGCTGAAATCCACCTCAAGCTAATTTTCAAAGCAAACTCAGGATCTTTGCAAAACGCAATCAGGATCTCGGCAAACCTCATTAAAGCTCAGTGCATCTAAAATTCAAGATTGTTTCCAAACTCTTTTAAGATCACTGCAACAAAAGTTCAAGATCATTGCAAACCAATCTTAAGATTTGTGCAAACTTATTAAAAGATCATCTGAAACTTTGTAGTACTCACAATAAAAGCCAGTAACTACAATTACTCAAAATTTTATTGTGTATAATTGATAAATATGAAGTAAAACAGGAACACAATAATGAACAATAATGAATTTTTACCACTACCAGATAATCCTGGCTGTTATGAAGAGCTAAAAGACGGTAATTGTTACTTTGTAGATAAGACAGAGTTTATAAAGACTGTTTTTACAAGTTCTACAAAAGTTCTGTTGTTTACAAGACCAAGACGTTTTGGTAAGACTTTGCTCATGACCATGTTTGAGTCTTTCTTAAAGATAAATCCTGATAAGCCTTTTAATACCTCTTTACAGCAAAAATACTTTCAAGGCACCAGGATACTTGAGGACAAAGAGTTCTGTTCTAAGTTCATGGGACAGTATCCTGTTATTGATATTTCTTTAAAAGATGTAACAGGTAAGACCTTTGAAATAGCATATAAAAATTTTGCAAAGGAAATAAGCAAACTTGCAGAAAAGTATAGATATCTTTTAAACAGCCCAAAACTAGATAAAGAAGATAAAGACAAATTAAGCAAAATTCTTAAGGTAGAGTTTTTAAGGGAATTTGAGAATTCAGATTATCTGACAGGTTCATTAAGTATCATAGCTACAGCTCTTTATAAAGAGTATGGCAAGTATCCAATACTGCTTATAGATGAGTACGATGTACCTCTAGCTAATGCTTCATATCATGACATACAGAATACAAAACTGTATCGTGATGAAAAAGACTTTAAGGCTGACTTTCATTACAACATGGTAGATTTGATGAAAAGTTTTCTTGGTATTTTAAAAGATCAAAAGACTCTCACCAAAGTCATTATCACCGGTTGTTTAAAGGTAGCTAAGAACAGTCTCTTTACAGGTGTTAATAACCTTAAGGTAAATACAGTCCTTTCTGAAAACGAAGACTATACAGGAATCATTGGTTTTACCAAAGAAGAAACCTATAAGTTCTTAAAAGATTATAAAATGGACAACTTTGCTCAAAAAATAAAAGAGCATTATGACGGATACAAGTTCTATGACAAAGAGATGTTCTGTCCATGGGATATAGTAAGTTTCATTAGTGATTATTACAAAAAGAATCTAAAGGGAACCTTAAAGTTAAACAGGTTAGAAAACTATTGGGAAGGCACTACCTCTGATAAATCCTTATCAGGTTACCTTGGTTATTTAACTGATAATGACAACCAAAAGATGCAGAACTTGGTTGATGGTAAGTCAGTTAACTTCATTCTAAATGAATCTATGAACTATGACACACTGTCAGAGCACAATTCAGATGATTTCTGGTCTTTATTACTACACACTGGCTATTTAACTCTTGATTGGGATAAGACTAAAAAGGAAGAGTTGTCTAAAGACAGTAAAACCAATAAAGAAGTCTTTGCAAGAATTCCGAATTTAGAAATACTTGAATGTTTTGAACATAACATTCAAAACAGATTTAATACAGAGATTGTACCTAACACTGTTGCAGATGAAATAGCTAACGCTCTTTTAAATGGTGATAGTACTTTTGCTCAATTAAAGCTTCGCACTATCTTAATGAACTTTATCTCGTTAAGAGATAATGCCACAAAAGCACCTCATGAGAACTACTATCATGGTTATCTAAATGGTCTTTTCACTAACTGCTCTGAAAATTTCTTCTCTGAATATCATTCAAATTTTGAAGCTGGCGATGGTTATGCAGATATTGCCTTTACAGATACATTTTCAGAAAAGGCAGCAATAATTGAAATAAAAACAACAACTGTTGTTTCAGATTTAATTGATCTTAGCCAAGAGGCTGTCGAGCAAATCGAAGAAAAGCATTACGCAGATCCTTTTAAAGCTAACAAAATGGTTCAAAGTATCTATGCTTACGGAATTGCCTTTGCAGGTAAAAACTGTTTTATAACCTGTAAAAAGCTTAAGTAGTTTCTCTCTTTCTCTTAGGCGCTACAGTCGTTCTGTTAAAGCTCTCATAGCGCCATGATTTTCAATTTTAAGATTTTGCTACTCATGTAAGTAAGATTGTAACAGCCATTTAATGAGAGTCTTTTACAAAAGCGACTTACTAATCAAGTCTTACTTGTCCTAATGCTTTAACGCTCTCTTTTATTTCTATCAATTTAATTTGTGAGTCATAGAGCTCCTGAGTTATCCTGCAGGCTTTTGCTTTCATACTCTCAGTAGCCGCAGGTAGGGGAATAGCCTTTAACTCGGATAACTGCAAAACCTTTAACTTATCTCCTGTGATCTTAGTTTTAATATAGTCCTGCATATCGTCATTTCTTAATAAGGCAAAGATAAGTTCCTGAGAATAAAGATCAGGATCTTTTGATCTGATGATGGCAAAGCACTGACCTGCCATGACTTTCTTTTGTCCTTCTTTATAGAAACCTACTTTACCTACAGCACCTTTTACAGAGATCACAACATCACCATCAATTAAAAGGTTACGTTTAGCCTGTTTTAAGCCAAGTTCAACCTCAACCTCTTTAGGTACTGAGGTAATGATGCCACTTTCGGGCACATCATTTAAATTTAACTCACACAGTTTCTCTTTAAAATCAGTATCCGCAGGTGCCTTACAGGTTAAAGCCTTATAGATAGTAGCTATCTTATCTAACTCTACAGTACCTTTTTTTATGTAGGCAACACTGTCTAAGACATCAGTTGGAGATACATAAGCTGTAGGATCTAATTTACAGAGTTTATCAGCATTTGATTTTATTGAGCTTAATGAGACAAACTTACAGTGCTCTGAATTCTTTTGAAAAGTGTCTGCTCCTAAACAGGATAGGGCATGAGATACCTCATTTACAGTCTTTAAAGCTAAGACACTGTGAGCTCTTGATGAGAGTTTCTCATCAAGGCAGTTTGCTGTAGATATGTTGCACAAAAGCAGTTTCTTATCAGTTATCTTTAAATCAGTAATTTTACTGTAAGCTTTTTTGCTGTCTGATGAGGCTGTGTTTAAGACCTCACTGTAGCCTTTTGCAACTGAATTGCTTACATTCTCTTTATCAAAGACTAAAACATCAATTAAAAGATCTTTATCAGCACAAAAGAATCTTGGTAATCTTAAGACGGCACTTAAGTAATTATCTTCTAATAAGGTCTTTCTGAAAAGAAAGCCTTCATTAGCATTAGTGTAAGTAATTACATGAGGTATAAAGAGCACAAAACGCTTTTGTACTGTTCTCTTTAAAAGGTTATATAAAGAGTAATAGTACTTGCACAGATTCTGTATGTCACCTTTAAAGAGTGGCTGACAGACAAAAGCTGCACTATGAGGATTGTCGATTAACTCCTGTCTTGAAACATAAGGTTTTAATGGACTGTTAATTTGTAAGAGCAGTGCTCTTACAAAGTTAAGTTCCAGCGATGGAGTGTGTAAATATGAAGTGTCATCAATATCTGCATTACCTGCAGCATCGACCTGTTTTTTGCATTCTTCAGGGACTAAATTAGCTTCATAATCACGTAGGAAGACAGTCTTTTCATTTAGGTTTAAAGAGTCTGATTTTAAGCCTTGAGCATGAGAGCTAGTTTTTTTTAAGTTTTCATCAAATCTCTTTAAAGCTTCAAAGTTAACTTTAGCATCAATACTCATCTTACTGTCAACATTGACAAAACTGTCAATGCTGCAGTTATGATCATTTAAAAGTGAGTATTCAGCATAAGGCAGTACATTAGATAAAAAGAGCACTTTATCATTATCTTGACTGCAAGACTCAGATAGATAATCACAAAGTACTTTTACAAGTCTCTGTTCATGGAAAAAAGTATTTGAGAAGAGCTCATCTGCTGCATTAAAGAAATTATCAAAAATTACAGTATCAGTATCTAAAACTGTACATTTGTTTCTTTTGGCAGGGCTTAAAGCGTTATTACTGTCAGCTTTACCATTAGCTGAAGGCGTATCCTGTACTGAATCTTTTAGATGTTCTATGTTTAACTTATTGATGAAACTGCACAGATTGGCTTTAAGTTCAGTGTATGGGTATGAGTCATAAATACTGATACCTAACTTATTTAAAGCATCCGTGTTTAGTGTTAAGTTATAAGAGCTGTCAATATTTAGTTTTTTATTGTTATCTTTGTCATCAGCCTCTTTTAAGTAAGTTTCATTTAAATCAGTTTTTTTAGCACCAATCCTCTCTAAAAAGTTTTTTACATACTGATTATTGCTGTTTTTAATCTCATCTGAGTTAATACATTTGATTAAATCATCTAAAAAAGAGTCCTGGCATCCATGTTCATTATATTTAGCTTCAGTAAAGACAAGTTCATCAGAGCTTTTATCTTTAAATTGATAAAAGGCAACAGCAAGCTCAAATAACCATTTGGTATTTGACTTGTTAAAGAATGTCATAGAGGTAGCTTTTGCTCTTAAGGTTTTTATTATAAAACTTAAGTTATCCATGTTTACTTTATCTGTAAGCTCTTTCATGCTGTTATCTCTTAAAGCTAAATAAAACTTAATTGAACCTTTGTTAATCTAGTGTACAGAATTGTAGAACTAAAATCACAGCTTGACGTAATTTAGATATAAAAAATACCTAAAAAATTACTTGAAAATAATAAGGTATTGTATATACTGAAATATGATATAGGATGTTATTCAAGTTTCAAACTTTAAAAGGAGATCAGTATATGTCGACAGTACAGGATAGAGTAGATGCACCACGTTTATTTATCACAAGTGATCTTCATTTAGGTCATAAAAATATCATCCAATATTGTAACCGTCCTTTTGACTTTACAGATCAGGGGATTGAAGAGTCTGATGATTTCCTGTTAGCTCAATACAGAGATACTGTAAAAGAGAATGACATGGTGATCTTTTTAGGAGATTTAACCTTCAAAAAGAATCACAAAGGTCAAAAGATGACTGAGATCATTACAAAGCTGCCAGGCCGTAAGGTTTTAATTAAAGGCAATCATGACTGGTATAAAGACTCGTTTTACAGAAAGTGCAGTTTTTGTCAGTTAACAGATATTTAATCTTTGGGGATTACTTTCTATGTCACTTTCCTGTAACAGGCAAGGCAGATTTTAATGGAAGACTAATGGATGAAGAGTACTGCAAGTTTGTAAAGGCTACACGTGGCTTTATTGGTGAAAAAACAGGTTTCTGTACCAGGATTATTCACGGTCACACCCATACTCAAAGAGTAGATGAGGATGACGGGATTACTCGTTATAACTGCTGTGTTGACTATAAACCTAATCACTATGCTCCTGTGGAGTTTACAAAAGTGAAGTTCCCAGATCTATACACTGAGGTTACAGACTATTTTCAAGCGCTTGAGTCAAAACAGACAGAATGGCAAAACTAAATTTTTTTAATCAGTAATAAATAGGTATAGACTACACCTATTTTTTTATAAAAACACTTTTAAGGAGAGAGCTATGTTATCTCTTGAGAATAAAAATACCAAAGTAAACGGTTCAAACAATATCAGATCATTAAACCAAAACTTTAAGGCAAGACTTAAGGATAAGTTAGGTTTCACCATTAATCCTTATACACTTGTAAATAATGCTTTAAGATGTAAAAAATCAGGCTCTTTGCAGTTTAAAGGCGAGTTGTTAGAAGAGGTGACATCAAAACTTATCAGAGATAATAGTGCTCTCTCTTATGATAAGTTTGCTTATAACTACTTTACAAAGTTGCTTTACAGACAAAAATGCACTGAGATAAATTGCGATAATGAAGCCTTTGAATGCTACGAAATGTTTTCAAATGATGACTTTCGTCCTTCTTCTTTTGATGAAAGCTTTTGTTTTAAGGTATTAGATTGCTGCAAAGGTAAAGGAACTTTAAAGACAGAGCTAATCTGTAACTTTGCTCATTTTATGTTAGATAATGGAGACTTTACACCATTATCTGCTCGTTATGACTTTGCAAAAAATAATGCTGACAGTGCTGATGATAGTGCCTTAGCAGTGATCTTAGTCTCTCATCTTTTACAGGAGACTCCTTTAATTGATCTTGATACTCTGTTTTATAACCATTGTGTTAAAGACAGTAATAATACAGAAAAGAGCGTAAATGATGATAATGGAAGTGCTCTAATTCCAGAAAAAGACTCTATCTTAAAAACAGACAAGCAAAATCAGGACACTGATGTTAAATATGACCCATGTAAGCTTTCAGTTGATGACTATGGTTTGTCTTGTCCTTTTATAGGTAGACCTTTTGATGATAACTGGCATTTAGAAGATCCTACAGGTAAAAGTGATGAGATCTTCAAAAGAGTGATCAAAGAGATTGAAGAGCATATCCTGCAATTAAAATCCTATTCTCAAAAATAAATTTATTAAAACTTTCACAGATTGCCGTACTAGGGTGTAGATAAGATCTTCTTAGGACGACCTTTAGGTCTTTTCGGTTTGTCCTCTTTTGGTTTAGGTTTTCTACCTCTTTTTTGGAGTTCAGGTTTAGGAGCAGGAATGGACAAATCGAGTTTTTCTAATTCATCTATAACACAGTCAAGAGTGTGAACCCATTTATCATCTGAACTTTGAGGCTTTTCACTATTAAAAGAGTCAGTCAATCCCCAGGCAGTGCCTAAATCCTCAATCAAATCACCAAACGACATCTTATCTAACAGATTTGTCTTAGAAACAGCTTTGAGTAGACGAAACGTGATGATGGTAGATACCAGATTGACAAACTCTTTACCCATTAGCGAAATCACCTTAGACTGGATAAAACAATTAGCTTTTAGCAGGCTGAGCCTATCCTGATGCCGCACAGCGCTGGCAGAAACAAAAAGAAAAAGGTTAAGATGTAAGCACAGGATATAAATGCCTGAAATAAGAGCAGGAGTAAAACCAAGGTTACAAACTCATAGGAAAATCCACCTACAATCTTTAAGATAATTGGTGTCTTAAAATCCTCAATTGCCTGAAATCTTAAGATTCTGCCAAGTGCAAATCCTGCTAAAGTCAGCATTACTAAATACTTACCAAAGCCTATTGCCAAAAAGAGGATCCTGATAACTGGCAATAAGATAACTTTATCTAAGTCCACAACTTTTGCTACCACTAGAACTGGTTTTATTAAATCAGCAATCTTACCTATCCTTACTAAGGCGTCTTCACAGTTATGAGAAAAGATATAGCAAAAGTCATCTAATTCTTCATAAAAGATAACCTTAGTACTGGGGCCTAAGTAATCAGCACTTAAGATAAACAGCAAAATGATAAAACCGATTACATAAAGTCTTAATGTTTTAAAAGTAAAACCGAACATATGATCCTGTCCTGTATTGATCCTTGGTTGTTATCTAAATAATTAAACATAAAACAGATGAAAATTGATGCAAGCAGAGCTTTGCATCAATCCTAAAAGCAGGAAAGTAATGCTTAGCAGTAAAGACATAATCTTCTAAAACCATACTAATCACGCACCTTATTGTCAGTAAGAATTGGAATTACACCTTTGACAAAGCGACCATCAGAGAGTTTTGCCACATACTCAAAGTTAGGCAATTCCATTAAGGCTGATGCAGGGAAAATCCTGTCGATATAGGTATTAGCACTTATAGAGGCTGAGTCTTTGTAATTCTCTTTATAGGTATCAGACATCGTACCTGTAGAGATGTTCTTGGTATAGAAAGTGGTATTAGGTAAAGAAGAGGTGATGACAGATGCTGTCTCTTCATCTTTTACTCTTAAAGCATACATAGTGTTGCAGTTACCAATTAACTGCATGGCTGCATCTTTAGAACCACATCTTTTAGCTAAATCAGAGAATGTCTGAGTTGCAATAGTAATTGAAAAATCGGCACCTCGAGCTTTGTTTAAAAGCTGCAGTAAAGCTTCATTAACCACCTCACTTGCCTCATCAATAAAGATACTTACCTTGCGTCTTTGCTTTACCTTGTCAAATTTTGGAGCCTGTAAGATACTCATGACCTTGTCAAATTCAGGATTTAAAGCTTTATAACGAAGCTGTTTCTGTTCTTTTTCAGCCTTTTTCTCCTCAATAAAAGAGTTTATTTCATCCATATTTACAAGTTCACGACTAAGAGCTAGGGCAGTCTTTGCATCAGGATCGACATTATCATCACCTGCAGCATCAGTAAAATCAGCTTCATGACTGTGTAAATTGGCATTGATATTGTAATTTTGTTTGCAACCTATGTTGCTATTTAGGTTGCCATCTAAACTGGTATTTAAAGCACTGTCTACTTTACTAAATACATCATCAGCATGGCGCAACTTATCATTTGCACTATGATTATTAAGAGCATGTAAATCCTCATCCATTGAATAAATATGATCTGCAAAAGAGCTTAGATCTGATAAAAGTAACTTACCTACATAGGAGCTTAAGGAGGCATTGGACATTGAATGCAGTGCGCAGTAAAAGACCTTATTCTTTTGGTAGATATCTGAAAAATCGGTTTGAGTTGGACTCTTTGACAAGATCTGTTTTAGGTTGTAACTGTTTAAGGTATTAAGTACGGTCTTAATACTTGCAGTGGTTCTTTCAAAGAAAGACTGTTCTTTTACAGTCATAGATATCAGCTTTTCAAATTCAGGATCAGTATCCAAATTTGAGTGCTGTTTTAGATACTTGTAATAGGTAAGAAAAGCTGCTGCCTTGACCTGAATTTTTACGTTCTTAAGCTTTGAGTTTTTCTTTTTAGCTGTAGTCTTTTTAGTCTCAGTTTTGCTTTTACCTGAGTTATTTGCTGTATCAGAAGCAGTACCTGAAGTTGCATCTTCAAGCTCCTTTTTAGGGGGACGACCACGTCTTTTAGGTTTTACTTCAGTCTCTTTAGAGTCAGTTTCTGTTTTCATGATATTGCTGTTATCAGCAAAATTACCTGTCTTGCTGCTGCCATTATCAGCATTATTATTTGTACCTGATGAGGCATCTGTATCTGCAATTTGAGCTTCAACGATATTATTCTCATCATTTTGAGCTTTTACTTTCTCTTTAAGAGCTGATAACTGCTCTGGTGTTAAAGATAAAGCAACCTCTGGATCTAAAAGACTATCCTCGCTTATATCAGAAATACCATCTAATTGAGCTTCATCGCCAATACTTACTAAGAAATCTCTTACATGAGTGTAAAGGTGCTTTTCAATAGAATAGCCTTTTAAGAGTCTTGCAAAGTACACAGCAAGATCTCGGTTTTGAGTTTTAGCTGTAAGTTTAGACAGACCTGCTACCATGCCGTCAAAGTAGCTTTCGATATTGGCATGATTGCAGATATGGTAGATATCAACAGGTAAATCAAGACAATCTAAGGCAGTTACAGCACAGGCTACAGCCTCCTGACCATAACTTGCAAAGCTGTCATTATCAAAGGTTGACTGCTTCATAAGAGATGACAGTTTATCTGCAATATCAGAGGCACTTGTGGATGAGCCAAAGAGGTTAAAAGCAGATGTGGTTAAATTTGGATCTTTAACATCTAAAACATGGAAAGCACCATCACGATGAGTACAGGCACAGATTCTACGAGCTCTGCGCTTTAAATCGTGATCTCCTTTAGGATCGATAATGATGACAGTATCGTTTCTTTCTATGGCCTGAGTAATTAAAAGATCAAAGAATCTGGTTTTACCAGCGCCTGTAGTACCAAAAACAATGGCATGATCTTTAATATTCTGTAAAGACATGAACAGAGGCTTATGGCGTCTTTCCAGATTATGAATTTGAGCAGAGCCTTTACCGTGAGGCAATTGCTTTAGTCCCTGCTCCTGGAGGTTTGCCAATCGTCTTGCATGCTTTGGTAAAAACTCGTAGCCATATCCAATAAAGAGCTTATTGGTGATGTTTTTAGCAGCGACCATGGTCAGTGCTGCAATGTCATCTTTATTCAGATTTATAGGTACATAATCCTCACGGTTACGGTTTTCTTCCTTTTGAGATTCAATATGCCTGTCGATAAGACGGGTAGCTTCTGTAAACTTATAGTTACTGTTTTTATCTAAGATAGGTACTTCCTCGTAACCTGAGAGCTTATAAAGCTCACTGTCACAAAGATAGTATTCATTAGAGTTTTCAAAGTCAGGTTCATATTTGAACATCCCAACATAGATTGGTATGTTCAATAGGATCACCAATGCAAATGATAGAGATGATGAAAGTGACGCACCATCTAGGGCACAAAAGATACAGGTTGCAAAAAGAGTTAAAGAACCTAACACAATTAACCAGGTAGGATCTTTAGTTTGAAAACTGTTTTCTACAGATTTTGATTTAAAGAACATTAAATAATCCTCAAAATAAGTTTGAGGCAGTGTACAGGGCAAATTTTTAAGAACAGACAATTTACTGACAAAAAATGCAAAAAATAGAAGTTTTTTTGAAAATTTCTTATGATTTTTCTTATTATTTCTTTAGTATCAGAAAAAATTCTGTTTCTTATTTTTTCTGTTTTTTTTAATTCTTTTTTGTAGTGTGAAAATGGCAACCTTCCATATATAATAAGGAATGTAAAGCAATTCCATCGCTTGAGAAGACAAAATGCCGAAGTATTTAAATAAGGAAAAAAATCTTTTTCAAAAATCATTAGATTCTTTTATATACGTTGACAAGTCTCATTTAATTGAGATCCTAAATAAATGTATAAAGACAAAGCAAAAATATTTTTGTCTCTGTAGACCTCGTCGCTTTGGAAAGTCTGTAACAGCACAAATGCTATGTTCTTACTAAGGTGAAGACAGCTCATCCCAGTTTGATAGTCTCAAAATTGCAAAATCTCCAAGCTATAAAAAACATTTAAATCAATACAATGTTATTTTCATTAACATGTCGCTAGAGTTTAATAGCGCACGTCATGATGTTAATCAAATGATTTCATCAATTACATCTTCAATAGTAAAAGAATTAAAAGAAGCTTATCCGCAAGTTGTATTCAATTCTCCAGACAAATTGTACGAATCTTTAGACGATGTATTCTCTGTCAGCAAAGTTCCTTTTGTCTTCATTATTGATGAATGGGATCGCTTCATGTGTGAGAAAAATGAAGATGCTCAAAGTTTAAAACTATATCTTGAATGGTTAGAAGGTATCTTTAAAGATCAGTCCTATATTGCTCTAGCCTACATGACAGGCATTCTTCCAATTAAGAAGTACGGTAACCAGAGTGCTTTGAATATGTTCAATGAATTTTCAATGACTGATCCTGATAACTTTGCTCCATTTATTGGTTTTACAGAGAGGGAAGTTCAGTCATTGTGAAACGAATTCAAGATGAATTTTAATCAAATGCAGCAATGGTATGATGGCTACTCTTTTACAGATGTCCCTCATATTTATAATCCAAATTCTGTAGTAAATGCAGCAACTTATAAAAAGTATATAAGTTACTGGACCAAAACAGAAACCTTTGAAAGCCTTCAGGAATATATTGATATGAACATGGAAGGCTTAAGAGATGACATTGTAAAGTTAATAGCAGGCGAAGATGTTGTTGTGAATGTAGCTAAATTCCAAAATGATATGGTTACATTTAAGACCAAGAACGATGTATTAACTCTGCTCATTCATTTAGGGTACCTCACAATAAAACCAGATTCAGATATCAGGGTAGACAATATTTCTAAATTTGTAGTTCATATTCCAAATGAAGAAATCAAAATGCAGTTTAGAAATATCGTTGAAGATAATGAAAAATACTCTGGTGTCTATAATCTTATAAGCAAGTCATATGACCTGTTAAATGATATCTGGTCATTAAATTCTGATGCTGTAGCTAAAGTCTTTGATGAAGCCCATCAGGATCATACTTCAATTCTAACTTACAATGACGAGAACTCATTGTTATGTGTAATCTCATTATCACTAGTTTTAAGTACTACTGATACCTATAACGTTATAAGAGAATTACCTACAGGAAAAGGATAAGCTGATTTAATGTATCTGCCAAAGCCTGGCATAAACAAGCCAGCTCTTTTAATTGAGTTAAAGTTCGATAAGTCAGCTCAATCTGCCATCACTCAGATTAAAGAGAAGAATTACTTACAGTTCTTTAAAGACTATAAAGGTGAAGTTCTGTTAGTAGGTATTAACTACTCAAAAGACACTAAAACTCATCAGTGTATTATTGAAAAGGCTCAAATTTAGGCAATTTAGTATTTTGCCACAAGTAAAACTATCACCTTAAAGATTTGATTATTACCTTGTGGCAAATATGATCTATGATAATGATTCTAATATCTTTTGGTACTCTACTTTAGCCTTTACAAGGGCATCTCCTGCAAAGTCTTTATAGTTAAAGTACACCTCAGATAATCTGCCTTTTAATCCTGTAAATTTATTCAGAAGTTCAAAGCCATCCTTTAGCTCCTCAAGATCTAGATCTGAATAGAACTCTACATCATGACTTAAAGCTGTAAAGCAAAGGTATAGGGCAGTAGCTAAAACTCTAGGTTCTTTACTTTTACCTGAATGCCAAATCTTATGCTTTTCTGTTCCAAAGTAATCACCATCTGGCATAAAGAAAGAGCCATCCATAAGATCGATATCTACAGAGCGCTCGCCTTCTCTTAAATATCTTTGTACGACGTCTTCTGCTGTAGCAGGAGGCTGAGCTAACATTCTCCAACCAGGAGCTAATGCTTTATATGAGAAATCCTCATATTCTTCATCTGCACAGATACCGCAGATAACTTTGCAGACATTTAAAGCTGCTTCATCATAAATGCCACCTTTGACCATACCTACAAGACCTTGTACTAAAGGCATTCTCTTTGGTGATAAATATGAGTAGATATCAAAGTAATCGTCACTTGCCAAACGCAGGATCTTTACAGGAATATTCAGGTTATGCTCTTTTAAGAGCTCATGGAGTACATGGAAGTTTAGGGTATAGAACTCGTTTAATTTGGTCTTTTTATCAGGATTGTCACTTTCTGTGGTGATAGTTTCTTCTTTTTTATCTAAGATCTTTAAGCTTGTAAGATAGTCTAGGCACTCTTTGACACATTCAGGAGTTCTTCTTAAATTACGGGCTAAAAGGTGCACATGATTTCTTGCATTAAATCTCTGGCACTTTTCTAGTGAATGCCAATAGAGCATAACTGAAAGCACTAGGCATACAGCATCATTTGGTACATCATCTCGATTAAACACGCTAAGTTCTGAATAGTAAGGAACTCTAGTAAGACCTAATTCTTCCATTTGACCTAATTCTTCTGATAAATGATCTTGATAAACAAGTACTGAAGTCTTGCAACTTATACTGTTTGTAACGCATGAATTATAGCAAATAGAGCTTAATTTTCAGAAAAATGATTTGATTACTAAATAATCCTAAAAATCCGCTTGCACCCTTACATTAAGGGTACATAAAATAAATCGTACAAGATTTATACGTTACTCTGTCAGGAGTACACAATGAGAATTTCGAGATTTTGGATATATCTTCCTCTTACTTTTGGAATAGCATCACTCATAAGCTTTTTTGCTTGGTCATATTTTATCTTAGGAGCAATTTTGGGAATTTTAGGAGTAGTCTTTATCTATACGATTCCTTTTGAATTAGACAAAAAAGACGAAAATATCTTTTATTCTGGGTTTGTTGTTTCATCAACAGGCATAGCTATGGTTATTTATCATTTGATTGAATTGTATTTAGATTAACTCATATCAAAAAATGTTTGCACAATTATTGAATCCCAAAATAAATTTGAACATTTACACTAAATGAATGTACAATAGATAGTATAAATTTTATGCAGCTAATATTATCTGCATCAAATATAAATCATCCCATCTAATGCATCAGTGTAAGGATTATCATTTGCAATATCTTCCGATTGTTTTAGGAATTGTCTCCATCATAAGTATTTTTACTGGTGCCGGTTGTTTCTTAGGTGTAGCTTTAGCTGTTTTAGGTATTGTCTTTGGCTTTATAGCTTTAAAAAAGCATCCAGAAAGCACAAAACTGTGTTATACAGGTATTGCTTTATCTATTGTAGGTTTAGTACTGACTCTGTTGATAGTGATTGGTTTTATTGCCATCATGGTAGCTTTTTGTTTTGCCTGACCTTCAGGTAAAACTAAATACCATCAAAGTATGGAATTATTCTCAATATATTTGCATTCGACACAATATATACCTCTAGCTCAATATAAGTATCTTTATAAAGCCTCCATTTTTCTCTGCAAAATTTCTTAATAAACTCTTCAAAAGCAGTCTTAAAACACTCTAGAAGTTTTGCATATGCACGCTTGTCAGCACATTAGTGAATACGATATTTATCAAATCTTGGTAAAAGTCGATTTCTTATGCAATCAGCATTGACACTAAGGTAAATTCAAATATACTGAAAGCGCTTTTATAGCAGGTATTTTTCATTCAGAGGAAATTATGTCTGACACCATCTCAAAGAACGATCAGGGCTTTTTAGATCGTTATTTCAAATTAAAAGCTAAAGGAACTAATGTCCGCACTGAGATCATTGCAGGTATTACTACTTTCGTAGCAATGGCTTACATTATTTTTGTTAACCCATCAATCTTAAAAGAAGCAGGTATCCCTGTAGAAGCAGCTGTCGCTGCAACTATCTGGTCTGCTGCTTTATGTACTATTGCAATGGGCCTTTTTGCAAATCTTCCGGTTGCTATGGCTCCTGGCATGGGACTTAATGCCTTCTTTACCTTCTATGTATGTAAGACTGTAGGCTTGAATTGGGAAACAGCTTTAGGTGCTGTGTTTGTATCAGGTTTAGTTTTCTTTGTGCTGACTGTTACCAAACTGCGTCAGATGATTATTGATGCTGTACCAATGAGTTTGAAATCTGCGACCGTAGTCGGTATCGGTATGTTTATTGCTTTCGTTGGTCTTCAAAGCTCAAATCTGATTGTTGAATCTCCTGCTACAAAGATCACCTTAGGTACTTTCTCTGATCCCAAAGTTGATCTAGCTCTTTTAGGAGTACTCATCATTGGCGCTCTTTTAGCTTTAAAAATCAGAGCAGCCATGTTAATCGGTATCGTGACCGTAACTGTAATTGGAATGATCTTTGGCGTAACTAAGGCACCTGAGGGCATCTCAGATGTTGTAAGTTTCTCTTTCCCTGGTATGGGGGAGACCTTCTTAAAGATGGATCTTGTAGGTGCTTTCCATTATGGTTTAATTTCAATCATCTTTACTTTCACCATTGTTGAGCTATTCGATAATATCGGTACTCTAATCGGTGTTACCAAGGCTGCAGGTCTTGTAGATAAAGACGGTAAGATTGAAAACTGCGATAGGGCTCTGATGACCGATTCTGTTGGTACCTTATTATCAGCAACCATGGGTACCTGTGCTGTAACCTCATATGTTGAATCATCAGCTGGAGTAAATGTTGGTGGTAAGACTGGTCTTACCGCAGTAGTTGTTGGTATCTGCTTCTTATTAGCATTCTTCTTCTCACCACTTGCAAGCTTAATTCCTGCTTATGCAACAGCTCCTGCTCTTATCGTAGTTGGTGCTATGATGATGAAGAATGTACAGGGTATCGACTTTACAGACTTCTCTGAATCAATTCCAGCTTTCTTAACCGTGATCATGATGCCAATGACCTATTCTATTGGTAATGGTTTTGGCTTCGGTTTTGCAAGCTATTGTCTATTAAAGCTGATCACTGGTAAATACCGTCAGGTAACTCCAGTTATGTGGGGCGTAAGCATCATCTTAATTATTGGCTTCTTCATGCACCAGTAATTTTTCATAGAAAAGATTGTCTTGCCACGTTAAACAAAAAGCTATGTTAGACAAAATCCGGCATAGCTTTTTTAGGGGCGTTTTCTAAATCCTCAGAATTTAACAATCGTCAGAATTTAGCAAATTTCAGAAGTAATCATCTTAAGGCGAATTTTTGAACTAGCACTAAGTTCACACTTTAAAGAAAGTTTAAACAAAGGAACCTTAAACAAAGAATGCTCAATTTCTCCTTAATACCGCTCAACAAACTTTTATATGATTTGTAGAAATAGAGGTAAAAGGTTTATTTGATAACATATGTTCTTAACTTTCCTGTTCCTGTCTGCTCAAGCTGTTTTGCCTCACAGAGTTCCTTTAGAAGCCTGAATGCTTTGGTTGTTCCTGCTCCAATCAAATTCTCAACTTCTTTTCTTGATACACTGCCTTTTTCCTTTGCATACTGAATGATAAGTTTCTTCTGTTCATTAAAAGAGATATCACCGTCATTGCCACTGTAGGACTGTATATTAGAGTCATGCTCCTCATTTCTGTTTGGAAGAGTCACTCTGAAAACTCCCTTTGCAGTTTCAAATTTAGGCTGCAGTAGATTTGATTTATATACGCGTTCTATCTTTCCTATTCCCGTACCATAACTTTCAATCAGCCTCATCCGATAAAAAATCGCTGCAAGGTTAGGATTTCTCGACATGGATACTCCAAGAAAAATAGATTTTAGCTCCAAGCATGAAACCAGTCCGCCAAGAGACACAAACTCAATTCTATCCTCGTAAACATTAACAAGATTACTGCCACTAAAAGAATAGTCCCTATGGACAATACTATTAAGCAACGCTTCTCTTACAGCTTCTTCTGGATAATCTCTCTTATCAGTTCGATTAAGTCCAGAGAAAGTAGCTTTGGTTTTGTTTACAAGATCTATGAACTGATATACATCTTCAAGTTGCTTCAAAATAGAACCAGTAAATTCTTTTCTATCACGGAACTGTTCTTTATCAGTTCCCTGAAAAAGTGCAACTTTTGTAGTTATTTCACACTGATCTGACAGCAGCAAAGCTAAATTCGTATAAAGACCATCTTCTCCAATGAGTTTAAGTGTTCTCATCTGAGAGGGTCCGACTTCTAGAGATCTGCTTTGCATTTCTGAAAAAAATGTCTGAAAAGTCAATTCCTGATTCATGCTTCTACACTGTTCAAAGGCTCTGCCACTGTTTTGAATGAGCATTTCTCTGATGCCTTCTTCTGTCATTGGCTGTGTGGAACTGCCTTTTCGGACATATACTCCACTAGGTTTTAGGCCCTTTTCTTTAAGATAATAAGGTCGATTCGTTCCTGTCGTTACATCAATTTCGACAACCTGTTTGCCTTCTATCTCAACTGTGTTTACTTTTACAAATTGCATTACATCAGGAGATATTGAATCTTTTAGTGAATTTACTATTTGTAGCATCACCCCATCAGGATTATCAATTCCTAAGACAGCACCATCTTTTCTGACTCCAACATAGACTGTTCCGCCATAAGCATTGGCAAACCCCATTACTTCTTTGCGAATATCGGGAACATATTCTTGTTTGAACTCTATATTCTGATTTTCAAATGACAGCATTTCGTACGATATCCTTTCTCCTTTCTTT
>ERZ1034763.150-NODE-150-length-39831-cov-5.851368_pt1 | contig 39831 bp, 36 predicted proteins | sample MGYA00520701_ERZ1034763 | MGnify/ENA primary metagenome ERZ1034763 (study PRJEB33766, sample SAMN09781707) | gut metagenome | biome: gut microbiome | host: Homo sapiens | place: Madagascar | study: EMG produced TPA metagenomics assembly of the PRJNA485056 data set...
ATAATATCTGTTTCGCATTAAAGCCGGACACGGACGATCTAATGTAAACATACTTCGTTATTCTATAATACATATCCAACTCTGTCAACAAAATTTTACCAATATTATCACAAAAGTTTAATAAATTTGATTAGAAATACAAAAAATGTCAATTATACATTATATAGTGTTTGGAAACCGCTATAGATTAATCTGAACCACAATATAAATAATAAGGAGATTTCCATGGATAATAACTTTTTCTCTTCACAGTCAAGGACTGATCTTGCTGTTGAGTTAAATGAAACAGTTGATAAAGAGGACACAGCCTACAGCGGTGTCAAGGTAAGAGAACATACCGATGGAATAACTGGTATTAAGATAACAGAATTAACGATAACAAGCAAGGAGGGAGAGAAGCTTTTTAATAAGGAGCAGGGAACATATATAACGATAGAGGCTTCTGAGTGCAGCATGGGTGACAGCGATTATGATGCGAGCCTTATAGGTATTGTCACTGAGCGTTTAAGGGATGTAGTAGAACCATTTATCGTTAATAACAGAAGTATTCTGGTGATTGGGCTTGGCAACAGGGACATAACAGCAGATTCGCTTGGCCCACAGGTTGTTGAGGGACTTCATGTCAACAGGCATATAGTGACGTGTAATTCAAATGATTGCAGACTGTCATCACTTGTGCCCGGTGTAATGGCACAGACTGGCATGGAGACATCCCAGATAGTAAAGGGAATTGTCGCTACATCCAAGCCGGGAGTGGTGATAGTTATAGATGCGCTTGCAGCAAGGAATGTTGAACATCTTAACAAGACATTCCAGATATCTGACAGGGGAATTAATCCGGGTTCAGGTGTTGGCAATCACCGTTCAGGAATCACAGATAAGACAATAGGTGTTCCAGTTGTAGCTGTCGGTGTCCCTACTGTTATAGAGATGAATAACATGTTCGTCACACCGAAAGATGTGGATATAGTTGTGAAATCTAATGCACAGATTCTTTCAGAGGCTATTAATGATATGGTGTACTCATATGAAACATATTAATAATTGTGGACACATATAATGATGTAAGTGCAGGTTACAATTAATTATATGTGTTAAAGGTCTTTGAATGAGAAGGTTAAGAAAGTTAAGGAATAGAAAATATTTAAGAGTAAAGAAAATATTGCTGGCTATAGCTTGTGTATGTATTGTCCTGGCAGTTGTTGTAAGCACTGCGGGAACATTTCTGCTGAATGCAATGTGGTCTGCGATAGGCAGTATGGTCTGGAATATAAGCCTGCCTGTCGCAGCGAGCTATAGTGATGCAGAACATTTAAAGGATGAGGGAATTGCCAGACAGATAATGGACGAGATGTATCCTGCTGGTCTGGTTTATCAGATGAGCTATAACAACACTTTAGGATGCGAGACTAACTATTCTATCAATGTATCTGGCAATAATATAGAAGTTGTTAATAGTGATACGTCGGCAGCGCAGGTGGATAATGCCGGTGGCAGTCTGCAGGAAAACCAGTCCCAGAATGAAGCCGCAGGCAATGTTATATCAAGAAATGTCATAACAGGCAGTACATATCAGGCAGAGCAGTTATATAACTATGCATTTACGAAGAGATTCTATACGGTGACAAGTATAACAAGCCTTACATCTGACATTTTAAGACCACAGGAGTTTCTAGGCAAAGATATGACTGTCTCGCATGGCAGTGAGACACCACAGATTCTTATATTCCATACTCATTCACAGGAGGGGTTTACCGATTCGGTTGAAGGGGATGACAGCACAACAATATTAGGTGTCGGGGATTATCTTACGAAGCTTCTCACAGAACAGTACGGCTATAATGTCATACATGACAGGAGTATCTATGATTATGTTGACGGCAAGTTAGACAGGAGCAAGGCGTATACATATTCTGAGAATGGAATTGCAGCGATATTAAAGGATAATCCGTCAATAGATGTGGTTATTGACCTTCACAGGGATGGAGTAGCACAGGACACAAGGCTTGTAACACAGGTTGATGGTAAACAGATGGCTAAGGTTATGTTCTTTAATGGAATAAGCTACAGCAATGCGGTCGGCAATATTGGATATCTTAACAATCCATACAGGGATGACAATCTTGCGATGAGCCTTCAGATGCATCTTCTTGGAGAGGCGTATTATCCGGGGTATCTTAGAAATATATATGTCAATGCGTACAGATATTGTCTGCATGAGCGTGGAAAATCAATGCTTATAGAAGCGGGTGCGCAGACAAATACATTTGATGAGGTGAAAAATGCGATGGAACCGCTGGCAGATCTGCTTGATAAGCTTCTCAGGGGCGAAAAAGCATATTAAATCAGGGGAAATAAAATATATAAACTAATTGACAAATCTAAAATATAATACTATACTTATAAAAGACTAATACTTATTGCGGTAATAAATATTAGCCTTTTATCTATTTGTATGTGAATACAAGTCTGTCTCGATTGTTACCCCCATAATGATGATTTTAATTTAATAATGATAAGGAGATTTAATGAAATATAAAGAATTTTTGACATGCATTGAAAATAAAGTAAAGGAAAGCACTGAGGATGGGTGCAAGGTAGCGATAAATCATGTGATAAAGAATAATGGGTGTGAGCTTGATGGGCTTGTGATTATGCATGAGGGGCAGTTTATAGCTCCGACAATATATATCAATGATTATTATCACCAGTATCTTTCAGGAAAAGATATTGATGATGTTGTGAGTGATATTATGACAAGGTATAATGAAGGTCTTGACAATATGTGTTTTGATGAGGATGATATAGGCGATTTTTCCAAGTATGAGAGTATAAGGGATAAGGTTGTATACAGGCTTGTCAATTATGAGAAGAATAAAAAGCTTCTTGAAGATGTACCTCATATCAAGATTATGGATCTGGCTGTCATATATTATTGTTATTATGGGACTAAGAATGGAACAAGCGGTTATGCCCTGATTAAGAACAGTAATATAGCAATGTGGGGAATCAATAATGAGACACTCCATAAGGATGCCGTTAATAATACACCGGTTCTTCTTGAAAGTGTCATACTTGGCATGGGAGAAGTGTTAAGAAAGATGATGGAAGGAATGATGACTTATGAGGAGTGTAAGGATGATGCAAGACAGATTAAAGAATTCCTTGAGGATTACGATGCAATGTATGAGGATGAGATGTATGTGCTGACTAATAAAACGATGCTTAATGGGGCATCAACTATGATGTATTATGGGGTTCTTGACAGCATTGCAGATAAAATAGGATATGACTTGTACATACTTCCATCATCAATACATGAGCTTATACTTGTGCCGGTAAAGAGCAGTTATAAGGCTTCAGAGTTAAAGAAGATGGTGTGCCAGGTGAATAATGATGAGGTTTCAGACAATGAGATATTATCAGATTCTGTGTATTGTTATTCAAGAAAAGATAAGCAGATACATCTTGTATCATAATGTGCACGATGGGGGTCGAACCCACGGCCTTTCGCTCCGGAGGCGAACGCTCTGTCCACTGAGCTACGTGCACACGAATACAACAATATAATTCTATAACATTTTTTATTGAATGGCAATAAATAAAAATATGTGTTAAGATAATATCTAATATTAAATTTACAGGGTAGTTTTGTTGTATGGATGAAAGAATCAATAAATATTTAAGCAGTTGTGGCTATTGTTCAAGGCGTGAGGCTGACAGGCTGATTGATGAAAAGCGTGTAATGATTGACGGCGTTATAGCAGAATTGGGCAGCAGGGTATCAGATGGGCAGCAGGTTACGGTAGATGATAAACCTGTGGCTGCCAGTGATGAAAGAATACTGATTGCATTTAATAAACCAGTAGGAATAGTCTGCACAACCACAGATAAGCAGGGAGACAATAACATTGTTGACTATATTGGCTTTGACAAAAGGATATATCCTATAGGAAGGCTTGATAAGGATTCAGAAGGGCTTATACTCCTTACTAATCAGGGACAGCTTATGGATGATATATTAAGGTCCGTTAATGGACATGAGAAGGAATATATTGTCACAGTCAATAAGAAGCTGGAGCCTGATTTTGCTAAGAAGATGTCACAGCCTATGTATATAAAGGAGCTTGACAGATGGACTAAGAAGTGTGCGGTAAAAGTTATTGACGAGCGTACATTTAATATAATATTGACACAGGGGCTTAACAGGCAGATAAGAAGAATGAGCCAGATTCTTGGGTATAAAGTTGTTAAACTCAAAAGAATACGAATTATGAATATCAATCTTGGCAATCTTAAGACGGGAGAGTACAGATATGTGTCAGACAGTGAATATAAGACACTTGTCGGAATGATTGGCAGGAAGGGAGAAAAAGGGTAGTTATGAAAGCATTTGATAATCTGGACGATATTAAAGATTACGAAGAATTAAAGGGCATAATCAATGTATACATGGATCAGTACTATAATGGCAATGAGTCTGATATAAGTGATTATGAATATGACCAGCTTATGATAAAGTTAAAGGCATTCGAGAAAGCACATCCTGAATGGGTCGATAAGAATTCGCCTACACAGAAGATTGGCGGTGTGGCCAAGAGAGAAGCTGGTGTCAAGGTTACACATAATGTTCCTATGCTCTCTATAGAAGATGTATTTACCAAAGAGGATGTTGCGGCATGGGTTGAAAAGGTTAAGCAGATGCATCCGGATGCATGTTTTTCTGTTGAGACAAAGATTGATGGTTTGTCGATGACTTTAAGATATGCGGCTAAGGATAATGGTGGAATGGAGCTGGTATTAGGGGAGACAAGAGGCGATGGACTTGTTGGAGAAGATGTAACAGCTAATGCCATGGTGATTCCTGATGTGTTAAAGAATCTTGACCTTGATTATGACTCGCTTGAATTAAGGGGCGAGGTCTACATGTCACATGAGGATTTTGACAGATACAACGAGCAGCAGGAAAATAACGGCAAAAAACCTGCTGCTAACCCAAGAAATCTTGCGGCAGGAACTTTAAGACAGCTTGATTCAAGAATAACTAAGGAACGTGGCTTAAGAATGTTTATTTTTAATGTGCAGAGCGGTCCTGATGAGCTTATGTCAAGCCATACTAAGGGACTTGCAATGCTTGCTGATAAGGGCGTTTCTGTTGTATACAATGAGCTTTGCAAAGATGCAGATGAAGTTATTGCGGCGATTGACAGAATAGGCGAGATGCGCGGTGACCTTGAATATGATATAGATGGTGCAGTAGTAAAGATTGACCAGATTGCATACAGACAGGATTTCCCTGCTGGAAGCAAGTATTCAAGCGGACATATTGCCTACAAATATCCACCGGAAGAGAAAGAAGTGGTGATGGAGTCTATCGAAGAAGATGTAGGAAGAACTGGTAAGCTTACATTCGTTGGACATGTGCATGACAGGCAGACAGGAAAGCCTGCAAGGCTGTGTGGCACAAGTGTATCTAAAGTTACACTCCATAACCAGGATTATATTAATGAGAATAAGATTGGTGTTGGCGGTGTGTATCTGATTAAAAAGTCAGGTGATGTAATCCCTAAGCTGTGTGGACTTGTAAGCGAGCCGGAAGAAGTATTTAAGGCTTCAACAGTCTGTCCAGTATGTGGACACCAGCTTGTCAAGGATGAGGATTCGGCAGATATAAGGTGTGTTAATCCTTCGTGCCATGCACAGCTTATAAGGACTGTGTCATATTTTGTGTCATTAAACTGCATGAATATAGTAGGATTTGGCGATAAATATGTTGAAGTACTCATTCAAGAGGGGTATATTAATGACTATTCAGATATATACAGATTAAGAGAGCACAGGGATGAACTGATAGAGAAAGGACTTATCGGTAAGGAAAAGAACACAGACAAGCTTCTTGATGCCATAGACAGTTCTAAGAATAATACACCTGACAGACTGCTTACAGCTCTTGGAATCCGCAATGTGGGCAAGTCTACAGCGTCAGAGATAATGAAGCATTATAGTAACATCATGGAACTTATGGATGCTGATATAGAACAGCTTGTAGCTATTCCTGATATAGGCCAGACTACAGCAGAATGTATCTATGAATTCTTCCATGATGCGGATAATGCTGCTATAATCAACAGATTGTCAGATTGTGGCGTTAATATGACTATGCCTGAGAACGAACAGGCATCAGATAAACTGGCAGGAATGATAGTTGTTGTCACAGGAAGTTTTGATGATTATGGTCGTAAGGATGTTGAGAATATGATAACATCTAATGGTGGTAAATGCAGTGGAAGTGTGAGCAAAAAGACCAGCCTGTTAGTTGCAGGTGAGGCAGCAGGCTCTAAGCTTACCAAGGCACAGGATTTAGGTGTTAAGATTGTATCAATCGATGAATTCCTTGACATGCTTAAATGATTAACTAATAAGGAGAATAACAATGCCAATTAGAATACAGAGTGATTTGCCAGCTAAAGCGGAGCTGGAAGAAGAAAATATATTTGTGATGGACGAAAAGAGGGCACTGTCACAGGATTTCAGAGAGTTAAGAATAGTTATTCTTAATCTTATGCCTATCAAGCAGGACACAGAATTACAGCTTTTGAGAGCGTTGTCTAATACGCCTTTACAGATAGATGTCACATTTATGCAGCTTGAAAGCCATGCTTCCAAGAATACATCAGCATCACATCTTAAAAAGTTTTATCAGACATTCTCTGAGATTAAAGACAACAAGTATGATGGACTTATAATAACAGGCGCACCAGTTGAAAAGCTTGATTTCACAGAGGTTGATTACTGGGATGAGCTTACACAGATTATGGAGTGGTCTAAGTCCCATATAACATCAACTCTTCACATATGCTGGGGAGCGCAGGCGGGACTTTATTATCATTATGGTGTTAAGAAAAAGCTTCTTGATATGAAGCTGTCAGGTGTGTACAGACATCATGTGCTTAACCGCAAGGAACCTCTGGTAAGAGGCTTTGATGATTATTTTTATGCCCCTCATTCACGTCATACAGAGGCTGACAGGGAAGATATACTAAGTAATCATGAGCTTACAGTCCTTGCAGATTCTAAAGAGGCTGGCATATATCTTGTTATGGCAAAGGAAGGCAAGCAGATATTTGTCATGGGACATCCTGAATATGACAGAATCACACTCGACCAGGAGTACAAGAGAGATTTGGAAAAAGGACTTGATGATATCGCAATGCCAGTACATTACTATCCAGATGATGACTGCAACAGAAAGCCGGTGCTTTCATGGCGCAGCCATGCGAATAACCTCTATACGAACTGGTTAAATTACTATGTGTATCAGATAACACCTTATATATTGTAAAAGTATATGTATATGTTTGAAAATCCTGTCAATAATATCCATGAAATAAAATTTGAATGGAGGTTGTTTGACATGGTTTTAAAAGTGCAGGAGATTAATGTTATTACAGATTTACAGACACAGGAGAAAAGCTGTGTAGAGAAGTATCATAGATATCAGGAGCAGGCTAAGGATACAGAGCTTAAAAATCTTTTTGCTTCAATTGAAAAAGAGGAGCAGAAGCATCTTGACACACTTGGTAAGATACTTGATGGAGAGGTGCCGGAGTGTGACTGCAATGATTCAGCAGGTAAGGATTACCAGCCAACAGCGAAATATTCAGTGTCAGATAATAATGATGACAAACAGACAGATTGTTTTCTTGCAACAGATTGTATTGGAACAGAAAAAATGGTATCATCTGAATATAATTCTGACGTGTTCAGATTTGGTAATCCTGCGGTAAGAAAGATTCTTGCTGATATCCAGATTGAGGAGCAGAATCACGCAGAGATGTTATACAAGTATAAGACGGTTAACGGAATGGCTTAAAGGACAATAACTATGATAGATGAGAATCAGATAATGCCACTTAATTTTTTTGCATATGGTGGAATATACAGTGGACAACATGGGAAAATGCGTTACCGCATGTTAAGAACAGGTGAAAAACCAGATTTCAACATGGAGGCATGCTGCTGGCGTGGGCCATATGGATATGATGCTGTTATGCGTGACGATAAGACAGCCGAAGGCATTAAAAGAGCCTCTTTTTCATTCGATGAACAGGGAAGAAAAGAGGCAATTGAGTGGCTGGCAAAGGAGTATGAGGATAACGAAAGGTATTATGAAGAGGCGGCAGACCTCTTATCAGCTCCTGTTGACCTTGATAAAATATACAGTTGAATAAAGAAAATAACTGCTGACAGACAGAGTGAGGCAGTGTCAGTTATTAGTGCAGACATATGTGTGTCAGACACGGCTGGTATATTTTTGATGATATATCCGGCTATGAATGCAATAGTGACAGATAATACAGAATATAGAGCAGATTTAATTATCCAGCCACCTGTATCCATTTTTATATGGAACAGGTGGTTTATCTGTATATACTGGATAAGGCATACTATGATTTTAGATGCCAGAAGTCCGTACAGATAAGCAGTTATTCCATAAGCAGGAACTAATGTTATGAGAGTGATAAGCCTTATAATGATTCCCAGTGTATTTTGTATACATGTTGAAGTTGTTTTGCCAGCACCATTGATAATACTGCTCATGGTAGAAGACAGGTACATGAATGGACAAAGCCATGCGAGAAGTCTGGTGAAATCATGCACAAGAGGTTCATCAAACATTATCTGTCCAATATCGGCAACGAATATGTAATAGGCAGATATGCTGTAGATACCAAGGCTTATGCACATTTTTATTGTTTTGCAGATTGTGCTTTTGGTTGAATTGCTATTCTCAGCTACAGATGGCATAAGCAGCACAGCAAGAGAGCCTGTGAGCACAGATGGGAACATTATAAGAGGAAGAACCATTCCGCTGAGTATCCCATATAGCTTCAGTGATTCAGAAGAAGTATATCCATGTATTATAAGCTGTGCTGGTATAAGAACAGCTTCGGCACTCTGGAACAGGTGGATTAAAAGGCTGTTGACCGACATAGGCAGAGAAAAGAAAAAACTCTCTTTCATAGCCATAGGGAGTTTATGTGTGTTACATATATGTGCATCGGGTGAGCGCATTATAAATAAAATTACATAAATTACAGCCGCCACTTCACCGGCAATATTACCTATAATGGCGTGATGAGGTTTCATAGCTGTTCCAGTAGATGCCAGAAACATTGTGCATAATATAAGCACAGATATTCTTATTATCTGTTCAGCAAGCTGTGACAGGGCTGGAACAGCAGTTTTTTTCTGACCATAAAAATAGCCACAGCAGCAGTCGTGCAGTGCTATGAATGGAAAAGACCATGAAAGCATTTTTACAGCATCATCCGCATCTTTAAAAAGAAGAATTCTTTCAGCTATCACATCTGAGAAATTATTAGCTACAAACATGGCGGCAAGTGCGAGCATAAGGCTTGGAATGAGAGAACTTAAAAGCCATAAGGTGCCGTCTTTGGGATTTTTGGCAGTATATCTTGATATGGCAGACTGAAATCCAGCACAGCATATTGAAAATACTATGCCGGCTATTGGAAGCACAACCTGATATAGTCCAAGTCCCTCAGAACCAATACATCTTGTAAGTACAATTCTGTATACAAATCCAAGGATTTTCCCAATCATACCAGCAAGCGTAAGAATTATAGTTCCTTTGATTATCGGTGAATGCGATAGTTTTGTGGTGATTTTAGTGATGTTTAATGACATTTATAATTCCTGAACAAAAGCTTTATATCAATATATTCATGATGTGAATATATTATTAATAAGTAAAATAATAAGGATTGGGTCAGGTGAGTAATATGGTTTATATGGATAATGCTGCTACGACATCAATACATCCGCGTGTTTTAGAGGCAATGGTGCCATATCTTAAGGAAAAGTATGCTAACCCTTCGGGCAATTATGATTTTGCCAAGAAGGTAAAGAATGATATAGAGAGCGCAAGAAGCGTGATTGCTTATTCAATCGGGGCAAGACCAGAGGAGATATATTTTACATCAGGAGGAACAGAGGGGGACAACTGGGCGGTCAAGGCGACAGCGTTTGACAGGGGACATGGACATATAGTGTCTACGAATGTTGAACACAAGGCTATGCTTAATTCGCTGGAATGGATAGAAAGCCAGGGGATAGGAAAGACACTTGCAAAGGCAGACAGAGATGGAACTGTCACGGCTGAAGAGGTAGGAAGATGCATCAATGATAAAACAATACTTGTAAGCGTTATGACAGCCAATAATGAGATTGGAACAATTATGCCTATAAAAGATATTGTAAGAAAGAATAATCTTAGAAATCGTGGGATTTTATTCCATACAGATGCGGTTCAGGCATATGGCCATATATATATTAATGTAAATGAGGCTGGAATTGATATGCTCAGCGCAAGTGCACACAAGTTCCGTGGACCTAAAGGCGTTGGATTCATGTATATAAGAAGAGATGCTATAGAGACAGCACTTATACATGGCGGCTCGCAGGAGATGGGAATGAGGGCAGGAACAGAAAATGCGGCATCTATTATAGGTATGGCAAAGGCTGCACAGATAGCTATGGAGACAATGAATGAGAGAAGAATAAAAGAGACACAGCTTAGAAATTATATGATTCAGAAGATAATTAAGAATTTTAAAGGGGTAAGGCTTAACGGAAGTTCTCAGAACAGATTACCTAACAATATCAATATCTGCTTTGAAGGGCAGAATGGATATTCTATTGTATCGCATCTTGACAGATTTGGAATATGTGCTTCGGCTGGTTCAGCCTGTTCTTCAGCATCATCCAAGCCATCGCACGTACTCAAAGCAATAGGAATGACTGATGAACAGGCAAGAAGCAGTGTGAGATTTACATTAAATGAAGATATAACATTCAAAGATATTGATTATACCATTGAATGTCTTTATAAAATTATAAATTGATAAATTGTGGCTTTCTGTTCTTGAATATTGTGTAATATCTAAAGCCGGCTTCATTAAGATTTTGATATGCCTGTTTGTGGTATACTGCAACATCTTCTGGTTTGTGTGCATCTGATCCGACTGTTATAATCTCTCCACCGAGGTCGTGGTAGAGTTTAAGTACAGGTAAATCAGGATTAGGTGCGCCCATGCCATATCTTAATCCGGCTGTGTTTATCTCAATGCCTTTACCCTTATCAATAAGTTTTTTTAATATAGTTTCAATTATATCCATATAATTATTAATGTGATAAGGATAAGCCTTGTCAGGTATGTATCTTGCTATGTAATCAAGATGTCCATACACATCATAATTATTACATGTGTCAATATTTTCAACTATGCTTTCATAATAAGCAGTGACAGCCCCGCCTATATCTGTTCCAAGCCAGAATTCTTTTTCATATGGGTCTTTGCCGTATACAAGATGGGACGAGCCGATTATGAAATCAAGCTGGTTATCATGGTCATAGCCGTCAACAAGTCTGGCACATGTGGCAGCTAATCCTTGTTCTACACCTATATATATAGGGATTCTGGAAGCATATTTTGCCTGTAACTGTTTCATATAGCTGATATATGAATTAAAATCAAGGTCAAAAAGGACTTCTCCATCATCCAGAGGCCAGTCGAAATCATTATGGTCTGTGAAGCAGATAGAAGAAAGGTTTAACTGCAAAGCTCTATTAATAACGTCTTCAGGATCTGCATCTGAATCAGAAGAGAATCTGGTATGAAGGTGACAATCTGGTAAAAGCATGTGAATTCTCCTTTTTATTTTTGATTATAACAGCAGACTGTAAGAAAATAAACAATGATATAAAATAAGATTTGTTTTAGCTTGAAAAACATTCAACTAATTGATATTATTTTAAATAGATGTAAAAATTTTACATGAAATTCATATTGAATTAATAATTGAAAGTGCAGAGGTTTCTGATATGGAGATTATGAGTAGTTTGTTCATATTCGCAGGAGGAATTGGTATGTTCCTCTATGGTATGAACAGAATGGCTGATGGTATGCAAAAAACTGCCGGAGGTAAGATGAAGTCGCTTCTTGGCTATCTTACACGAAACAGGTTTTTGGCTGTCTGTGTAGGTGCGTTGATAACTGCTGTTATTCAGAGTAGTGGTGCAACTACAGTTATGGTTGTCGGATTTGTTAATGCGGGCATTATGAATCTTGTACAGGCTGTAGGCGTTATTATGGGTGCTAATATCGGTACCACAATTACCGCCTGGATTGTATCGTTAGGACAGATTGGTGAGGCGGCAGAAGCGTTCAAACCAGCGTTTTATGCACCGCTTCTTATTGGTATTGGCGCATTTGTCAGTATGTTTGCCAAGAAGGACAAGTCTAAAATTGTCGGAGAGATAGTAGTTGGTATTGGTCTGTTGTTTGAGGGACTTGAGTTTATGAGTTCTGCCATAGCACCATATACAGATGCACCAATATTCTCCAAGGCATTTGAGGTAGTTGGAAGTAATCCTTTATTAGGTATTATTATCGGTATAATTGTAACAGCTATACTCCAGAGCTCATCAGCTTCGGTTGGTATTTTACAGACTCTGGCAATTAATGGAATTGTTACAACTAATGCAGCGGTATTTATCACACTTGGACAAAATATCGGTTCATGTGTCACAGCACTTATATCCTGTATCGGAACAACACGTACAGCGAAGCGTGCAGCCTGTATGCATCTGCTCTTTAATATAGCTGGAGCAATATTATTTGGAACATTAGGATTCGTATTATTTAGTATACGTCCTGATATAGCGACACATAATATAACAGCGGTTGAGATATCTATATTCCATACATTTTTCAATATAACATGTACATGTGTTATGTTCCCATTCGCTGAACTTCTTGTTAAGCTTTCTGGAATAATCATACCAGAGAAGAATAATGATGGTCAGTTTGAAGTTGAGGATAACATGAGCGAAGCTGAGATAGAGATAAGCCGCCATTTTGATAACAGACTTATGAGCCAGCCAGCAGTAGCTCTTGAGCGTGCTAAGAGTGAAGTGGTTTCAATGGCTAAGCTTGCATATGACAATATTGAGTATTCTTCAAGGGCTGTCACACAGAATGACCATGAGCTTGTTGAGAAGATATATACAACAGAGGAGAAGGTTGATTACTATGCCAAGTATCTTACTGCATATCTTATCAAGCTTAATAATTTATCCCTTACAGATAACCAGCATTTTGTAATTAACAATCTTTTCCATGCTGTAATAGATCTGGAAAGAATTTCAGACAGAGCGGAGAATCTTGCTGAACTGGCAGAATATAAGATTAAGAATAACATTGTATTCTCTGACAGAGGCAACCGTGAGCTGAAAGAGCTTTTTAACAAAGTGCTTCTATGTCTCAGCAGATGTATATCTGCAAGAGAGACACTTGACAGGAATGCAGTTAAGGATGTTTACAGGATAGAAGAAGAGGTTGATGATCTTGAAGAAGATCTTCGTAATACACATATCCAGAGACTTTCAGATGGCTTGTGTGCCCCTACAAGCAGCGTTACTTTCTTAGATATCCTTACTAATCTGGAGAGAGTATCAGATCATTCAAAGAATGTGGCTGAGGGTGTTCATGAGGAAATTTCGTCAAATTAGCTAAAGTTTCGTCAAAGTTGTACAAATTTTTTGATATTTTAACAAAAAAAGGAAATGATACTTGATATTTTAATGCTTTTTTTGTACAATACAACCTAGTTGATTAATAATTAACAAACTCATATATAATAGGAGGAAAATTTTATGTCAGTAAAAGTTGCAATTAATGGTTTTGGCCGTATCGGAAGACTTGCATTCAGACAGATGTTTGGTGCAGAAGGTTACGAAGTAGTAGCTATCAACGATTTAACAAGCCCAAAGATGTTAGCTCATCTTTTAAAGTATGATTCATCACAGGGTAGATATATCGAGTTAGGTGATGAGGATTCAGTTACTGCTGATGACGAAGCTGGTACAATTACTGTTAAGGGTAAGACAATTAAGATTTACAAAGAGCCAGATGCTAACAACTGCCCATGGGGTGAGATTGGTGTTGATGTAGTTCTTGAGTGTTCAGGTTTCTACACATCAAAGGAAAAGGCACAGGCTCATATCAATGCAGGTGCTAAGAAGGTAGTTATCTCAGCTCCAGCTGGTAACGATCTTAAGACTATCGTATACAATGTTAACCATGAGACACTTACAGCTGATGATAAGATTATCTCTGCTGCTTCTTGTACAACAAACTGTCTTGCTCCTATGGCTAAGGCACTTAATGACCTTGCTCCAATCGAGTCAGGTATCATGTGTACAATTCATGCATACACAGGTGATCAGATGATCCTTGATGGTCCTCAGAGAAAGGGTGACCTTAGAAGATCTAGAGCAGGTGCTTGCAATATCGTTCCTAACTCAACAGGTGCTGCTAAGGCAATCGGTCTTGTTATTCCAGAACTTAATGGAAAGCTTATCGGAGCTGCTCAGAGAGTTCCAACTCCAACAGGTTCTACAACACTTCTTTTCGCTGTTGTTAATAAGGCTGTTACAGTTGACGAAGTTAACGCTGCTATGAAGGCTGCTTCAACAGAGAGCTTTGGTTATAACACAGAGCAGATTGTTTCAAGCGATATCGTTGGTATGAGATATGGTTCACTCTTCGATGCAACTCAGACAATGGTTTCTCCATTACCAGATGGTAAGACACAGGTTGAGGTTGTTTCTTGGTATGATAACGAGAATTCATACACAAGCCAGATGGTTAGAACAATCAAGTATTTCGCTGAGTTAAACTAATCTAGTCTTGATTATAGTATGATTATTACCAGAGAATATGATTAATAATATTCTCTGGTATTTTTTAAAGATATTGGAGGAAAAGTAATATGCTTAATAAGAAATCTGTAGATGATATTAATGTTAATGGTAAAAGAGTACTTTGCAGATGTGATTTTAATGTTCCATTAGATGGTGACAGAATAACAGACGAGACACGTCTTGTTGCAGCACTCCCTACAATTAAGAAGCTTATCAGTGATGGTGGTAAGGTTATCCTTTGCTCACATCTTGGCAAGCCAAAGGGACCAGATGAAAGCTTCTCACTTGCACCAGTTGCTAAGAGATTATCAGAGCTTCTTGGACAGGAAGTTAAGTTTGCTGCTGATGATACAGTAGTAGGCGACAATGCAAGAGCAGCAGTTGCAGCTATGAACAACGGTGATGTTATTCTCCTTGAGAATACACGTTTCCGTGCTGAAGAGACAAAGAACGGTGAGGCATTCTCTAAGGACCTTGCTTCTATATGTGATGTATTTGTTAATGATGCATTCGGTACAGCCCACAGAGCACACTGCTCTAATGTAGGTGTTACAAAGTATGTTGACACAGCAGTTGTTGGCTACCTTATGCAGAAGGAGATTGATTTCCTTGGCAATGCAGTTAACAATCCAGTAAGACCATTCGTAGCTATCCTTGGTGGTTCTAAGGTTTCATCAAAGATTTCAGTTATCAACAACCTTCTTGATAAGGTTGATACACTTATCATCGGTGGCGGTATGTCTTATACATTCCAGAAGGCTCATGGTGGTAAAGTTGGTAAGTCATTAGTAGAGGATGATTACCTTGATTACGCTAAGGAGATGATGGAAAAGGCAGAAGCAAAGGGCGTTAAGATGCTTATTCCTATCGATACAGTTGTAACAAAAGAATTTAAGAATGATACACCTTTCCATGTTGTAGAGGCAGGTCATCAGGAAGATGATGATATGGGTATGGATATCGGACCTAAGACAAGAGAGCTTTACAAGGAAGCACTTGCAGATGCTAAGACAGTAGTATGGAATGGACCAATGGGCGTATTCGAGTTCGATAACTTCGCTGCTGGTACAATCGCAGTTGCAGAAGAACTTGCCCAGCTTAAGGATGCTACAACAATTATCGGTGGTGGTGATTCAGCGGCCGCTGTTAACAATCTTGGCTTTGGCGATAAGATGACACATATCTCAACAGGTGGTGGAGCATCACTTGAGTTCCTTGAAGGTAAGGAGCTTCCAGGTGTTGCAGCAGCTAACGATAAATAATATCAATAAAGACTGACATAAATGTAATATATTTAGAACAGCATGAATATTATCTTAGTATTCATGCTGTTTTTGTGCTTGCTCTAATTAACAGTTATTTAGCTCTTAAAATGCATATATACGGACATTAATTATTATTTAGTTAAATTTGTAAAATAATATAGTATTTCAAATTCGAGTATGTTATAATATTAACAACTTAAAGGCGTGGATTTAATATTATGAAAAACGAGGTATACATAATGCGTAGAAAATTAGTTGCCGGTAACTGGAAGATGAATATGACACCTAGTCAGGCAGTGAAGCTTGTCAATGAGTTAAAGCTTCTGGTAGATAATAAGGATGTGGATGTTTTATTCTGTGTTCCAGCTATAGATATTGTACCGGTTGTTAATGAGGTTAGGGACACTAACATAGAAGTTGGTGCTGAGAATGTATTTTATGAGGAGAAGGGGGCGTACACAGGGGAGTTATCTCCAGAGATGCTTGTTGATGCAGGTGTCAAGTATGTTATTATCGGTCATTCAGAGAGAAGACAGTACTTCAACGAGAATGATGATGTAATTAACAAAAAGCTTAAGAAAGTATTTGAACACGATCTTATTCCAATTCTTTGCTGTGGTGAGACACTCGGACAGAGAGAAGATGGTGTTACATTAGATTTTATAAGAAGACAGATTAATAACGCTTTTAAGCATATACCACCAGAAAAGGCAATCAAGAGTGTTATCGCATACGAACCTATATGGGCTATAGGAACAGGCAAGGTGGCAACTACAGAACAGGCTCAGGAAGTTTGCAAGGCTATCAGAGGCTTTATAAGAGATATATATGGTTCAGTAGTATCAGACAAGATAAGAGTCCTTTATGGCGGAAGCGTATGTGCCAAGAATGCTCCAGCATTATTTGCGCAGCCTGATATTGATGGTGGACTTGTGGGAGGAGCCAGCCTCAAGCCAGAGTTCGCAGAGATTGTCAACTGTCTCAAGAACAACTAGATATTTATTACGAATTTAAGCTGTTATATTCATATTGTTGGATATAACAGCTTTTTTAATGCTTTGTTAACTTTACAACAAGGCTGAAATGTGGTATTATTTCACTGATTTTTGGAAATATTATTATATAGTTTTAGTTAAGGAGAATTACAATGAGAAAGAAACCAGTTGTTTTAATGATTCTTGATGGATATGGTTTGAATGATAAGAAGGAGGGCAATGGTATCGCATTAGCCAACACTCCGGTTATGGATAAGCTTATGGCAGAATATCCTTATGTTAAGGGATATGCAAGTGGATTAGCAGTAGGCCTTCCAGATGGACAGATGGGTAACTCAGAGGTTGGACATCTTAACATGGGTGCAGGAAGAATTGTATATCAGGAGCTTACAAGAATTACTAAATCAATAGAAGATGGTGATTTCTTTGAGAATAAAGAATTATTAGGAGCTATAGAGAACTGCAAGAAGAATAATTCAGACCTTCATCTCTATGGACTTTTATCAGATGGTGGTGTACACAGCCATATAACACATTTATTTGCGCTTCTTGAGCTTGCTAAGAAGAATGGTCTTGAAAATGTATATGTACATGGATTCATGGATGGAAGAGATACAGCACCAGATGGTGGTAAGGAATTTATTGCTAAGTTATATGACAAGATGGATGAGATTGGCGTTGGTAAGATTGCATCTATCATGGGACGTTACTATGCAATGGACAGAGATAACAGATGGGACAGAGTTGAGAAGGCTTATAGGGCAATGACAGAGGGTGAGGGCAATCAGGCAGCCTGCGCTAACTGTGCAATTAAGGCATCTTACGAGGCTGGCAAGACAGATGAGTTCGTTGAGCCAACAGTTGTTGCCAAGGATGGCAAGGCTATTGCTACAATCAAAGATGGTGACTCAGTTATCTGCTTTAACTTCAGACCAGACAGAGCAAGAGAGATTACAAGATGTTTCTGTGATGATGAATTTACTGGATTTGACAGAGGTGCAAGAAAGAAAGTTCATTATGTATGCTTTACAGACTATGATGTTACAATCCCTAACAAATATGTAGCATTTAAGAAAGAAAAGATTACTAACACATTCGGTGAATTACTTGCTGCTAACAACATGACACAGGCAAGAATTGCTGAGACAGAGAAGTATGCACATGTTACATTCTTCTTTAATGGTGGTGTAGAGGAGCCTAACAAGGGAGAGGACAGAATCCTTGTTAAGTCACCAAAGGTTGCAACTTATGATTTACAGCCAGAGATGAGCGCACCAGAGGTATGTGACAAGTTATGTGCAGCTATCCGTTCAGACAAGTATGATGTTATAATAATCAACTTTGCTAACCCGGATATGGTTGGACATACGGGTGTTATTGATGCAGTAGTTAAGGCTGTTGAGACAGTTGATGAGTGCGTAGGCAAGGCTGTTGAGGCTGTTAAGGAAGTTGATGGCGTTATGTTCATATGTGCTGACCACGGTAATGCTGAGATGCTTATTGATTATAAGACAGGTGAGCCATTCACAGCACATACAACTAATCCAGTTCCATTTATCCTTGTTAACTATGATGAGGCATACACATTAAAGGAAGATGGTAAGTTATGCGATATAGTTCCAACACTTATTGATATTATGGGAATGGACAAGCCAGCAGAGATGACAGGACAGTCATTACTTATTAAAAAATAATTTCTAGTTGAAATATTATTTGAATGATGTTATAATCATTCTATTGTGTGATTAATTAGCTTGTACAAGCGGAATGGAGTATTTATGTTTGGAATGTCTGTAGCTGATACTATCAGAATAATCCTTATGGGTATATTTATATTAATATCAATTGTTATTACTGTTGTTGTTCTTATGCAGGAAAGCAAGCAGAAAGGTCTTTCAGGTGCTATTAGCGGAGCTGCTGATACATACTGGGGCAAGAACAAGGGTCGTTCAATGGAAGGCAAGCTTGTTAAGATAACAAGAATATGTGTTGTACTTTTCTTTGTTATTGCAGCAGTACTTAATATTAATTTTTAATGTATATGAAGCACTCTTAAGGAAATACTTAAGAGTGCTTTATTAATTGGAGGAAGGAATATATGGCTTCAAAATTTGATGCTGAATTTGAAAATAGAAGAAAATTACTGACTGATCTGATAACTCATAACGAGCTGTATGTTCCTATGAAGACTAAGGAGCTGGCGATTCTTTTACAGATTCCTAAAGACAGAAGACATGAGCTTCAGGAAGTACTTGACAGTCTTGTGGCTGATGGAACGATAGGAGTTTCCAAGAAAGGAAAGTATGGCAAGCCGGAGAATACAGCACTTGTCGGTGTGTTTGAGACAACTAAGCGCGGATTTGGTTTCGTTTCAGTTGAGGGAAGAGATGATGATATCTTTGTGAAAGAATCAGATACCAATGGCGCATTTCACATGGATAAAGTTAAAGTCGCAGTTACAAAGCAGAAAAATGGTGACAAAAGATGTGAGGGTAAGATTGTTGCAATTCTCGAACATCAGATAACAGATGTTGTCGGAACATATCAGGAGAGCCGCAATTATGGATTTGTAATTCCAGATAATGGCAAGATCGGATATGATATATTCATACCTAAGGAAAAGTCTCTAGGAGCCGTAGAAGGCCATAAAGTTGTATGCCATATATCTAATTATGGCAATGGCAAAAAGAATCCAGAAGGATGTATTACAGAGATAATAGGACATGTGAATGACCCAGGTACAGATATTTTATCAGTCATTAAATCTTATGATATTCCTATGGAATTTTCAGACGAGGTTATGAAATATCTCGATAATATTCCAGACCATGTCGATTCCAAGGATTATGCGGGAAGAGTTGACTGCAGGGACTGGCAGATGGTAACTATTGATGGAGAGGATGCCAAGGACCTCGATGATGCCATAACTCTGACAGAGAGTGATGGAATATACCATCTTGGTGTCCATATAGCAGATGTAAGCCATTATGTTAAGGAAAACAGTCCATTGGACAAGTCTGCATATGAGCGTGGCACAAGCGTATATCTTGTTGACAGGGTAATTCCTATGCTTCCACACAAGCTTTCTAATGGCATATGTTCTCTTAATCAGGGCGTTGACAGACTTGCTCTTAGCTGTCTTATGGACATTGACGAGAAGGGTAATGTCATATCATCTAAGATATGTGAAACAGTTGTCAATGTTGACAGGCGTATGACTTATACGAATGTCAAAAAGGTTCTTGATGGCGATGAGGCGTTAGTTGAGGAATACAGCGATTTTGTCGATTTCTTTAAGAGAATGGAAAAGCTTGCATGGATTCTTAGAAGCAAGCGTTATAAGAGAGGCTCTATAGATTTTGACTTTCCTGAGACTAAGATTACGCTTGATGATAAAGGTCATCCAGTAGATATAAGACCATATGAGCGTAACACAGCGACAAGGATAATAGAGGATTTTATGCTTATCGCTAATGAGACAGTGGCAACAGAGTATTTCTGGCAGGAACTGCCATTCTTATATAGAAGCCATGAGAATCCTGATCCGGAGAAAATGCAAAAATTAAGCGCATTTATTAATAATTTCGGCTATTCTATAAGAATTGGGGAGAATATGCACCCTAAAGAGATTCAGAAGCTTCTGACGAAGATAGAGGGCAGTGATGAGGAGAATCTTATAGCAAGACTTACACTCCGCTCAATGAAGAGAGCCAGCTATACCACTGACTGCATAGGGCATTTTGGACTGGCAGCCAAGTATTACTGCCACTTCACATCACCTATAAGAAGATATCCTGATTTGTTCATTCATAGAATAATCAAAGAGAATATTCATGGAGGACTTTCGGATAAGAGAATTGCACACTATAATAAGATACTTCCAGAGACAGCAAAGCATACAAGCACGACAGAGCGCAGGGCTGATGATGCAGAGAGAGACACAGATAAGCTTAAAATGGTTGAATACATGGAGAAGCATATCGGTGAGATATATGAAGGCGTTATATCAAGCATAACAAGCTGGGGCATATATGTTGAGCTTCCTAATACAATTGAGGGCATGATACGTGTATCCGAGATGAACGATGGATATTATGTATATGACGAAAATCACTACGAGATGGTTAATGAAAGAACGGGTAAAACTTATAAGCTTGGACAGAAGTTAAAGATTGTTGTTTCAGGTACCGATAGAATATTAAGAACTATTGATTTTAAGATTGCAGATAATAATGACAAGTAATTCTGCATATATATCTAAAAGAGAGGTTTGGTATGGCTAAGGATAATAAGAGCAGTAAGCTTATAGCTAATAATAAGAAAGCTTATTTTGATTATTTCATTGAAGATAAGTATGAGGCTGGACTTGTGTTATGTGGAACAGAGGTTAAGTCTATGAGACTTGGCAAATGCTCCATTAAAGAAGCATATGTCCAGATTATCAATGGCGAGGTGTTCATAATAGGCATGAATATAACACCATATGAGAAGGGGAATATATTTAACAAAGACCCATTGAGACCTAAGAAGTTACTTCTTCATAAGAATGAGATTAATAAATTAGCTGCCGGGATTGCACAGCAGGGCTATGCGATTGTGCCATTGCAGGTATATCTTAAGAATGGTAAGATGAAGATTGAGATAGGTCTTGCTAAGGGTAAGAAAAATTATGACAAGAGAGAGTCTATTGCGAAGAAAGACCAGTTAAGAGAGGCACAGAAAGATTTCAAAATCAGGAATTTTGGCTGATTAAACTGGTTGACTTTGCCTATCTTTAATGATAGTATACTATCACACGGGCTTGTAAAGGTTTCGACTGGGGTTTAGAAGCTGGTGAAGCTATCCGCATGCGATGCGTTAAATGGCAAACTTAAATATAAACGCTAACGAAAATTTAGCTTACGCTGCCTAATGACAGCAGTCTGACCTAGAGCACTCACACTTTAGGACCCAGGCTTCGAACATGTGAGAAACGACTTGACTTAAGCTTTGCGGTCATGGGCGTATTATGAAGCTACTAAAGGCATCAGGATGTTAGTTTCCGGCTGCTGGAGGGAATGTCAAATAACTGACTATGATAGTAGAAGAACAGGGGAAGAGCTTTAGGACGTGGGTTCGACTCCCACCAGGTCCACTTACTATGAAAGGTTTACATGACATGTTCATGTAAACCTTTTTTCTTTTCAGAGAGGAGGCTGTACGGCTATGGCAATGCATATATCCAAAACATCAGCAAAAAACATTGTAGATGAGATATCAAAGCTTGTAAAACAGAATATCAATCTTATGAATGAGAAAGGAATAATAATTGCAAGCTGTGATAAAGAGCGAATTGGACAGTTCCATGAGGGAGCCTATAAGATAATAACAGAAAAGCTTGATGAGTATTATATAAGCGATGAGATTGCTACAGAGACTGCAAGAACAGGACTTAACCTGCCTCTTGAGCTGGATGGTGAGATAGTTGGTGTTGTAGGAATTACAGGCTCATATGATGAGGTTATTAATCAGGGAAGACTTTTAAAAAAGATGACTGAGATTCTTTTGCTTGAGCGAAGGAACACATATCATCAGTTGATGGATAAACGTGTCAAGAATGCACTTATGGAGGAATGGCTTATAAGGTCTGGATATGTCAATTATAAGGAGCTTGAGGAGCGTGGCAATGCTATTAATATAGATATTAACCGCCCAAGAAGAATTATAATCGCAAGCGTTGATGAACTTGATTCTTATAAGGAGACGCAGGAAGGCCAGTCAAAGATACAGAAGATGGAAAACTGCATAGATGTTTTCCTTAAAAGATATGAAGATGCCATACATTTTAGAAATGCATTAAGACAGGTTGTTTTAGTCGACAGAATGCCAACGCAGCAGTTAGAAAAGATAGCAGAACAGATGGCTGATTATGTATATGACAAAGAGAAGATGAGGCTTAATATAGGAATAGATGGTGCGGATACCGATATGCATGAGGCTTATCTGCAGGCTCACAGGGCATGGAGAACTGCGTCTGACGAAAATTATCCTATTGTGTGCTATGAAAATCTAAATCTTGAATTACTGCTTAGCTGCGTGTCTGCTGATACAAAGCAGGAGTATATTGATAAAGTGTTCAAAGACTGTCCAGAGGAGGAGATAAAAGAATATATTGCCCTGCTTAATATATTTTTTAAGGCAGAAGGCTCTATCCAGAAGATGGCAGATATGATGTATGTCCATAAGAATACAATTCAATACAGACTTGCGAGATTAAAAGAGATAACTGGCTATGATGTAAGAAAGCCGAGTGAGAGTACAGCTCTTTATATAGCGATGAGAGTTGCATATGATTTGGATAATTAAACGTGAATGTGCACTGTTTGTAAAAAATGTATAAAAACCATGAGAGAACATTTGGACAAAATTAATAAAAATTTTCATTAGTTTAATTAAAAATGTTATGCATAACAAGAAAATGAAAATAAATATATCTTGTGTAACATATACAATTGTATGACCTGATGTTATAATTGCACCATAAAAAGTACAAGAGATTGTACGAAACGTAAAATACAAAAAGAAAGAGGTGTTTATTATGTCAGGTTTACCATTGATAATTGTATTTGTACTCGCAATCGTTGTTATGATTGTAGCGATTTCCAAATTCAAAGTTCATCCTTTCCTGGCGATCATGGGTGTATCTCTTATTCTTGCAATTCTTGCAGGTATTCCATTTGTCGATATGAAAGGTGCAGATGGAAAGACCATTTCAGGTATACCAACAGTAATCGGTGCAGGTTTCTCAGGAACATTCAGTTCAATTGGTATTGTAATCATCCTTGGAGCTTTAATTGGTTCGGTCCTTGAAAAGACAGGTGCAGCATTAAAGCTTGCAGATATGGTTATTAAACTTGTTGGAAAGAAACGTCCTGAATTAGCAATCGAACTTATGGGATGGGTTGTTTCAATCCCAGTATTCTGTGATAGTGGTTTCGTTATCCTTAACCCTATCAGAAAAGCACTTGTTAAGAGAACGGCAGTTTCAAGTGTTGCGATGACAGTTGCATTGTCAGCAGGTCTTTATATTTCGCATGTATTTATTCCACCTACACCAGGTCCTATAGCAGCAGCTAATACTCTTGGTGTCGGAGATAATCTGTTACTTGTTATGGGCTTAGGTGTTGTTTGTTCTATCTTCCCATTGATAGCAGGTCTTATCTATGCTAAATATATCGGTAAGAAAGTAAAGAGCGCAGACGAAGTATCAGACAGCGGCGAAGTAAGTAAGACATATGAGGAACTCGTAGCAGAATATGGTAAGCTTCCTAACGGATTCAACGCATTAGCTCCAATTCTTGTTCCAATCATTCTTATGGCACTTGGTTCAATATCATCTATGGCAGGCTGGACAGGAGCTCTTGATATAGCTTGTGAATTCCTTGGAAAGCCAATCATTGCTTTGACAGTAGGTACTTTATTTGCTGCATTACAGCTTGGTCTTGCTGGTAGGATGAAAGATTTCTATAATATCACTAATGAGACATTAAAGACAGTTGGTCCTATCCTTTTCGTAACAGCCGCAGGTGGTGTACTTGGTAAGGTTATATCATCAAGCTCAATGGTAAGTTATATTACAGGACATGCTGAAGTATTATCAGCAGTAGGTATATTCTTCCCATTCATCTTAGCTGCTATATTAAAGACAGCACAGGGTTCTTCAACAGTTGCTATCACAACAACAGCAGGTATTGTTGCTCCACTCCTTGGTGCTTTAGGATTAGCTACACCAGTAAGAACAGTCCTTTGTGTAATGGCAATCGGCGCTGGTGCTATGACAGTTTCACATGCTAACGATTCTTACTTCTGGGTTGTTACTAACTTCGGTGAGATGCAGCCAGAACAAGGATATAAGACTCAGACAGTATGTACATTGATAATGGGTATTGCTTCAATTGTAGAGATATTCATTCTTTCGTTGATATTCTAAATAATAACCATTTTGAGGCAGGACTTAGTTTCCTGCCTCTTTTTGACCAGATATATGGTGTGTTTGTTGATTAACAAAGCAGATTTAAAGAGTTTAAAGAACGGAAGGAAGGTTGTATATGAAGATAGGATTTATAGGACTTGGAATAATGGGAAAGCCTATGGCAAAGAATCTGTGCAAGGCAGGATATTCATTGATGGTTAATGACCATCATGAGGAAAATATAAAAGAACTTGTTGATGCAGGTGCCGAGCGCGGAACATTAAAGCAGATAGGTGAAAGCTGTGATGTAGTCATGACAATGCTCCCTAACAGTCCTCAGGTCAGGGAAGTTATGCTTGGCGATGAAGGCGTTGCCTCATATATGCGTGAAGGAGCATGCTTTATAGACATGAGTTCGATTAATCCTGTTGACAGCAAATATATCGGAGAAGTATTAAAAGAAAAGAACATATATATGTTAGATGCGCCTGTTTCAGGCGGCGAACCTAAGGCGATTGATGGAACAGTTGCATTTATGGTCGGAGGTGGTGAGCAGGTATTCGACAAATATAAAGAATTACTTTCTAAAATGGGTTCAAGTGTTACAAGATGTGGAGAGTTAGGTGCCGGTAATACAACAAAGCTTGTCAACCAGATAATTGTAGCATGTAATATTGAAGCCCTTGCAGAGGCTCTTACACTTGCAAAGAAAGCAGGAGTTGACCCATCATGTGTATATGAGGCTATTAAGGGCGGTCTGGCAGGTTCTACAGTTATGAATGCAAAGGCTCCAATGATGATAGATGGCAATGTTAAACCGGGATTCAGGATAGATCTTCATATTAAAGACCTTAATAATGCATTGGACTGTGCGCACAGTGTAGGTGCACCAGTTCCTATGACTGCGCAGGTACAGGAGGTTATGCAGTATCTTCATAATAATGGGGATGGAAGCAGTGACCATAGCGCAATTGCTCATTATTATGAAAAACTTGCAGGTATTAAGATAGGTGAGTGAGGTGATTGTATGAATAATGAGTTAAGAAAGATATCAGATAATATTATAAATGCAGCGATTAATGCAGTTTTACCGGATGAAGCTGTCAAGCGTGCCCTAAGTGGAAAAGAATTTTCGGGCAAGATTATTCTTGTGGCTACAGGAAAAGCGGCATGGCAGATGGCAAAGGCTGCTGAAGATTATCTGGGAGATAAGATTGATAAAGGCGTTGTCGTAACTAAATATGACCATGTTAAAGGTGATATTAACAGATGCGTATGCATAGAGGCAGGACACCCTGTTCCTGATGAGAATTCATTTAAGGGAACACAGGAAGCTATTGATGCAGTTTCTAATCTTAGTGCCAATGATACAGTTTTATTCCTTATATCTGGTGGTGGCAGTGCTTTATTTGAGAAACCACTGATACCGGGAGAAGAGTTACAGGATATAACTAACCAGCTTCTGGCATGTGGTGCTGATATTGTTGAGATTAACACAGTAAGAAAGAGATTATCTGCTGTTAAAGGCGGTAAGTTTGCTAAGATATGTGAACCAGCCCAGGTATATGCAATTGTACTTTCAGATATATTAGGTGATCCGCTGGATATGATAGCTTCTGGCCCGGCGTGTCCAGATACGTCTACATGTGAGGATGCTAATAAGATAATTGCAAAATATAACATAAGATTATCAGATAAAGCAAAAGAACTGATGAATATAGAGACACCAAAACAGCTTGATAATGTCACAACACAGATTAACGGCAGTGTAAGACAGTTGTGCAGTGCAGTTGAAAAAGAGTGTGTTAAGTATGGTTATGAGCCGGTTATGCTGACAGACCAGTTATGCTGTCAGGCAAAAGAAGCTGGAAGCTTTCTTGCATCTATTGCAAAGACACATATCAATTCTGGCAGGAAAATGGCATTCATTGCTGGCGGTGAGACAGTTGTCAATCTTACAGGACATGGAAAAGGTGGAAGAAATCAGGAGATTGCGCTGGCGGCAAGTTCAGCAATATCAGGACTTTCCAATGTGGCAGTGTTCAGTGTCGGAAGTGACGGAACAGATGGCCCTACAGATGCGGCTGGCGGTTATGTAGATTCAGATACACATATGGAGTTAAAGAAGCTTGGCATAGATGAATACGAAGTATTAAAAGAAAATGATGCATATCATGCATTAGAGAAAGTTGGCGGTCTTATTAAGACAGGCCCTACAGGTACTAATGTCAATGATGTGGCAGTTGTATTAATTGGCTAGTTTCATATCCCCTATATGCCGGTATATATTTTGTGCTTATGTGCAGATATATACCGGCTTTTTTTATTTGTATGTGTATTTGTATTGTGTTAAAATTAATACATTAAATGTAGAGAATTAATTCTAATATGAGGTATATGTATATGATGCAGAAGAAACATGATAATGAAGAGGAAAACTTTACAGTGGCAGGTTATACATTTACAACTAAAGAGGCTGCTGATGATGCAAGAAATGAGATGAACGCTATACGTTATGTTTCATCCAAGACTGACAGGAAAGACCCTAAGCAGATATATATACTGTACAACACAATGCTTGATAAGGAATTGTTCAAGACACCTGTGGGACTTGATTATCTAAAGGATTTACAGCAGTATCTGTATAATAATAAAGATATTCCTAACGATAAGATAAGACCGATTCCGATTAATTCAGAGCTTCAGTCCATGCTTACAGATAAAAGGGAGATGACAAAGACAAGAAGCAGGCTTGTAGGTCTTACCAAGGAGAGGGATAAGTACAAAGACAGATTTATAAGAATGGTAATTATCAATATAGCACTTGTCATAGTGGTTATTGCAATGGCAGTTATAATGGCTACATCACAGACACCTACAATTATTAATTATGAGAACAAGATTCAGGATAAATATGCTGGCTGGGAGGAGGAGCTTCAGTCAAGGGAAGCGCAGGTTAAGCAGTTAGAACAGCAGTATAAAAAATAATTTGTATCTCGTCACATTTTGAACATAAAGTAAGTTTATTATATAGAAAATGAAAAATGACTTTGATTGGAGAGGTATTATGGATAAGATTAAAGTTTTGGTTGTTGATGATGAAAGCAGAATGCGTAAATTAGTTAATGATTTTTTATCTCGTAAGAATTATGAGGTGATTGAGGCTGGTGACGGAGAAGAAGCTATAGATAAATTCTATGAGGATAAGGATATAGCCCTGATTATTCTTGATGTCATGATGCCTAAGATGGATGGATGGGAAGTATGCCGCCAGATAAGGAAGAATTCTAAAGTGCCAATTATAATGCTTACAGCCAAGGGTGAGGAGAATGATGAGCTTACAGGGTTTGACTGTGGTGCGGATGAATATATATCTAAGCCATTTAGTCCTAAGATTCTTACAGCGAGAGTTGATGCGCTGGTAAGAAGAGCATATCAGATTGACAGCTCAGAGGTTGTTGAGATTGGCGGAATAGAGATTGACAAGGCTGCACATCAGGTAAAGATTGATGGACAGGAGATTGAGTTAAGCTATAAGGAATTTGAACTTTTATCATATTTTGTAGAGAATAAGGGAATTGCTTTATCAAGAGAGAAGATTCTCAATAACGTATGGAATTATGATTATTTTGGAGATGCAAGAACTATAGATACACATGTTAAGAAGCTTCGTAAAAAAATGGGCGAGAAGGGAGACTGTATCCGTACTATATGGGGTATGGGATATAAGTTTGAAGTGTAATATATGAATGTACATTCAATTAAATTCAAGGTTACAACACTTTTAACAATACTTATTGCATCTCTTGTACTTATTTTATTTGTGATGAACAGCTTTCTTGCAGAAGGATACTATTTGAAGGCAAAGAGAAAGCAGATGCTGACGGGATATGACAAGATTAATGAGCTTGTATGTTCCTATACAGATGGCACCATAACCAAAACACAGATGGAGGATAATCTCGAATATTATACATCGGCTAACAGCCTGTCAGTTCTTGTTGTCAACAGTGACTGGACATCATTATATACTAACAGTGCTGGCGAAGCTGATATGATTATGCGTCTTAAGAGAAATATATTCAATAATGATATATTTGAGGGTGATTCGTCAGAGACACAGGATGATTCCAAGGCTTCAGACAGTAAAAAGCCAGAGAAACCATTTGATGAGGCTGTGGATGATAAACAGGATAATCAGGATGGTTCTGATACACCGAAAAAGATGTTTGATAAAGATAAGATTGACAAGATATATGACATGTATAACAGCGGAATAGCTGAGAACAGAGATATTCTTGTGGAATCAGACAAATATACTTTGCAGAAAGTATATGATGACAGAATGCTTGATTACTATTATGAGCTGTGGGGAACTCTTGACAATGGTTCATCCATTATTATCAGAATTGGTATTCAAGGTATCAAAGATAATGTAAAGATATTCAATTCATTTATTCCACTTGCTGGATGCATAATTATAATAATAGGTGCAGTTGCAGCAGTTATATTATCATCTTATATATCAAAGCCTATCAAAGAAATTTCAGGTATTGCAGAGAAGATGGCAGGGCTGAATTTTGATGTCAAGTATACTGGTAAAGATAAAGGTGAGATTGGTATACTTGGTGACAGCATTAATAATATGTCTGAGAAGCTTGAGGAGAATATATCACAGTTAAAGGCTGCTAACCTTGAGTTACAGAAGGATATTGCCAAGAAGGAGGAGATTGAGCAGATGCGTTCAGGTTTCCTCTCTAACGTATCACATGAGCTTAAGACACCGATTGCGCTTATCCAGGGATATGCAGAAGGTCTGAAGGATGGAATAACAGATGACCCTGAGAGCATGAATTTCTATTGTGATGTCATAATAGATGAGGCTAACAAGATGAATAATATGGTTAAGAGACTTCTCACTCTTAATCAGATAGAATTTGGACGGGATGAGCTTGTTATAGAGAGATTTAATCTTATAGAGCTTCTTAATTCGGTTGTTATGGCTAATGAGCTTCGTGCCGGCCAGAAGGATATAAGCATTGAATTTGAAAAGATGGATGACAAGATTGATGTCTGGGCAGATGAATATAAGACAGAGGAAGTTATAACTAACTACATCAGCAATGCGATTAATCACTGTGATTTTGACAAGAAGATTAAAGTGTATTATGAGAAGAGACTAGATACAGTCAGGGTTTATGTATATAATACAGGAAAGCATATTCCTGACGAGGATATTGAGAATATCTGGATTAAATTCTATAAGGTTGATAAGGCAAGAACCAGGGAATATGGTGGCAATGGCATAGGATTATCTATTGTCAAGGCTATTATGGATTCATATGGTAAGGAATATGGTGTTGCAAATGTTGAAGATGGAGTTGAGTTCTGGTTTGACCTTGATGCTAAAGCGTGATATTATATAAGAAGATTATTTTACCGTTAGTTAATGCGAGGAATTTATGAAAAAGATATTAGTATGTTTATTAACAGGTATATTTGCTGTATCGCTTGTTGGATGTGGAGCAGATGATATCACACTTGACAGCCGTCAGAATGACTTAATTGCTGAGTACATAGCAGGAGAGATGCTTAAGTTCTCATATGATAATGAGTGGAAGTACACTAAGGTGAGGACAGCCCTTGATAAGTATGAGAGCAATGGAACAACATATAGTCCGATTGTTCCTACACAGCAGGCAACTACATCTGTTGCTGGTAATTCTACTAAAGCAACAACCAAGGCAGGAACTACAACATCATCTGCTATGTCGTCTGCGACAGGTACAACAGCATCTACAGATGTATATCAGGCACTTACTAATGCACTTGGAATTACAGGTGCAAGCATAAGCGTTAAGGATTGTACTTCAGGAACAAGATATCCTATGGAAGAGTATGCGGTATGTATATCTGCCAGGGATGGATATAAGGTAGTAGCAGTTGAATTTAATATTAAGAATAATTCATCTTCGGAGATGACTCTTAACACAGCTTCAAGTGGAGTTACAATGCGTATAGATGCAGGCGGCAAGGATATTGTCCAGACAGCCTCGATGCTTAATAACGATATTATTGCGTTAAAGGATGTTAAGGTTGCGGCAGGAAGTACATATACAGCAGTAGCATGCTTCCAGGTTCCAGAGAGCAGTGCATCAGGTACTGCGACACTTACAGCATATAAGAATGGTGCATCACTTGGAACTATAAGTAATCTTTCTATTCAATAATAATCTATAATGAATAATTTTAAAGCGGACAATCCGGAATGATATGCCCCCTCTTAACTGGACAACCAGTAAGGAGGGGGCATATCAGAATATTAGTATTGATTTTAGAAGCCTATAACTTTATCTTGAGTGTACTGCAATGCTTCTTCGTCAGTTAACTGGTGTACATATTCTGGTCTTGCGCTTGTATCGCTTCCCTCACCGAAACATTTGTATTCTCCATAATAACATGTCTCATGTGATTCAGGCTTGTTCCAGTCGTGGAAACCATAATCAGTTATCTGTGATGACATATAGCATCTTAAGAATACAGCTTTTGCATGTATTCTCCAAGGACGGCTTAAGCATACAGATTTATCTGGACAATTGCCTGTAAGGCGGCAGCTTTCAAATACATAACCATATTGCTGGTTCTCGTATGTAGATGGAGCAGTGTAGTAAGCGTTGATATCTTTATCTCTGTTAAGGGCATATAACTCACAGTTTTTAAAATAAGCTATGGCACTTCCGAATATAAAGTCAATCTCACCTTCAATATAACAGTCTTCATACAACTGGTGTCCAGGTATGCGCTTGGCAAATTCTGTAGGTCCCCTGAATCCACCGGGTTCTTTCTCTTTCAGAGGAAGTGGACCTGTAAATAAAGTGTCCTGATGTCCTAACATCTTACAATTCTTGAATGTTATTCTGTCACCTTCTGCAAACACAGCGAGAGCCTGTCCTACTTCGGTACCAAATCCAGAAGAATTGATGAATGTTAAATTATACGCACTGAAATTATCAGCGATAATTGTAAAAGTGCTTGTGCGGAAAGTTCCTCTTTTGATGCCGTCTTCCATAATCATATTGGCATACAGGTCATATGTGATGATTGTCTCATCCTTGGATTCACCTATAAGAGTTATGTCATTAAGTCTTATATCGACACGCTCCTTATATGTTCCTTTTTTAATAAATATTGTCTCTGGAACGGATTTAACAGAATCAACTGCGTCCTGAATTGATGTGTAATCACCAGTTCCATCCTTTGCTACAGTTATCATATTGTCTGCCTCTCTTTAAAAATATTTATTTACATTTTAATACGATAAGAGTATACTTGCAATAAATTTGTGAAAAATGTATACAAGGAAATATGCAATATCTGCATAAGGTGAGATTAGATGATTACATATAGGGATGATGTGAGAGATGTTGATATATATCTTTCATTAAGAGATCAGGTTAACTGGATAAAACTGGACAGACAGCAGGCGCAGAGAGCACTTGATAACAGCATTGAGGTTGTTACAGTGTATGATGGAGAAAGACCTATCGGAATGGGGAGAATAGTAGGAGACAGGTCAGTTATAAGCTATATACAGGATTTGATAATAATTCCAGAGTACCAGAGAAAAGCTATCGGAAGTGCGCTTGTAGAAAAGCTTATATCATATGTTGATAATATGACACAGCCGGGAACCAGAATGATGCTCTGTCTTATGTGTGCCAAGGGAAGAGAGAAGTTCTATGAAAAGCATGGATTTATAGCAAGACCAACAGATGCCCTGGGACCTGGAATGATACAATACATACAGAAGTAAAATAAAAGCTTGCCAGTGATTACCCAATGTCATTTAGATAGGAATGATATTGGCAATTACCGGCAAGCTTTTTGTTATGCGTTTAATTAAATCTGAATTAAAAAATCAGACTAAACTACAATTAAAATTAAAGGAGAGTCTTAACGTACTCAGCAATTTTCTCATCCTTGCAGTTAGCAAAGAAAAGATCTTTGAACTTCTCGCCTGCAACAGCACCCTTTACAAGATCCTGATCAAGTTCCTTTAATACAGCAACAAGATCCTGCTTTAATGTGACAGCTCTTACGCCATCAAGAATCTTCTTGTTACGCTGCTCTGGAACAACTCTTTCCTTAGGATATCCACCACCTGGTTCGCCCTCAAATAACTTTTCAAAGATGTATGTAAGGTTAAGTTCAGCTCCCCATCCGAAACCTTTTGCAAATGGAAGTGCAATAGCGTTACCATCGTTAATCTGCATGAACATATAAGCGTCTGAAGGGTCAACAACATGTCCGCATAATACACCTGGGAATGAGTTGAGTGCAAGCATAGCACCTTCACCTGTACCACAACCTGTTACTACGAAATCAGCAGCACCGCTGTTGATAAGGATAGCAGCAAGAATACCATTCTGAACATATGTTAATGATGCAGCATCATCTGCACTATACATACCATAGTTGTCAACTGTATGTCCCTTGCTCTCAGCAACTTTCTTTAAACTTGTGTAGATAAGTTCGTTCTTGGCAGCCTGGCTGTTCTCATTGATTAAAGCGATTCTCATTAATAATAAACCTCGTCTTTCTTAATATTAATATCGCATAGATACACGATATACATTACATTTAATATAAGCAAATATGGATTTTTTGTCAATGACAAAGTAGAATGTCTATGATAGAATAGACACAGTGTAAAAAGATTTGATGGAGGCTGTTTGATGGCAGATAATAAAGATACCCAGGCACTTTTTATGGAAGGGCTTAATGAACTTAAAGAATATGCCAAGGTTAATGGTAATATAGTATCCAAGGATGATGTTGACGGATATTTCAAAGGCATTGTATTAGATGATGCTAAGCGCAATATGATATATGGATATCTTATGGCTAATAATATCAAAGTGACAGGCGAGGATGCTTTTAATAATGATTTTATGACACTTATGGAGACTTCTGAGGATGAGGATAATCCAGAGGACGCAGTTGTTATGTTAAGTGATGAGGATTATAAGAAGGATGAGGAGTTTATCTCTTTGTATCTTGAAGATATCGGTAAGATTGAGAAGATGTCAGATACAACAAGAGCATTTCTTCTTATGAATATTGTTGAGGACAATGATAAGGAATCATTAAAGCTGTTATCAGAATCATTCCTTTCAGATATAGTTGAGTGGATTGAACCATTCAGAAGAAAAGGTGTATTATCAGGAGATTTAATACAGGAAGCTAATCTTGCGATGATGGGATACATAAGCGAGCAGAGATTTCTTAATAATTATGAATGGAAAGATAAGATAAAAGAGGGAAGTACAGAAGACCTTTTATATGTCCTTAAAGGAATACAGGATGAGGTAAAAGGAGAAGTTGAAGGATGTCTTTCAATGATTATAGATGAGCAGAGTGCGTCTAATAAAGTAACTGGCAAGGTGCTTAGCAAGGTTAATCTTGTCAATGACTGGGCAGCGCGCCTTAAGGAAGAGCTTGGAAGAAAGCCTACAGCTTCAGAGGTTGCAGAGAAGATGGGCGTATCTGTTGAAACTGTCAAAGAAGCGATACAGTTATCTGCTGAGAATATAGAGAATATTGCAGGAGAATAGAAGATGATAAGGTGTTATAACTGCGGTGCTGATATTGAAGATGATGCAGTAGAGTGTCCTTACTGCCATGCATCACAGCATGAGAATGCTGAGAAGAAGTATATGAATGATCTGTATTCAATGAATGATACTATGGATCAGATGGATGATAATGCAATACGTATAGAGTTAAAGACAACTTTGAAATATTCACTTGTAATGGCTGCTATATTTGCTGTATGCATTGTTATAGGTTCATTTATTGGCGTGGCAGAATATAAGAGCTATCACAATAATTCCAAAGAGAGAAAACAGATAATCGAGTCGTATGAATGGTATGATAATAATTTAGATAAGCTAAACGACATGTATAAAGCCAGAGATTTCAATGGGATTGATGACTTCATTTCCTCAGATGGAGATAACAGGGCAGTAAAATACTGGAACCATTATGCAATTGTGAGGCTGTACAGTTATTATTACCGCTACATTCTTAATTATATGGATGACAGCAGTGATTATTATTATAATTATGAATCATCTTATACATCAACATACAGGTATTGTGTTGACTTTGTCTCTGAGAGAAACAAATGTTTAACCAGTAATAATAATGTATATTCATACTATGCACTGACAGGTGATGATATTGCACTTACAGGTGAGTGGGTCAGCAAAGTTGAGAATTTTGTGTACGATAATCTGAAAGTTACCAAAGAAGAATTTGCAGATGATATTAAAAACTATGATTCTTATTCCTATGATGATTTAAAACAGAGGGCACTCGTTTACTATAATAGAATGAAGTAATGTTAAGAGGTTGTTACATAGATGAAATGTGAAAAATGTGGTAGTGAGATAAGCATTAATAATAAATATTGTCCTAATTGCGGTGCACGTAATGAAATAGGTGCAAGCCATGTGGATGATATGAGAAGATTTGAGACGAGATTTACTAATACAGAAAAAGATGTTAAGGCCAAATCCAAATGGTTTGTTAAATATATAACACCTATGGTTGTTCTTATGATGTCCGTTGTTATATACGTTGTGCTGGCAGTATTTCTGGTAAATTCTGCATATGATATAGGACAGGGCAGAATTGATGCATATAATTCAGGTCATAAGGATGAGATTACAACACATATTAAAGACCTTATGAACGATGGTGAATATCTCCAGACTTATATGCTTTTTTCTATAGCGGATCAGAAGCTGACAGAAAGAAATGATATTTATTATAATGGATGGTCAAGGTATTATAATATGGCAGATTATTACAATTCGGCTAAGAAATACATAATATCTCATTACACGTCCGATAATAACAATTATGGTAGCAGTCTGAGCAAAGCGGCAACAAGTGTCCATGACTTCTATTCATCAATGTCTGAGCGTTCTTTTGCATCAGCACTGCCAGAGAGCCTTGAATATATATATGATATGCAGGATGAGCTTGAACAGTTTCTGAAAGCTTATTGTAATTTTACAGATGAGGATATAGCAGGGCTTCCAGATAAAGATACGACTGGAATTATTTCGCTTATGACAAGGAGAATGCTTGATGAAGATAACTAGAATATTCCGTAAGGGCAAGGGTGGCATTATATCCAAGCTTATGTATATTGCGGCTGGCATACTCGCTGTTCTGTCAATTATAGCGGCAGGAAGTGTTGCGTATGACAGTATGTATTATACAGAACGTGTAAAAGGGTATACGCTTGAGACACTTGATTCAGATTTTTATAATGGCAATTATGGCGAACTTAATAAAAAGATTGCATATAATAAGGCAATAGGACGTACTATAACTGATGATGACAGGGATTACTATCTTTTTTCAGACTATTATGAGAGCATTATCAATTATAATGTGTACAAGAAAAACGGCGATGAATTAAAGGCGATGGAACAGCTTAAGAATGCTGATACATATTACAATCAGATGAAGCATAAGATATTCAAAGAAAAAGCAGACGAATTAGAAGAAAGTGTTAATATTAATTAAAATTACCTATTGTGTATACAAAAGAGTTGAATTATAATAAGCATAACGTATTAATTGGTTGTTAATTCCTGGAGTGTACGACAGCCTGTCATATTTTGATCCTACATTTTTTCGAAGGGATTCCTATATCTTTGCTCTAATGTCAGGCCTCCTTTGTCAGTGGAAGGCAGCGGTGCAAATGCGGTTACCCACCTAGCGCAGGCTAGGAGTCGAAAGAGACGGGAACGGCATGCTGGGAATTATTTAAAAGGATGAGCGGTGAAAGCTGCTCATCCTTTTGTTCTATATATACATTTTCCTGCATATTATATTATGTGTGGATATTAAGAGAAGCACAAATATATATAAGGATTGAATTATATTGAATAATATTTTTTCAAAGAGTCACATTAAGTCAGGCTGGTTAAAAGGGATTGTACTGATAATCCTTATGCTGCTGCTTGCTTTATTGGTGGCTCTTCTTGTTAATGTGAACAGTAAAAGACTGATAGGACATAATAATTGCAGTTTTGCCAATGCGTGTAAGGTCCTTGCGTATCTTAACGGGTATTCGGATGACCATAACACTGCCGGGAAAACAGACAGCGTAAAATACTGGTTTTCAGATTACTACAATTATCTGTGTGATATAGGGCTTTTTGATAAAGGAATGATAAAGGATTCAGACCCGGACAGGGCACTTATGCAGAGTGACCTTGCCTATGTATATAAGTTTATCGGAATATTGAAAGAATCGGATATGAAAAAAGATAAGGCTATATCTAATTCGCAGTTCATATCGGTTGTCCAGCAATATAAAGAACATTTTGAAAAAGGTGATAAGCTTGATGTTGTACAGCTTGGAATAGTGGCGGCATGCGGCGAGGCAGAATCTAATGATGATGTGTTTAACAAGCTGTATACGGTGAGTACGAACAAAGGAAAATATTATTATACAGGGCTTAATCTTACAGGATATAAAGATAAGATAATTGAGGTATTTGCTATTGAACATGAGATACTTATGGTGACAGATGTCATATCTGATGAGACAACATTTAAGAATGTGTGGATATCGGAATTTAAGGATAATAAACTGTATGTGAATATGTATGGCGTGAACAGGGAGTTTTATATAGGCGGTACATCAGAAGATGTGAGCGGAATGCTAGCAGATATTGTTCTTAAAAATGGTAAAATAATTAGAATTACTGTTAAGAAGGATATAACTGATACCAATATAAGAATACTTATATATAATAACCAGTCAGATTCAACAGCATATGATAGTGTTACTGTTACAAGTGACAGCAGGTTTTATATGAAATGCGGTGACGTTATAAATGAATTTAATCCAGGCGATGAGCTTGTGCTTAACAATGAAATGACTCAGGAAAAGGCAGTTATAAGTGCTGAATCTGGTAGTCAGATAAAGCTGTTATCTATCAATAAAAGCCAGGGTAATCCTGAATATGAGGGAACAATCACAGCTTATAAGACAGATGGCGGGATTGTCCTTGTCAATGAGATTGCAATAGAAAATTATCTGAAAAGGGTAGTTCCCAGCGAGATGCCATCAAGCTTCGGTGTTGAGGCCTTGAAGGTTCAGGCTGTGTGCGCCAGAAGTTATGCATATGCACATCTTGATGGCTACGCGTATCCTGAATATGAGGCACATATGGATGATACAATCAATTATCAGGTATATAACAATACAGTTGAAAAGCCGGAAGCTAATGAGGCGATAAGTGCCACATGCGGTAAGATGCTTTATTATGCTGACGAGATTGTTACAGCGTATTATTATTCGACATCGTGCGGAGCTGGTGCAGATGTGAGCCTTTGGGGAAGTGATTCGTCTAATTATCCATATTATGAGAGTAAATTAATATCGTCTGATAATCAGGGGATTGATTTGTCTGCGGAAGATAATTTCAGGAAATTTATCACAAGACAGAATGAAAATGATTATGATTATGGATGCAATTATTACAGATGGAAAATAGAAAAAAGCTCAGCAGACATAATAAGCAACATAATAAAGATGGGATATTCTGATATAGGTACAGTTAATTCAATCAAGGTTAATAACAGAGTAAGCGGTGGCGGAGTAAACAGCGTGACTATAAAGGGGAGCAAAGCGGATGTCTGTATTGAGAGCGAAGGACAGATAAGAAAAGCATTTGACCTTCCAAGTTCATTTTTTATAATAGATACCGCCGGTAAATCAAAAGATAAGACATTTGTATTTACAGGCGGTGGATATGGCCACGGAATAGGAATGAGCCAGAATGCAGTAAAAAATATGACACAGAGGGGAATGGATTATATATCAATCCTCAACTTCTTCTACAGCGGCACGAGCGTTTTTTAACTGCTTATATGTTGTGAGTATAATATTAAGCTCTGCACCGAAGAATACGATTATCATGCAGAAATATAACCAGATTAATGCAAAAACCAATGTGGAAAGGGTTCCGTACATAGTTGAAAAATTAGGAGAATAATTGGCATACAATGAATAAAAGAATGAAAATAAAATCCATCCGATAGATGCTGTTATTGCTCCAGGAAGCTCTGACAAAAGATGTGTTTTTCTGTCAGGGATAAATATATACATAACAAGGAATATAACCATAAGTATGCCTGGGAACAGAAGTGCTTTATTGTTAAGTATTGACTGTAACAGTGTTCCTAACCCTGGCATAAAAAGATTAATGATAACAAGCAGGTGTCTTCCGAATACGAACAGCATAAGAGTAAGAATTATGCTGACTATAAATATAACTGTATACAGAGATGAGAAGACTCTTGAAAGAATCCAGCCCTGCTTTTTATGTGTTCCATATATTTTGTTAAGACAGAATATAATTGATGTAAATCCTTTTCCGGCAGACCACAGTGCAATTATTGTTGTAACAGATACAACGGCTATGTTGCTGTTATAATAGATGTCATTGATAACAGAAGTTATAATTGGCATAAGCATTGATGGAAAAACGCCGTTCATTATATCGTATATCTCATCTGGAGATATTGGCAGATATTTTAATAAGCTCATTAATAAAATTATAAATGGCACAAAGCTGAGGATAAGGAAGAAACATGACTGTGCAGCGTAGCCAGTAAGGTTGTCGTCCTTAATTTTATCAGCAATCGGACGTATGATAAGGATTGCTTTTTGTAGTTTCTTGTTGCTCATAAATTCCCCCGGTTATTTTAGTCATTTCAATATAGTATATTATATTT
>ERZ1034763.156-NODE-156-length-38965-cov-7.101439_pt1 | contig 38965 bp, 51 predicted proteins | sample MGYA00520701_ERZ1034763 | MGnify/ENA primary metagenome ERZ1034763 (study PRJEB33766, sample SAMN09781707) | gut metagenome | biome: gut microbiome | host: Homo sapiens | place: Madagascar | study: EMG produced TPA metagenomics assembly of the PRJNA485056 data set...
CGATTACGATTAAAGCTAACGTCCCTGCCGCTGACGCGCAGGGCATCAAGGAGCGCATCGCAATGGACATTGAGCGATACGGCGACGTGAAGGTCGTGAGCATCGTAAGCGACCGGGGGCGAGAAGAACAGCTACGAATGAAATAACGCCTGCGGGCGAAAAAGAAAGGAATTTTGCTATGAAAAAGTACATCGGAACGAAACTTATCGAGGCAGCACCGGCTATCCGCAAGGGCGGCAAAGTTTACGAGAAGACCCAGCCCATCCCGAGAAGCATGGAGCCTGAGGAAGACGGTTACAAAGTCCGCTACTCTGACGGATACGAATCTTTCAGCCCGAAGCAGGTTTTTGAAGAGGCGTATCGCCCGACTGACGGGCTGAGCTTTGGGCTTGCTATCGAGGCAGTGAAGAAGGGTATGAAGATCGCACGCCGCGGTTGGAACGGTAAGAACCAGTACGTCGAGCTTGCGGAGCGTATCAGCTACGAGAACGCCGCGCACGAGGTAATTAACGCCAAGCACGAGGCCATCGGAAACAAAGCGCTTGCATTTGTCGGCACGTCCGGCGTACAGCTCGGCTGGCTGGCCTCGCAGGCCGACATGCTGGCTGATGACTGGATGATCGTTGGGGAAGAGGTGTCCGAATGAGCATCAACGTAAAGAAGTACACCAAAGAGCAGATGGCGAAGATGGTGGAGGACGCGCAGGAGAAGAGTGCGGCGCTTGAAGCGGAAATCACCGAGCTGAAAAACTGTATCGACGAAAAGAACGATCTGATTGCCGAGTATGCAAATTTAAAGACGGCGATTCATCGGAAAAACGTCGCGCTGACCGAGCGGCTTGACCAGATGAACGGCGAATCTGTCAACAAGGCAAACGAGATCGCAAATCTGAAAGCGGACGCGGATGCATTGCGAAATAAGCTCGCTGACACTGAGGCGGCGCTTGGGCGGGCAAATGCAGAATTGACGCGTTCTGTCGCTGAAAAGAACACGCTGCGGGATGCCGTAACTAAAATAATGGATCGCGCCGCTGTTGAGTGCGAGCGCGCCAACTACGCAGAATCTCACCCGTGGCGGAACCTGTGGGGGTGGGCGAAAAGAAAACTGGCGCGCCAGGAGTAAAGACAGCGGTGATCGCATAATTAAAATTGAACAGGAGAAATTCGATGACTGAAGAAGAGAGAAAGACATTTCTTGAAGCGCTGCGCGTGTTTGGCAGTCAAAATCAAATCACGATGGTTTTTGAAGAAATGGCCGAGTTGCAGGACGTGCTGTGCAAATTCCTGCGTGGACGCATTGACGGCGACACACTTGTTAACATTGCCGAAGAGATCGCCGATGTCGGGATCATGCTCGACCAGATGGCAATCGAGTTTAAGGTCGAGGACGCGGTGGCGGAGCTGCGGGCCTTTAAGGTTCGGCGGCTGAGAGAAAGGATTGATAAAAATGTCTGATTGCCGTTGGTGCATGGATGAAATTTGCGTCAATGCGGATTGCCCAATTTGCACGGACTATTGTCCGGTGCCGGATACTGATGGCGTGTGCCGCTATGAAGACAGGAAGGAGTAAAGAATGGCGCTGATCGAATACACCGTCTTCGGAACGGTCGATAAGGTTCAGATCGCAATCGACCGCCTGAAGCACTTCGAGCCGCCTGATGGGTATTATCTGGCGTTCAGCGGCGGAAAAGATAGTGTAGTCGTCAAAAAGCTCTGCGACCTTGCAGGAGTGAAATACGATGCGCATTATCGTGTAACGAGCGTAGACCCGCCGGAGCTCGTTCAATTTATCCGTGATGTTTATCCCGACGTTTCACGCGATGTACCAAAAGATAAAGACGGAAACCCTATTACCATGTGGACGCTGATCCCCAAAAAGCTAATGCCGCCGACGCGCCTTGTGCGATACTGCTGCGCGCAACTGAAAGAAACCGGAGGGAAGGGAAGAGTTACCATCACCGGCGTCCGATGGGATGAAAGCGTGAACCGGAAGAAAAATCAAGGTTTGATAACTTTTGCGACTAAAGCTAAGACAATATCTGGAATATCGAGGGGAAATCCCCTTTTTATCAACCGTGCGGGGGGGTGGTTCTAAACAACGATAACGGCGAAACACGCCGCCTTGTTGAGCAGTGCTATCAAAAAGCAAAAACGACCTTAAACCCGATCATAGACTGGACGGACGACGAAGTTTGGGAATTTATCAAGGAGTATGATGTGCCATATTGCGGATTGTACGACGAGGGCTTCAAGCGCGTCGGGTGCATCGGCTGCCCAATGAATACGCGTGCGGCAGAAGAGTTTGAGCGCTGGCCCAAATACAGAGAACAGTATGTCAGATCGTTCAATAAAATGATCGAAGAAAGAGAGCGACGTGGCATGAATAAGCCGCCTACTTACTTCACGAGCGGAGAGGCCGTCATGGAATGGTGGTTGAATGGTGGAGCGAAAGGCGATGGCGAGCTTGACGTCCAGATAGTGATAGGAGACAATGATGACGGATAAATGCAACGAAAGAGATCGCGCGGTGCTGTCTGCGCTGGATGACAACATTCGGCGCGCGCCATCACTCGGAGTTTGCGCAGAATGCTTTGCAGCACTGAAACTCGAGTTCGAGCGCGTGATGGCGGAACGGGATGCAGCCAGAAAAAATTCTGTAATCGTTCCAAATGGGTTCCGCGTTTCTAAGGTGGAATTCAAGGAAATCGATGGTGAGAACGTTCGCAGTAAGCGCCGCTGACAGAGAAATGACTATGCTCAAATGCCGGAAAGTGAGGGAGTAAGATATATTACTCCCTCGCCTTTTCTCACTTGTAGGGGAGTGTGGCGAGAAAGAAAATGGTGAAATCTATGGGCTACAAATGGGCTACAAAACGTTAAAAAACCTTGAAAAATCAAGGCTTTTTATTACCCTGCTAAGGGAGTAGGGCGTGTAAAAAGCGCCGCGGAGGTTCAAATCCTCTCTTCCGCGCCAAGTAAAAACCTTGAAGCCATAACGGTTTCAAGGTTTTTCTCGTTTTTCGAGGAAAACGTTTTTGCAACTTTTGGCGGGATTTGGTTGGATGAATTTTGCGCTGTGGGCTACAAAATGGGCTACATGATCCTTGCGACATCCCGCATAAAATGGGCTACACACTTATTGCTTTGTCAACTGATTGATGGCTTTGTGGGCAGCCTCCGTAGAGACGTGGACGTACCTTTGTGTCGATGCGAGTTTGGAATGGCGCATGATCTGCTGTACGACAGGAAGCTCCACACCCTTCTTGACGGCCTCCGTTGCCGTTGTGTGACGGCAGGAATACGGATTCAAGTCTCTCACGCCAATCGCTCTTGTAGTAGAGTGATAAGCCGAATAAAAAGTGCTTTCGTCCCCACCGAATATTTTTCCTGTTTTGCTGGTGGACTTTTTGCTTAATTCTTTTAGAATCGGTTCGATGAACCCCGGGAAAACGATAGGAGTGTCTTTTCTCTTTTTTGTCTTCTTCCCGCATCCGTAAATTTCGTGCCGGTCATAGTCAATCATATCAGTTTTGCATGAAAGCAGTTCTCCCGGCATCATTGACGTATAGATCATCAGCAGCATATAGCCGACGAATACATTTCCTTCGTCCCACGCTTTCCACATGGCGCTGACTTCATCCTCGGTAAATGGCTCTGGTATATTTTCTTCCAGATCCGGAAGAACGATGAAACGGGAAAGATTTACCGTCACCCAGCCGTTGCTTCCTCCGCTTGCCATCGCCCTTTGATACAAATGAGAGAGCAGGGATTTCATATCTCGGGCGGTGTAATACGATTTCGCTCCGGCGTTGACGGTGGATTGCAAATCGTCGATAGTCAGATCGCTTATTTTTCTTGCAATGATCGGTTCGATCCGTTCGCGCGCTTTTTTGTAGGCAAGCTGCTTGTCCTTTGAGCGAGTAAGCAAATCGTTCTCACTCCATCCCTGCCAAAGCTCCAATAGGGTGGGCGGCTCCTTCCTTGCTTGCCCCGCATCCTGCGCAGCCGCCCATTCGAGGGCGGCTGTTTTTGTTTTGAAGCCGCCTTTGGTCGGCCTTTTTCGGATTAGTTTCGTATCGCCGTTTTTATCCGTGATGGTATAGGAATATCCTGTTGCGCGGCCTGTCCATGTGGAACCTCGCCGGTAAGCATTCCCCTGCCCGTTTTGCCTCATTCGACCGCGGCGCTTTTCCTGCACCTGCTTTTTCCCGCAAATGTGGCAAAAGATAGCTTCTTCTGGAAGGGCTGCGCCGCATTTTATACATTTCCTCATATTGCTATCACCCTTCTACAACGTGGCTGTTACGAGATGGAGAACGAATGTTCTATTTTGCAAAACATAAAAAGAAATCCCTCATGAGTCTGGTAAAGCCCCAGTTGGGATTTGGCACATCAAAATGAAAGAAGTAAATGAAGACGATCACGGAGAGGACAGCCGAAAGATAAATAGCAAACCGCCCCGCCCTTTTATCTTTGCGCAGTTCGGTGATCTGGCGTTCCTGCATGGCAATGATCTCATCCTGATGCTGAGCGTTGATGGATTCCACTTCCTCTGACAAATCGGACGAATTTTCGTCAGATTCTATTCCACAAACGTTATCGATCGAACAATTCAGCGCTTTTGCAATGCGGAGAACGACATAAGCGCTGGTCGCCTTGGAGCGGTTGGAAAAGTAATTGTTGACCGTATGAATGGAAAGACCGGCGGCATCCGCTATTGCCTGATTCGATAGTCCCAGCAAGTCTCTTTTGGCTCTCAATATTTCTTTCAGAGCTAAGCTTTCATCAGATATATTTTCTTCTAAGCATTCCGGCATTGTTTCGGCTCCTTTCTACTGCTTGCTGCGCTTTTTTTCGCACATCGTCATTTTCGCTCAGCGAATAAAGTCGAACCGTGTCGCATAGGAAGATGATGACACGTGGATAGGAAGGTTGTCTCGTAGACGTTCGAGAATAAATCTGCTACGATAGACCTATAGCAGATCAGTGTTAGCACATGAATCTGCTATACCGGAGCTGCCGCTTTTGTGGCTGGTGCGGCGGCTCCGGTATCGGCGGAACATAGAATGAGAGAAGGAGAAGGGCGAACAGAATGGATGCGATAGACGGCCTGCAAAAAGAGGTGTATGAGCTGTTCGAGCGCATGACACCGGAAAACAAAATAAAAGCGCTTACTTATCTTGAGAACGTGCGACGAGATCAAAATAATCTCGCACCTTTGCGCGATTCTCAGGCGTCAAGTCGCTGAGATCCAGCACATCGAGTTTGCTTCCCTCCCGGGCGGCAGGCTCTTTTTTTTCGTCTTCTATGTCACCCAATCCGAGATAAGATGGGTCAACATCTAATATCTCGGCCATCCTTTTTATTTTCGGTGGAGACGGTTTTGTGCGCCCCATATTCCACTGCGCAACGGCAGAAGATGAGATTGGCACCATGTCGTAAAAATCAGACTTTGATAATCCTTTTGCACGCAAAAGCTGATCTACCCTGAAAAGCATTGTCGAAATATCCATATAGTACCCCTTAGTATTGTGCGGATTGCAGAAATGAGCACAACAGCAAAAATAAACGTTGACTTCGCAAAACTAAGTGATATACTTAGGATTACAAAGTAAAAGCGAAGCGAAAAACAGGGATACTTCGTGATACGTTTACTTATGTGGAGCTGTTATTTATTTCTGGCAAGAGGCATTGTACAGCCTTACTTAGTAGATGTCAAGCGAAACTAAGAAGATGCTAAGAAGAAAGTGGTGATGCTTTATCGCAAACGGGTTCAAGGTCTGCCGAGTGCGGGCGGACTTATCGCAAAAAGAGGCCGCAGAAAGACTTGGTGTCAGTACGATGACTCTCTATCAGTGGGAGACGGGGATTACATCCCCTCGCACGTCCAGACTACCAGAAATTGCGCGCCTGTATAAGTGCGATGTCAATGAGTTGCTTTTCAGAGAGGAAGGGCAGAAGGGAACGCCATGAATGAAATGAGGATTTTTGATTACCACTACCACGGAAATACAGTCCGCACGGTGGAGCGAGACGGCGAACCGTGGTTTGTCCTGAAAGACGTGTGCAACGTACTGGGGCTTGGAAGCGCCCACAAGGTTGCAGACCGGCTTGATGAAGATGAGCGGAATCAGATCCCCCTCACCGATTCACTGGGCCGGGAGCAGGAAACCACCATTATCAACGAGAGCGGCCTTTATAACGTCATCCTTCGATCGGACAAGCCAGAAGCCAAACCGTTCCGCAAGTGGGTGACAAGCGAAGTGCTCCCATCTATCCGAAAAACCGGCAGCTACAATCAAAAGCCCCTCTCCCCTGTGGAGATGTTTGCCATGCAGGCCCAAATCAATCTGGAGCAGGAACGCCGGTTGAAAGCTGTGGAGGAAACGCAGAACCGCTTAAACGGAGCGCTTGCGGTGATGGCCGCGCCGATGCTGGAGAGCGACGGCTGGCAGGAGAGGGCGCAGAAGGAGATCAACACCGCCATTGAGCAGTTCAGTCTGAATCACCAGATGTTCCGCAGAGACATCTACGATGAGGTGGAACGGCTGGCACACGTCGACCTTGAGCGCCGGCAGACGCTGCTACGGAATCGCATGAGCCGGATGGGCGCATCATCCAGTGAGTGCAAAGGCATATCGAAACTGCACGTTATTGCCCGCGACCCGAAACTGCGTCCAGTTTTTGAAACAGTTCTGCGGCGCAAGGTGGTGCGGTTGACGCAGGAACGCGGTGTATGAAAGGGTGATGGTAATGACGCTTAAAGATGTTGTAAATATGGACAAGGCGTACTTGACGCCTGCGGAAGCAGCAGAGATTTTGGAATGCGACCCTCACGCGATTCGCATTGCGGCGAAAAAAGCGCCGGAGCAACTGCGGTTCCCCACGATTTTAATCGGAAATCGCGTGAAGATCCCGAGACTTCCGTTTGTGGAGTTTATGACAAAGTTGAAGGGCGCAAGCATATGACGACGGGAGGCAATCCGCGCGCGAGCGCATGACGAACAAAGGAGAAAAAATGGCAGATAAGACTTACATAGGCGTGAAAGAGGCGCAGGCAATCGACGCTTGTCTTGCGGCAGGACTGGATGTACAGATCACGAGAACGTCGTTTGGCGTGAAGATCGTAGGAGTGGAAGCCAAGAAAGTCTTTCGCTCCGGCGAACAGAAAAGCAAATAACGCACCTGACCGCAAGCGGGCGGCCAGAAGAGCCAAGAGGGGCTGAGCAACCGGGAAAATCTCGGGACTCAGCCCCTCTTTTATTTTTACAGAAAAGGAGCACGCGAAATGAGTTTCGAAACGAACGAAAGCTCGAAAGAGCGCCAAGCACGTATCGCACAGATGGAGCGCCGGGAGCGGCGAAAAAAGATTCGCAGGCAGCGCCGCATCCAGCGGGCGGAGGACGCGGTGACATTTCTCCTCCCGTATCTGGCATTTCTGATGCTGCTGGTCAACATTCTGATTGCGGCCTGGGTTGTGGGAGAGCTGCTTCACAACATCAGGATGACCGAGACCGCTGTCGAAACGGAAAGCGCGGAATCTCCGACACTCCCCACTGAGGATGCGCAGCCGGTTTTGATGATCGACGATGCGCTTGCGCTTTCGGACGGCCCGGCGGCAGAGGAATACGCATATATCCCTTTCCCCTTCAGCGAAGACATTCCACTGAGCTACGAGGATCAGGAAGCGCTCTATGGAGCCTGCGAGGAGTTTTCGGTGGACTATCCGTTGATGCTTGCGCTGATCGAACGGGAGACCCACTTCAAAAACGAGATCGGAGACGGCGGGAAGAGCTATGGATTCTGCCAGATCCAGCCGCGCTGGTGGTCGAAGACGGCGGAAAGCATCGGTGTAACCGACCTGATGGACCCATCTGGAAATTTCCGCACAGGCTGCGCAGTGCTGACACACCTGCTTGGCGTTTACGGATGCGGCAACCTGACAGATGCGCTCACAGCTTACAACACCGGCCACGGCGGCACGAGCGAATACGCGAGAGACGTGCTTGAGAAACAGGGAAAGTGGCAAGGGGTGCTGGGCTATGAGTGAACTGGTGCGGCTTCATTTTGAAACGCGCACGGAGTGGCTGGCTGGCCGCGGACGTGGAATTGGTGCGAGCGAAGCGGCATCGGCGATCGGCATTGGGCCGTGGGAAACGCGGCTGAAACTCTGGAAAGAAAAATTACGGCAAGGGGAGCCGATCAGGGAGCGAGACAACGAATCCATGCAACGCGGACGAGAAATGGAAGATGCCATCCGAAATTTTTTCATAGCGCAGCACCCGGAATACGCCCTTGAGTATTATCCGTTTGACATTCTGTTTCAAAGCGACCGCCCCTGGCTTTTCGCCACGCTGGATGGAGAACTGACAGAACGCGAGACCGGGCGCAAAGGAATTCTTGAGATCAAGACATCTCGTCCGAACGGAGCGACGGGATGGGCACAGTGGCGCGATCAGGTGCCGCAGCACTATTTCGCGCAAAATCTGCATCAAATGCTTGCCACTGGATACGACTTTGCGGTGCTTTACGCCGCGCTTTATGACCTGCGCGGCGGCATTACCTTCCCGCCGCCGTATGTGTTTGAGCGGTCGGAGCATGAGGGAGACATGGAATGGCTCCTGGAACGAGAAACTGCTTTCTGGCGGCACGTAGAAAACGGAACGATGCCGTCGCAAATCTTAACGCTCTGAGCATTGTCTCTGAACGATAAAAACCGAAAAGGAGAACAACAAAATGGCATTGGAAATCACGGTAAGGGATCTCGAAAAACAGGAGGAAATCAGCAAGATGGTCTGCAAGTGCGCGCTGCTGTCGATGGATGAGGCGGACGAGCACGGAGACGCAAGAACCATCGTATTTGCCGAGTGCGACGCGCTTTCTATCGCAGATACGATCCTGCGAATGGAGCGGGAAATCGAGGAGCTGAAGGAAGACCAGGACATTTGCGGGGCTGTGGGGACTTCGCTCGCTGGCTGCGCTCGGAAACTAAGCACAAGGAAGAAAAGGAAGAACCGAAATCACAGGAACCGGATATTGCGTTCGCGGTCAAGGTGGTGCGCGTGCCGAGAAAGGGCGGTGAGAGATGATGTATGTGACGGTCCGATATTACAAGCCGCAGCTCAGCGGCTATGCAGGTATGGCCTACACCTACCGCACCAGCCTGCCGCTCAAGGCGGGCGACAAAGTGATCGCGCCGACGAAGGGCGGAGACAACCGCGCCATTGTGCTGGACACCGATGTTCCGGAGAGCAGCATCGCGCCGCATATCCTGCCGCTTCTGCGCGAGATCACGCAGTATGACACCGAGGAGGAAAAAGTATGAGTGGAGCGATGGAATTCAGCATTTCGACCGATCTGACGCCGCTGCGCAATTTTGATATTCAGGCAAATTTTGAGGAGTGCAAGGCGTGGCTGGATGAGAATCTTGCGCCGTACCGCACGATGGTCGTCACCGAGGATGGGATCGCGTCTGCCAAAAGCTATAGAGCGACCATCCGCAAGGTGGCTGCCCGCATCGACGAGTGCCGCAAGATGGCAAAAGAAGCGGCGATGCAGAGCTATAAGCCGTTTGAGGAAAAGTGCAAAGCTCTGACGGCGCTGTGCGATGAGAGCGCCGCCAACCTCGACGGGCAGATCAAGGCCTTCGACGAGGCGAAGAAGGCGGAGAAGAGCGAACGGCTGCGCGCGTTCTTCAACCAGAGCATCGGGGAGATGAACGATTTTCTGACGTTCGACGCCATCTACAACCCGCGCTGGATGAATGCCACCTACTCAGAGGAACAGGCGCGCAAGGACATTATCTGCGAGATCGCCAAGTGCTCCAACGCCGTGGAGAGCCTGCGAGCGCTGCACAGTGAATTCGAAACCACGCTGCTGGACGAATTCCGCAGGACGCACGATCTGGCGGCGTGCCTGAAACGAAACGAACACCTGATGCGGCTCAAGGAGATCGAGGAAACGCGCAAGCGTATGCGTCGCGAGCAGGAGCAGGACGTGGCGAATAAGCTGGCCGCCGCGCGGACAACGGAAGCACCTGTGCCGAAGCCGGCAGAGCCGCCCGAGACGGAGAAACCGCGCGAGGATGAACGCCCGGGGCACGCGGCGGAGCAGCCGCAGATGTTTGAGCTGGTCTTCCGCGTGCGCGGAACCGCGGAGCAGCTGAACGGCCTGAAGCAGTACATGAAGGAAAACGGCATCCAGTTTGGACGCGCGGACGGATAAGGAGGAAAGAGCATGAATCCGAAAAACACCTTTACCCAGCAGACACAGAGCAAACCCTCGTTCTCTCTGGCGGTCACGTCGCCGACGATGCAGGGCATGATCAAAAAGGCACTCGGCAGCGATGCTGCCGCCGCCCGCGTCACATCGACGCTGATCTCGGCGGTCAACGCAAGCGAACAGCTTCGCAATTGCGAGGCATCCACCATTGTAGCTGCGGCGCTGCGCGGCGAAGGCCTCGGTCTGATCTACGGCCATGGCTACTATGTTGTGCCTTACGGTACGGTCGCCACATACATCATGTCGTACAAAGGCTATATCCAGCTTGCAATGTCCACGGGATTTTACGCAGACATCGACTGCATTGAGGTGCGCGACGGCGAGCTTGACGGACGCGACCGCCGCACCGGAAAACCGAAGGTAAACCTCGCAAAATACGAGACCGATGAAGAGCGCGAGCAGCACGCCGTGATCGGCTATTACGGATATTTTGAGCTGAAAGACGGGACGTTCCGCTACGAATATTGGTCGCTGGACAAGCTTCTGCGACACGCCGACCGCTATTCCAAGGCGTTTCACCTTGAGAAATTCCTTGAAATGCAGAGCGGCAGCATGAACCCGAAGGACGTTGAAAAACTGCTGAACGGCTCGCCCTGGTACGACCCGAACGGCGGCCAGGACAAGATGTGCCGCAAGACGGTCATCCGGCAGCTGCTCAACAGCGGATATGCACCGCTTTCGCCGGAAGTGAAAACGGCGTTTACGAACGACAGCCAGAGCGAAGACGGCGGCGTGATCCCCGACTTCCAGATGCCCGAGCGCGTGATCCAGACGACCGGAGAGGTCGTTGAGGCAGCGGCGGATGCTGAAATCCCTACGCAGGAAGCCGCAGAAGGGGCTGTGAGCGCTCCCACCGCTTCGGACGTGAAATTACCTTCCCGAAAGGAAAACGCCGCACAGCGCGTCTCAGACGCGAATACGGGCGATTACGCGCAGAGCTTCTTTGACGACTAAGGGAGGTGCGCAGAATGGGGATCATGGTTGGAAAGGCAGCATCGGACGGTTCGCGTCCGATGCACCTTTGGGGCAAGCTCTCCCGTGAGGTCAAGGTCGGGGAGACGTCCAAAGGAGAGCCGAAAGTGCAATTCGGCGTGTGCTATTCGCGCGGCGAATTCATGAATATTCTTGCGGTTGGGAACGATGAAACAACCAGAGTTGCCTGCGCGCTGGAGAAGGGCGACGTGGTGAGCATCGACGGCGTGTGGTCGCAGAGAAAATACCGCACGCGCGACGGTGAGGAAAAAATCTGGTCTGAGCTTCGTGCCGACACGATCTCATCTCAAAGCCTTTTAGCGGCGGTGCTGGACATTCTGTCCGCACCGCGTCCCTCTCCCGAATCCGCCCCTCGCAAAGATGAATCTTATGCAGAGGAACGCCCCGCGCCGGCGGAAGACGGCGGAAAACTGCCGTGGGAACAGCAGGAACAGGAAGACGCTGAATATGACTACGTGCCGACGATTTAAGGGGGGAGCGGAGAACAGATGAAGATTGTTTGCGAAAATATAAAAGAATACGCCTATATGCTCCGGCTGTGCATGGACAACTGGACGGAAGATAACTGCAAATGCTGCGTATTGCGAAGTCTCTGCGGGCAAAGGAAAGATTCTTTCGATGATGATATCGAGAGAATTCTGGTTTTGAAGGGGGGATAGATAACTATGGCAGACGTTCAATGGATTCGGATTACTACGGATATGTTCGACAACCGAAAGATCAAGCACTTACGGAAGCTCCCGGAGGGTAACAACATCGTGTTGATCTGGGTGATGCTGCTGACGATGGCGGGCCGGTGCAATGCCGGGGGGATGATTTTTCTGACGGAGAACATCCCCTACACCACCAAAATGCTTGCGGACGAGCTTGGATTTGAGGAAAACACGATTCGACTGGCGTTGCAGGTCTTTGAAGAGCTGCACATGGTCACAACAGATCGAGAGTATTTGTGTGTTCCCGGTTGGGAGGAATACCAGAACGTGGAGGGGCTGGACCGGATCAGGGAGCAGACGCGAGTGCGCGTGGCAAATCACCGGGAACGGAAGAGACTTTCAGACTGTAACGTTACAGGTAACGTTACAGTAACGCATTGTAACGCAACAGAAGAAGATAATAGTTCTTCTTCACTACGTTCAGAAGAACTCGTTGCCCCCGAAGCGGCGGCAACGCCCCAGCAGGAAGAAACTGAGCGCATCCCCTACGCAAAGGTTCAGAAGTTATACAACGATCTTTGCCCGAAAATGGCGAAGTGCACCGTTATGAGCGAAGCGCGAAAGAAGGCAATCAAGGCGCGCTTTAGAAGCGGCTACAAACTGGAAGATTTTGAACGCCTTTTTACGCTGGCGGCGCAGAGTTCATTTCTTAACGGGGGCAACAAACGGAATTTCATGGCGAATTTCGACTGGCTCATCAGGGACGCGAACATGGCGAAGGTTTTGGACGGAAATTATGCGGACAGACCCAACGGAAACAATAGCCCTGACGGCGGCGGGTTCACCTACGACTACGGAGACATGAGCGGAAGCCTATGAGGACGGACGATATTTTTGCAACGCTGGCGCGCCGATCGGCGGCGCTGGCCGTTCCGGAAGAGGGAGATTTCATGCGAGACGGGCTGCTGCACTGCGGAAAGTGCGGAAAGCCGAAGCAGTGCCGCGTAATGCTCCACGGGGCGGCGAAGACGCCGGAGGTCGTCGGGTGCTGCTGCGACTGCACGAACGAGGCGTATCTGCGAGGGAAGGAAGAGCGCGAGCGCGAGGAAAAGAGACTGCGTATCGAAGCGCTGCGCGCTGACGGGATCCGAGACAAGAGCCTGACGGCGTGCCGGTTTGATTCCGCCGAGATGACCGATGGGCTTTTAAAATGCAAGCGCTACGCCGAACACTGGAAGGAGATGCAGAAGCAGAACAGCGGGCTTCTCCTGTGGGGAAACACAGGCACTGGGAAGACCTATGCGGCGGCTTGCATTGCCAATTACCTGATCGACCAAGGAACGCCGGCGATGGTGACGAGTTTTCCGCGCATCCTGAACGCGGGATGGGATAAGCAGGAGATCATTGACCAGATGCACTATTACCCGCTGGTCGTAATTGACGATCTCGACGCAGAACGCAGCAGCGAATACGCGATGGAGACGGTTTACATGGTGATCGACGAGCGATACAAGGCGAAAAAGCCGCTGATCGTCACGACGAACCTGACGCTTGAAGAGCTATGCAAGCCCAAAAACATGGATTATCGGCGCATTTACGAGAGAATCCTTGAGCTGTGCGTTCCTGTTGCCTTCAAGGGCGAGAGCTTTCGCCAAAAGGCTGCAAACGAGAAAATGCGGCGCATGAAAGAAATTCTTGACGGAGGCGTGTAAGACATGGGCGGATGCCGGTTTGACAGCGTGAGCGATCTTCCTGAAAAGTACCGGGAGAAAATCAATGCCGAGATAAAGCGGCAGAACGTGAACCGCGCCGCACGCGCCGCCGTGGAGCTGGTACAGAGCGCGCGAGAGGCAAAAGAAAAGCCTAAAAAAAAGAGCGAACGCAAATTCCACAACCGCCCGACAGAGCGGATCATGCCGAACGGCGATGTGCGGACGTTTGACAGCGCGCGAGAAGCGAGCCGCTATGACGAACTGATGCTGATGCTCAGGGCGGGCGAGATCCGCGAGATGAAAGTCCAGCCGCAATTCACGCTGAAAGAAAGCTTTGTCACGCCGGAAGGCGACCTGAGCGGAAAGGTGGTATACATAGCCGACTTTTCCTACGAAGCGCGAGCGAAAGACGGGTCGTGGCGCTTCGTTGTGGAAGACGTGAAGAGCGAGAGGACGAGGAAAAACAAGGATTATCGCATCAAGGTAAAACTGATGCAGGAGAATAGAGGGATCACCGTGCAGGAGGTTTTCTGACAGAAGGAGGTGCAGACGCATGGTGGGGAGCTACGAAATGTACACACTGATCATCCACGCCGTCGCTCCGTGGGAGAGCGAAGATGCAAAGGCGGCGGAGGCACAGCCCATTGAAACGCACAGCACGCAGGAGCAGATCGACTACTGCGTTAACCATTGCCCGTATGCTCGCTGCGTGGATTGCATGAGCAGAAGAAGGTCGGAGAAAAAGACGGCGGGGCGTCCGAGCCGATACGATTCAGAGACCTTGCGCGAGCTGCTCACACTGAAACTCACAAATGCGGAAATGTGCAGAGCACTCGGGTGCAGCGAAAGGGCACTGAGAAATTACAAGAGACGGGAGGCGGCAGAACGATGCCCATGAGCGAATACGCAAAAGACAGGCTGATGCCGGAGGTGATCGGCAAGGCAAAACGCGAGGAAATCCAAAAACAGCAGGATAAGTTCCGCGCGGAGGCACTCGAACGCATGCAAAAGGCGATCCGATATGCGCAGATGCAAAAAAATGGCCCGGCGATTTGCGACTGCTACGCAGACCAGCGATATTGGGACGGCTATCTGGCAGCGCTGAATGAGGCAAAGAGTTTGCTATGAAGCACCTTGAGGCGAAGGATAAAAATTGTTTCGGGAGGAAGGCGCAATGGATCAGATGCCGGTATACGCCGTTCGGCTGCGGCGGCTGCGCGAGCAGAAAAAAATGAAGCGCCGCGTCGCTTCGGAGCTTTGCGGGCTGAGCAAAAACATGATGAAGCGCTACGAAAACGGGGAGACTGAACCGAGAGCGAGCGCCCTCATTCTGCTTGCGGACTTTTACAACGTTTCCGTGGATTACATCCTCGGCGTGGAAGACAAAAAATAATTTTCAAAAATCCCCATATATGGGGCGCACTTTTCCTGAGATGTGAAATCATGGGAGACGTGGAGATATAAATCTCAACGTCTCCCATCTTTATTTTTCGAGCAAGGAGGTCGCTATGGCAGAGCAGACGGTTGAAGCACTGACGCTGGATGAACAGCAAAAGCAATACGCCGCGATCGCGCGCGAAACCAGCGACAGCCTCGCCCTTTTTTATTGCTGCATCCGCTTTGACGTGCCGTTCGATATGCTGGCGGTCCCCAAAGAGGTGGGCAGCGCGGAGAAATGGGTGGATTACTGTGACAACCTGCGGACAAAGGGGCTTGATAAAAAACGCGGCGAGACGCTGGGCTTCCTGGATGGACTGACGGACATCATGGAAATTTTCGGCGAGCGGCTGGACGTGGGAGAGTTCACTAAAGCCGTCGGCAACGAGAAAAGCGCGCGCAACCGGAAGATCGGAACCGCGAAGCAGCGCAAGGATTGGGGAGAGAACAGCGCAAAAAACCCCTATACCGCCGAGGACTACAACGAGCTTGACCGCATCTACGACGCGCTGGCCAGCGACCTGATGGCGGCGGGCGGCGTGAGCGTAAAGCAGGAATTCATCCTGCGCGACTGCGCCAAGATGACGCTCGACCGCGACAATATGCGCTCCATCGGGCAGTTTGACAAGGCGGCAAAGCTGAACAGGATGATTCAGGACAACCTATCGAGCGAGGGGCTGAGAAAAAAGGATGCGAAGCCTATTGACGACCTGCGCATCGACAGCCTGACGGAAGCGCTGGAACGCAAGGGTCTGCTAAAGAACGGGAAACCGTGCAGCCCCGACGAAGCTTTCAAAATCTTTTTCGGCAGGCCATGCAAATACCCGTACACGATGGACGCGGCGGAGCAGATGATCCTCATCAACGAAAACCGGATGCGGCAGAACGACGGAATGCCGGAGCTGGTAACGCTGCCGGGCAACATGAGGCTGCACGACGACCTCGGCGAGTTTGCCGAGGAGCCGAATGAACGGGAAAAGGAAGCCTACGCCAAGCTTGGCCTTGTGAAGATGCCGCCGCCGAAGAAGAAGCGGTGACGCCATGGCGAGGAGAACAGGGAAAGTCTGGTCGGCAGAGGTCGGCTGGATCGCGAAAAAACCGACAGAGAGCCGCGACTACGGCGATTATGAAGACGCTTTTTGGGCGTTTGTGATATGGGTTATCCGCTGGTATCCTGATAAATTTCTCGATCTTGCACGAAGCGAGGAAGCTGATTTCGCAAACGAAGAGATCCTGCAGCGCGTGATGATGCGCGAATATGCGCGAAAACGCGAGGTTTCGATCACCGGCACGCGAAGCCTGACGAAGACCAGCACGAAGATGAAGTACGCAATGGTCAACGACCTTGTCTGGCCGGGTACACAGAGCGCGTATTATGGTCCGTCGTATCGACAGCTTGCAGCCATCGGCAGCAAGACTTTCCGGCAGATCGAACACGACTACCCGATGCTGGCAAGACATTGGCGCGTGACGGCGGAGAGCAAGGACGACTTCAAGATCGAGACCGACTGCGGAAGCGCATTTTACATCTCGGCAATGCGCGGCGACAACCTGCATGACGTGACGGCGGAAGAATACGCGCAGGAGGAAGCGCCTGCGTTCGATTATGGAGAGTATTCTACCGTGGTGCTTCCGGCAGTTCGACTGTGGCATAACGTCAAGGGAGAGCCGGACCGCAATTTCGTGGGATACAAAAAGCACGCCATTACCAGCGCGGGACGAAAACAGAACCACGCTTTCCAGACGCGATGCAAGGTGATGAAAAAAATGGCGGAGGGCGAAAGTGCCTTTGCCATGGATATTTCATGGGAAAACATCGTATTGATGCAGATGCGCCCTTATGAGTGGGCGATGGGGCTCAAGGACGAGCTGACGGTAGAAAAGTGGATGCGAGAGATGGAATCGCGCTACACGGGTGCGGACGAGTTTCCGGTGCTCTCGGACGAAGTTCTGACAGACAGCCAGCGGCTGAACCTGATGGAGACGGAGCATTGCTGCAAGGCGGCGCGCCCTATGTACGATCCGGAGGACGTGATCTACGTTGTCGGCTATGACGTGTCCTATGAGGACGGTGCGAAAAACGCGAAATGCGCGTGCGTGGTGCTGAAGCTGACGCGGCAGAGGGAATACTTGAAACGGGAGCGTTTCCTGAAGCAGCTTGTGTACATAGACGACTGGCCCCCGCCCGACCAAAGCAAGGCGCAGGCGCGGCGGCTGAAAGGGATATGGCATCGGTTCTGTTATGACGGGAGCCAGACCTATATCGCCATCGATGCGTGGCAGTATGGCCGCGGCGTAGTGGAAGACCTGATGACGGACATCGGGGACGGGCTGCCGCCGCTGTGCATCCGCAACCACACAGCCTATGTTTCGGCGGAGCTGGACGGCGCGCTGCCGGTGATCTACCCGATCAAGGCGGGCGGAACTGGTGTGACGGATCCGGATTTTGAAATGCTGAAATACGCGCAGGTGGAATTTGAGCACCACAACGTAGAGCTACTGACGCTGAACGCAAATGAAGGCGTGGAGGCGTATAAGCGGGCACACCGCATCAAGGACGATGACCGCGACTACCAGATTGCGCTGCCGTACCAGAAGTGCCGCGAGCTGAGCGGGCAGATCCAGAATCTGAAGCTGGTGCCGAGCGGCGCGGGAATGAGCGAAAAGCGCATTTCCAAGGCAATACAGCGCGATAGCTGGTCGGCGCTCAAGTATGCGCTGCGGTTGGCGCAAATTATTGAGCGTGAGGAACTGCTCAGCGAGATCAACAGCCGGAAAAAGAGCGACTGGGGTGACGAGCTGAGAAAATTCGAGAACAGCGGTACGACGCCAAACGCTTTCAGGGCGGCAGGCGGACGCACTGTGACCGAGCGGCGCGGAGGAAGGATGTACTGAGATGGCGATTCATTACAGGCTGTTTGCCGCGCCTGTGAGCGCGGAAAACGTGAGCAGGGCGGCGAGCGAACGCTTCTCCCGCATCACGGCGGAATACATCCTGATCTACCGCAAGACGAAGCCCAAAAATCTGCCATGCGTAGAGATCAAGGGAGAGGACACCGCACGGCTCACCGAGCACGACAGGGTGTGGCTGAAGGATTCCATCCTCGTGCTGCTGGCGGAAGCGGCGGCAAAAACGCAGGAGCAGTCGAAAGCGCGCATGAATGAGCTGATCGGCAACCTTGAGGATGCATTGCGGGAGGAACAGGAACGACTGAACAGGGAGACGGACGATGACGGAGAGGCCAAATCTGACAACTGAATTGCAGGACGTGCAGTTTTCGCCGTACTCCGATATCTTCAAGCGCTTTAAGCGGCTTTCGGACCAGTACGGCGGGATGCCCATGAGCAACATCCTTGGCGCATTCTCCCGCGCGACCGGCGGCCAGTATTACCGAAACGACCCATACATCCAGAACCGCCGCGTGCAGGCGATCTCTTCGCTGCCGAACGAGTTTTCCAAGAACAAGGTCGCGGAGATGCTGACAAGCCCGCTTGCCAACGAGCAGGGGCTGCGGCAGGTGGAGCACGCTCTGGAATACACGGCGTACCCGCTGCTGCACACGCGCAAGATGTATCAGGATCTGCTGACGTATCACAGCTACGTCGCACCGGAGTTCACGGACAAAGACACGGCGAAAAGCGACGACTTTTGGCGCGAATGGAAGCTGCTGGAAAAGCTGCGGCGCAAGCTGGACCCGAGAACGACGGCACACAAGCTCGCCGGTCAAGCGGTGCAGGAGGGGAAAGTCTTCTATTACCCTCGCATCAGCGTAGACAAGCCGCACAACAAGGTCAACTACGCTTTTATGCAGCAGCTTCCGTCCGACTGGACGAAAATCGTGGGTTTCAACAGCGTGAGCAAGTACACGATCGCATTCAACCTTTTCTATTTCCTGCGGCCGGGGTGCTTTCCGGAGCAGTTTGGAGACCTGTTCGATCCGTATCTGGACGTCTTCTCGATGGTGACGGAACGGGCGCCGAAGGGCGTTGGCAGTAAGTATGTATATGCAGCGAAAAACGCCGTGGATATGAGCCGGTTCCGCCAGATCGCGGACGATAACCCGGACGGACTTGCCGGAGAGCCGGATGTCTACTACCAGAATGGCAGGTGGTTCTACTGGGTGACGCTGCCGGTGGAGAAGATTTTTACCTTTGAGATCGATGATGCAAACACGACGGTGGTATCCCCGCTGACAGGCTTGTTCCTCTCACTTCTTCAGATCGCGCAGTACGAGCAGATCCAGCTCGAGCTGGTGCAGAACCCGCTGATCTCGCTTTTCACAGGAGAGATCCCGTATAAGCAGAAGAACGACCAGACGCCAGTGGAAGACGATTACCGCCTGAGCAATGCGGGGCGGAAACTTTTCGAAGCGCTGTGGTACCAGATGCTCTCGGACAGCAATACAAGCGGGATCGGCTGGTTTGCGGCACCCGTGGAGAACATCAAGATGCACCAGCTGGCCGAGGCGCCGAGCGCAACAAAGATATCGTCCGCGGGCTACGGCTACACCATGGCGAAGGCGGGACTTTCCGCGCTGATCCCGACGAGCGACGAGCCGCGCGCGGGCGTGGCGAACATCAGCCTCCAGATCGAGAGCAAGTTTGCCGAGCAGATTTATCGCTGCTACGAACGGATGATGCAGAGCATCTTCGAGGGAATGAATCTGAAATATTCGTGGCGGTTTACGATGTTCGGAAACGTTGCGGAAGATGCGGACAGGCTGAAAGCGGCCAAGGAAGGAATGACGCTCGGCATCCTGCCGCAGACGGTCATCTACCTTGCCATGCACGACATGAGCGTGATAGACGACCTGACACTATCGCGCGCGATTAGCGAAAGCGGCGTGCTGAATCTGCGCATCCCGCTCGTTTCGACGTATTCCGCCAAGCAGGGGGACAGCCGGCTTCCGCCGCAGGCGGCGCATGATGCCAACCCCGGAGGCAGACCAACCAATGAGGGTGGCACAAAGACGAGCGAGGGCACTGAGGTGACCACCGACGCGGACGGCTGAAAAGGAGAGGGTGACGATGGCAAAGGCGAGAGAAATTTTCACATACGACGATGCGCGCTATGCGCCGCTGCGCGATGCGGCGCGAAACGCAACGAGAGCCTATCAGGACGCGGCACGCGGGCTGGATACGCTCAAGGAGTGGGTGCTGATCGAGTTCGGCCTGATGAACTTATCGAACGCGATCCACGCACTTGCGCATGAACAGCCGAAGCGCTTCGACGTGATCGGAGACATTCTGCACCAGCGGCATCTGATGCAGGAATATCCGGCGACGGAGGAATACCGGGCGCGGCCTGCAAATCTTGATGACGTTTTTGAAGAGATCATCCGAATGCTTGACCGCATTGAGACGGCGCTCAAGGAATGCGTGCGCGTTTCGGACGAGCAGGGGCTTTACCCGCTGGGCAGGGCATTCGAGAACCTTCAAATGCAGAACAGCGAAAGCTATGAGACATTCCTGTACGCATGGGAGATGTTCGACGCGACCGACGGCAGCGCCACCAGTTATGACAACTGGGTGCGAACGCTGTTTGAGAACGAGGGGGAATAAAAAATGCCATTCAGAACAAGAGAACGACCGCCTGATCGAGTGAAATATTCCGGAGAGCTGCGCGTAATGCAGAAGCTCGGCCCGTATGAATTCGGCGTTGAGCTGTGGCTGATGCGCGACGGAAGAAACCGAAACAAATGGGACTACCGAAATCTCGAACGGTATTACCTGACATTTGTGGGGCAGCCCATCCTGTGCGCTTACATCGGGCCGAAGATCGGCGACGGTCACAACATGGTCGAGCGAGTCGACGCGCGCACAGGCGAAAAGTATTACAGCTTCACCGACGGAACGGCGGAGCGCATTGTCGGAACGCTTTCCGACGACCCGAAGGACTTTGCCCTTGTGGAGAGGGATGGTCATACATGGATCAGGGCGAAGGGACGACTCTTCTCCTTTTACGCGAAGGAACTTGTAGACAAGATCGTGCGGGCAGGGCGCATGGATGTGTCATCGGAGACCCTGGTGGAAAAGGAGCATGAGGAGGACGGCTACGCGGTGTTTACCGAGTGGACGGGCATCGGCGTCACGGTCCTAGGGGACGACGTTTCCCCAGCGATCCAGAGCGCACGCATTGCGGCGCTCGCGGCCATGCAGGAAGAATTCAAAACACTGAAACTGCGTGCGGCATCGCTGAACGACGAAAAGCCGCAAGACAACAAAAACCCAAAAAAAGGAGTGAAGAGAAGCATGAACAAGAAAGCAGCGGAACAGATCGCTCCGAAGTTCAAGGGCTACAAGATCGTGGCGCTGAGCGAAGACGGCCTGCGCGTTGGCCTGATCGATCAGACCGGCGCGGCTTTTACCTACGTTTTCAACAGTGAGGACAACGGGGAAGTCGTGGCAAGCCGCATTAAGCCGTGCTACCTGACGGCAGCCTTCCGCTTCGATGCGGAGCACGAAGAGCATGTGGATGTGTGCGATATCTGCGAACATGCCTGCTCGGCCATCCGCGACGAGAACACTGACATCAAGGCGCTGCGCGCACAGCTGGACAGCGCCAACAGTCAGCTCACGGCAATGCAGGAGACGGAGAACAAGCGCCGCATGAACGCCGCCAAGGCCGCAGTGACCGAGACGCTGAACGCCTTCAACCGCAATCGCGAGGACAAGATCGGCGAGGAGGCACTTTCTGCCGTGTCTGCCGATGTGGAGGCGGGCGTTTACGCTAACAGCATTGACAAGGACGGCAACTGGATCGGCGAGAAGCTGGTGCGTGACGCTGTGCTGGCTGTGTGCGGCGCTGCGGTCATGGATGAGGATGAAAAGCGTGCAAACGCGAAGAAGACCCGCTTCATCGGCGAGCGCCTGACCGGCAACGATCATAGCGGCGGCGTTGGAAGCCTGCTGGAAAAGTGGGGCATCGAGACGGCCCCGCAGGGCAACTAAGGGAAGGAGTGAACAAGAATGTCTTATATCGATAAAACCGCATTTGAAGCCCGCATTACGAACAACGAGTTCAACGAGCTTTGCAATATCACGGGCCGCTATCAGGCGTCCAGCGCAGACGCGGACTGCTCGGCGGGCCTTCTGTGCGTGCAGGGTGCGCAGCTACCGTGCGCCGGCTTTACGGGCATCCTGAACGAGAACGCCTGGTACATGAACGCCGCAGGTGCGGCAGCGAACGCGGATACGCCTGTGTATGCCGCCAACACCTACGAGGTGCAGTACCTCTCCGGCAAGAGGGGGCAGGCTTACGCCATCGGCACGGAAACGCTGGGACTCGGCATTCCTGCCGGCCGCAACGGCACCTTTACCGAGATCGTGTTTGACGGCAAGCACGTCTATCGCTTCGGCGAAGGAAACCTGTCCGCCGCCATCGGCCAGAACACGTTCTTCACCATCGCGAACGGTCTGCTGGTTCCCGCTGCGGCGGCACCCACCGCGACCGGCGCGATCTACTTCAAGCTGCGCGGCAGCGGAAAGTTCACCGAGGGCACGACCGCAAGCTTCGGCTATTACGATGTGGTCGCCTGCAAGGTGAGCACCGTGGCCGCAGGAGGCTAAGCAGGACAGTAAGGAAGGAGTGAATAAGAAATGGCTAAACTGACTCTCAACAGTGTGTCGAAGGGCAATTTTGAGGTCCACGGCAACAACGAACGCGAGGACATCATCGCGGGAGGCCGCACCCTCTTTTTTGAGCACGCGGTCAAGGGAAGAAACGAAATGCTCGTCGCCAGCAACGGACGCGGCACTGCGATGCAGCGCATGACTACCGATGCGGGCTACAAGCAGCTCAACGACAAGTTCCAGCATGACCATATGATGTACGCGGCGAAGATCGCCTGCGCGCAGACCGGAGAGAATGCCCCCGGCAGCTGGGAGGACTTCAAGCGTGACGGCAACCGCTTCTACGGGAATAAGGCGTTCTACGCCGTGCTTCAGGGAATCTACATGGAGATCGTGCGCCCCATCCTGCCGGCTGTCTATTCCGAGGCGGTCAGCATGGTTGCCGATACCGTGGAGGTCGACTTCGGCCAGACGTACATGGTCAGCATCGGCAGCAACGATATCCCTGTGTTTCAGGATTCGAGCTGGGGCGCTTCGCGCAGCGTGCCGCGCAACCGCTTCTACAGCCGCGATTACACCCTCAACCCGCAGCCCAAGAGCTGCTGGATCACGGCGAAGTGGATCCAGCTGGTCGGCAACAACATGGACTTTGGCGAGTTCTTTGCGAACATCGCAGCCGGCATGTATGCCAAGACCATGGGTATGTGGAATCAGGCGATGAATGCCGCCAAGGGCGACGTATCCCTGATTCCGGCGAACCTGACCTATGTGTTCAACAACCAGAACTGGGTCAAGGCAGCGAACAAGGTCGCGGCGCTGAACGCCACGCGCATCTCCAACCTGTTTGCGACCGGAAGCATGGTGGCGCTCTCCAAGGTGCTGCCGACCCAGGCCACCGGCTCCACGAACGTAAACATGGACGCCGCCATTGCAACGCTGCTGGGTGCCGACTACACCCGCAGCGGCTACCTCGGCGAGTTCATGGCCGTGCGCCTGATGCCGATGCAGGACGTGATCGTCCCCGGTACGCAGAACACCGCGCCGGAGACGCTGCTCACCGACACGGATATCTACATGATGTCCTCCAGCGGCAGAAAGCCGATGACCATCGGATACACCGCGGGAACGCCCATCACCATCGAGATGGATCCCACAAAGTCCGCGGACTTCGAAATCGGAATGAACGTCACCATCGCCCTCGACACGGTGGCCACGTTTGCGTCCCGTATTGCACACATCACGATCTAAGCAAGGTCATGACGCGGGAGGGGCAAACCCCTCCCGCCTATACGCGGCGTGCTGATGCAGAAGCGAAAGCGGTGGCTATAGGCAACATCGCGGACGCGTGACGGCTCGATACCGTCTCGCCGCTCAAACGGAAATCCCCTGCCGTTAAGTGGGGAGCTAAAAAAACCATCATTCTGAAAGGAGACAAAACGATGGGCAAGAGGAATAAGAGCGCGGCGGAACAGGCTGCGAAGATTGCGGAACAGGAGAGCGAGGTCGGCGCCGATGGTATAGTGGGCGCTGAGGAGGACGGAACGGCTTTTACGGTCCCTGCAGACGAGGTGACTGCTGTTGGTGACGATGGCAGCGAGACGAAGCTTACGGAGCTGGAACCCTCGCTGAAGGGCGAGAGCGTGACGGTGGAGAAGGAAGCCGTTGCGCAGAAGCTCTACACCGAAGAAGAGGTTGCGGAGATCGCGCGTCAGGCGGCGGCAAGCGCCGTGGCCGAGGCGATGAAAAATGTGCCGCAGACGACGCCGCAGATCGTGCAGTATGGCGCGGATGCGCAGAAGGTGCACTTCCTCTGGATGGCGGAGGTGGCGGACGATAACGCGGTGCAGTTCGGCGATGGCGGCATGTATGGCAGTATCGTCGGCAAGACGGGCAGCTTTTACGTACCCAAGAGCGACCTGAGCCGCATTCTGACGAGCATGAACCGAAAGTTCCTCGACGACCGCTGGCTGATCGTCGTGAGCGGTCTTGACGACGAGGAGCGCGAGGCGCTGGGTGTGAACTATCACGAAGGTGAACTGCTGGATCGCAAGGCGTTCGCCAAGATGGTGGAACTGGGCGACGAGATGATCGAGCTGTATCCGGCGCTGTGCGAGGGGCACAAGCAGATGGTGGCGCAGCGCTACGCCGACGCCTTTGCCGCTGGAAGCCCCTATGTGACGCGCGAGCGCGCGGTCAAGCTGAATGAGCTGAGCCGCCGCGAAGGCCACGAACGCGGTGATTTTGTGCACATCGTTGAGGAAATGAACGAGCGCGACGCGAGATAAGCAAAGAACGAGCGGACGCGCCAAAAGAAAGAGGGTGGATATCGCATGGTGCGCATGATGCAGGGTGATTCGTACCATGTAAAACTGAAAATCGCAGCGCTGGACGGGACGGTCATCACCAGCGAGATGTGCGTCTGTGTGGAAGTCACCCTCGGCAAGATCACAAGAACATGGCCGGACGGCGGCGTGCGGTATCGGGACGGATACTGGTATATGCCGCTGACGCAGAAGCAGACCTTCTCCATGGCGCTCAGACCGCAGGAGGTGCAGGCGCGCGTTTCCTTTCGGGACGGCAAGGTCATCGGCGGAAAGGGAGAAGCGGTCAGGCTCAGCGCGAGCCTGAGCCGCGCCATTCTGCCGCAAAGCGGAACGAGTGGAACCGGAGAGAATGGCGGTGCGCAGGAAACGGGCGCGCGGAGCATAAAGACGGTCCTCGTGACGGTGGAAGCCGCGAGCGTGGAGATCAATGGCGGCGGAGAGGAATATCAAGGCCCTTACGCCGTGGTGCCGCAGCTGGAGGACACTGTGGTACTGCGGACAAACAATAAACGGATGGCGGACGATGTGACGGTATCCAAGATCCCAACGTATGAAGTGTCCAACACGGCGGGGGGAAATACTTTTATATTAGGAGTGAATTGAAATGGCGAATCAGTATGTAAATAAACTAATCGTCGGCGGTGTGACCAAATTCGATCTGACACAGGACGATATCACCCCCGACAAGCTGGCAAAAGGCATCAAAGCGCACGACAAGTCGGGTGCGCCCATCGTCGGTACGAATACCTATGATGCCGATACCAGCGACGGCACCGCAACCGCAGCGGAAATTCTGAATGGTAAAGTGGCCTATGCCGGCGGAAAGAAACTGACCGGTACGATGCCGAACAATGGCGGCTCGGAGCTGAACATCTCGGATGCCAATACTCCGGTGCCGATCCCGATGGGCTATAACGACGGCAGCGGAAAGGCGCAGATCGACCCCGCGGAGGCGGCAAAGCTGATTCCGGCAAACATTCGTGAAGGCATCACGGTGCTTGGCGTTGAGGGTGAGATGAGCGGTGCAGAGGACATGAAGCCGCAAGCAAAGACCGTAACCCCGACCTTCGAGAAGCAGGAGATCCTGCCGGACGCCAACTACAACTGTCTGTCGCAGGTGACGGTGAACCCGATTCCCATGACGGAAACTGACAACGAGGCCGGCGGGGTAACACTGACCATCGGTGCGGCGGCGTGACGACAAGGGGCGGGGCGCAACGCCCTGCCCCACTTCAAATAGGCGAGGAGGAACGGCGGAATGAGCAAAAAGGCCGTAAATAAGGTCGTCGTCGATGGCGTGACGAAACTTGACCTGACGAGGGACAGCGTTACGCCGCAGACGCTGCTTGCTGGAGCTACCGCGCATAATGCGGCAGGGGAGCAGATCGAGGGCGCAGTTACGGTCGCCCCCGCCTCCGATACGGTGCCTTTGGCTCCGGATGATACCGGAAACGCGGGTACAGAGGGGAAGTATGCGCGCGGAGACCATGTACACCCGAGGGATGCAACGAAGCAGGGTAAGATCACAGTAGACGGTATTCTGCAAGGCGACGGGGAAGGCAACATAAGCGCCGCGGAAGTGCAGGAGACAGAGGAGCTGGACATCCCGACCGGCATCCTCAAGGGTACCGCAAACGGCATTGAGGCGGCCGCAGCGGGCGCGGACTACATGGCGCCCGCGTCCAACGAAGCCTCCGCAGCGGCAGGACAGGTGCTGACCAAGACTGCCAACGGGCAGGAGTGGGCAGACGCGGCGGGCGGCGATGTGTTCTGGGCGACGTACGGAGAGGCAAAAGCAACGGCATTTCCTAAGATCCAATCTGCGGTCGAGCAAAATAAAATTGTCTTGTTAAAACGTGATAGCAAGATCTATATTTTGTCCTACCTGGCAAATTCAATTGCGGCGTTTATTTCGACCGTTCCATCCACTGCCAAACAAACAGGAGACGGCGAATCTTCTGGATACGGCATTTTCCTAACCAATAGCGGCTGGAGCACAGACGACGTTTGGCAGCAGTTTGATCCTTGTGCGCACAATTCCACGCACGCAAAAGGTGGAACTGATCCCATTGCCCCCGCTGACATCGGCGCTATTGCGTCCGATTCGCTTCCGTCTACCGCGTCCGTCCTGAAAAGCGACGGCGCAGGCGGGCTGGCAGCTGCGGAGGCGGGCACGGACTACATGGCTCCCGTCGCCGTGACGGCGGCGGACAACGGGAAATTTCTGCGCGTCGTAAATGGCGCATGGGCGGCGGCTGCGGTCGCCAATGCATCGGGGGTGAGCTTCTGATGGCTGATTATCTGACCAATGACACCGACCTTCAGGCGGTGGCGGACGCGATCCGCGACAAGGGCGGTACGAGCGTGCCGCTCACCTATCCGGACGGCTTCGTCGCGGCGATCGGGGCGATCAAGAGCGCGCCGACGCTGCAGGCAAAGTCCGTCACGCCGGGCGCGGCGGCGCAGGAGGTCACGCCGGATTCCGGCTACGACGGGCTCAGCAAGGTGACGGTGGGCGCGATGCCGAGCGGCTCGCTTGCGGATCTAACAGTTAGCGCAAGTGGATTAATTACTTCGAAAGTTGGCACTGCGGGATATCTGTCGGCTGGGGCGCAAAAAACCAAGCAGCTCCCGACGCAGGCGGCGAGGACCATCACACCGACGGAGAGCGAGCAGGTCGCCGTAGCGGCGGGCACGTACTGCACCGGCGACGTCAAGGTCGCGGGGGTGGAGAAGGGCGCTAAAGTAGTAACGGCGACAAATGTATATGTTTCTGACGATACAGTTAGTTCGGAAACCCAAAGACGGGTGCATATCGTTTTTCCTTCGCTTCCGTCGGACATCGGTACGATCAAAGCGATTGAACTTGGAAACGGGATCATGCCGGCAGATGGCTCAGGATTTTTTCGCGCTTACGACAATGCGTATTATACAGGGCAGGGCAGTAGATGGCTCGCCGCCATATTTCGGGAAACCTCTGATTCTAAGTTCGACTCGACGAACACGACAATGGTCAAAGACGGGAACGAGATCATTTTCAATATTTCCCCGTTTCAAAGCGTTGAATCTCAACCGGAGCTGATCCGCGTTGTCTACTAAGGAGGCGCATATGCAAGTACAGGCAATCGACGGCAAGCCGCTGAGCGCGGGCGGCAAGCTGCTCAAGGCGAGCGCGGGCGGCGGCACGGCTATTGACCTCGGCGTGACCGGCGCGGCGGTCGGCGACATCATCAAGGTAGCCGCCGTGGACGCGGACGGCAAGCCCACCGCGTGGGAGGCGGCGGAGCTGGCGGGGGGGGATGATAGCGGAGGATGGTTTCTGATTGGCACACACGTAGTGCCGGAAGTCGACGATGGCGCAACTAATATCTCTTTCACGAAGGATGCAAACGGAAACGACTTCCAGGTGCGTGAAGTTATGGCATGTTTTAACGGCACGATTAAAGAAGATGTACAAACGAGCAGCTACATATATGTGAACCTGTTCGATGCGGCAGGAAAAATCGGGCAGTTTCCTCTTACCCGCAACGCTACCGGTGCGGCTGGAACGTCATACATCTGCAACGCACAAATTGGCCTTTTTGGCGGGATAAAAAAGATTGGAGCGATAGGCGGGAAAACAGATTCAACCGTGTCGTTTACCTGTGAGGCATCACCCATTGAAAATGCAGTAAAAGTTACGCTGAGTGCGTTTAATAACAGCACAAAGACATGGGCGGCTACACCATTTGCTGCGGGCGGGAAAATCACCATATATGGGAGGACGTAATGTGAAGATCAATGAAAACGGCATTGTCCGTGACATGACCGCCGACGAGATCACGGCGCTGGAAGATGCAGCGACGCGCGCAGAAGCCGAGGAAAAGCGCCGCCCGCTGGGTATCGCCGAAGTGCAGGAAATGCTCGTGCGCGCGCAGATCAACACGCTGAGCGTGGACGACGCGACGGCGCTGCGGATGCGCGACTACTATCCTACGTGGGCCGACCTTGCCGCTGAGGGCTACACCGCCTCAAAGGCGGGCTTCCGCTTCGCGCACAATGGCGACCTCTACAAAACGGCGCAGCCGAACCCCACCTTTGCGGTGAGCTGGGTGCCTGGCGTCGGCACGGAGAGCCTGTACGTGCGCATTGACGAGCAGCACGACGGCGACAAGTACGACCCCATCCCTGCGGCAAGGGGCATGGAGTACGAGTACGGCCTGTACTATCTCGACGGAGAGGACGGCAGGACGTATCTGTGCGAGCGCATCGGCGAGGCTGCGGGCGGGAAGGTCGTGCTGCAATACCTTCCGCATGAGCTGGTGGGGCAGTATTTCACCGAGGCGGTATGATGGTGCTGCTGTGGTTGATGACCGGCGGCATCATCGGATTCTTTGCCGCGGCGATCTTGGCGGCGAGTGAAAAATAAAGACTCTAGGACGGTGAGGGTAGATGGGGACCAAGTGGAGCGAGATCATCAGCGAGCACGCGATGGTGGATATCAATGATGTGCGGCTTATTGAGCGCGCACAGATGAATCCCGCGCGATTCTACCGCGAGATGGCGCTTTACATGAAAAACGGCATTCCAGTATTCAACCGGCCGCCGGAGATCAAGCAATGGCTTGAACTGGACATGATCGCGCCTGCATGGGGCGACGAAGTATGGTCATCGACGATCGAGAGCACGATGGAGGAGACGACGGTAGAGACCGGCATGACCGGTTACGACGTTTTTTCCTGCGTGCGGGTGGAATGGCTCGAAAACGGCGAGGCAATCGAGACGCCGTACCGTGGTGCAAGCTATGACGCAGAGACGGGAATCGTCACCTTTGAGGCGCAGGATGCGGCTGGCGTGGAATATTCGCTGGAATTTTACCGCGACGGAGAATTTGCGCACGATCTGACGCCGACGCAAAAGAGGATCCTTGGATTATGCGTGGCGAGCGCGTGGGACGAGCGCTTTTTCCGCGACTGGCTGGCAGACGTCGCCAAGGCTCACGACCGGAGCTTTGAAGCGCCGAATGAGCCGCAGTATATGGAAAAAAGCGTAAAGAAAAAGGCGACGAACCGAAGCCTGCTCAACGAGGAACTGCGCAAGTATGAACAGGACTGCGCGTACCTGAACGCCTTCCGCACAGGAAACCCGAGAGAGGTGTTTATATGAGCGCAGGAGACGGCATCCGAAATGTGACGCTGCTGGGCGGGACGTCCGCGCGCCGATACGATGTGCCAAAACAATACGGCGACCGGCAGAAGCAGTATATGGCCGACCCTGCGGCGCGTTTTTACGCAGAGCGCGCGAAGTACGCGACCGATTTCGTGAGCGCGCGGGTACAGGGGCTTGTTGCGGATGATTTTTATGCGTGGCACACGCAGCGGATGCGCATCAGCGACACGATCAAGCAGGGCGCAAGCCTGAGCCGCAAGACGGACGACCAGAAGGAGTATCTGCTGGCAGACAAGAGCATCGACTACGTGCCGGAGGGCGCAAAGGTAGAAACGATGGGGTCGACGTGGCTGGTAACGAACCCGTCCAACCTGTCCGGCGCGGTGGGGACCGGCATCATGCGGCGCTGCAACGCAACATGGAACCATCTGGACTGGTACGGCAATCTGCGCAAGGAGCCGATCCTTGTGGAAAAGCAGCAGGCAATGGCGACGGCAAACGACTTTCAGGAAGTGTCACTCATTATGCAGGGATACTTCAACATCATCTGCCAGCGGAATTGCGAGACGGACGAGCTGGATCAGAACAGCCGATTGATCCTCGGGCGCAGGGCGTTCCAGATCACGGGGTACAGTGATGTGACACAGGAATTTACCGGCGAGGATGAGAGCACGCATCTTTTGTATTTTGCGGCGCGCATTCAGGAGCCGGACAAGACCATAGATGACCTTGCACGCAGAGTTGCGGGAGGAAAGACCTTTTCATGGGAGATCCGCATTTCTGGCGCGACGGCGCTGAGCGAGGGGATGACGGCGCAGCTGACGGCGGAGTCGATCCGCTGCGGGGAGCGCGTGGAAAGTGACGAATGCAGGCCAATCTCCTACTTTTGGGAGACGAGCGACGAAAGCATCGCCACGGTGGACGCGAGCGGCCTTGTGACCGCCGTGGGTGCCGGAAGCTGCACGATCATAGCGCGGCTGGCGCAGAATACCGATATCGCAAGCGAGGTCACGATGACGATAGAGGAGAATACAGGCGCAGCAGAGGTTCGATTCCTCACAGAGCCGCCGGAGGTACTGGGGCCATATGAAGCGGTGACGATGCGGGCGGCGTACTTCGCCGGCGGCGTGCAGCAGGAGAACGCTGTTGCATGGGAGTTCGATGGCGCGGTCGAAGAAGCTTATACGGTAAGCGTGCTCGGGAATCGCGCGACGGTACAGAACTGGGGCGGCAGCGAGACGCCGCTCACGGTGACAGTCAGATACGGCGGTGCGAGTGTGAGCACAGACATTCGACTGGAGGCGATCTGAAAAATGGAACACTGTCCATATGCCTACAGGAAGATCGGAGACATGAGCCTGCATTGCTGTGCCGATGTACATAACACGAAAAATGATTGGTGCGCGCATCAGTTTTTCTGTCCTGATACGGGACGGTGCGAAGTGTCGCCGGAAGGGGCGAGATGCCCGCTGAGAGAAAACAGAAAACCGCGGGAATCCATAAATATCTGAAAGGAACGAACATTATGGAGTACAAAAAGTTGACTGACGAGATGCTGAGCAAGGCGCGCGACTATGTGCCGCTGATGGAGAAAATGGTATTCGTGCGCACGTGCGCGGTGGACTGCTTTGACCGCATGGAGCTGCGGCTGACAGACGGCACCGCACTGCCGTTTTTCAAAGAAAACGGAGAGCGCAAGAGCCGCTACATGATGGGAGCGCTGGTAAAGCTCTACCTGATGCAGACGATTGAGCCGGCGGAGGGGACAGAGTTCCTGATGGCCGCAGACGATTACGACCGCTGGGCGGGCGGACACATCATCGGGCAGTTGAGCCGCATGAAAGCGAAGGGCGGCGATATCGGCGGAAAGGCGAACGACCTGCTGAGCGATTACAAGGAACTGGAAAAGCGCTTCAATGCGGAAGTGTATGCACTGCTTCAGGGCATGAACGACCCTGTTTCACGGATGCAGCAGATGGCAATGCAGAGCATGACGCCGGAAGCGATGCGCGAGCTGATGCGGGAAAGCGGCGAGATCAAGGACGAGCTGGCGGAGCTGAGAAAGAAGCGTGAAAAGAAGTGAGCGTGAACTTTGAGAGTTCGACCTATCCATATGAGCGCGTTCACCCCTCCTACCTGACGTTCCGAGGTGCGGAGGAGGTGCCGAAGAAGCTGATCCTTTATCTGCTCGATCTTCCGGATGCGGCGGGGTATGTACCGCGGGACGATAACGAAAGGCCGCGCGTGCGGCTCGCCAAGTACCTGTGGTACGACGGGTCGAGGCCGCTCACAAATCCGCTGCCGACTGCACAGGAGAAGCGGAGTCTTCTTTTCGACGGCGAACAGCCCGTGGTGGACAGCACAGAGATGAAGAAAAAGCACCCGAAGGGATACCGGCTCTACGCCCAGCGTTTTGATGGACAGGCGCAGACTGAGGCACAGACAACGGTGAGGTGCTTCTTGAGCCGCGTTTTTGCGGAGAATCCGTACAGGGCGCGCATCGGCGTGACGTTCATCATCACCTGCAACGTGAATCAGGAGACGACGACGAGGACGGATGCGTATTCCCGCGCATACGACATCGAGCAGTGCATCATTGAGGCACTGCACGGCGTGAATATAACGGGGATCGGCGTGTGCGACTTCTCGCGCACGGCGCACGGGGATAACGGCAGCCGGTCGATCTACGACCAGACGGGGACGCTCGTGGGGCGCGAGCTGAAAATGAGCATCCAATGGGCAGAAAGCGATGATGCGGACGGAAACGCCGTGACCGCTTTTTGAGATAAAAATACGATCACGGAGGACAGCCACATGAGTATGACGATGGAAGACGCGGCCGTCGCGCTGGAAGGGCATGAGCATGAGATCAAATCACTCAAGCACCGCGTGAGCGCGGTGGAGGAAAGCCAGAAGGCGATGAACGAGCTGACCACCAGCGTGAAGCTGATGGCGGAAGAGCAGAAATACATTTCCGGGAAAGTTGATAATATCGACAAGAAGATGGCGACCATTGAGGGCAGACCCGCCGCGCGGTGGGAGAGTCTGGTGGATAAGGTCATTTGGCTTCTGGCGGGCGGCGCGATCATCGCCTTTTTTGCACAGGCGGGGATCGCCCTGTAAAAAATTTTGGATATGAGGGAAAGGAGAAAATAAAAAGTGGAACTTTCTCTTGCTGTCAAAAAAGCCGTGCGGACGTACAAAAAGATCGAAACGGACGGAGTGACCCTGTACCCGATCCCAGTGTCGCGGTGGGATGAATTTGCGCTGGCGCGGCCGGCGCTCGAGCTGATGCAGCAGACGCTTCCGGTAAAGTACCTGTCCATGCCGCTGCTCGGCGCGTATTACGCAATGGACTATGAGGCGGCGGCGGATGACGGCATCCCCACGGGGCTGTTTGGCCGAGCGCTCCTGCTTCTCTCGCTTGCCCTGCGGCTTGGGCAGGAGGGGGAAGGCGCGGAGCAGATGGTAAAACACTTCCGGCTGAGGGTGGACGGGAACGACCCCTCAAGGCTTTTGACGGTGGAATTTTCACAGGATGGCGAAATGATGCAAAGCATCACGCCGGTGCAGTTTGCACACCTGCGGGAGATCATCGCCGCGCAAAACGGCGTGGAGCTGATCGGCGCGGATGCGAATCCGGAGCTGGTGGAAGCTGAGCGCGACATTGCCGCACAGAAAAGCATACAGTTGAGCGGCGACTTCGGCGAGCTTTTTACGACCGTTGTGGCGATGGGCCACGAAGACGAAGAAAATGTGATGGAGTGGCCCATCAAAAAATTCATTGACCGCAAGGACGCTTACGCGCGCGTGCTGGGGTATCTGGTGTGCGGCGTGAGCGAAGCGAGCGGGGCGAAGTGGAAGGGCGGAAACCCGTATCCAAGCCCGTTTTTCAGCAGACTGCGGCAGGGTGGCGGTTCCCTGATCGCACTCGACCGTTTTGCAAACGGCGCGGGCGCGAAAGCCGTTGCCGAGCAGCAGGCGCAAGGATAACAACCGACGAAAAATTTCAAAGGAGTGAACAGAATGATCCAGTTTACTGATCCGAGACTGTACCTCAAGGGAACGTGCCTTGGCATTGGAGCAGACCCGACAACCGGACAGATCCTTTTCTACGACAACAAGTTCCAGACCGCGAACTTCCAGACAAGCTTGACGATGGGCGAGATCCGTGCGGGACTGGGCAACGCCATCGCCACGATGCTGGGCAGCGACAGCGCTGTGACCGTGAACGGAATTTCTGCGGCCTTCAACCTCGCTGTGAAGATGGCGCAGGTAGGCGGCACGCTGCGCTACAATGCGCCCGCGCCTGTCTGCCAGGTGGTGACCGCGGACAGCGCAGCGCTGAAGGTGAGCGTTGCTTCCGGCGCGCCGGTCGCGCAGGTGGGCATGAGCAAGGTTCTGTGCTATGTGCAGACCGTGGGCGAAAGTTCGCTGATCGCACAGGACGGCATTCCCTATCCCATCAGCGCCGACGGCACCGTGACCGGATTTACCGCGGAGAGCGGCAAGCAGTACAAGGTGTGGTATTTCGTCAATAAGTCGAGCGCGCAGCTTGGCACCATCACTTCGATGATGAACCCGAAGGTGCTGCACTGGACGATGCAGATGCCTGTTTACGCCAACGCCAACAGCGAGAGCAACGGCGGCACGCGTGTGGGCTGGTTCTACGCGATCGTTCCCAAGCTGAAGCTGAACGGCGACGGCGGCGTCGTGGGCGACCAGACGACCCCCGACACCACGAGCTACACCGGTCAGGGACTGATCGCGGACGAGGATGTGGTGAGCGGCACCTGCGACAACTGCGGCGAGGGCGTGCTGGCGCACTATCTCTACGTTCCCGACGAAGCGAGCGCCGATATCAAGGGCCTTGCCATCGTGGGCGGCGTGGTGAGCGTGCCTGTGAGCGGCACGGCGAAGGTCAACGCCAAGTTCGTGATGGCGAACGGCCAGCTTGTCGACATCGACCCTGCCAATCAGGTGAAGTATGCGCTGACGGGCGCACCGAGCGGCACGAGCGTTTCGACCGACGGCGTGATTACCGCGGGCGCGACCGCCGGAAGCAACGGCGAGATCACCGTCACCTATCCGGCGACCGGCGCTGCGCAGTTTACCTGCACGGCGAATCTCGCGGTGGTGAGCGAATAAAGCAAAAGCCCCTCTCGCAAGAGAGGGGCGAGCGCGAGGGCATGAGAGAGATCGTACCTTGGCGCTTGATAAAGACCATAGCGGTGAAACCACTGAAATGGTTAGAGGACGAAGAAGTAAAGAAATTCCTGACCGCAAGAAGGCGGTCGGAAGAGCCAAGAGGGGCTGAGTAACCGGAGATTCCGGGGACTCAGCTCTTCTTTTTTTGAGCGGAACGGGGGTGCGGATGCGTGAACATTTCTCTTTCGGCGAGCGTGACGGGGCTGGACGAGGATATTGCTGAGATCGAGGGGAGGTTCCTCGCGGCAATGAAAAATGCAATGCCGGCACTCAGGGAAGAAATGGCGATGTGCCTTGCCGAGCATGTGCAGGGCGACGTGTATGAGAAGTTTACGCCGAAGGAATATGTGCGGCGCGGTGAATATGGTGGGCTCATGGATATCGACGCAAACGCACGCTTTGATGTGCGCGACAATGGTGTGCGGATGATCTATCTGCCGAGCGGTGAGAGCGAGCAGGTAGACGCAGACCAGCAGCTCGATGGCGATGCGTTGATCGGGCGCATTGAGAACAAAAAGCCCGATTACGACTGGCGCAGAAAACCGCCGAAGCGACCGTTCTTCACCAACTTCCTCGGCGAGATGATCGAGGAAGGACGCGCGGAACGGGCGCTGGTGGACGGCATCAACGCAGCAGACGGAACGTTCGAAGTCGCGGCGGATCTATTCAGCACGACGAGAGACGGCGACGAAGGATTTTCGGACTAACGACAGGCGGTGGATGAATGGCACAGGTACTTTTTAAGGGTGTTCCCGATTTTACGCAGGTACATATCGAAGTAGAAAAGGTCAAACGCGAGATTGTCAGCATCGGCGCATCGCCGGTGAAGATGGGCGCGAGAACTGCCGCGAGAGAACTGAACGATGTTAGTGCAGCGGCAGAAAAAGCGGCGACATCCACCAAAAAGGTAACTGCGGCGAACAAACTTTTGGGAGACAGCTTCGGCAACATCTATAAAAAGATGCTCGTCTGGCAGGTCGTGGGAACGATGGTCAGCAAGACGCTGGGCGCATTCCGCGATGCGCTGGACATGATGCAGAAGGTCGACGACGAGCTTGTGACCGTGCGCAAGGTGACAGGGGCGACGGCGGCGGAGCTGGACGTGCTGAGCGAGAAGGCTTATAAGGTCGCTTCCGCTTACGGAGAAGCTGCGGACGAATACCTCAGCTCAGTTTCGGCCTTTGCCCGCGCGGGCTATGGCGATCAGGCGGCGGATCTTGCAGAGCTTGCTACGAAGACAAAGCTCGTCGGCGACACCAATGCAGAAACGGCGCAGCAGTTCCTCCTTTCCGTTGATGCGGCGTACCAGTACAAGGGCAATATTGAAGCGCTGAGCAAGGTGCTGGACGGCTCAAACCAGATTGATAACAGGTACGCCACCTCATTATCCAAGATTGCGGAAGGTCTCGGTACGGTGGCGCCCGTCGCGGCGCAGGCGCACGTCGGCATCGACGAACTGACGGCGGCCATCGGTACGATCACGGCGGTGACGCAGAGAAGCGGCACGGAAGCCGCACGTGCGTTCCGCGCGCTGGTTCTTAATATCGTGGGTGACACCAAGACGGAGATCGACGAGGGCGTGACGTGGACGACCGGCGAGATCGCGGGGCTGCGTGACGTCATCAAGATTTACGCCAAGGATGCCTACGACGCGGCGCAGGCGACCGGCGAGGTCATCAACCCGATGAAGGCCATCGGTGGTCTTGCGCAGAGCATGAAGGATGGACTGCTGACCGAGCAGAAACTGATGGAAATGGTCAGCGATATCGGCGGAAAGCTGCGCACCTCACAGCTGCTGGCGCTGATCCAGAATTGGGATATGTACGAGTCCATGCTGGCCGACTACGGCAACGCCGTGGGCAGCGCGGATAAGGAGGTCGAGAACGCGCTGGACAGCTGGACGCGCAAGACCAATATCCTGAGCAATACATGGGCGGAGTTCATTTCCCATCTCGTTGAGACCGATCAGATCAAGGGCGTTCTGGATGGTCTGATCGCAACAGTGGAACTGCTTGATACCGATTTTGGCAGAACGGTTGTGACGTTCGGTGCAGTTACTGCGGCGCTTTACGGGATCGCGGGAGCCGCAGGCGCCGTAAAAAAGGCGGCTGCTGCGCTGGATATCGCAAAGCTTAACCCTTGGATACTTGGAATCGCGGCGGCGGCAACGGCTTTGAAGATCCTTTGGGATGCGACAGAAGATACGCGCAAATCTATTGATGACCTGAATGCCGATATTCAGTCCAGCACCGAGAAGTTGGACGAAAACAAGAGCAGGCTGGAAGAAATCAACGAGACTGAATGGAACCAGTTGACCCCGGAAATTCTGGCGGAAAAGGATGCGCTTGAGGAAGAAAACCGGCAGCTCGAAAACCAGATTCAGTATTATAAGGAGCTTGCTGACGCGAAGGAAAAGGCGAAATCTTCGAGCGGAAAAATCACGGTTACTGGGTATACCACGGAAACGACGCTGGACTATGGGGAAGGGGCGTTTATCGCCGCTTCACAAACGGCGCTGACCGCAGCGGAATCGGAACGAAAAGCCGCTGAGGAGCTTGAGAAATTCGGCGATATTTCCGAAGCGGTTGCAAAGACAGAGAGCTATCGAACCAAGATCACGCTCAGCGGAGCAGAAGCGTATAACTGGCTGACAGAGAATGCGAACAGCCTTATCAATGCACTGCAAAAGAAGAAGTCATTGACAGAGGATGAAGCCCGCACCTATGCAGAGATTATCCCCAGTCTCAAGAGCTATATTGAGTATCTGAGAGAAAATGGGGAATCCACCGAAAGGCTTGAGCGAATCCTGCAAGAATTGCAATCGGCCTATGATGGTGCGGTCGGTTACATTGACAACTATGTTGATGGCCTGCTGAAGCAAGCCGCGGAAGCGAAAAATACCACGAAAAGTCTCTACGATCTGGCCGCAGAGATGGTGGCGGCCAATGACCAGAATCTCACGTTCAGTCAGCAGATCGCGGCGCTGCAGCGTCTGGCAACTCAGGCGGGGATTACCACACAGGCCATTGCTGGGGTCATGGGAACATCGGAGATTGCCAGCAGAAGGAATCTCGCCGCGTGGATGCAGACCGTCAATCCTGCGACTGGAAAGAATTATACGCAGCAGGAAGCGCAAGAAGCGCTGATGAATGCCTATTGGGCGCGGCTGAAAGAATACGGAGATAACGACGATACAGTTGTCCCTCCGGGTCCAGGAGAACCCAAGAGCAAGACGGACAAGGTGCTGGAAGCGCACAAGGAGAATGTGTCGCTGCTCAAGAGCGAGCTGACCCTGATGGAAAAGCAGGGCAAGAGCGTGGGCGAGCAGGTGGCGAAGATCAAGGCCATCCAGAACGCGCTGCACCAGCAGGCGGAATATATGCGCTCCATCGGCGCGAGCCAGGACGAGATCAACGCGCTTTCTGCCGAATGGTACGACTGGCAGGAGAAGATCGCGGCGCTGCAAAAGAGTCTGCTTTCCGAGCTTGACAGCGCGGTGCAGAAAAAGCTCGACGACGCGAAAGCGGACCGCGATGCGGAGCTGGACGCCATTCAGGCACAGATCGCCGCGCTGAAGGAGAAGAACGAAGCCGAGGACACGGCGCTTGCCATTGAGGAAAAGCGCGCGGCCATCACGG